>Ga0194126_10000722_pt1 | contig 55514 bp, 53 predicted proteins | sample TA2KigC150mmetaG_FD_148641 | JGI IMG/M metagenome (GOLD analysis project Ga0194126, IMG submission 148641) | Freshwater microbial communities from Lake Tanganyika, Tanzania - TA2015035 Kigoma Deep Cast 150m | ecosystem: Environmental > Aquatic > Freshwater > Lake | place: Tanzania: Lake... | reverse complement strand
GCGGCTTCGCGAAACATCATGGCATGACAGTCGATGCAGGGGTTCATGTTCTTGCCGTACCCGTGCGGCGGATGTTGCAGCATGGCAAAATGGATATCGGTAATGTCGATCTCGTGCAGGGGAATGGAAAGCTGCGCAGCAGCTAGCCGGGCGCGCTCCGGGCCGAAGAAGGGCGTTATGAACGTAACGGCCTCGACCTGAAGCTGCTTTTGCTCCTGCAGGAGCCGTGCGGCCAGGATGCTGTCGAGTCCGCCGGACATGAGGCCGAGGGCGATAAACATTACTATACCTTCACGATTGTTGAATGTTGCAGAACGCGGTTTTTTCTGCACGTATGGTAGGGGCACGGCATGCCGTGCCCCTACAAATGATGTCGTGCGCGGGTTGGTGCCGGTTTATTTACTGATGCGCTCGAGGCCGCCCATGTAGGGCCGCAGAACCTCGGGGATGGTGACGCTGCCGTCGGCCTGCTGGTAGTTTTCGAGCACCGCGACCAGGGTGCGGCCGACCGCCAGGCCCGAGCCGTTCAGAGTGTGCACCAGCTCCGTCTTATTGCCGCCCTTGCGCTTGAAGCGGATGGAGGCCCGGCGGGCCTGGAAATCTTCGAAATTGCTGCAGGATGATATTTCGCGGTATGCGTTCTGCCCCGGCAGCCAGACTTCGATGTCGTAGGTCTTGGCTGCGGAGAATCCGAGATCTCCGGTGCACAGGCTTACCACGCGGTAGCTGATGTTCAGCTTCTGCAGGATCGTTTCGGCATTTGCGAGCAGCTTTTCGAGCTCAGCGTAGGAGTCCTCCGGCCGGGTGAACTTGACCATCTCGACCTTGTTGAACTGGTGCTGGCGAATGAGGCCGCGCGTATCTTTGCCGTAGGAGCCGGCCTCGCTGCGGAAGCAGGGCGTGAAGGCCGTGTAGAGGCAGGGCAGGTCGTCTTCGCTCAAAATTTCCTGCTGGTGGATATTGGTGAGCGGCACCTCGGCGGTCGGTATCAGGAAGTAGTCCGCTGCCTCAATTTTAAACAGGTCCTTTTCAAACTTGGGCAGCTGGCCCGTGCCGGTCATGGCGCGGCGGTTGACCATCAGGGGCGGCAGCACTTCGCAATAGCCGTGCTCGGTTGTGTGCACATCGAGCATGAAGTTGATCAGGGCGCGTTCCAGTCGCGCACCTGCGCCCGTGAGCAGGCTGAAGCGCGCGCCGGTCATGCGCGCGGCCCGGTCAAAGTCCAGAATGCCGAGCTGTTCGCCGATATCAAAATGCTGGCGGGGCTCAAAATTAAGCTGCGGGATCGCTCCCCAGGCGCGCACCTCGGTGTTGTCCTGCTCGTCTTTGCCAACGGGTACCGAGGTATGCGGGATGTTGGGCAAACTCATCAGGCATGCGTCGGTCTGCTCTTCGATCTGCTTGAGCGAGTCTTCAACGATTTTGATCCGCGAACCGACCTCTTTGAGGACAGTGAACTGATCCGGAGACACATCCCGGTTTTCCCGCTTACGGCGCGCGATTTCCTCGCTGGCGCGGTTGCGCTCGGCGCGCAGGGTCTCGATTTCCTGCAGGCCGCGCCTGCGCTGAGCGTCGAGTTCCAGAAAACCGCCCAGGTCAAAGTCCATGTTGCGGTCGGCAAGCATTTTCTGGATCGTATCGCTGTTGTCGCGGACGAATTTGACATCAAGCATGGCGAATTTCCCTCAGGCTGTTGAAAAAGGCTCATCTGCTGCGGTGCGCTACACCGGGTTATGGTAGGTGCACGGCATGCCGTGCACCTTCTACAAATGATAAAGCGCGACTTGCATCTGGGTATTTTTGAGCAGCTTTTATAAAAATATCTTTTTAAGACCCCTTCGGGAGATCAAGAAGTCGGAGCTTCCAGCCAGGTTTGAAACTCTTTGCGGCCCCCGGATTTCCATTTTTTACTCAGCACACTGTCAAGAAAGCGCGCGAAACAGGCATCGATAAAATCATTGAGCGCGCTGATGGCGATGATGCGGCCGTGAAAGCGCTCGTCGATATCATCCGCGTCCGGCAGGTCGATTTTCAGGCCGGTCACTTCCAGGCGGTCGGCCCGCAGGCTGAAGCACCAGGTGTTCTCGCCCTTTTCCAGCCGGAAGCGCGCCTCGCGCACCTTTTTGCCTGAGCGGATCGCATTTTTCAGATCGTCGCTCGTGAACGTGTCACCTGAGAATGATACGCAGCCCGGCGGGTCCGTGGCATCGTCTTCAAGCGCGGCCCTGCGGTCGATCCAGAGCTCAAAGATCTCGCCGCCCGCCTCGATCCGGCCGGCGCATGCGTCGCTTTGATAATACAGCCAGGTCAGAAACTCTCGGCCGATTGCGCTCAGTTTTTCGTGCTGTTCATCCATGGTGTATGGTCAGAAACTGGGGTTGTTTTTCAAGGGTTTCTTCGGTTTCTGGCCGCAGGGCGGCGGCAAGCACCGCCGGTGTCAGGGCTTTGAGCTTCAGGTCGAAAGAGCGGTAAAAGAATGCCACGAATTCCTCATTGGCTTTCTTTGAGGTTGAAAAAAACAGCACCTCTCCGGCCGTCGTGTTCCAGCAGACATCAAACACCGCGGGCAGGGGCAGGACTTTTTTCAGCAGGCGCTGCAGCTGCTCTTCGCGGATATCGTTTTTTTCTTTTTTGCTGAGACGCTCGCGGCCGGCCTGCTCCCTGTGCTTGAGTTCTTCGCGCAAAATCGCGGCTTTCAGGGCGATCGGCGGTATGCGGCGCGTGTCAATGCGCAGGGCGAATACCATGTAGGGGTCCTTGGCAAAGTGCATGTCGTCGAATTTCGTGAGCGACATGTTCTCGGCCGATACCCAACCGGTCGACTTGTCGGTCAGTGTGCCGGGATCGATTTCATGAAACACGTGCCACTGCAGCTTTTCAAGCGCGAACGGCTTGACAGCTGCGGGAACATCGCCCGTGACGCGGTAGCGGGTATAGCTGGCAGAGCCTGAAAAAAGTCCCATGAAGTGATGCGCGCTTTCTGTGCGGCCGAGCAAGCCGGTGTGGTTAAAAAAAAGATAGTACCTGTTCGATGGCAAAAATTCAAGCACAAATCCGGGGGTGGTTAGTTCGGAGTTGGGAGTTCGGAGTTCAGAGTCTGTAGTTCAGGGCATTTTCTTTTTTTTATTATAGCCTTACAGGCAGTGTCATCTCGATCCCTTCGGCTGAGCTCAGGGCAGGCTCCGGAAGATATCCTGCTGTTGTGTTGGTGCAAAAACACAGATTTCTCAGTCGCTCCGCTCCTTTCGAAATGACGATCCGGTTGCGTTATTTGAAAAAATGCCCCAGGGTTGTGAATTGTGTGGTACGCACGGGGCGCCCGGCTGGCTATGCTGAGAAGGCGCATGTTTCTCCGTGCCCCAAACTCCGAACTCTAGCAGGCTGTTGAAAAACGCCCATCTGCTGCGTTGTGCTCATCATTCGTCACTGCGGCGTACGGCAAAGTACGCCTCATTCCTGATGATTTCGCACGCCTTGCATTCGAGCGTTTTTGAACAGCCTGTATAAAAGGACTTTTTCAACAGCCTGCCAGGGCAGCCACAGGTGCCCCTACGCTCCGAACTCCCAACTCCGAACTCCAAACTGATCACTGCGCCAGGGGCTGCGGCGAAGGGCTCTCTTCGGGCCGGTAGAACGCTTCCACGCCGGGTTCTTTCGTGAGGAAATTCTCGGGATGCGAGGGCAGCAGGGCCAGCTTCAGGACTTCATCGAGATGCTCCACCGTGACAACCGCGATAGTGTTGAGTATTTTCTCCGGGATGTCTTTCAGGTCTTTTTCATTATCCTTCGGGATAAGCACGGTCGTGATCAGCCCGCGGTGGGCCGCGAAAATTTTTTCCTTCAGGCCCCCGATCGGAAGCACGCGCCCGCGCAGGGTGATCTCGCCGGTCATGGCCACGTCCCTGCGCACGGGAATGCGGGTCAGGGCCGATACGATCGAGGTGGTGATGGCGATGCCGGCCGAAGGGCCGTCCTTGGGAGTTGCGCCCTCGGGCACATGGATGTGCAGGTCGATTTTCTGGTAAAAATCCTTTGCCAGTCCCAGCAGCTCGGCGCGCGAGCGCACGTAGCTCATCGCGGCCCGGGCCGACTCGGTCATGACGTCGCCCAGCTTGCCCGTAATAATGAGCTCGCCCTTGCCCGGCATGGTGGCGACCTCGATCATCAGCAGTTCGCCGCCCGCCTCGGTCCAGGCAAGGCCGGTGGTGATGCCGATTTTATCTTTTTCCTCAGCCACGCCGTGGCGGAACCGGGCAATGCCCAGGTAGGCGTCCACCTGGGCCGCATCGACGGTGACGGTGGCCGCTTTTTTGTTGCGCACCACCTCGGTTGCCACCTTGCGGCAGATTGAGGCCATCTCGCGCTCCAGGTTGCGCACACCGGCCTCGCGTGTGAAATGGCGGATGATGTGCAGGATGCCGCCATCGGCGAATGCCAGGTTTTCCGGGCTGAGCCCGTTGGCCTCGATCTGCTTTTTGTACAGGTAGTTCACGGCGATGGCCAGCTTTTCGCTTTCCATGTAGCCCGGGATGCGGATGATTTCCATGCGGTCCTGCAGTGCCGGGGGGATGCCCTGCAGGGTGTTGGCGGTGGTGATGAACATAACCTGCGACAGGTCGTAGTCAATATCGATATAGTGATCGTTGAACGTGTTGTTCTGCTCGGGGTCGAGCACTTCGAGCAGCGCGGCCGAGGGGTCGCCGCGAAAATCCATGCTCATTTTGTCGACTTCATCAAGCAGAAAGACGGGATTGTCCTTGCCGGCTTTCTTGATGCACTGCAGGATCTTGCCCGGCAGCGCGCCGATATAGGTGCGGCGGTGGCCCCTGATTTCAGCCTCGTCGCGAACCCCGCCCAGGCTCAACCGCACAAACGTGCGCCCCGTGGCGCGCGCGATTGATTTTGCCAGCGATGTCTTGCCCACGCCGGGCGGCCCGACAAAGCACAGAATGGGGCCCTTGATTTTTTCAACCAGGCTCTGCACGGCCAGGTATTCAATGATGCGTTCCTTGGGGTCCTTGATCCCGTAGTGGTCTTCGTCCAGAATCCGGGCGGCCTCATCGAGGTTGATGTGCACCTCCGATTTTTCGCCCCAGGGCATGGCCAGGATCCAGTCGATATAGTTTCGGACCACGCTGACCTCGGCCGACATGGGCGGCATGGCCTTGAGCTTCTTTATTTCTTTCTCAACCTTCGCGCGCGCCTCTTCTGAGAGCTGTTTGGTTTTGGCCAGCTCCTCCAGCTCGCTGATCTCGCCCAGGCGGTCGTCCTTGTCGCCCATTTCCTTCTGAATGGCGCGCATCTGCTCATTCAGGTAATAGTCTTTCTGCGTTTTTTCCATCTGCTTTTTGACACGGCTCTTGATCTTCTGTTCCGTGCGCAGAATTTCCATTTCAGCTTCCATGACCCCGTAGACGCGCTCAAGGCGCTCGCGCACATCAAGGGTTTCGAGCAGGGACTGTTTCTGCTCAAGGGTGAGCTGCAGCTGCGGCGCGAGCACGTCGGCAAGCTTGGAGGGGTCTTCGATTGCAACGGCCGTGCTCAGGATCTCTTTTGAAAGCCGCTTGTTGAGCTTCATGTAGCCGTCAAAGCCGTCAATGATAAGGTGCATCAGGGCTTTGATCTCCTGCATATGCGCTGCGGTTTCGCGCACCGCGTCAACCGTTGCAGAGAAGTATTCATCTTCGGGCAGGCATTCCTGAAGCCGGCAGCGCATGCGGCCTTCAACCAGGACCTTGATGCTGCCGTCGGGCAGCTTGAGCGTCTGCAGGATCGCGGCAAGCGTGCCGATCCCGTAGAGCGTCTGCTCGGAGGGCTGATCGATGGTGGCGTCACGCTGTGTGCAGAGGAAAAGCTGCCGGCTGTTTTCAAGGGCTTTTTCAACCGAGCGGATCGATTTCTGGCGGCCGACAAACAGCGGCACAACCATATGGGGAAATATCACGATGTCGCGCAGGGGCATCATCATGCAGGTGACGGGAAATTTTGGAGCTATGGGCATGCCGGGGATATCCTTTGTTCTATCATGCGTGGGTATGGAGCGTCAGTCCAGGCCCGCGCGGGGTGCGGGCTGTACATTCTGGAAAACCGGCCGTTGCACGGAGAAGTCTGCCCGCAGGGGGCTAGGCCGTTTCCTTTTTTGAGCTGTAGACCATGATCGGCGGGGCTTTCCTGGTGATTACTTCCTCGCTGATAACGCACTCCTCGACGTCCGGCCGGGTCGGCAGATCATACATGATTTCGAGCATGATGTCTTCGAGTATGGCCCGCAACCCGCGCGCACCCGACTTGCGTTTAATGGCCATGTCGGCGATTACGCCGAGCACCTCATCGCTGAAGCGCAGCTTGACGCTTTCAAATTCGAAGAGTTTTTCATACTGTTTGGTAAGCGCGTTTTTGGGCGCGGTCAGGATTTCGATAAGCGCGGCGCGGTCAAGGTCTTCAAGCGTGGCCACGACGGGCAGGCGGCCGACGAATTCGGGGATGAGCCCGTATTTTATCAGGTCTTCAGGCTGCACGTCTTTCAGGATGGCAGCAGCGTCGCGGCTGGCGCCATGCTTGACGTCCGCACCGAAACCGATGGTTTTTTTATCAGTGCGCTGCCGGATGACGTTTTCAAGGCCGTTAAAGGCCCCGCCGCAGATGAACAGGATATTGGACGTGTCGACCTGCAGGAAGTCCTGCTGCGGGTGCTTGCGCCCACCCTTGGGCGGCACATTGGCCACGGTGCCCTCGATGATCTTCAGCAGGGCCTGCTGTACGCCTTCACCGGATACATCCCGGGTGATCGAGGGCGTATCGGACTTGCGGGTGATCTTGTCGATTTCATCGATGTAGACGATGCCGCGCGCGGCGCGCTCGATATTGTAGTCGGCTGCCTGCAGCAGGCTCAAAATGATGTTTTCCACGTCTTCGCCGACATAGCCTGCCTCGGTCAGCGAGGTGGCGTCCGCAATGGTGAACGGCACATGCAGGATGCGCGCAAGGGTCTGGGCCAGCAGGGTCTTGCCGGTGCCGGTCGGGCCGATCAGCAGGATGTTGCTTTTCTGCAGTTCGACATCATCTTTGCCCCGGCGGTAGTCCACCCGGCGGTAATGATTATAGACCGCGACCGAGAGGACTTTTTTGGCTTTGTCCTGCCCGACGACGTATTGATCAAGGAATTTTTTGATTTCATGCGGTTTGGGAACAGTGGTCTGCTTCAGCGAAAGCGCTTCGCGCTGCTGCTCTTCGGCAATAATGTCATTGCACAGCTCGATGCATTCATCGCAGATGTACACTGACGGCCCGGCAACGAGCTTTTTGACTTCATCCTGGCTTTTTCCGCAAAATGAGCAGAAAAGATGGCTGTTTTTCCCGGTTCCGCGTTTTGTGACCATACTACCCTCTACATTTGATTCCTGTTGGTCAACGGCTGCATCAATGCGTGCCGCCTTTAACTATTCGGCTGATGCTGCCGGCGGCTCAATTGTTTTTTTGGCCGGTTATGCAAGAATTACGGCTGTAGATCAATTCGGTTGCAGCGTTTCGCGCGAAGTGATCACCTTATCAATTATACCATATTCCACGGACTGTTCAGCACTCATGAAGAAATCCCGTTCGCAGTCGGCGTGGATACGCTCAAGCGGCTGGCCGGTATGCTGCACGAAGATATTCTCCAGATCCTCGCGCATCCGGATGATTTCGCGGGCGTGGATGCCGATATCGGTCGCCTGACCCTGAAAGCCGCCCATGGGCTGGTGCAGCAGAATACGGCTGTGGGGAAGAGCGCTGCGTTTGCCCGGCGACCCGGCTGCAAGCAGCACGGCGCCCATGCTTGCGGCCTGGCCGAAGCACAGGGTTGCAACCGGGCTTTTGATGAACTGCATGGTGTCGTAAATAGCCATGCCGGCGGTGACGTGCCCGCCGGGGGAATTAATGTACATGAAGATGTCCTTTTCCGGGTCCTCGGACTCCAGGAACAGCATCTGGGCGATGACGATGCTGGCGACATGGTCGTCAATGGCGCCGCCCAGAAAAATAATGCGGTCTTTGAGCAGGCGCGAATAGATATCGTAGGCCCGCTCGCCGCGGTTTGACTGCTCGACCACCATGGGCACAAGCTGCATGGACGGAGCCGGAAAATTTTCTTGTTCGCTGTTTTTCACGCGCATCTCCTCAGTCTCTATTTGTCGGTGATTTCAGCCGCGCTCAGGATAAAATCAATGACTTTACGCTCCATGACCTGCGGCTCGATCCGGTCTTTGCTGATTTTTGTTTTAAGCGTTTCAACCGTTTCATTGTACATGACGGCAAGTTCGGCATACTGTTTTTCATAGTCATCGTCTTCGGCCTTGAGACCTTCCTTTTCCGCCAGGGCATCAAGCAGCAGGGCTGAGCGCACCTGGCGCTCGGCCGATGTCCGGTAGTGCTCGAGGAGCTGCTCCGGACTCTGGCCCAGCGCATTGATATCGAGCCCCTGCTGCTGGAACATGCGCTGTACGTCGCGCAGCATGTTCTGCGCCTGCATCTCAACCATGCCCTGCGGAACCGTGAAGGGGTTTTTCTCGATCAGGGCAGCAAAAATCTGCTCGCGCACGTTGTTCTCGGAATGTTTTTTCTTGCGATCGGCAATCGCAGAGCGCACCGTGTCTTTGAGTGCGTCCAGGCTCTGATAGTCGCCCACCTCCCGGGCGAAGTCATCATTGAGCTCGGGCTTGATTTTTTCCTTGATGGTTTTCAGGTCGACCGTGAAGGCGATGGTTGTGCCGGCAACCTGCGTGTCTGCGTAGTCGGATGCGATCGCAAGGTCGAATTTTTTCGTTTCACCGGGATTCAGGCCGACGATCTGCTCATCAAAGCCGGGCAGGAGCATGTTGCGGCCCAGTTCCAGAAAATAATCGGTTTTTTTGCCGCCCAGATACGGCTCGTCTCCGATGAAGCCTTCCATGTCGAACGTTACGTTATCATCCATGCGGGCCGCGCGCCCGGTGATCTCGCGCATTTCCGCATAGCTCGTGCGGTAGCGCTCAAGCTCCTCGGCCACGTCATCATCGGTTGCAACCGGGCTGATGCGCTCGATTTTCAGGCCCGTATAGCCCTGCACGTCGATTGCCGGTTTGATTTCAACGGCAACCGTATAGGAGAACTCTTTGCCTTTTTCAAGCACGCCGTTTTCAACTTTGGGCATGGACACCGGCTTGATGTTCTGCTGCTCCATGGCCTCGGGAAAGGTTTGCTGCACCAGTTCGCTGATGACCTCTTCTTCGATCTGGGCCTTGAAATGCTTCTGCAGAATGCTCAGCGGCGCTTTGCCGGGGCGGAATCCGGGCAGGCGGACTTTTTTGCTCAGCTTTTTGTAGGCCCGGTCGATGGTGCCGTCAACCAGGGCGGCGTCAAGTTCGACGGTGACGCGGCGTTCAACTTCGGAAACGGTTGCAACCTCTGTTTTCATCGATTAATTCCTCATTTTCCTGAAAATGCGAGAGGGGGGACTTGAACCCCCATGCCGAAGGCATACGGTCCTAAGCCGTACGTGTATACCAGTTCCACCACTCTCGCGGATTAATATAAAAAATCCCGCATGGCACAAGGCGCAGGCAGACCGTAATACATACTGGTTTTTTAAAAAAATGTCAATAAATTAAGGCGTTTACCGCTGCAATCGTTTAACATGCCATCCATTTTCAGCGGAGGGGCCCGCATTCCTGCCTGACGCCGGAGCAGCGACACATACCTCGGGTGTATACGCCTGGAGGGGCTGGATGGATGAGCACGCAATGGCAACTGTGCCGGCCCTGAATTATGCTGGCGCCTGTAGACCCGCGGCCACTGCGCACTACCTTTCCCTGCGCTGGGCTGTTAGACGATATGCTCGCAGACAGCCGGTTTTTTCTGATAGCAGCTCTGGATCTCGATCAGGCGGTTGTATATGCCGCTGTGGCGCACGAGGTCGTCATGCGTGCCGCGCTCAACCACTTCTCCGTCGGCCATGACCAGGATCTGGTCGGCATTGCGGATGGTTGAGAGCCGGTGGGCGATGATGAATGTCGTGCGGCCGCGCATGAGGTTGTCAAGGGCGTCCTGCACGACCTTTTCCGAGCGCGTGTCAAGCGCAGAGGTGGCCTCATCGAGAATCAGCAGGGGCGCGTCTTTCATAATAGCGCGCGCGATTGCAATGCGCTGGCGCTGGCCGCCGGAGAGCTTGACCCCCCTTTCGCCGATGACGGTGTCGTAGCCCTCGGGCATCTGCTCGATGAATTCATGCGCAAAGGCGGCCCGGGCCGCAGCGATGACGGCTTCGTCTGAGACATCCGAGCTGCCGTAGGAGATGTTGTGTTTGACGCTGTCGTTGAACAGGATCGTTTCCTGAGACACCAGCGCAATGCCGGCGCGCAGCGAGGCGATGGTCGCGTCGCGGATGTCAACGCCGTCGATTAATAGTGCGCCCTGCTGCGGATCGTAAAAGCGCAGCAGCAGATTCGTAATGGTGCTTTTGCCCGCACCGCTGTGACCCACCAGGGCGGTCACGCTGCCGGCGGGCGCACTCAGTCTCAGGTTTTTGAGAACCCAGTCCTCCTCGTAGCGGAACCATACATCGCGCAGCTCGACCGTGCGGCGCAGCGGCGGCAGCTCAACGGCGCCGGGTTTTTCGATGATGTCATTGTGCATGTCCAGCATGTTGAAAATCCGGTCTGCGGCGGCAAGTGCGCGCTGCAGCTTGATGTTTTCCCCGCTGAGGGCCTTGATGGGTTTGAGCAGCAGGGCCAGGGCCGCGATGAAAGAAAAAAACTGGCCCGGCGTCATGCTCCCCTGTATGACCTGATAGCCGCCCAGGTAAATAATGCCGGCGGCCAGCACTGCCCCGAATATATGCATGATGGGCGAGGACAGGGCCCCTATTTTCACGCTCTTGACGCTGAGCCGGTATATCCGGCCGGCTTCGGATGCGAACCGGGCATTTTCGCGGGACTCCATGCAGTAGGATTTCACCGTCTGGTTGCCGGAGATGGTTTCATCCAGCAGGGTTGACAGATCACCCATTTTTTCCTGTGTTTTCAGGCTGTACAGGCGCCCCTTTTTGCCCAGTATCGCGATCGGGAAGGAAGCTGCCGGCAGCACGATCAGGCACAGGATGGCCATTTGCCAGTTCTGGTACACAACCACGGCGCTCAGGGCGATAACCAGAAAAAAATTGCGCGAAAGCTTCATGATGGCGCTGGAGAGGGTTCTTCGCAGAATGCCTACGTCATTGGAGATGCGCGACATGATCTCGCCGGTTGAGACCCGGGAGAAGAAAGAAAGCGACATGCCCTGGATATGGCGGTACAGATCGCTGCGCATATCCATGATCGCCCGGTTGCCGGCCGAGCCGATCAGATAGTTCTGGCCGAAGTCCGCCAGGCCCTTGAGCAGATAGCACAGGATAAGCAGCAGCGGGATCAGCTTGAGCATGCTGTAGTCGCGCTGCTGATTTTTTATGAGCACATCAGGATACAGTCGGGCAAGCAGCGCGATATTGAACCAGCGCAGGTCCTCGGATTCAGAACCCTGTGGCGCACGCGCGAGCAGCCACCGCCCGTCTTTTCCACGCCTAAGCAGGCCGCCTGCGGCCAGTTCTTCGCGGACGAAAAAGACCGGGTCCTGCTGATCAAGGCTGATATGGTCCTGATGCTCAACGTAGAGCGTTTCCTGCGAAAGCAGTGCATTAAACGCGGCCACTGCTGCGGCCTTCAGGGCCACAGGCCGCGTTACGGCAGGCTCATCGGAATTCTCTTCAGCGCCCCGTAATTTTTTAGTCAGTTTTTCTTCGGCCAGTTGAGCCAGAAAATTTCGCCCGCTCGCGATCAGACCTTTCGGTTTTTCAACGGAGTTGTGCAGCTGGCGCATGTTTTCAGCCGGCACGGCCGAGCGCAGCAGGCGCGCTTCAAAGCTGTCCGTTTGATCGGACAGCAGCCGGTCGAGCGCGGCCGGGTCGCGTACATCGGTCAGTGCTATAACCGAGCTGTTCTGGACGAATATTCCGTCGATGGCCGGTTTGACAAGGTAGGCAATCAGCGCGGTGGTGCCGGAGAGCACGATAATGCAGGCAAGCGCGCCGATCAGGCGGGCCATATAGGGTTTAACATAGCGCAGCAGGCGCACAAACAGTTTCATGCCGGTGTGCTTTCTCTGGTTGCTGGCGCCGAATCCGCACGTGCCGGCGGGCGGCTTTCAGGGAAACGGGGAACAGTGGTCCGGATTATGATGCCGATATGCCGGCGTGCACATGGCTGCACGCGCTGATGCGGGTGCCGCTCGCAATGTCGGCATCCTCTATAACACAGCCCGGCCCTATGTGCACCTTGTTTCCAAGGGTTGCGTTGCTCAGTACGCAGCCGGCGCCGATCGTGCAGCCGCTGCCGATGGAGGTTTCCCCGCACAGAACCGCGCCCGGCTCGAGCGTCACGTCCATGCCGATCATGACCCGGTCGTCTATACAGGTGGATGATGGCTGCAGTATGCTGACGCCGGCGAGCATGTGGCGCCTGTGTATGATGGCCTGCATGCGCTCTTCGGCGCGCGCAAGCCCGGCGCGGTCATTGATGCCTTCAACCTCCTGCCAGTCCCCGGTTACGATTGCCTGCACGTTCAGCCCGGCGGCGCGGCCGATCGCGATGATATCGGGCAGGTAGTATTCCCCCTGGTTGTTGTCGGTGTTGACCTGCTTGAGCGCGCTGAACAGAAAGGACGCATTGCAGCAGTAAATGCCGGTGTTGATTTCATTGATCAGCAGCTGCGGGGCGGTCGCGTCCCGATGTTCGACAATGGCGTGCAGCTCGCCCTGTGAGCCGCGCACGATGCGTCCGTATCCGTGCGGATTGTCAAGGTGCACGCTGAGTACGCTCACGGCAGCTTCGGCCCGGGTATGCTCGCTGATCAGGTGCTCAATCGTTGCGGGCGTAATAAAGGGAACATCTCCGCACAAAATCAAAACGTCGCCGTCAAAGCCGGCCAGCGCCTCTTCGCATACGGCCACCGCATGGCCTGAGCCGAGCTGCTGCGCCTGTACCACAAAACCGACATCGGCTGCGGCCACAGCCCGCTCCACATCGGCGCGCTGATGGCCGACCACCACAAGCATGCGGTCGCACCCGATCGCGCGGGCTGTGTGCAGCGGGTAATGGATCATGGGCCGTCCTGCTATCGGGTGCAGTACCTTGGCAAGGGATGATTTCATGCGCGTTCCCATACCCGCGGCCAGAACTATACACACCGTTTTTTTCATGCTCAAGCGCCTTTCTGCTTCCTTGACAAATACAGGCCAACCGTGGCATACAATACAGAATACCTGCGGGGCACGGCGAAAGGATATATCATATTTATGAAAAAAACAATCGGCCTTCTTCTGGTGTGCGTCTTTCTGGCATCGGCCTGCGCTTCGACTCCGCCGCCGAGCGTTCCCCAGCGCGATGAGGACTATTACAATCAGGGCATGGCCCAGATGGAGAAAAAATTTTACGATGAAGCGGTGAAGAACTTCGAGGATCTGCGCGATAAGTTTCCGCTCAGCCCGTATGCGGGCCTGGCGCTTCTGAGGATGGGGGAGTGCCACTATCTGGAGAAAAACTACATCGAGGCCCAGTATCAGTTCGACAATTTCCGGCGCCTTCACCCGAGCCATGCCCAGGTTGACTACGCCATGTTCATGGCGGGCATGTGCCAGTTTAACCAGATTCTGGATTATGACCGCGATCAGACACCGGCGTATGCCGCGGTCGCGCAGCTGGAGATGCTGGTGGAGGTTTTCCCCAACAGCCCGTATGCGGCCAAGGCGCTGTGCAAGATCGCTGAGGCCAAAAAGCATATCGCCGAATACGAATTCTTTGTGGGCAGCTTCTATCTGAAGAAAAATAACTACCTCGCCGCGTATGCGCGTTTTGACAAGCTGCTTTTGCAGTATCCCAACGCCATCGAGCGCGACCGCGTGCTGCTTGCCATGGCAAAAGCCTGCCTCTATGACGGCCAGACCGAAAAGGGTAAACGCATCCTGCAGCTGCTCCTCAGGAACTACCCCGACGGGGCCTGCGCCGCTGATGCCGAGAATCTGATGGGCATGTATTAGCTTCCACGGTGTCGCACCCCGTCCCGGTCATGAGGGGTTATTGGCGGACGTTCTTCGCGGGCACTCCCCTGCGTCTTTTTCAAAAAGATCGATTTCGATAGCGATCCCGATAGCGATTTTATGAAGGGCAATCGGTGACAGCAAACTATGTCACGCTGCGCCTTTGCGCCTCAGCGGGAGACAATAATTGTTGCAATGCAGAATGATGCCTCGCGCAGAGGCGCGGAGAAGCGTGAGAAAAAACAAAAGGGGCAGTCAAATCAGGCGCATTTTGAAGGGAACGATTGCCTGAATGGCTGTAAAATGAGAATCCAGACTGAGCAGCTCGGCATCGTAGTGCAGGGCGAGTGAGGCAATCAGGCAATCTGACAGGCTGGCCGTGGTTCCGGTTCGCCTGAGTTTGTATGCTGCCTGCGCAGCGTTGAGCCAGATGTGCGGTGAGTCCTGCAGATATTCAAATGTGGAAACAAAGTCTTTTATAATATCGACCTCTTTGTGTGTTTTTGCGCCCTGAATCAGTTCGGCCATGATAAGTCCGGCGGTGCATATTGTCTGCTCGTCGAGAAGTTGACTGGCCAGAGCGTAGCAGGGCTCCTTTTTACGGAAAAAATCAATCCAGACTGATGTGTCGATAAGTGTTTTAGCCAATGCGCCTGTCTCCGTGGCGCAGATTGGCGGCCGTTGCAGTGAACTCCATTGATCCAGCCATTTCCTTGATTTTTCTTATTTTTTTAGATTTTATTTCATCCCGTATTGCCAGAATGACAGCTTCTGTTTTGCTCTTTGCGGAAACGCTTTTCATGAGCTCGTCAAGCAGGTCATTGGGAAGAGTTAAGGTTGCTCGTGACATATTATGCCTCCATGCTATTGTTGCATGTAATTATAGCATGGAATAAGTGCATGACAAGCTTTAAATTTTTGATGCGCCCGCAAAAAGTCCGGATGCTGCGTTGCGCTCATCATTCGTCACTGCGGCGGTTCAGAGTCCGGCATGAGGGGTTATGGCGGACGTCCTTCGCGGGCACTCCCCTTCGTCTTTTCCAAAAAGATCGATCCCGATACCGATATCGATTGTATGGGCAGTTCCGGCCAGGCAGGGCAGGGCCCGGGCGCGCCGCAGCGCGCCCGGGCCTTTGGAAAAGCCCCTCCGCTTTTTCACCTGTCGGCCCGTATAGTCGCAGGAAGCAGGAATTTCTTCCCGCCGGAGCATATTTTTTTTCGATCAGAGAGTCGTCAGGGTGTGCCGCTGAGATAGGCCCGGCGTTTTGCTTCCGGGAAGCGCTCGATAGCGTAGCGCAGCATGGTGCGCGGCATCGTCGTGCAGTGCTGACGCAGGAAGGTCTCTTCAGTTTCAGGGCCGCAGTATTTGCCGATTTCGCGCAGCATCCAGCCGACCGCCTTGTGGATCAGATCATGCTTGTCCTGCAGAAGAATCGCGGCGATGCTGAGTGCCGTGTCTGACGCGCCCTGCCTGATGTAGTGCAATGTGGCCACCATGGCGATCCTGCGCTCCCACAGATTACGGGAGCGGGCAAGACGAAAGAGCGGCCGTCTGCTTTTGTCCTGCAGGAAGGCGCCGGCAATGTGCGGGGCGCTCACGTCGACCAGGTCCCAGCTGTTGATATGGGCGGTATTGTCCAGGTAGAGGTCGAATATCTCCCGGCGAAGGTCCTGTTGTGCCCGGAATTTTTCGATCATGAGCAGCAGGCTGAACAGGCGCTTTTCGTGGTACGGCGAGCGCAGCAGTGTCTGGATGTCGCCAAGATCAATGTCGTGCCGGTATTTTTTCACCAGTGTCCGGATGACCGGAACTTTGATACCCAGAAAGCGGTCGCCTGCGCCGTATTCGCCGGGCCCGGTTTTAAAAAAACGCTGCAGGATACGGGCCTGTTCAGGCTCGGCTGCCTTGCGGATGTCACTGTCCCAGGTATTCGGCATGCGGGCGCGTCCTTTCAATCTTTCGGTGATGATTGTCCCGGGCAGGATAGCGGGGCTGGCTGGGCCGTGTCAAGCACGGAAAAATTCCGGGCGGACCGGCTGATACACTCTGTTACAAACTGTTACGGGCCTGAAAAGCATCTTCCCCGCGGTACGGCTATACTCTCTATGGAAGATAAAGAAGACGATCAGCACTGAAAGGAGAGATGCCATGCGAACCTCAATCATAGTTGACACGACAGTGTTTGTGCTGGCCATGGGAGTCATAGTGAAACTGTGCATAGCCATGGCACATAACAACAGCCTGAGCCTGCTGAGCGCATTGCCGGCAGAGTTTCAGTACCTTGCCGGGATCATTTTTTAACAGCCCGTCTGAGCCGAGAATCATTTTGTACGCCACGGGAATTTATGCTACGTAGTAGGGATGCGGGCGCTCCGGCCTGCGCAGCTGCGCCGCTGAGGAATAAAATACGTCTATCAGGTTGTTTGAAAAGTTTTTGTGTACAGGCTGTTCAAAAATGTACAGATGCAAGGCGCGCGATATCATGAGGAATGAGGCGTACTTTTTCGTACGCCGCAGTGACGAATGATGAGCGCAACGCAGCAGATGGGCCCGTCCTCCGCAGTAGTCCTGCTACGGAGGGTGGACGTTTTTTCAACAGCCTGGTAAGGCTCGAGACCGATGAAACAGCGCATTCTGGTCATTGACGATGATGAACGGCTGAACGCCCTGCTGGTAAGGTTTTTCCAGGGCTACGGGCTTGAAACCATCACGGCTACGCACCCTGATCAGGGCCTGAAGCTGCTCAGGCAGAAAGCGCCCGATCTGGTCATTCTCGACATCATGCTGCCGGGCATGAACGGGTTTGAGGTCTGTAAGCTGATCCGCAAGACAAGCGATGTGCCGATCATCATGCTCACAGCCAAGGGCGATTTGATGGACAAGGTGGTGGGCCTTGAGCTTGGCGCCGATGATTATATCGCCAAGCCGTTCGAGCCGCGCGAGATCGTGGCCCGCATCCAGTCCGTGCTCAGGCGCCTGCGTCCGGCGGCCAGACAGGAGATCCGCCGGTTCGCGCACATGAGCATTGATGTTGCAAAGCGCAGTGTCGAGGTGGACGGCCGGGGTATTGAGCTGACCACCACCGAATTCACGGCCCTGAAACTGCTGGCGGAAAACCCGGGTACGGTGCTGAGCCGCGATCAGATCCTTGACGAGCTGCGCGGCATCGAGTGTGAGGCCTATAACCGCTCGGTCGATATCACCATGAGCCGCCTGCGCCAGAAGCTGCACGATGACCCGCACAATCCCCGTTTCATCAAAACGGTCTGGGGAACCGGCTATATGTTTATTGCCGAGGAAGAGCACGATGCACCGTAGATGGCTTTCAAAAATCGTTCACTCGGTTTTTCTCAAGCTGCTGCTGGTCATCATCATTGCCGGGATATGCATCAACCTTGCGGTCGGATCTTTTTTCTACTACCTCACCAAGGGCTACATGCAGAACATGCCGTTCAAGAAGAACTGGGTGCAGTATATGGGCTACCTGGTTCGTGAGATCGGCGACCCGCCCGATATCGACAGGGCCCGCGCTCTGGCGGACGCGCTCTCGATCGCCATCGCTTTTGAAACCGGGGACGGCACCTGGCAGTCTACCGACCGCCTGCCTCAGCTGGATGAACTCGAGCTGAAAAAAATCAGCCGGGAACCCCCGGCGTACTGGACCCGGCATGAGGGCCGCGGCCTGCTGCTGATCGAGGCCGGGGGCAGGCGCTACATGTTCGATATGATGAAACCCTATTCCTGGCAGCATTTTGCCGAGGAAAAAATAATGTTTCTGATTGCGCTTCTGACCTGTATTCTGCTCTTCGGCCTGCTTGCCATCCGCTGGATCCTCGGGCCGCTCAGGTGGCTGAGTGACGGCGTGCAGCAGGTGAGCAGCGGCAATCTTGACTACCGCCTGCCGGTCACGCGCCTTGATGAATTCGGCACGCTTGCCGGTGCGTTTAACTCCATGACCGGCCGCATCAGGGAGATGCTGCACGCCCGCGAGCGGCTGCTGCTTGACGTGAGCCATGAGCTGCGTTCCCCCGTGACCCGCATGCGCGTCGCTCTCGAATTCCTGCCGGCCTCCCCGGTTACGCACGGCATGCAGGCCGATATCCATGACATGGAGGCCATGATAGCCGAAATTGTTGAAACGCAGCGGCTGGGCAGTCCCCACGGCCGGCTCAGCCTGGAGTCAACCGATGTATGCGCGCTGGCCCGGGAGGTGATCGCGGAGCGTGCCCACAGCGCTCCCGCGATTGTGCTTGAAAACGCACCCACGGGCATCACGGCTGTGTTCGACAGGGCGCGCATGAAAACCGTTTTTAAAAATGTGATCGATAATGCGCTGAAGTATTCCGATGCCGGGACCGATCCGGTGCGGGTGGCTGTTTTCAGGAGAGGCGGCTTTATCGTCATTCAGGTCAGGGATGCGGGCCAGGGCATCCCGGCCGAGGATCTTCCGCATGTATTTGAGCCGTTTTACCGGGTCGACAAGTCGCGCAGCCGGCGCACCGGCGGCTACGGCCTGGGGTTGAGTATCTGTAAAAATATCATGGAGGCCCACGGCGGCAGCGTTACGGTCGCAAGCGAACCCGGGCGCGGCACGACGGTTGAGCTGCTGCTGCCGGAGACGCAGGAGCAAAAGGCGGGATAGGGTGGTTTAAAGATAATCGCTGTCAGATCGTCATTTCGAAGAAGCGCCAGCGATTGAGAAATCTTGTTTTTGCACCCTTTCTTTGGCGGCAAAGAAAGGGTGCCCCCAAGAAAGCCGCCCCTGGCGTTTCGCGTCCCGACTGAAGTCAGGATTCCCTCACGGAGCGTTTGTTCACGGGGTCGGCACGAACTCGCACATCCGGGCGCTCGGACAGCGTGCCGCCCGAAATCCGTGACCAAACGCCCCGCTCGGCAGCGAAACGATGGGGTTTTAAAACCCAAAACCTCACATTCAAAATCTACAAACTTGTCATTTCGAAGAAGCGTAGCGACTGAGAAATCTTACGGCGCTTTCAGCGTCGTTTTGGAGGGACGGGCTTCCGCACGTCCGCATTTAAGGAGAGACGTAGGGGATAGACACATTACGCACATTTTAAGACTTTTGCCACTTAAGCCAGGCCTTCATATCGTCAACGAACTGATCCTTCAGTTCAACCGGCGCGAGGATTTTGATCCACGGAAGCCAGCGTTTCAGGATGTTTCGTATTTCCTCAAAATTGCCTACCATGAATGAAACAACCAGAGAGCCGTCTTTTTTTTCTTCCCGTATCTGTTGAGTGGGGAATATTCTGCGGCGCTTGAAATGATGAGCGCTGTCGCTGTCAACAAGTATCTGCACTTCCGTTGTACGCTCCCCGGAGAACCAGATATTGCCGTCGAGATCGTCTGGAATCCGGCGAAATGTTTCCTTGAGAACCATGAAATCCTTGATCCTGTCAAGGGCATAGGTCCTGTTGGCGCTACGCTCAACATCACGGCCGATGAGATACCACAGCCCGTCAAAGTAAATTATCTTGTAGGGTTCAACCGTAGCGGTGTAGGGAGCGTAGATTTCATAGGTGAACGTTATGCGTTTGCGCGCCTGAATGGCCTTTACGGCTTTTATAAAAAGGCGGTTATCAAGCAGCACCGGCTTTTCGATTTGCAGGCAAACGGGAGAAAGCGGTTCTTCAGCGAGCTCTCGGAAGAGTTTATTGAAAACTGAGTCTGCCGCATCCTGAAAAAGTGGGCCGAGCTGGATCGCGGCGTTTTTCATGGCAAGCACCAGGGCAAGTTCGCTGTCGTCAAAATGCTCGTAGTGCTTGAACAAATTCTTATCAAGACTGTAGCAGCCTTTTTTGATCTCGTTCACGGGAAAGCCTGCCTTGCGCATGGCTTCGAGGTCGCGCTGGATCGTGCGGATTTCGACACCGAGCTTCTGGCTCAGGGCTGCGCTGTAAATCCTGTCACCCTGGAAAAACAGCTGGAATATTTTTACGAACCGCTCAATGCGCTTTTCTACCAGTCGTGCTTTGGGGACCATATCCTGCCTTCCGATATGTATGGGTTTCTTGTTTTGTATAACCATATAAGCCATTTCACCGGAAAGAACAATTAAGAAACGACATGTGCATGTCGCATAAATTACAGATAAAAAAGGGACCCGCCCCCTGTGCGGATTCCTTTTGGGGCCAGGGAACGACAGCGCTTTTAAAAGATGGTATTGCAGTAGCGGCAGACGGCAGCTTCTTTCTGTACCATCTCAGCACACCGGGGGCATTTTTTCAGAGTCTTTGAGGCAACATCTTTCTGGTTTTTCTTGCCCAGAAGCAGCATGTCTATTGCCATGATAAGATTAATGCCGATCCAGGCCGGCAGCACATAGTCTGCTCGTGCTGCAAAGGTTCCCAGCACAAGCAGTAAAGCGCCAATGCCAACAATGACTTTGCCCATGTACATGTACCCGACACCGGGCAGCAACAGATTCAATGCGATCGCCAGTCCAATGCTTTTCTCCTTAACCTGCTTCATGCTTACCCCCTGTTAATGAAATTTGTTTATCGTTGATTCTCCTCATTTGCATTATTTCAGGACAACACTTATACATGCCCTGCAGTGACAGGTTTTATGAGTATTGACCAAAGGATGCTGCTTTATCATTTTAATCAATTCCATATTCAGGCTGCAGAAGCGCACTTCAACGTTCAGATCATCCACAAAATCAAGAGATGCCATATCAAAATCCTTTAGGGACTTTTGGGCCTTGTTTAACTTTTCGGTTAAGTCGTCCGACGTGTTTCCCGGCCTTAGTTTTTTCAGTTTTTCATCGTTGATTTTCACCTGTTTGCAAACGTCGATGAACTTATTGTTGTGACGGGTACCTTTTAAAATGCCGGGATGATCAAGGGCAATCTCCATCAACGTATCATCAAATTTGCCGATGTCTGCCTGCTCGTATGCATTGGCTACAACAAGACGGCTTTTATTGAGAAAACCGACAGCATCGGGATTGGTGCCCAGGTCGTTTTTAATCTGCTGCCAATGTTTGGCCCCGGTGCTGATTTTTTCTTTCAGTTCGTTGAGAAGCATAGGCGCATACCTCCATGCAGGCTACGCATCTCAAGATAGCAGGCCGGGTGTAAATAAAAACCTCTCAGCGACAGACGCCTGTCGTAAAAAGAAACTATGCGTTGTCGGGAAAGTGAATACAGCTTGACCGTCGTTCTCGGGACATGTTAAAAGAACCAAAAGTTATCAATGACGGGGTCTTTATGGCTACTGATAGCAAAGATATTGATATTCAAAAATATTTCGAGGAATTGCGGGTTTTAATAGCGACAACCGACAAAGCTAAAAAAGAAATAGATCGGCTTGTCGCTCCGGATTTCAGCCTGTTTTCTGTCCTTTGGCCGGACGAGATGCGATTGTCAAATTTGATAGCGAAATTGCTTGATCCCTCGGCTGCGCATGGCCAGGGGGCTATCTTTCTATATGAATTTTTAGATTTCATAGAGGAATTAGCACGCGAAGACAGCAGCGCATACAGCAGCATAGAAATAATAAAAAAATCTTGGAATGGATCGTCTAATCTGAAAGTTTCTACTGAACAGGCAACGGATCTCATTGCAGCATCTCAACGCAGAATGGATATAGTGATTGGCAATCATGAATGTGGGGTGATGATTGAAAACAAACCGTGGACTATAGATCAAAAAGACCAACTCAAGGATTATCATGAATATCTGCAAAACAAATACCCCAAGGCGCACATAATGGTTTATTTGAGTGGTACCGGGGGCCCACCTTCTCAGCAAAGTCTATCCAAAAAAGATCAGATAGAGCTTAAAAAACAGGGGAGCTTTGTTGTTTTATCGTATCGCCCGCATTTGGTTGATTGGATTAACCGATGCCTGTTTGTTGCTGAGCCTGACAGGGTACGTTGGATACTAAAAGATTTTCTTCGCTATATAGAATTAAATTTTACACAACCCCAGGATGAGGTGGCGCAATGAATTTGTATTCGGACAAAATTATCGAACATGCAAAGTCTAGTCGCGAAAACATGCAGACAGCGATATGTGTAGGGCTTGCTTTCAATGAGTTGAGGAATATTTTAGTTAGAGATTTTGCTAAAGCCTTAGCGGCAAGGTTGAAAAAGGGTAATTGGGATGTAGACATAAAACCGTGGGAAAATGAACCATTTGCGAAGTATGCCGGGATGGTATGCCGCAAATCAAATTGGATAAAAGATTTATATGTTTGCATTGAGGCACAAACAGGCGGTGGCCATGACTATATTATCGGAATCGCAGCACATAGCGACAAAATTGCCTCTGAAACAAAAAATCAAATTTTTTTGGCTTTAAAAAATCATTTTGGCAATAGTACTTCTAATGAGTGGTGGGCGTGGTATCGTAATTTGTCTGATGACTATCGTCACTTCGACAAGGAGCGAACGCTTATGGCTCTTTATTCGCAGAGTGAATTTTTGGAAGATATATGCAAAGAAATAGAAGAAATTGGCGGTGTTGTCGATGGTTGTTTATCTGCCAAAACTTTGTAAGCTGTTACAGTGTGCCCAGGTTAATGGAGATTTTTTTATCATATCTTTCTAAATACAACCCTGCCAATTCTTTCCCTCCGGCTGTGTCAATTATACCCGCCTTGTGAAGCGCCCGAACTATAACCCAGAAGTATAAGGCTTTGTAGTGGTCATCTCTGAAGCCTCTTCGCCGTCCGGCAGGATGTGGCAGCTGCTGAACATAATACGCATCCTTGACAAACCATGAAACCCATTCTTCAACAGCAGAACCGACGGCAAAAATGATTTTTGGTTTGAGAATATCTAATTCATTCTTCAGAAATTTGGCATAACACTCCTTGATCGTCTCCTCATTATAGCAACCCAGCCCCTTGAACTTCCCTTCAGAATTGTTCAAGCCGCATTTGACGAGATTTGTGATATACACGTTCGATAGTTTGAAAGTCAGGATTGCGCTTAAAACAAATCCGCCATATTCACCGCCGCAGAAACGATCAGGATATACCGCATAATCCTGATCATCATGAATCCAGTACCAATCCTTTGAAGGGCGCTTGTTATATCCTTTGTACGCCACGTCTTTGTAAATGCCGTAGTCAAGGCTTGGAGTTTCATATACAAAAACGATTGGTTCATTATGCCATGAGCTAACGTCGGGTTTGTCCTTTAAGGCCAGGAAAAAGTCGCTGGAATGCGCCCCGTGAGAAATATTGGTCAGTCGGTATGTTTGGTCATCAGCCGCGCAATTGCACCCCTTTTCCTCGCACGCAGTGCAGTATCCTGAAATGGAGGGGTGTCCATAACCATTTTTTCTGTAATGGTCAAATGTATATGCAGCAATGTTCGGGGTATCGATATAGATGAGATCATTGAAGTTGAGTTCTCTCAGGCGTTGCATATTGAATGCTCCCGTAGATATTTTTTTGCGAAGTGGGTTCGCATTATCAATGAATAAAGGGAAATATTCGGCGGCAATCGTCTTTTTCGTTTTGCAGATTAATTCTGCTCCACGCATTTTTTTAGAACTGCTTCTGCGCTGCGTATGACGGATATGGTTTTGGGAAAATCAAGCAAACCCTTGTCATCTGTAATTCGATAATCATTGTCCAGAACAGCCACAGTCATATATGCGCCATGCCCGAGGCGGTTCGGCCTTTTTACGGTCAAAGGAAAACCGGCGGCTCCTTGCATGATTTTGTTGTGCCAAAAATCTCTCAGCTCGGCTCGCCTCGCTTGATCAGCCACGGAAATCTTAAAACAAAGTTTTTCCTGCTCCAGTTGAAGGTACTGCTCACAATCGGAATCTCCCAAAAAACACCACCAGTACCCCAGAAAACCGCCGGAAGGATTTGGCACATAGTCCCAGTTGCCATCATTGAGCTGCTCTTGTATTTTAGTAAAGAAGCCCTCCCAGGCATGCCACGTCCAGTCAGCAGGCGGTGTGGTGGCATAACTCTGAACCGCGTCTTCAATCCTGCGAAGATAGGCGGTAAAATCAGCAAAGATGTCCCCGGCATTATTATTGGATTCTGCAAGGGCTGGCTCCAGTATCTGCAATAAGTCATTGCGTTTAAAAATGAAATAGCCGCTTTTTATCACATCGCTGAAATCACTCTGGTTGCCAGTCTTCATGTAGATGGGGATTATATTCTCAACAGAATAACCTTTACTGAGGATATGATTTTTATAGCGCTCAAGCTGTCCGGAGTGTTGTGAGGTGGCGGTCTTGTCCTCGATAATTATTGCGGTTTCGGCATTGACAATGCAAAGGACATCGATTGATCCATTCTGTTTCGTGATTTCTAGACTTTTTATTACTTCAGGAGCCTGTCGTCCGGCTTTTACATACAGGGCCTGAAGAAATGCTGTGCCGGTTCGATGCAAGAGACTGTTGACAGACAGGTTATCAGGATGTGCCCAGGCTAAAAGCCAGCACAAAAAGGCATCCTGTGATAGTTCGGAGGTTGCATAGTCAAACAGGTTCGGCTTCATGGTACTTTTCCCTTCAATGAAATAAATGTCGTCCCCATCAAGCCTCTGGAGGGTTGATTTCTTTCAGTTTTTCAATAATTTTTACCATTGCCAGTGTGTCAAGGCAGCAATACTCAAGCAGTTGTTTACGAACGGTTTCAACTTTGTCAGGATCGGTTTCCTGCACCAGGGCCAGCCAGCCGTTTGAAGCCATCTCACCGTTGTTTATGTTAAGTTCCTCATAGCTGAGTTCGGGCACAAGAACCGGCAGCACGTCTTTAAGTGAATATGAACCATTCAGTTGCCAGAGATAAACGCTTTTTTGTTTGAAAGGCAGCATCAGATCAACCATGTTTTCAATCATCACATCGATCCGATGGCCGTATTCAGGAAACCATTCCTTCAAGTTATTGAGTCTCCCAGTTTCGAACTGGCTGTTATACGTTATGATGCAGGAATTTTCAGGCACTGCTTCGACGAGACTTTCCAAAAATTGCCTGCGCGGGTCACTGCCTGCAGGAGCGAGAAATTCACAGTGTCGCAGCTGTGCTCCCTCATGATCCAGAATGTGGGCTGAAAACTGAAAGGGTATCTGCTGGTACGGTCTTGTCCCGTCATGGAGAGGGACAGGGGTCATATAGGTTGTTTCAAAATCAAGAAAGCAGCGAGGATAGCGGAGTGTGCCCAAAAATTCTTTTACTGCGGCTGCATCAATATGATCTTTTTTATACAGCGTCCCTTCGACTTGAAGACGCTGTATCCACGGCAGCTGTTCTATCGGTATGTCCTCCATGCGGATAATGCCCTGACGGTAGAGGTTAAACTTATCGACGCCTCTATCGCGGAGGCTGAACACCGAATGTTCGGGAATATGCTGCCAGCAGTATCCCGTATACATGCACTCATAGGGATCTGTACACTGCGGACCAATGTCGATACAGGGCATGTCAGCCTGAAGCATAGAGCGCATGGCAGCAGCCTGCTCCGTTACAAAAGGCTGCTTTTTGATGACCCGGGCGGTAATATCTTGTATGGCAAAAAGTCCATGCACATCAATAGCGCCCTGGCGCACATACTGGTTGTTGATATGCACAAGGCTTGCTCCGGTCAGCAGAAGACCTGCCCCGTTCAGAACGTAGTACTGAACCGATATGTCATCGAGATATTCGTCTTTCATTCCGGTTGATGATTTCACCTCGTAGAGATGCCAGCCCTGTACCGTTTTGTGCAGAATGTCGGCTTTCATGAATATACCGTCATACGAAAAAGCGGCTTCATAGATAGCCGGAACACCGTCGGCTATTGCCTGAGCGGTGCGCGCCAACTGCTCTGCATAGCTGAGCCCTTCATAAGGGATTTCAACCCCGCCGGGGAAAAGATCGCGGGCCAGCGTGCCCACATCTGTTCCGGACTGGAACAACGCCTCCTGGGCGGCACTGATCTCGTCCTTGAGTTCTGGCCGGGTCTTTTCAAGCCAGAGGTATTTGTGGCACTTCAGGCCCTTGATAAAGAGGCTTTTGCTGAGATGGTATGCGCGGTTGGTGTTTGTTACTGACATCTTGGCTCCTTAGCATGATGAGTCGATAGTATGTGGCTCTTCAAAAAACCTTCTCAATGCAACACTGCTGCGGGCTCGTTTAGCAATATCGAGAACAAGGTCAATATCAATTTCAGATGTCATATCATATTGGCCGACATAACAACGTGTTTTTGGTCTGGGCAGATTCTGGTCGGAGTCTACCAGAATAAGAGGTGTAGTATCAAAAACCTCATCCGACCAGTCAACGTAGGTTTGCCAGTCTTCAGATGTAAACGTTGTGCGATCAACAATATGCACAAATCCTCCGCCTATGGCCAGCAGGTCAGGATAGCCAATCCGGGCAAACTCAACCGTACACCCGGTCCTTTGAGCATAATCTTCAAGGGCATTTTTTAATGTCCTGTTTTCGAACTGACAGAAAATGGTTCTGCACCATGGAAAGTCCACATCCGAGAATTGCTTTTCTGCCGGCTTTGCTGTTTCCGGTATGCCCAATGCTCCCACGGCCGCCAGCGCCCCACCCACTAACGATGTCCTTAAAAAATCCCGCCTGCTTTTCATTCTGCCTCCACAATGCGTTGTCCTTTGTCTGCATGTATTCAATCGTTCAGCCATACTATAGCCGCAAAGCATTGCTGAGGGAATCCGCAGGCGACAGGTGTGTGTCGCATATTCTCAAAAGTACCTTTTGGTGGCAATCAAAATGGCAGGGAAGAGGCAATAGGAGGCACAACCGGCTGTTGAAAAATAAGCGCCGGCTGCGTTTTGGGTGCGGGGTTTAAGGGTTCAAGGTTTAAGGGTTCAAGGTTTAAGGGTTCAAGGTTTAAGGGTTCAAGTTTCAAGGGTTCAAGGTTCAAGGGTTCAAGGTTCGAAGGTTTTAATCCCCATCGTTTTGCAGCGTAGGGGCGCTTCGTGAAGCGCTCCTGCGCATGAGCGCGGATACGAACGAGACGCGTTTGGCAGGGGCAGGCCCCTGTGCCTGCCCAGGCAGGGGCGAAAAATTTTTCGCCCGTACGGAGTCGTTCCCGCAAGCATATGCCCGGCAAGGGAATACGGGGTGCCATTGAGTCAAGCCTTACAGACTTGACCGCTGCGCTCTTGGGGTTGGGGACGTCTCTACACGCAAAAAAGGGGACAAGATAATCTGCGCCACGATGGGGGTCTAAAGTTAAAACCTAAACCGAACCGGTCACAATGTGTGACCGCATATTTATGGAGGCTTGTTTCAAGGTCACATATTGTGACCTTGGTCCGGAAGGTTTTATTCAGGATGAGCGGAAAAAACGCGAGATAAAGGCTGAAGGTTTCAGAATCGGGATCGTATGAATGTGCTTGAGTGCCAGCAGGTCCCAATCGCCGCTGACGATACAATCAACATTGGCATAAACAGCGCATTCTAGGAACTTGTTATCATCGGGGTCCCGTGACAGGGATATGGACACCCGATTTTTGATGATGACCGGGTACGTCGTAAGAAGATCAACCCAACGGGCGGCAAGGGACGGGTTCTTTCCGCCCAGTTCGTTGATAACCCGCACGTATTCATCGAGAATCGGCGACGTAATGACAATATCCAAGCCGCCAGATGCCCAATGATCCAGTATTGTGAGCGGTGCCCCTCCCCAGAAGATTCCGGAAACTAGCACGTTGGTGTCAAGAACGATTCTCACACCGTGCCTTTTTGATAGCCGCGGTAATATCGGACTTCTTCAACCCTGCTTCACGTGCGAACTTCCTGCTCTCGGCTACAAGTTTATTGAATGCCGCCATATCGGGCTTTTCAACAGGACGCAGCAGGATGTTTTCCCCATCGGATATAACAGCGAACTTGTCTCCAGCGGATATATTCAATGCGGTGCGGATGGAACGGGGAATAACGATCTGGCCCTTCGAAGAAAGGCTTGTAATCTCAACGGTATTCATGATCAAAGCCCTAGTTAGTAAGAATGTCTTACATTTATACATAGCCTGCGCAGCCGGGTCAGTCAAGTAAAAAATACTATGTTCACGGCGGCTTCTGTACGGGGCGCCATTGAGTCAAGGCTTCCAGCCTTGACCGCTGCGCTCTTGGGGGTACTCTTTCTTTGCCGCGAAAGAAAGGGTACGGCAAAAATCTGTTTTGTTTCGGGTTGCGCCTGCGGCGAGTTCGAGGGGATGTGCCGGATTGCTTACTGCATTATCATCTTCTTGGACAGTTCCACGTATTTCTTCCGGGCCTGGGCGTGCTGCGGATTGATGTCAAGCACGGCCTTGTACGTGTCGCGGGCCTTGGCGACATTGCCGGTCTGCTCGTACAGGCCCGCAGTCTTGAGAAGCCAGACCGTGTTCTTGGGCTCAAGGCCGCTTAAAGCCTGGTAGGCGGCCAGCGCCTTGTGCGGATTTTTTGCACGTTCCTGCAGCACGGCGAGCGCTTCCCAGGCTTTTTTATTTTTTTTGTCGCGGGCAACCAGGGCTTCATAGGCAGCGGCCGCTTCCTTGAACTGGCCGTTTTTCTCATAGGCGTCGGCCAGGTTTATGTGATAGCCGATATTGGAGGGGCTGAGCGCAACAGCCTGCCGGTACCAGGTAATGGCCTCCTTGCGGTTGCCCTGCTTTTCAAGCAGCATCGCCAGATTGTTGCATACCGCGTGATTTCTTTTGTCAATCTTGAGCGCTTCTTTGTAAAAACCGATTGCGTCTTTGGGCTTTTTTGCTTTCTCGGCCAGCATGCCCTGATGCAGCAATACGGCTGCATCGCCGGGCCTGAGCCGTGCGGCCTGGCCGGCTTCGCGCAGCGCGGCATCGAAATTATTCATGTTCATGTACATCTGGGAGAGAAACAGGCGCAAATCGGCGTTCTTGGGCTCGAACTCGAGCAGCACTACGGTGTTGCCGGCCGCGCGGTTCCATTCTTTTCTGGCATCGTAGAGCTTGATCAGCTGCTGGCGCGCCGCGATATGGCCGCGATTGGCATCCAGCGCCTTGCGGTACATCTCGATTGCGCTCTGGGTCTGTCCGTTTTTGCGCGCAAGCTCGCCGGCTTTGAAGTACAGGCCGTCGGCCGCGCCTGTGTCGATCCGGGCCAGGCGGTCGTAGAGCTCTATCAGGCGCGCGGTTTTTGTGCGGTCGCCTTCATAGAAGCGCACCAGCGACCTGATGGCGCCGGCGTGGTCCGGATTTATTTTCACGACAGCCTCGTATTCCTGCGCGGCTTTGGCGCGCTCGCCACGGCCTTCATAGAGCCGTCCCAGCGCAACGCGCGCATCCTGCGAGTCCGGATCAAGCGCGATGGCTTTTTCAAGGCAGACGACCTGCGCTGACGGCTCTGACACCTGCTCGGATCGGGCGATCCAGTCGGCGGCCGTCATAGTCAGGCGAATCCCAACAGAACCCAGGTTCTGTTGTTCCCCTCCCGTGATAACAAGGCGGTAGTCCAGCTGCTGCTCAGGCACAAGCAGCGGCACCAAATCCTCATTAAATCTGTTGGCGGACTGCTCGACCCCTTCAATCATGCACACCGCTGATGACGGCGCAAACAGCCGGTACAGGCCTTTGTAGACGATGCGTTTGCAGATCAGGCCGCCGGCGTAGGCAACGTCGAGCGTTTCGCCCGGTGCTGCCGTTGCGATGGTCTCGCCGAGCTGCACTTCAACATGGTCAACGCGCAGCGCGAAAATATTTCCGGAGAAGGCCAGCATGGCGCCGGCTGCGGCTGCAGCCAGCACCAGCGCCGCAATAAAGAGGCTGCGCATGGGGCCTGATTTTTTGGCTCCGGCGCGCCTGAACGGCGGACGCGGAGGTTCAACGGGCGGCATGCGGCGGGGTGGTTCGGCCTGTTCGTACTCGGGCATGCGGCGGGGTGCTTCGCCCTGTTCATCATCGAGCCCCATCATGGCCCCGCGCTGTTTGCGGTCTGACGGGCGCTGGCCGATTCTGCTTCTTTTCATGGCGTTATAATCTCATGGTAGCGAGGGTTTGATGCTTTTTTATCAAAGTGCCGTCAAATAATGAGGCAATTAATAGCATATTTTTCTGAATAATAGAAATTTTTTTAATGCTCCTTCTCCTGCCAGTTGTCCTCAAGAAAGACAAAAAACACAATATGTAGTGTTTTGGCTGCCAAATAGCTTCAATATATAGTGCCCGTCGGTTTTCGCTGCTTTTGGCTAAAACATATTGAAAAAACTTCATTTTTTGACTTGACAGGGCAGAGTTAAAGTACTATATACGTGAGTAAAGTGGAAAAATGTGGAAGAAAGTGGGTTGTATATCCATGAACAAGCTATCTTTTCGCGGACAGCACGATCAATCAATCGACCCCAAGGGCCGTATCAGCCTTCCGGTCAAGTTTCGTGAAGTGCTCAATGCCCGCTGCGATACTAGTCTGGTTATTGTCAAGCATCCGGATGTCTGTCTGATGGCATATCCTGTTGATGAATGGGTTGAAAAAGAAAATGAGCTCAAGCAGATGCCGACCGGGAGCAATGAAATGCGCAGGCTTAAGCGCTTCTATATTAATTCGGCCGACGAATGCAGCATGGACCGCCAGGGGCGCATACTGATTCCGCCGAGCCTGAAACAGCATGCAGCTCTTGAAAAAAACATTGTTCTGGCGGGCAGCATCGACCATTTCGAGATTTGGAATAGCGACCGGTACTATGAGCAGCAGGGCAGCATAGAGGACAGCGAGGAACTGCGGGCGATTTATGACCGGCTCGGCTTTTAGAATCGTGCAGACATGGAACACATATCGGTGCTCGTCGAAGAAGTGCTTGCACACCTGCGGCCGGTGCCGGGCGGTGTGTATGTGGATGCAACGGTCGGTCACGGCGGACATGCACGCGCGCTGCTGGAGCGCGAGCCCGCAATAGCGCGGCTGATCTGCATAGACCAGGACAGCGATGCGATTGCGCGTTCAGGCGCATCGCTTGCAGCATTCGGCAGCAGGGTTATTTTTTGTAATCAGTCGTTTACAGAGTTGAGGGATATTCTCAGGCAGGCCGGCATCCACGCTATAGACGGCATTGTGTTTGATCTGGGTGTCTCGACCGGGCAGCTGAAAGATCCCTCACGCGGTTTCAGCCTGTATCTTGAGGGTCCTTTGGATATGAGAATGAACACCGGCGCGGCGCTGCATGCCAGGAATCTGATAGAGCAGCTCGACACGAATGAGCTTGCCGATACGATTTACCGCTACGGTGAAGAGCGCTTTTCGCGCCGCATCGCCGCCCATATCAAGGCCCGGCAGGCCGACATCACCACGACCGCCGATCTGGCCATGGTCGTATCGGAAGCGATCCCCGCACGTTTTCATCCCCGCAGCATTCATCCGGCAACGAAAACATTTCAGGCCCTGCGCATTGCCGTCAATAATGAACTGCAGGCGCTTGAAACCGGGCTGCAGGCTGCCTGTGACGCGCTCAACAGCGCCGGGCGCATGTGCGTGATTTCGTTTCACTCCCTTGAGGACCGGATTGTAAAAACCATTTTCAAACGCTGGGCGGCCGGATGCGTGTGCCCGCGCGATCTGCCGGTGTGCGCCTGCGGCTGCACGCCCCGGGTGCGCATTGTCACGCCCAGGGCCGTGCGGCCGGCAAGCGCTGAACTCAGCGCCAACGCGCGCGCGCGCAGCGCGAAACTGCGGGTTGCGGAGAGGCTCTAAGACTATGACCGAGCGCTTTATCCATACCAATTATCTGGCGCGGCAAAAGGTGCAGGGCCCGAAGTCACGCGAGGAGGTGCTGCCGCTGGGCGTGGTCGTGATGGGTCTGCTGGTGCTTTTGAGTGTTTTTTGTTTTTTGTGGGTCCGCATCTACATTATCGACATCGGCTACCGGATATCTGAAACGGTGGAAGCCGGCAAGACGCTTCAGGAGGAAAACCGCCAGCTGCGCATCGCGCGCGCTTCTCTGATAGCCCCGGCACGCATTGAGGGCATTGCAAAGGCAGATCTGCACATGGTTGAACCCGACACGGCACAGGTGATCACACTGACATGGTGACCGTACAGGCCCGCACCGAACTCAAGAACAGCATCAGGCTGTGCGCGCTGCTGTTTGTCGTGCTGTTCGTGATTATCGGCATGCGCGCGTGGTTTCTGCAGATTCTGCGCTCTCCGGATTTGACCCGAACGCTTGAGCGGCAGTATAAAACAAGCGTGCTGCTGTCTCCGAAGCGCGGCACGATTTATGACCGCAACGGCAACGAGCTGGCCATCAGTGTTCAGGTCGAATCCGTGTTCGCGCGTCCGCACCGGATCAGCGATCCCGCGCAGCTCGCACCGCGGCTGGCCGCAATTTTACAGATGCCGACTGAAACCATTTCCGGCCGGCTCATCGAAGAGAAGCCCTTTGTGTGGATTGCGCGCAAAATTACGACGGTGCAGGCGCAGGCCATACGCGAACTGAAGGAGCCGGGCCTTGAGTTCGCGACCGAGAGCAAACGGAGCTATCCCAACGGAGAGCTTGCCGGGCAGGTTCTCGGCTTTGCCGGCCTTGATGCCGAAGGTCTCGAGGGGCTTGAGTTCAGGCTGAATGAAACGCTGCGCGGCACGCCGCAGCGGGTGGCAGCCAATCGTGACGCGCGCGGACGGCGCCTTTTTTCCGAAGGATTTTGCAGCTCCGCCCAGGACGACGGCAGTGACGTCTATCTTACGGTCGACAAGACCATTCAGTATATTGCCGAAAAGGAGATGCAGGCCACGGTTGCGGCCACCGGCGCCAAAAGCGGCATTGCCGTGGTCATGGACCCCTGGAACGGCGATGTGCTGGCCATGGCGGTCGTGCCGCTTTTCGATCCGAACAGGTATTCGCAGTACAGCCGGGATCTGTGGCGCAACCGCGCGATAGCCGATGTGCTTGAGCCCGGGTCGACCTTTAAAATATTCGTTGTCGCCGCAGCAATGCAGGAAAAAATCATCACGCCGGAGGACACGTTTTTCTGCGAGAACGGCAAATACCGGGTCGGGGGCAGAACCATCAGCGATGTGCACCCGTACGGCTGGCTGAATGTTTCCGGCATTATACAACACTCAAGCAATATCGGCGTGAGCAAGATTTCAAAACATCTCGGCACGCCCCTTTTCTACGAATACATCCGTAAATTCGGTTTTGCCCGACCCACCGGCATTGAACTTCCGGCGGAAGCTTCCGGCAGCATGCCCGTGTCCCATAAGCTGCCTGAACACACCCGCAGCGTTATGTCGTTCGGCCACAGCATTTCGGTAACGCCCCTGCAGCTGGCGCAGGCCTACAGCGCGATCGCCAACGGCGGCGTGCTGATACAGCCGAATGTAGTGAGAAGAATCAGGACCGCCGACGGAGAAACCTTCGCGTACGGGACTGATGCGCCGGGGCAGCGTGTCGTTGAGCCCGCCACTGCGCAGCGCCTGAGCGAAATGCTGCAGACGGTTGTGGAAGGCGGGACCGGCATGCGGGCAGGGGTGCCCGGTTTCGGCGTGGCCGGAAAAACCGGCACCGCCCGCAAGCTTGACAACGGGTCCTACAGCAGCAAGCGCCTGGTGGCATCGTTTGCCGGATTCTGTCCGGCTGATAACCCGAGGATTACGGTGGTCGTCGTCGTTGATGAACCCCAGACCATGACCTACGGGGGCCAGAGCGCGGCTCCGGCGTTCAGCCGCATAGCGCAGCAGATCCTTAATTATTTAAATGTCGCCCCGCGCGTTCAGTTCGCCGCCGGGGAGGCTCCCGGACGGACATCCGATCACACACCCCTGGCAGCGGACAGAGCCGGATGACGTGCGCACAGCTGGCAGACCTGCTTACCGACGCCCGCCCCTGCGGTAATCCCGCGGGGGATGTTGCGTTTATTACGGCTGATTCCCGGCGCGCAGGGCCGGGATCCCTGTTCGTGGCCCTGCGCGGCTCCCGGGCCGACGGGCACCGCTTTCTCGATGATGCCTACCGGCGGGGCGCCCGCGCGTTTGTAACCGAAGAGCCCTATCAGCGCGACGGCGCCTTCAGCCTGAGCGTGCCTGATGCGCGCGCGGCCCTGGCAGTGCTGGCAGCTGCCTGGTACGGCGAGCCGACCAGAAGGCTGGGCCTGATCGGCATTACCGGCACAAACGGCAAGACCACGACCGCGCATATTATTGAAACAATCTTAAGCGCTGCGGGAAAAAATGTCGGCATGATCGGCACCATAGAATACCGCTATCCGGGCTACAGCCGGCAGGCACAGCGCACCACACCGGATGCGCTTGAGCTGCAGGAGCTGCTTGACCGCATGCAGCGCGCCGGGGTTGACTGGACCGTCATGGAGGTCTCCTCCCACGGGCTTGACCAGCAGCGCGTGGACGGCTGCCATTTTGACGCCGCTGTTTTTACGAACCTGACGCCTGAGCACCTGGACTATCATCATGATATGGAAAGCTACCACGCGTCCAAACAGCGCCTGTTTACTGCCCTGCTGCCGCGCAGTGCAAAGCAGGCGTTTGCCGTCATCAATGCCGACGATCCGGCCGGGCGGCGCATTGTTGACAGATGCCCTGTCAGGGTGCTGACCTGCGGACTTGAGAGCGGGGACGTGCGCGCCCGCAACGCATGCGTTTCCCTTGAAGGCATCCGGGCCGAGATTGTCAGCGCTCAGGAGAGCTTCGAGATTACCTCCCGGCTGGTCGGCGTTTTCAACCTGTACAATATCGTGGCAGCAGCTGCCGTATGCCGGGCCCTTGGAATCGGTGTCGAAGCCGTGCAGGCCGGCATTACTCAGGCCAGCGGCGTGCCGGGCCGCCTGGAGCGCATTGAGAATGATCTGGGAATTCTGGTCTTTGTCGATTATGCGCATACGGCCGACGCGCTCGCGCAGGTCCTTGCAACCCTCAGGGACACCGGGGCGGAGACGATTATTGCCGTGTTCGGCTGCGGGGGTGATCGCGACCGCGGTAAGCGGCCCGAGATGGGCAGTGCCGCAGGCCGTTTGAGTACCCGCGTGATCCTGACCTCGGACAACCCGCGCAGCGAAGATCCGGAATCGATTATTGCCCAGATCGAGCCGGGCCTGCTGGCGCAGGGGTTTGTCAGGGCTGATGCGGCCGACGCGCCGGGTTCGCGCAAGGGTCTCTATTGCATTGAGCCGGACCGGCGGCAGGCCATCAGGCAGGCGATTTTTTCGGCCGCGCCGGGTGACGTGGTACTCATCGCCGGCAAGGGCCATGAAACAACCCAGCAGTTTGCGCGTGAACAGTTTTATTTTGACGATCGTGAAGAGGCCAGGGCGGCTCTGAAAATGAGCGCACGGCATACTTGATGCGGCGGCCGGAGATTTATTTGCCATGAACCTGAGCATTGCCGACATTCTGAGCGCGACGCGCGGCACGCTGCTGGCCGGCGGGATTTCGGCGCGCGCGAGTGAAGTCGTTATCGACTCGCGCGCGGCCGGCCCGGGCAGCCTGTTCGTGCCCCTGCGCGGCACGCGCCATGACGGGCATGCGTTCATCGAGAGCGCCTTCACGCAGGGGGCCTCAGCAGCACTGACAGAACACGCGGATGCGGCTCATCTGCAGCGTTTCCCGGGAGCGCTGATCGGCGTTGAGAACACGCTGCGGGCTCTGGGCGACATTGCGGCCTTCTGGCGCAGGGCTTTCAGGCTGCCGCTTATCGGCATTACCGGCAGCAACGGCAAAACAACGACCAAGGAAATGACCGCCGCCATTATCGGCCGCAGCCGTGCATGTCTGAAAAACGAGGGCAATTTCAATAACCTGATCGGATTGCCGCTCAGCGTTGTGAAACTCGGCGCTGAGCATCAGGCGGCCGTTCTTGAGATGGGTATGAGTGAGCCGGGTGAAATCAGGCGCCTGGCTGAAATCGCCGCGCCGACCATCGGCGTTATCACCAACATTGGGCCCTGCCATCTTGAGCAGCTGGGCTCGCTTGAGGCGATCGCGGCCGCAAAGGGCGAGCTGTTCGAGGCGCTCGGCCCCGATGATGTCGCACTCGTCAACCGCGATGATGAGCACGTGCGGGCCCTCGGCTCCGCTACCCGCGCCCGGGTGCTTACCTTCGGGCTTGCCGCCGGCGACATCCATGCGGCGCACATTCAGCAGGACAGCGCCGGCGGATCAATATTCGAGCTGCATATCGCACAGACATGCGTGAGCGTGCGTCTGGCGATGGACGGTGCGCATTTCGTCAGCAATGCCCTGGCAGCTGCCGCTGCGGCGCATGCCGCTGGCATCGGAATCGATGATATCGCCGCAGGCCTGTGCGCAAGCGGTCCTGTGGCCGGGCGCATGCAGCGGTTCAATCGCGGCGGCCTGGAGATTATCAACGATGCCTATAATGCCAATCCGGTTTCCGTGCGCGCGGCGCTTGCGGCCCTGGCCGCAACACGCAGAAGCGGCCGCGCGATCGCGGTTCTGGGCGACATGCTTGAACTGGGAGAGCGCTCAGTCGACTATCACCGTGAAATCGGTGTCTGTGCCGCTCAGGCGGGCATTGACCGGTTGTTTGTGCTGGGCTCATTCGCTCGCCATGTATGCGAAGGCGCACGCAGCGCAGGCATGCCCGGCAACCGGATATGCGCGTGTGAGTCTTTGAACGAGCTGGCGGCCGAGCTGGCAGCTGTTGCCCGGCCGGGCGATGTGGTGCTGCTGAAGGGCTCGCGCAGGATGCAGCTCGAGAAGCTGCTTGATCTGCTGCCTGGTGACGGGCTGCAAGCATGAGAGGACGCTGATGCTGTATTATCTTCTCTATCCGCTGCACACCGAATTCATTATTTTTAATGTTTTCAAATATATTACGTTCCGCACGATTTATGCGACCGTAACGGCGCTGCTGCTGACCCTGCTGCTCGGGCCGTATGTCATCGGGCTGCTCAGGCGCAGCAGCTTCAAGCAGAACGTGCGCACCGACGGGCCCGCCACGCATCTGGTCAAGGAGGGCACTCCCACCGGCGGCGGTATCCTGATCCTGTTTGCGGTCATCACTTCAACCCTGCTGTGGGCCGATATCGCGTACAGCTATGTGTGGATCGTGCTGCTGGCGACCGCCGGCATGGGGTCCATCGGCTTTCTGGATGACTGGAAGAAAATCCGGCATTCAAATACGCGCGGCATCACCGCCCGCGAAAAGCTGCTGCTGCAGGGAGCGGTTGCGGCGGTTGTTGCGCTTGTGCTCTACTCCCAGGCCGGTTTCGACGCGCAGCTGAGCGTGCCGTTTTTCAAAAACATCAAGCCCGATCTGGGCATCTGGTACGTGCCGTTTGCGATATTCGTGATCGTGGGGGCCTCCAATGCCGTCAACCTGACCGACGGGCTTGACGGCCTGGCGATCGGTCTGGTGCTGATCGTGTCGGCTACCTACATGGTGTTTGCCTACATGACCGGCCATGCCGTGCTGTCGGAGTATCTGCGGATTTCTCCCATTTCCGGCGCCGGTGAGCTGACGGTGTTCTGCGGGGCCATGGTCGGGGCCAGCATGGGATTTCTGTGGTTCAACAGCCATCCGGCGCAGGTGTTCATGGGCGACGTGGGATCGCTGTCGCTGGGCGGATCGCTCGGGACCGTTGCCGTTATCACCAAGCATGAGATTCTGCTGGCCATTGTCGGGGGTATGTTCGTCATTGAAGCGCTTTCGGTGATCATTCAGGTCGGCTCGTTCAAGCTGCGCGGCAAGCGCGTATTTAAAATGGCGCCGCTTCATCATCACTTTGAACTCACCGGCTGGGCCGAATCGAAGATTATCGTGCGGTTCTGGATTATCGGCATCGTCATGGCGCTGCTGGCGGTGAGCACGCTGAAACTGAGGTAGCTATGGAGCTGAGCGGCAAAAAAATACTGGTTGCCGGATTCGGCAGAAGCGGCCGGGCCGCGGCTGAATTCCTGCTTGAGCGCGGCGCGCGCGTGACAATGTGCGACAATAACGAGCGCCTGCAGGTTCCCCGCGAATTCACCTCTCGCGGCATGCGCGTCGAGCTGGGAGAGTTTTCGATCGCCACCGTTACCGCGCAGGACATGATCGTGCTGAGCCCGGGCGTGCCGCTTATGTCGCGCGCCCTGATCGAGGCCCAGGCCCGCGGCATTCCGGTCATCAGCGAAATCGAGCTCGCTTTCCGGCATATCAGCGCGCCCCTGATCGCGGTGACGGGAACCAACGGCAAGACCACGACTACATCCCTGCTGGGGCATCTGTTCGAGGGCGCCGGGCTGCGGGTGTTCGTGGGCGGCAATATCGGCATTCCGCTCATCAACGCAGTGGCACTTGATCCGCAGCCGGATTATGTTATCGCCGAAATCAGCAGCTTCCAGCTTGAAACCATTGATACTTTCCGGCCGCACATCAGCGTGCTGCTTAATATTACCGACGATCATCTGGACCGGTATGCCTCCTTTGAGCAGTACCGGCAGGCAAAGGCTGCGATCTGCCAAAACCAGACAGACAAAGATTTTCTGATCGCCAACCTTGATGATCCCGCGCTGCAGCCCATTCTGGCGGATGCCCGTGCAACCGTCTTCGGCTTCAGCCGCCGCACGGCCCCGGAGCGCGGCGCATTTGACGACGGTCATCTCCGCTGCGTGTGCCCGGGACGGCCGTCACTGAGCATTTCCACGGAGAAGGCGGGACTGATCGGCAGCCACAACCGCGAAAACATGCTGGCCGCAGTTGCGGCCGCGTACCTGTGCGATGTGCCCGCGCTGGCGATTCAGAAGGCTATTGAAAATTTCCGCGGCCTGCCGCATCGCATGGAGCCTGCCGGTGAAATCAACGGCATAACCTATATCAACGATTCAAAAGGGACCAATGTGGGCGCCTGCTGCAGCTCGCTTGCCGGTGTGAACGGCCGGCTGGTGCTGATCGCCGGAGGACTCGATAAGGGCGGCAGTTACGCCCCGCTGATTGAGCCGCTGCGCACCAAGGCGCGCGCCCTGGTGCTGATCGGTGAGGCTGCCGGCCGCATGCAGGCCGAACTGCACGCGCACGTTGCGATCGTGCGCGCCGCTTCCCTTGAGGAGGCCGTCAGCGCGGCCACGCGTCTTGCGCACCCGGGTGACAGCGTGCTGCTTTCACCGGCCTGCGCCAGTTTCGACATGTTCGACAACTACGAGCATCGCGGTGAGTGCTTTAAAACCATTGTAAAAAAAATTCAGCGGACAGCAGACAGCCATGCATCCTAAAAGCCTCACGCAGAGTATCCTGCTGTTTGCACCCCTGCTTTTGACAGGGCTGGGAATTATCATGATTTACAGCGCCAGCTCAATATTTGCAGTCTATAAATTCAACGACGGCGGATACTTTGTGAAAAAGCAGTTTATTTTCGCCATTGCCGGCACCCTGGGCATGCTGCTGCTCATGCGCGTGCCCTATGAGCGCCTGCGCTGTCTGGCCTATCCCTTCTGGGCGCTCAGCCTCGGTTTGCTGGTGTGCGTGCTCATTCCCGGTATCGGCACGGAAATCGGCGGTGCCGTGCGCTGGCTGCGTATCGGACCGCTGTCGTTTCAGCCCTCGGAATTCGCCAAGCTGGCGGTGATACTCCTGCTGGCTTATTCACTTTCGAAGAAGGGCCGCGACAAGATCAGGAATTTTTCGATCGGGGTGCTGCCGCATCTGCTGCTGGTCCTGCCCCTGTGCGTTTTGATTCTTGTGCAGCCGGATTTCGGAACCACGCTGATGATCGCTGCGCTGCTGTTTTGCATGATGTTTATCGGCGGGGTGCGGCCGCGCTATCTGTGCGGGCTCGGTCTGCTGGGTGCGGGTGTTGCTGTGCCGCTGATCGCCATGAAAGGCTACCGGCTGGAGCGCCTGCTGACATTTCTTGACCCGTGGGAGAAATCAAGCGGGTCGGGCTTTCAGATCATACAGTCATTCCTGGCCTTCGGCGCCGGCGGGCTCAAAGGGACCGGGCTGGGCAGCGGAACGCAGAAGCTGTTTTACCTGCCCGAGCCGCACACCGATTTTATCCTTGCGGTCATCGGCGAGGAACTCGGGTTTGTGGGTGTCATGGCGGTCATTGCCGTGTTTGGCATGATTGTTCTGTGCGGCCTCAGGGTGGCCGCGCATGCCCAGGATCTGTTCGGCGCCTATATGGCGATGGGCATTGTGATGATGATCGGCATACAGACCTGTATCAATATGGGCGTGGTGCTGGGCCTGCTGCCGACCAAGGGCATGCCGCTGCCGTTTGTGAGCTACGGCGGCACATCCCTGGTCATGAATCTGCTGGCGGTGGGGGTTCTGCTGAGCATCTCATCGCATGCGGATATGAAGGCGAAATGAATATAACCATTACCGGCGGCGGCACCGGCGGGCATCTTTTCCCGGCGATTGCCGTGGCGCAGGAGTTCCAGCGGCGCGGCGCCGGGCACGTGATTCAGTTTATCGGAAGCAGCCGCGGCATTGAGGCACGGGTGCTTCCCCGGGCGGGATATCTATTGGAAACGGTTGAGATCAGAGGATTTGCGGGAAAACGCCCGCTGGGCAAAGTCGAATCGCTCGCGTCGATCGTTCCGTCGGTGGCGCGCGCCCGCGCCCTGCTGCGCGCGTTCGGCTCGCAGCTTGTCATCGGGTTCGGCGGCTACATTTCGTTTCCGGCCGTTATCGCCGGGCGCATGCTCGGTCTGCCCGTGGCCGTGCATGAGCAAAACAGCGTGCCCGGGCTCAGCAACCGGGTACTGGCGCTGTTCGCACGGCGTATTTTTGTCACCTATGAGGAGAGCATGCGCTTCTTTCCCGCACGCAAGACGATATATTCCGGACTGCCGCTGCGTGCGCTGCCCGCGCGCGAACTGGACGCGGGCCGGACAGACGCATCGGCGACCGTCTGCATTCTGGGCGGCAGCCAGGGCGCCCGCGAGATCAACAGCGCCGTAATCGGGGCGCTGCCTGCGTTTGCGCAAAGCGCTGCGCCGTTGCGGTTCATACATCAGACCGGAGCGCAGGACACAGAGCGCGTGGAAGCGGCCTATCGGCAGCACGGTCTGCAGGCGTGTGTCGCGCCGTTTTTTGACGACATGCTCGCGCGGTTTCTGCACTCCGATCTGGTGATAGCGCGCGCCGGGGCCGGCACGCTCGCCGAGCTGGCAGTGTGCGGCCTGCCCGCGATCCTGATTCCGTATCCGTTTGCGGCCGGGGATCATCAGCGGAAAAACGCGCGGATGTTCGAGCGGCAGGGGGCTGCGCTGGTGCTGGATTCGCGTGATCTCAGCAGTGACGTTCTGGCGCGAAGCGTGCTTGACCTGATCGGAGCGCCCGGGCGTTTGCAGGATATGGCCCGGCAGGCCCGGCAGCTCGCACAGCCCAGGGCCGCGCAGATAATCGTTGATGAGTGCTGCCGCCTTGCGGCGGCATAGACAGGGAGCAAACGGTGATACTGAATGTCCGCAACCGTATCAATCATGTCCTTCTGCATGTTCTGCTCAAATGCAGGTATAAGGCCCGCCGCCGGCCGCGGATGGTTAAATGCATTCAGGCGGCCGAGGTCCTGTGCATCAAGACGGGCCTGATTTACTCCGGCAGGAATCACGCATAACAGGGCGCTGCAGCCCGGAAAGGCAGACACAGCCGTGTATAAAAAAAATCAGCACATTCACTTCGTCGGCATCGGCGGCATCGGCATGAGCGGCATTGCCGAGCTGCTGCTCAATCTCGGCTACCGCGTCAGCGGCTCCGATTTGAAGGCGAGCGACATCACGCAGCGCCTGAGCTCGCTGGGTGCCAGCGTGTATCTCGGGCATGAAAAAAAGAACCTTAAAGACGCCGATGTCGTGGTGATATCGTCGGCCGTGCGTTCGGATAATCCCGAGGTTCAGCAGGCCCGCGACAGGAACATACCCGTAATACCGCGGGCTGAAATGCTCGGGGAGCTCATGCGCCTGAAGTACGGCATCGCCATTGCGGGCGCGCACGGCAAGACCACGACCACGTCGCTGATTGCCGCTGTTCTCGAATACGGCCGTTTCGACCCGACCGTAGTCATCGGCGGCAAGCTGATGAAAACCAACACGAATGCTTTCCTGGGCGCGGGCGATTTCCTGGTGGCCGAGGCCGATGAAAGCGACGGATCGTTTCTGACCCTGCCGCCGACCATAGCGGTCGTGACCAATATCGATCGCGAGCACCTGGATTACTACAGCGATATCGATCAGATTAAAAGCTGCTTTCTGCAGTTTCTCAACAAGGTTCCGTTTTACGGCCTGTGCCTGATCTGTCTTGACGATGAGCATCTGCAGAGCATCATTCCGCATATGGAAAAGCGCAGCATGACCTACGGGCGGGCGAGTCAGGCCGATCTGCAGGCGCGCGATATCGCCTTTGACGGCTTCAGCACGACGTTTACGGCCTATCTGCGTGAGCGCAAGCTGGGCCGGATCACGTTGCGCCTGACGGGCAGCCATAATGTGCTGAACGCGCTGGCCGCCATCGGCGTCGGGCTTGAGCTTGATATCCCGTTTGCAACCATAAGAAAGGCGCTGCGGGAATTCCGGGGCATTCAGCGGCGCTTTCAGCTGCTGGGGCAGCGCCGCGACATCACGGTGATCGACGATTACGCGCATCACCCGACCGAGATCAAGATGACGCTGAAGGCGGCCCGGCAGCTGGGCGCGCGCAGGGTCGTGGTGCTGTTTCAGCCGCATCGCTACAGCCGTACCCAGCATCTTTTCAATGAATTCATGACCGCATTCTATGATGCCGACGTTTTGATCCTGAGCGGTATTTACGCCGCGGGCGAGCAGCCAATCGCGGGCGTGACCTCGGAGCGTCTGTATGAAGGACTCAGGGAATACGGCCATAAACACGTTCTGCACGGGCGCGACCTGCAGCAGGCTGAAAAGCTGGTGCTTGCAACGCTTGAACCGGGAGATGTTTTTTTTACGCTCGGGGCGGGCGACGTCTGCACGGTCGGTCCGCGCATTATGAAGGTTTTGCAGAAACAGGCCGCACAGGCCGACAGCACAGGGAGAGAAAGGGCATGAGCGATACATCAGGCACCATCACAGCACGCAAGAACTGCAGCGGAAAACGCGGCAGCCGTCCGGTCATTACGGTGTCAAGCCATATGGTGAATCATCCGGCCGGCTTGCAGGCAGCGCGCACCGAGCGTACGCGCCAGAGCCTGCTGAGCGCATGTCCCGCATGCCGGGCACGCAGCGCTGAGGCCACTACCTGTATGGAGTTCGTCAGATGAAACACCCGGGAACTTCCGGAGCCTCGTTTAAAGACAAACGCATCGGCGTTGTGCTGGGCGGCCTGTCGCCGGAGCGCGATGTGTCGCTGCGCAGCGGAGCGGCCATGGCGGCGGCCCTGCAGCGCCTGGGCTGCACGGTTACAAGCCTTGAGGCCGACCGCAGCCTTGCCGAAGCGCTCGCGCGCAACAAAGTCGAGGTTGCCGTGCTTGCCCTGCACGGCCCGCTGGGTGAGGACGGAACCGTGCAGGGACTGCTGGAGCTGCTCGGCATTCCCTATACCGGCTCGGGCGTGCTTGCCAGCGCCCTGGCAATGCACAAGGCCGCCGCGAAGAAAATATTCGTCTTTCACGGACTGCCGACGGCGGCGTTCGAGGTGCTGCCGGCCCGTGATGCGGATGCGCCGGCGGCGGCCGCACGCATCCGCATGCAGCCTCCCTTCGTGGTCAAGCCCTGCGAGGGCGGCTCGAGCATCGGCGCCGGCATTGTGCGCGAGACAGCGCAGCTGGGCGGGGCGCTGCGAGCGGCCGCAGAAGCCGACGGCGGCGATATTCTCATCGAGGCTTATGTGAGCGGTCGCGAACTGACCGTGGGAGTGCTGAACGGGCATGCCCTGCCCGCGATTGAGGTCATCGCGAAAACCGGCTTTTACGATTATGACGCCAAGTACAAAAGCGGCGGCGCTACCCGCTATATCGAGCGCCCCGATCTGAGCGCGGACCTGCATGCGCAGTTGCAGAGCCTGGCCGGGCGCGCCTACAGCGCGCTGGGCTGCGCCGGGGCCGCGCGGGTTGATTTTATCGTGACCGCCGCAGGAGAGCCGTTCATCCTTGAAATTAATACGATACCGGGCATGACGGAAACAAGCCTGCTGCCCATGGCCGCCCGGCAGGCCGGCATGAGCTTTGATGAGCTTGTGAAGGAAATTGTCTCGGCAGCAGCGCTGCACAAACACGCGGCAGGAGGTGCGCAATGAGACGACGCTCTGTGCACCGCATGCGCATGCAGCGCCAGGAGCACTACGTCCGTTTTATCCGTGTGGCCGCCATGGCCGCGGTTGCGGGCCTTGCGCTTGCCGGAGCCGTGCTTGCCGGCATCATGATCTATGATGCGCCGGGCATGCAAATCGCCCATATTTATGTCAGGGGCTGTGACGCGGCAATCGCCGAAGAGGTTCTTGTGAATGCCGAGCCGTACCGAGGGAAAAACATCGTGGCTGCCGACCTGCGCTCGCTCCGGAGCCTGATCGAGAGTAACGCCTGGATTGAGCGCGCGGTTATCCGCAGGAAGTATCCCGATGCGCTGTCGATTGCGGTCAGCGTGCGCACGGCCCGGGCGGTTATCGCGCTCGATGAACCGTACCTGGTGGATGAGCACGGCATTGTGTTCACCCGGGCATCCGGCCGCTATGCTGACCTGCCGGTTGTCTGCGGGCTCACGCGCGCTGATTTCGAGCAGGATCCGGCTGCGGCCGAAAAAATGATCCATGACGGCCTGCAGATCGTCGCGGCCCTGCAGATGAACGCGCTGCCGCTGGATGAGAATGTCCGCATCACCTGCAGCCATGAGCTCGGCTGCACGCTGCAGACTGAACCGCGCGGGCCTGAAATTTATCTGGGTTTTGATGACTACCAGTACAAGCTCTCAGCGCTGCCCCGCATGCTTGCCGATCTGCGCAGCCGGGGCCTGAGCGCCCGTTCAATTTATTTGCAGTCGCAGGAACGCGCTTTTGTAAAAATTGATCAGGATAGCGTCCGCACGCAAGCGGCCGGCCGGACAGCGGGAGCGGATGTGTCCACCTGACAAGAGCTGTGCAGGTTATTAACTACGGAGACTCAGTATATGGCCAGACGAAGCAGACCACTTGTAGCGATCGATATCGGAACCACAAAAATCACCGCGCTTGCCGCTGAACAGGAAAACGGCGAGATCATTGTCACCGGCTTCAGCTCACATCCTTCCCACGGTGTGAAAAAGGGCCTGATCATCAACATGGACAGCACGGTCGACGCTATCCGCCGCGTGGTTGAAGATATTGAGATCATGACCGACGCCGAGGTCGGCACCGTGCGCATCGGCATTGCCGGCAGCCATTTGCAGGGCTTTCAGAGCAGCGGGGCCATACCGCTGAGCACCCGCGAGGTGCGCAAGATCGATGTGCAGAGCGTGCTTGAGGCCGCGCGCTCGATTGTGATCCCGACCGAGCGCGAGGTGATTCAGATTATTTCCCAGGAATACCGTGTTGATGATCAGGACGATATCATTGATCCGCTCGGCATGGCGGGCGTGCGGCTCGAATCACGCGTTTATATCATCACGGGCGCGATTTCAGCCGCGCGCAATATCGTGAAGTGCATGAACCGCAGCGGACTGAAGGTCGTCGACATGGTGCCGCATCACATTGCGTCCGCCGAGGCTGTCCTGACCGGGGATGAAAAGGAGCTCGGCTGCGCGGTGTTTGATATCGGCGGCGGCACGACCGATATCGCCGTGTTTTGCCGGGGCAGCCTGCGCTACTGCGCCACCCTGCCGATCGGCGGCAATCAGATAACGTCCGATATCGCCATCGGGCTGCGCACGCCCCTTTCGCAGGCTGAAATCATCAAGAAAGATTTCGGACATGCGGTGTTCCCGACCCATTACCCCGAACACGCGATCACGGTTCCCGGCATCGGCACTGATGATGAGCGCTCAATCTCGGCAGGCACGCTGTGCCGCATTATCGGCGCGCGCACCGAGGAAACGCTGCAGCTCGCCCGGCGCGAGCTTATCCAGTGCGGCATGCTTGAGTATCTGGCCTCCGGTGTCGTGCTGACCGGCGGCAGCGCACAGCTTGGCGGTCTTGCGCAGATGGCTGAGCAGATCCTGGGCCTGCCGGTGCGCATCGGGCTGCCGCAGGATGTCAGCGGCATTACCGATATCAGGCATCCGCAGTTCGCAACTGCGGTTGGCCTTTTAAAAACCGCCTCATCGCAGCCGGTCGTCAGCGCGCAGGCTGCCAACCGCAACGCCCGCAGCACCTGGAAACTGGGCGAGCGCGTGAAGCACTGGTTTGCTGAAGCTTTTTAACACAGGGAATGAAAAGAAAATCGAACGATAATTTTTTTTAAGGAGGACAGCGATGACATTTACATTCGAGCAACCCACCAGGCAGGGCGCTTCAATCAAGGTAATCGGCGTGGGCGGAGCGGGCTGCAATGCCGTCAATACCATGATCGCCGCAAAGCTTGACAGTGTCGATTTTATCGTTGCCAACACGGACCGGCAGGCACTGGACAACAACCGCTCGCCGAACAAGATTCAAATCGGCGACAGCATTACCCGCGGCCTTGGCGCGGGCGCCAATCCCGCCATCGGGCGCACGTCAGCGATTGAGGATATCGATAAGATCTCCCAGATGATGGAAAAGGCCGATATGGTTTTCGTCGCCGCCGGCATGGGCGGCGGCACCGGCACCGGCGCTGCTCCGGTGATCGCCAAGGCCGCCAAGGACATGGGCGCTCTGACCGTCGGCGTGGTGACCAAGCCCTTCAACTTCGAGGGCAAACACCGCGCCCGCATTGCCGAAGAAGGCCTGCGGGAACTCCGGGAGCATGTCGACTCCCTGATCGTCATTCCGAATGAAAAACTTTTCAAGATCGCCGAGAAAAAGACAACGCTGCAGGAAGGCTTCAAGATGGCCGATGACGTGCTGCTGCATGCCATCAAGTCGATCTCGGATCTGATCAACATGCCGGGTTTGATCAACCTTGATTTCGCGGATGTAAAAACCATCATGTCGGATATGGGCATGGCGTTCATGGGCATGGGACTGCACAGCGGCACGGACCGGGCGGCCGAAGCCGCGCGCAAGGCGATTTCAAACCCGCTGTTGGACGATATTTCCATCAAGGGCGCACGCGGCATGCTGATCAATGTCACGGGCAGCAGCTCGCTCAGCTTTGAGGATCTGGAAAAGGCCACCGGATTTATCCGCGAAGAGGCCCATGAGGATGCCAATATCATTTTCGGCGCAGCCATTGACGAGAGCATGGGAGATGATTTCAGGATAACCGTGATCGCCACCGGTTTTTCCAGTGAGCAGCAGCTGCAGGATGAGACCGCTGCGGTTGCCATGCCGGAATCGGCCAAAAAGGCCGTTCCGGAGTTGGTGTCAAAGCCGAAAGCGGCAGCCGCGGTGCAGCTGCCCGATATTGATCTGCCCAAAATGCGGCGCGATGCAAAGGTGATCAAAATCGGAACGATCATCAGTGAATTCGGCGAAGACGGCGAATATGATATTCCGACATTCGTGCGCCAGCAGCAGGTGATTTAACTTTGCAGATGTGCTGAACCGTCATGGTCCAAAGCCCCCGGTTGCGTTACCGGGGGCTTTGTTTTTCGAAAAGAGCTTGCAAAGCCGTCCGCGCAGGGCCGGAAGTGTGGTATATACAGGCGTGGTTCTTTGAGTATGCCGGCACAGGGGAAAAACGCAGGATGATCTGCCCCGCACAGGATGTAATGGTAGTATGAAGCGCACTGCTGCACGAAAGAAATGCCGCACTTCAGATGTTCCGTATAAAGAGCATGAGCGCAGTCTGCTTGCAACCGGCACTCACCGGGTTGGTTTGCGCGTTGCGCTTGCGTTTCCGAACACCTACGCGGTCGGCATGTCGAATTTAGGTTTCCAGCTGGTCTATCGCCTGCTGTGCCTGCACCCTGAGGTGTGCTGCGAGCGGTTTTTCCTGCCTGATTCGGGACAGAGCGCAGGCACGCTGCGCTCGATTGAAAGCGGTGCAGCGCCGGGCAGCTTTGACTGCATCGCCTTTTCGCTGTCGTTTGAAAGCGATTATCTGAATGTCGTGCACATGCTGGCGCTGGCAGGCATACCGGCGCTGCGCTCTGAGCGGCAACAGGGCGCTCCTCTGCTGGTTGCCGGCGGGGTAGCGGTGAGCATGAACCCTGAGCCTCTAGCCGATATTTTTGATCTGTTCGCAATCGGTGAGGCCGAGGCACTGCTGCCGGATTTTATAGAGCGGGCCCTGGCGTGCCTTCAGCCGGGGTGCGCACACCGCCTGCGCGCAGAAGATTTCGATCATATCGGTGGCTTCTATGCGCCCGGGCTCGTGGTCCCGCTCTACGACGGGGAGCGATTGCACGGTATGCAGGGCTCAGCTCAGGCGGGGCTTCCGGTTGCGGCCCGGCGTCCGGCTGATCTCAATACCTGCCACGGCAGCTCCTGTATCCTGACGCCGCACACGCAGTTTGCCGACATGGCACTTGTGGAGGTCAGCCGCGGCTGCCCGCGCGGCTGCCGGTTCTGCGCTGTGAGCAGCCAGTATGCGCCCTTTCGCAGGCGCTCCCTTGTGAGCCTCGTCGCCGAGATAGAGCCTCTGCTGCAGCAGGACATTAAAATCGGTCTTCTGGGCGCGGCTGTCTCAGACCATCCGAACCTTGAGGAACTGATGCGCCATATCGTTGAGCGGGGCGGTCATGTTTCCATATCATCGCTGCGGGCCGATGCGCTTACTGCACACATGGTCGCACTGCTTGCCGCCTGCGGACACACGACGTTTACGATCGCACCGGAGGCGGCAACGCAGCGCCTGCGGGACGTGCTGGGTAAGGGCATTTCCCACAGCGACATCATGCGCGCCGTTGAGATATTTGCCGCTCAGGGGGTATCGTCCATCCGGTTGTATTTCATGATCGGGCTGCCGGGCGAGCGCGATGAGGATATCGACGCCATCGCCGAGCTGGCCGTTGCGATTGCGGCCCGCTACCGCGCGGCGTGCGGCGGCAGGGACAGGCTTCGCCGGCTGACGCTCAGCATCAGCCCGTTTGTGCCCAAGTCGTTTACGCCGTTTCAGTGGCATGGCTTTGAGCCCCTCGACAGCCTCAAGCACAAGCTGGCCCGTATACAGGCTGCGCTGCGCACGGAAAAAAAGATACAGCTGAGCTGTGATTCGCCCCGCATGAGCCTGGTGCAGGCGCTGCTGAGCACGGGCGACCGGCGCCTGTCAAAAATTTTGCTGAGCGCGCATGCACTGGGCAGCTGGCCGCGCGCCTTCCGGCAGGAGGGTTATAAACCGGAAGCGGTTGTCTGCCGCCGGAGAAGCCGCGATGAGTTTCTGCCCTGGGATGTGCTCGATCACGGCATCGACAAGGATATGCTGTGGCGGGCCTATCAAAAGGCGCTTAAAGGCCTTTAGAAGGCTGCTAGGCAGCCGCATGAATCTGTCCTGTCATGCCGCACGTGATGCGGCATCCAGCTTTGTTTTCCCCCTTCTTCCGAATGTGATCACCACTTTTCGAGCCATGCGTCCTTCCCGGTTGACAGCCGTTTAGACTGGTGATAGACTTGTTTTAGAATCGAATGTGATCTGGAGGAACACATGGCAAACGTCGGAGCCTACGAAGCTAAAACGCATCTGCCGAAACTGATTGAACGGGTAATGAAGGGCGAACGAATTACGATTTTGCGCCATGGCACCCCCGTGGCTGTGCTGCAGTCGCCTGACCCTGTGCGGCCTGCCGATCCGGTCAAAACGATCGAAGCCCTGCGCGCGTTTCGACGCAAGCACCGGCTTGACGGCATGTCTGTGAAAGAACTGATTGAGCAAGGCAGGCGCTGATGCCCGAACGTTTTGTTGTCGACAACTCGGTTGTCATGGCATGGTGCTTTCAGGATGAAGCTGACCGTTACGCTGACGGCGTTCTTGATATGCTCGTGGAAGGAACAGCCCTTGTCCCGGCGATATGGCCCTTGGAAATCGGCAATGTTCTCGTCGCAGCTGAGCGCAAAAAACGCCTCAGCAAGGCAGACAGCGCCCGTTTACTCGCGCTTCTCACAAACCTGCCGATCACCATTGTTCAGGAATCCCCGGAGCGCATGCTTACTGAAATTGTCGCGCTTGCGCGCCTGCAGCAGCTGTCTACCTATGATGCCACATACCTTGATTTGGCCATGCGTGAAGATATCCCTCTGGCCACCAGGGACAAGGCTCTGCTCGCGGCTGCCCGCCGATGCCGTGTCCCTGTTGTAAAATGATTCGAGGATTCGAATCGGTCCTGCCTTGCCGTACGTATTGCGGCATCCAGAAATCAAAAATATTTTTTTAGTACCCGTTCTTTGCCGCCAAAGAATGGGTACCCCGTAGGGTGGGTGCAGCGATGCGAAACCCACCGGATTTAAATGTTCCATACATGGTGGGTTGCACCCACCCTACACCTGATTCCCTCACCGGGTCCACCCTCCGTAGCAGAACTACTGCGGAGGACGGGCACATCCTCGCGGTCCGCCTGAGGCGGAGTATCCGCGATTAGGGGCAGGCACAGGGGCCTGCCCCTACGCTGCGAAACGATGGGGTTTGAAACCCTAAAACCAAAACAACGTCATTTCGAAGAAGCGTGAGCGACTGAGAAATCTTGCGGGCTGTCATGCCGGACGCCGATCCGGCATCCAGCCTTTTCTCCCAACTCCGAACTCCTGACTCCAAACTGCAGCGCTGTTTATTGCCGCACCCCCCCGCCTTGTTTTACGTTCCCCCGTCCCGGCCGCCGATTGTTTTGACCCACCGGATGCTGTGTAAAAAATCAGCAGCACTGCAATAAAACCCTCCGCTTTGCGACTAAGTGCGCGACGAGCGGGACATCCCTTAAATAAGTAAATTCAATTCTTCTCCGGGTCGGGCCATGGAATTTTTGGTAAGCAACTGATATGGTTCAGTGCGGTGGTTCAGCGCCTGGGCTCCAGCCGAATAACAAGCCGGGCGTCCAGGGCATCGGCAATTTTGGAAAGCGTTGCCATTGAAGCTTTTTTAAATCCGCCCCTTTCAAGCCGCGAAAGTGCAGGTTGCTGTGTGCCGATCATCTCGGCAAGCCGCTGTTGGGACATGCCGGCACGTTCGCGTAATGCAAGCATACTTTCAAGAAGTTCAAACTCGGCATCCAGTTCCCGCCAGGCTTTTTTAAAACCGGGGGTTTTCATCTGCTGTGCTTTGTAATCCTGCAGGGTTCTCGCTTTCATTCTGTAGCCTCATTTCGTGATAAAAAGTCTTGCATGCGTTTTTCAGCAACATCGATCAGTCTGTTTTCGTGGTATAACATATAAGTTATAATTTATCAACGGCTGTCACAGCCGTTCTTCAGGCGGATTTTGTAAAACGCCCATCTGCTGCGGTGCGCGTGGCCAGCGGCACTGCCCCTACAATGCGTGATTTCGCGCGCCCTGCATCGGACAAACAAGGAGTCCATGAATGGGAAAATCCAGGACACCATATTTAATTTCCCCCAACCATCGGCTTGAGCGCGACGCGAAAAAATGCGCCGCGCCCATTATCCGTAGCGTTGTGTGAAAAACAGGCGTTGACATTTCTTATTTTCCTTACTAGTATGTAAGAAGAATCAATAAGGTAAGGAGATTGACGCATGGTTACAGCCACATTGACAAGCAAGGGTCAGCTCACCATTCCGAAGGCGGTGCGGGATTCGCTTAATCTCCACGCGGGCGACCGTGTCGCGTTCATAGTTCATAATGATACAGAGGCCGTGCTGAAGCCGGTGACGAAGTCGGTGGACGAAGTATTTGGACGTCTCCACAGCGCCGGGCAGCAGCCAAAGAGCATAGAGGATATGAACGCGGCCGTTGCGAAACGAATGAGGGAGCGAAAGTGATGATCGCTGTCGATACGAACGTCATTGTACGTTTCCTCGTTCGGGACGATGCAAGGCAGGCAGAAGCCGTCCGCAGGCGTCTGAAACTGGCGGAGGAGCGACGGGAACGCCTTAAGATCCCTTTGCTGGTCGTCCTGGAGACAATCTGGGTTTTGGAAAGCGCGTACGAGAAGACGAGATCCGAAATACTGGATGCCATCCGGGACATGCGACAGATGCCCGTATTCGAGTTCGAGGCGGATCGCGTTATCGAAGGCCTCCTGAACGACGGACCGAGATGCAAAGCAGACCTTGCAGACATCCTTATTGCCCACGCGGCCGAGAAATCCGGATGCGATGCGGGCATGACGTTTGACAAGGGGGCGGCAAAGCTTCCCTTCTTCAACCTGTTGAAATGATCTGGCACAACCGTTGCTCCCAGACGACAGCTGGAAGCCGCGCCTGAAGCACATGTTCGATTAAGAACAAACAAGGGGGCGTCCATGAAAGTATGAATTAAATTTGCCGGACACGCTTCGCGAGTACCGGCCTACATTTTGTACAATAGCGCCCTTGACGGCCGCACGCCTCCCGCCTTTTTACCTCCCCCCCCGCTTCGGCCGCCGATTGTTTTGATCGGCCGGATGCTGTTTAAAAAATCAGCAGCGAAGAAATAAAATCCTCCATTTTGCGACTAATAGTACGGCGCATTCAATTCAAAGTGGAAGGAACTGATCATATGTCACACGACGGACCCGTCCATGGTTCGACAGGCTCACCACGAACGGAACAAAGCTTGGAGTATGGAGTTCGGAGTTTGGAGCAGAAACCCGTTCACCCTGAGGCTGTCGAAGGGTAGAACAGACCGCAGATAAATCCGTTCATGGTTCGACAGGCTCACCACGAACGGAAAAGAGAACTTACCACGAACGGAAAAACAAACCACTCTAAAGGTAACCACGCAAGGGTTATTCGGAGAGAATACAGTAAAAAGGAATATGCTCTATCAAGGTTGGGGAGGTCATGCGCCCGACCGGTTATGCCCGGCTGGTCCAAACTCCAAACTCCCAACACCGAACTCCAAACTGACAGGCAGTCTACAACAAGCGGGGCTGGTGGGAGTTTTTGCGCCTCTTTTTCGGCGCGGGCTCTTCGATTTTGCCGATATGGCGCTGCAGGGTGTTGCGGGACACGCCCAGCACTTTGGCTGTTTTGCTCTTGTTGTTTTTCAGGCGGCGCAACACGGTGTTGATGTAGATATGCTCGATTTCCTCCAGCGTGAAAAAATCCTCACGGCTCAGGAAACTCTCAAGCGCAATGGCCTTTTTGGAGATATTGAAGCGTATGTCATCCTTCGTGATCAGCGGCCCGTCGGCCAGCAGTACGGCGTTTTCCATGACATCGCGCAGCTCGCTCACGTTTTCAGGCCAGTCATAGCCCTCAAGCAGGGCAAGCGCGCGGCTGTGAATGCCGCCGATGTCTTTGCCGTATTCCTTGCTGAATTTATCCATGAAAAACGTTGCCAGCGGCGGGATGTCATCGCGGCGGCTGCGCAGGGGCAGAATGGTGAGCAGGTACGGATGAAACGGCTCGATCGGTGCGCTGTCTTTTGCCCGGGAGCCGTTTTCCGGGGATTCCTTCGATGAAAAGATCAGCCGCACCGGGCTGCCGCCGGCTTTTTTCACGGCCTGCATTTTTTCAGAAAGCAGCGCCAGCAGGCTCTGCTTTACCGGTGCTTCGAGCTTGCCGAGATCGCGCAGAAAAAGGGTCGATTCGGGCTGGGGTTGAGCGGCGCCCCGGCCGTTGTCCCCGGAAGCAGCCAGTGCTGAAAAACAGGTGTTGATTTTTTCTTCGAAATGATCAAACGGCAGGTTGACGCAGTTCATGGTGATAAACGGTGCATTCGGGCAGCGGCTGTAGTGAATGCTTTTTGCCAGCAGCTCTTTGCCTGTGCCGCTCTCGCCGCTAATCAGAATGGAACCGTGGCGCTTTTCGGAAAGCCCCTCGCACTGCTGATAGAGCTGCTTTAAGCTGCTGGTTAAATAGACAACCGGAAGGTACTCAATATTTTTTTCAAGAAGCTGTGAGCGACTCATGGCTGCTTCGTTATGTGCGCTGTATGGGTTTTGTTTGATGGTATTGGTGTTGAAAGATATGCAACACTAATAGATGAAGGGCGTGCAAGTCAAGGTATATTTTATTTTTTTTAAAAAAGAAGTTCTGTCAAGCAGATACAGGCATCGTCGAACGGGTGCTTGCAGGCGGCCGCGGAAGCCTCCATACGACTGGTTGCAAAACAGCTGATAAATCAGGGCGCTCGGCTGTTTTGTTGAGACGATTTCAGCATTGTACGTGCAACCTTTTAAAAAATGTTTTGTCAATGCAGGTAAATATTGTATGATAGCTGACGTGATGACGTTGGCAGCGAATGATATTCTCCGAAGGCAGTGCGCTGCCGGGCAACTTATGCTGACGTGTTGTCCGTTTTTCCCGATCATGTGCAGGATTTCTTGCGGGCTTTGTGTGCATGGGATTTTTTCAGGACATGGCACAGCGGAGTTCGCAGTGCGCCCCCGGGCGCTGCTCACTGAACAGGTATACACACGACCATGATGCCCTTTACTCTTGATGATACACACCGCAACCCGCCCCGCGTTTTAAGCAAGGGCCGCTGGGCCAACGCTGATTTGTTTCTGTTTGATGCCGGCTGCGCTACCTGGGTGATCAAGGACTTCAGCCCCTGCCGGGCGCTGGTCCGCTACAGCGTGGGAATTTTCATGGTGCGTCGCGAGCTGCAGGCGCTCGAGCGGCTGCAGGGCATACACGGTATCGCGGCCGACCCGTTCCGGCTGAGCCCTTTTGCGCTGGCCTACCGCCATATTCCCGGCATAACGTTGAAGGAAGCACGCCGTACGGGCAGGGTCACGCCGGAATTTTTCGAGCGCCTTGAGGACACCGTGCAGCGCATGCACGGCCGCGGCATCGTGCATCTTGATATCCGCTACATGCGCAACATTCTGATAACACCGGAGGGTAGTCCGGCACTGCTTGACTTTCAGTCAAGCCTGCTGCTTGACCGCATCCCGCGCGCATTACATCGCCCGCTCAAGGCGATAGATCTCTCAGGCGTTTATAAATGCTGGCAGAAAATCTGCCCCGATACCATGGGCGCGCAGCGAACGGCACTGCTTGAGGCGGTCGCGAAAAGACGCTCGCTGTGGATTTTCAAGGGCTATCCTCTGGGCACCCGTTTTTCAAGACGATAACCGCTGCTTATCGCGCCTGCTGATACCATGATTACCAGAAAAAAATTCAGACATCTGCTGGAATACGGCGCCATGCGCCTGTTTGTGTTCTGCATACGCCTGCTGCCGGCCGTGCTTGCCATCCAATGCGGCCGCTTCCTGGGCATTGCCGCCGGCTGTATTATCAGAAGCCGCATGCGGCTCGCTCATGAAAATCTCAGGCGGGCGTTCGGTGACCGGCTTTCCCATGCAGAGCGCTGCCGCATTCTGCGCTCTTTGATGGCGCTGCTGGGAGAGGCCCTGGTTGAGTCAGTCATCATTACGCCCGAAGACGCGGCCCACAACGTTGAGATTGAAGGGTTTCAACACCTTGAGCAGGCGCTCGCGCTCGGGCGCGGGGCCATTTTGCTCGGGCCGC
>Ga0194126_10000721_pt1 | contig 55542 bp, 49 predicted proteins | sample TA2KigC150mmetaG_FD_148641 | JGI IMG/M metagenome (GOLD analysis project Ga0194126, IMG submission 148641) | Freshwater microbial communities from Lake Tanganyika, Tanzania - TA2015035 Kigoma Deep Cast 150m | ecosystem: Environmental > Aquatic > Freshwater > Lake | place: Tanzania: Lake... | reverse complement strand
ACCGGCTACAATGCGGATCCGCTCCGGACCACCCAGGCGCTGGGTTTCGCCAGCGGCGCTACGCTCCAGCTCACGGGCAAGCGGTATCCCTTGTCGTGTACGCAGAATCACTGGGTGATGCAGGGCCGGCCGATCGTGCGGGAAGCGAACCTCGAGACCTACCGCCAGAACCCGCAGTTCGCCCAAGCGATGAATCTGCCCGAGCCTCCCTACGGCTTGGACGAACAGCATCGGCCCAAGCCGATCTATCCCAACCCGCTGGACCAACTTAAGCCGGACGCCACGCATTGGTGGGGCATGACGGTGGACTTGGGCGCGTGCGTCGGTTGTTCGGCCTGTGTGATCGCCTGCCAGAGCGAGAATAACATCCCGATCGTCGGCAAAGACCAGGTGCGCCGCAACCGGGAGATGCACTGGTTGCGGATCGATCGCTATTTCGCCGGGCCAACGGCCGATCCGCAGGTGGTGAACCAGCCGGTGATGTGTCAGCATTGCGAAGCGGCGCCGTGCGAGAGCGTGTGCCCGGTCAATGCAACCGTTCACGATGACGAGGGCCTCAATTTGATGGCCTACAACCGTTGTGTGGGCACGCGCTATTGCTCGAACAACTGCCCCTTCAAAGTCCGCCGCTTCAACTTCTTCGATTACCACCGCCGCCCCTTGGACAAGCTCTACCAGAGCCCGTTGACCACCTTCACCGACGGCGAGTGGGAAGTGAAACGGTGGTTGAAGAATCGCGACCGCGGCAGTCGCCCCCAGGAGGAGTGGGACTTGCTGCGGTTGGCGAAGAACCCGCAGGTGACGGTGCGCATGCGCGGGGTGATGGAGAAGTGCACCTTTTGTCTCCAACGCATCGAAGCGGCCAAGATCGCCCAGAAAATCCAGGCGGGCGCCTCAGCCGATGTCGAGGTGCGCGACGGCGCGATCCAGACCGCATGCGAACAGGCGTGCCCGGCCGAGGCGATCGTCTTTGGCAACCTCAAAGATCCCAATAGCCGCGTCGCCAAAGCCGCACGCCAGGACCGCGGTTACTCGCTGCTCGAGTTTCTCGCCGTCAAACCGCGGGTGACCTATCTCGCCCGCGTCCGCAACCCGAACCCGGCCATGCCCGATTACCACCAGCAGCCCCTGACCACGGCCGAGTATCTCGAACACGGCGGCACCCTGATCCCGCACGGGACGGGCGCAGCTCCCGGCGCCGGGTCGGCGGCGACGAATGGAGGCCACTGATGGCCGGGGCCGTGCCGCCGGGCGCCGAGGTGCGCGTGATCGGGCCACCGCAGGAGTTGGAGCGCGTGCCGTTGGTGGCGAACCAGCGGAGCTTGGCGTGGGTTTCGGATCGAGTCGCGGGGATTGTCGAGGGGCGGGCGCCGCTGTGGTGGTGGGTGGCGTTTGTGCCGAGCGTGGTGGCGTTGTTGCTGCTCGGGGCAATGCTGGTCTATCAGATCTCGACGGGGGTGGGCGTCTGGGGCAACAACCACCCGGTCATGTGGGGTTGGGACATCATCAACTTCGTCTGGTGGATCGGTATCGGCCACGCGGGCACGCTCATCTCTGCCATTCTCTTCCTGCTGCGCCAACGCTGGCGCACGGCTGTCAACCGCGCCGCCGAGGCCATGACCATCTTTGCCGTCATGTGCGCCGGCATTTATCCTGCGCTGCACGTGGGGCGCATCTGGTTCGACTGGTGGCTGTTCCCTGTCCATAACTCCCAAAGCCTTTGGCCCCAGTTCCGCTCCCCGCTCATGTGGGACGTGTTCGCTGTCTCGACCTACTTCACCGTCTCGGTCCTCTTTTGGTACATGGGCCTGATCCCGGACCTGGCGGTCTTCCGCGACCGGGCTAAGACGAAGCTTCGGAAGTTCTTCTACGGCCTGTTCGCGCTGGGCTGGACCGGCTCCAATCGGCACTGGAGCAACTACGAGAAGGCCTACTTGATTCTGGCCGGGCTCTCGACGCCCCTGGTCCTCTCGGTCCACTCGATTGTGTCGTTGGATTTCGCGGTTTCCCAATTGCCGGGCTGGCACACCACCATCTTCCCGCCCTATTTCGTCGCCGGCGCCATCTTCTCCGGGTTCGGCATGGTTTTGACCTTGCTGATCCCGTTGCGGAAGTGGTGTCACCTCGAGGACATCATCACCCAGCGCCACATCGACGTGATGTGCAAAGTGACCTTGGCCACGGGATCCATCGTCGGTTATGCGTACGGGATGGAGTTCTTCATCGCTTGGTACAGCGGCAGTCCCTACGAGCGCTTCGCCTTCATCAACCGCGCCATGGGCCCGTACGCTTGGGGGTACTGGACGATGATCTTCTGCAACGTGGTGGCGCCGCAGCTCTTCTGGTCCAGGCGGATCCGGAGCAACCTCCTGGTGGTCTGGATCCTCTCGATCGTCGTCAACGTCGGCATGTGGTTCGAGCGCTTTGTCATCATTGTCATCTCCCTCCACCGCGATTTCCTCGCCGCCAACTGGGGACATTACCTGCCGACCTGGGTCGACGTGTGTACCTACCTCGGTACCTTCGGCCTGTTCTTCACCTGTTTTCTCCTGTTCATGCGCTTCCTGCCCATGATCGCCATTGCCGAGGTCAAAGGCGTCACCCCGCAGGCCGATCCGCACCACCCGCTCGGCGGCGCCAAATCTGGAGGGCACCCGGCATGAGCGCGCTCGGGAACCGACGGAGGATCGAGCGGGCGTTGCCTTCCGCGGGGTGGGGCAGCTTCGGCGGAGGTGGCTTATGAGTGAGGGCGCCAAGCCATACGGGTTGCTCGCCGAGTTCGACACGCCCGCCGCCCTCATGCACGCGGCGGAGAAAGTGCGCGACGCCGGGTACCGACAGTGGGACGTCTTCACGCCCTACCCCGTGCACGGCATGGACAAGGCGATGGGCCTGAAAAACTCGCGCGTGGGTTGGTTCTCGTTCCTGGGCGGGTCGACCGGGTTTGCCGTTGGCAATCTGATGATCTGGTTCATGAACCGGTTCGATTACCCCATCCCCGTCGGTGGCAAGCCCTTGTTCAGCCCGTTTTCCGCTTTCCCGGTCGCCTACGAACTCACGATCCTGCTCGGGGCCTTCGGCGCCTTGTTGGGGATGCTGATCCTGAACCGGTTGCCGCGGTTGCATCATCCGCTCCTTAAACACGGGCGTTTCAAGCTCGCCACACATGACAAGTTCTTCTTGGTGATCGAGACCGCCGACGCCAAGTATCAGCCCGAGCAGACCCGCCAGTTGCTCGAGGCCGCCGGCAGCGCGCGGTTGGAATGGGTGGAGGACTGAACGATGCGTTACTTCCTCGCCATATTCGCCCTGGCCCTCATCGCGGTCTTGAGCGTGGCCGGCTTCCGCGGGAGCAGCTCGCGCCGCCCGCCGCTCGAGGTCTTTTCGGACATGGACCGGCAACCCAAGATTCGCCCGCAAACCCGGGACGAGTTTTTCGCCGATCGCTTCGGTTCGCGGCTGCCGGTCGAGGGGACGATCGCCCGAAGCCAACCGCTCGAGGTGGCAGGCCAATCCGTGTATCCCTTCGAGGAGCACCCGGTCAACACCGGCCGCGTGGCGGGAACGACCAATTACGTCGAGCTCAGTCCGTTGCGGCCATCGGCGGCGTTGCTGGCGCGGGGCCAGGAACGCTACCAGATCCATTGCCTGCCCTGTCACGGGCCGCAGGGCGACGGCAAAGGCATTACGCCCAAATACGGTATGGTGGTCATCGGGAACCTGCACGATCCGCGCATGGTGCGCCTGCCCGATGGCGAGCTTTACCACACCCTCACTTACGGCAAGAACCTGATGCAAGGCTACGGCGCCAACCTGAGTGTGCGCGACCGTTGGGCGATCCTCGCCTACGTGCGGGCGCTGCAACTGAGCCACCTCGCCACGCTGGACGATGTGCCCGCTGAGCATCGCTCCGCGCTCCAGCCCTAGGGTATGAGTTCCTCCCCCCACATCCCCAACGCCCCGCCCCTGGACCTGTCGCGCTGGCGGCAGGTGCCCAACTGGCTCATCGTGGGCGGCGCCGCCGGCGCGTTGCTCGGGCTCGTCCTGAGCCCGCGGCAGTTTGGGTACTCGTGGCTGCTGGCGTTCATGTTTTTCCTCAGCCTCGCTTTGGGCGGGCTGTTTCTGGTGCTGGTGCATCACTTGTTCGACGCCGGTTGGTCGGTGCCGATCCGCCGGTTCTGCGAGCACCTGGCCTGTCTCCTGGCTCCTTGGCTGGCGGTCCTGTTCCTGCCCATTGCCGTCCTCGCCCCCACGCTCTACGGCTGGATGAGCGTCGCCGACCCGCACGCCGACCACGCGCTGCACGCGAAGTGGCCGCTGTTTACTAAGCCGGCTTGGTACGCGGTGACGGCCCTCTGCTTCGGGGTCTGGTGGTGGCTGAGCAGCCGGCTGCGGTATTGGTCGCTGCGGCAAGACCAGACCGGCGCACCGGAGTGCACCTACAAGATGCGCCGGTACGCGGGCGGGGGGATTTTCCTGTTTGCGCTCACGCTGACCTTGGCGGCCATCTTGTGGATGAAGGGCCTGATGTACCACTGGTTTTCGACCATGTACGGCGTCTACTATTTTGCTGCCAGTGTCTGGCTCACCGTGGCGACGGTGTATATCATCACCATGGTTTTGAAGCGGACGCGGACCCTCGAGGCGGTGTTGCACGAGCACCAGTTCTACTTTCTCGGTTCGTTGCTCTTTGCCTTTACGGTGTTCTACGCCTACATCCATTTCTCCCAGTATTTCATCATCTGGAATGCCAACGTGCCGGAGGAGACCTTCTGGTACGTCATCCGCGAGCAGGGCACCTGGTTCTACGTGGGCCTAGTGATTATCTTCGGCCATTTCTTCGTGCCGTTCTTGGCCCTGCTGCGCATCGACCTCAAGTTGACCTTCGGCTGGATGCTCCCGGTCTGTCTCTGGGCCTGGGCGATGCACTACCTTGACCTGGCCTTCAATATCCTGCCGGTCGCCCACCCGGACGGTTACCCGTGGCAGTGGGCTTGGCTGGATCTGGCCTGCACGGCGTTGATAGGTGGCCTTCTGGCCAAGGCCTGGCTCAAGAGCCTCCACCGCCATCCGCCCTATCCGCTTCGCGATCCGCGCCTGGCCGAGGCCATGGGGCACGTGCATCCGGTCGCTTCCCCCATCTCCGGGGGCGAGATGGATGAGACCGACGAGTTGGCGGATGCCGGAGCCGACGGGAGGAGGGGGGCGTCATGAACACCGTGACTGGAAACTGGGACCGAGCGAAGGCCGGCGCATGGTTTGTGGGGATCGCCGGCACCTTGCTGATCGTGGGTTGGCTCACGCACTTTGTCGTGCAGCGCACCCGGCCGCCCGGCATTGACCAGGCCCGCGCCGAGCTGCGCCTCAAGAACCTCGCCGAGCTGCGTGCCGAGAATCAGACCGCGCTCACTTCCTATGGCTGGATCGACAAGAACAAAGGGCTCGTCCGCCTGCCCATCGCTCGCGCCATCGAGCTGACTTTGGCCCGCGCACAGGACCCGGCGGCCGCGCGCCAAGACCTCCTCGAACGCCTCGAAAAGGCCACCGCCAAACCGCCACCGCCGCCCAATCCGTATGAGTAAGCCGAGGCTTGTGAGACCTTACCGTTGCTCGACCTCGGCTGAATCGAATCGCGATGGCCGCCGCCTCTGACTCGACCGTCACCCCTGCCCCCCCACGGGCTCGTCCGGCGGAGGTCGACACTTCTTGCCGGTGGCCGGTGTTGGGCTTGCTCGGGTTGGCCCTGGCCTGGCTGTTGGTCGCAGGCGTCCTGGCGGTGTTGGCCTCGATCAAACTCCACGGCCCCGGGTTCCTCGCCGAATGGCCCTGGCTCACCTACGGCCGGGTGCAGCCCGCTGCCGGCCACGCGTTCGTCTTCGGCTTCGCCAGCCAAATCGGCTTGGGCATCGCCCTGTGGCTCATCGCGCGGCTCGGGGGGACCTGGTTGACCGGCGGGGTGGGCCTGCTGTTGGTAGGCGGTTTTTGGAACCTGGGCGTCGCGCTGGGAGTGTTCGGGATTCTGCTCGGTGGAGGCACGGGGTTCGAATCCCTCGAGTTCCCGCGGTACGTGCCGCCGATCTTGATGACGGCGTACGTGTGCCTGGCCGCCTGGGGATTGATCGCCTTCGGTCGGCGGCGCCCGGGTGACCTCTACGTCTCGCAGTGGTATCTGCTCGCCGCCTTGTTCGCCTTCCCCTGGCTGTACGCGTCGGCGACCTTGCTGACCGTTTACTCGCCCTTGCGCGGCGTGCTCCAGGTGGCCGCCCAAGCCTGGTTCGCGCACAACCTGGCGACGCTCTGGTTGGGCTTCCTGGGCTTGGGCAGTCTCTTCTACTTCCTTCCCAAACTCACCGGCCGGCCGGTCCCCAGCCGCAGCTTGGCCGTGTTCGGGTTTTGGTCTCTGGCGATTTTTGGCCCGTTGGGCGGCCTCCAGCGTTATGTGGGCGGACCGTTCCCGGCTTGGATGTCGAGCCTGAGCGTGGTGGCGTCGGTGCTGAATCTCTTTGGCGTGGTGGCGGTCGCCCTGAACCTTTACCCCGTGGTGCGCGCTGCGCCGCGTTTACCGGGGGAGGCGGCCATGCCGGCGCTGCGTTTTGCCCGACTGGCCTACTACGCTTACCTGCTCGGAGCGGGTTTGAGTTCGCTGAGCGCGCTCGGCTTCCTGCGACGGACCACGCAGTTCACCCTCTTCACGCCGGGGCTCGACCATCTCTGGCTCGACGGCTTCTTCGCCCTGGCCATGCTGGGCGCCGCTTATTATGTCGTGCCGAAGTTGACGGGTCGGGATTGGCCCTCGCCTGGCCTCACGCGCCTGCATTTCTACTGTCAGGTGGTCGGCGTGGGGCTGTTCTTCGTGGCCTACGCCGCCGGTGGGTTGGTCCACGGAACGACGATGAACGACCCGGCCTTGCCGTTCTTCTATGTGATCAAGCGTTACCTGCCGTTTGCGGCCACGGGCACGCTGGCGAACCTGATCCTGTTAGTGGGCTACGGCGCGTTGGCGGCGCACGTCGCTTGGCTGATCACGCGCTGGTGTCGCGACGTATGTGCGCCGCTGGCCCGGGAACTCCTCGAGCCGACGGCGACAGCGCAGGAGGTGAAGGCATGAACCAGGGGCCGCTAGTCTTCCTCGGCGTGTTCGCGGCGGTCATTGCCTCCTGGCTCGGCCTGGTGATCGTGCCCCACCTCCAGTTCGGCCAGCAGGACATGGTCGTGCTCGAGGAGACCGGCGAGTCCTATCCGGGTGGACGCTCCGGTCTGGCGCTCCAAGGGGCCGAGGTCTATCGCGAGCAAGGCTGTTACTATTGCCACACCCAACAAGTGAGACCGGCAGGTGAAGGCCCCGATCTCAAGCGCCGCTGGGGTGTCCGCCGCACCGTTGCGCGCGATTATTTGCGGGATCAACCGGTCCTGCTCGGCCAGATGCGCTTGGGACCTGACTTGGCCAACCTGGGCGCGCGCGAGACCAACCGCACCACCCTCCTGCTGAAGCTCTACAATGCCCGCGTCCTCATCCCTAACTCGCTCATGCCGCGGTACCCGTACCTGTTCGAGACGCGGAAACTCCCGCCCGGGGCTACCCCCTCCGGCGACGCCCTGCCGCTGGTTGGGCCCTTTGCCCCGCCGCCGGGATTCGAGGTTGTCCCCGGTCCCGACGCGCTGGCCCTGGTCGCTTATCTCGAGAGCTTGCGCGCCGAGGCCCGCTTCTACGAGGTCTTCCCCACGCCGCCGCCGAAAGCGGACACCAACCAGGTCCAAGACGCGCTCAGCCCGACCAATGGTCCTCCGACCAACGCCGTCCCGGCCACCAACGCGACCGTGACGCCATGAAGCCGGGAACCCACTCGACGCCGCGCGCCCGGACCCGAACGGCCCCGGGCCGGCGGCCCCGAACGGAGCCGGCGCCCCTGGACGCCGACGCCGAACCGCGCCTGGCGGAGGAGTTCCACACGCCGCTCTGGCTGGTGAGTTTGTTGGGCCTCATGTGCTACTGGGGCGCGCTGTATTTGCATCAGAATGGAGGCGGGTTCCACCCCTTGGTCTTTAACCTCGGGGAACACTTGGCGGACGTCGAGGCGCGCGTGCCGAAGTCGGATACCGACGCCCTCATAGCACAAGGCCGGCGCATCTACACGATCTACTGCGTGGCCTGTCACCAACCCAATGGCCGCGGATTGCCCGGTCAGTTCCCGCCCCTGGCCGAGTCGGACTGGGTCAATACTGCCGGGCCAAACCGCCTCATCCGCATCGTGCTCAACGGCCTGACCGGACCCATCACCGTCAACGGCACCGAGTACAACAACGTCATGCTCCCCTGGCGCGACCAACTCTCCGACGCCGACATCGCCGCCGTCCTCACCTTCACCCGGGCCAACAAAGATTGGGGCAACCAGGCCGGCGCCGTGTCGCCCGAACAAGTCAAGGCCGTGCGCGAGGCGACCCAAGGCCGAGACTCGAACTGGACCGCTACCGAGTTGTTGGCCGTTCCCGACAGCGATTAGGCCCGCCACGCGTCGTGCGCTGTTGGGCGTGCCTGGGGAGCTTCCACCCACCTTGGCGTGCTCATCGGGGCCATGAACCTATAGGCGGACTGGCGTCCGCCGCTGGTTCGAGACAAGGAATAGAGAGCGGCGAACGCCAGTTCGCCGCGACGCCGGTCCCGAGGTCCGGTTTCGAAACAACGCGGGTCCGGGCTTTTCTCTCGAGCCGGTCAAATCCACACTGGGGGCGGTGAGTGCGGAGTGGATTGCCCGCAACGTGCGGCGGTTGCCCAGGCAAACGCGCGCGGTCTTGTCGACCGGCGTGTACGGCTTGGGCGCCGGTCTGGCGACGGTGGCGTTTCAACTGGGCATGAACGGGCTTTACGGGATCGGCCTGCTGCGGTTGGGAGAAACGTCGCCGGCGGTACTTGCGCTTGGGAGTTTTGGCATCGTGACAGTCACGGCGCTGTTGGTGGGGTGGCTGCTCCAACGGTTCTGCCCCCAAGCGGCCGGCAGTGGCATCCCTCAGCTCAAGGTCGCCTTCTGGAAGGACTTCGGCCACGTGCCCCGGCGGGTGGTGTGGGTCAAGTTCGTGGCTGGGATCCTGAGTATCGGGGGCGGTTCGAGCCTGGGCCGCGAGGGCCCGAGCGTGCAACTGGCGGGCGGAGTGGGAGCGAACCTGGCGGAGTGGCTCGGGGAGCCGAAACAAGGGCGCCGACCGGCGGCGGCGGCGGGTGCGGCGGCGGGCTTAGCGGCGGCGTTCAACACGCCGCTGGCGGCCATCACCTTTGTGCTCGAGGAGATCATCGGCAATCTGAACAGCCGGCTGTTGGGGAGCGTGTTGTTGGCGTCGGTGTTGGGCGCGCTGGTGGTGCACGGGACGATCGGGGATCAACCCGCCTTCAAGCTTGGGGGCGTCGAACCGCCCACGTGGCTGGGCTACGTGCTGACTCCGGTGGTGGCTGGCCTGGCGAGTTGGGTGGGTGTGTATTTCCAGCGGGCCTCGCTCGGGTTACGCGCGTGGGTCAAAACCGTTCGGTCAGTGCCGAACTGGTTGTGGCCCGCGCTGGGAGCCTGGGTGACTTGGGGGTTAGGGGTAGCCGTCTTTTGGCGCACGGGCCACCTAGGGGTGTTCGGGCTCGGCTACGAAGACTTGAGCAGCGCGCTGGCGGGGGAGTTGGGCTGGCAGTTGGCCGGTTTGTTGTTGCTGACGAAGTTCGTCGCCACCTTCTGCTGCTACGGCTGCGGCGGTTGCGGCGGGATCTTCTCGCCGGCGCTCTTCTTGGGCGGGATGAGCGGGGTCTTGGTGGCAGGGCTGATCGATGGGTGTGCTGGGCGGTTTGGGGTGCGCCTGGGCTTGACCCCGGCCGACGTGGTAGCGCTGGCGGTGGTGGGCATGAGCGCCTGTCTGGGGGCGGTCGTGTGGGCGCCGGTGACGGGGATACTGATCGTGTTCGAGATGACGCATGAGTTCGGTCTGGTGCCCGTCCTGATGATCGGGGCGCTGGTCAGTCAGATGGTCAGCCGACGGTTGAACGCGTGCAATTTCTACGATGCCCTGCTCGAGCAAGACGGTCACCAAATCGAACACGTCCGGCCCCCGCGCGACTTGCTGAGCTGGCAGCAGTTGCCGGCGTCGGCCATCGCCAACTTCAAGCCCGTGACGGTGACCTACCTCGATCCGACCGCCCTAGCGGAGGTCCTCGAACGTCACCCCTACGGGCGCTTCCCGGTCCTCGCGGCGGAGCGGGTGATCGGCATGCTGACCCGGGCGGAGGCGGAGGCGGCGACGCGGGAGCAGCGCCCGCCACAGTTGATCCCGGCGGTCACCTGCTTGCCCGCCCAGACCATCCGCGAGCTGCAACTCCGGTTGATCGAGTCGCGAACGGGGTTGGTGGTGCTGGTGGACCGTGTCGGCGGACGCGTGCTGGGGTTGGTCACCCTCCACGATCTGTTGCGGGCGCAGGATTCGGTGGCCAAAGGAGCGGAGGCCGAATGAACGGCGAGGCAGGCCGGACCTGAAGGGGGCACGGATATGGCGTGGCAACTCCTTTGGCTGCTGATCGGGCTGGCCCTTATCATCAAGGGGGGCGACCTCTTCGTTGGGGCGAGCGTACGGATCGCCGAGTTCCTGCATATGCCGCGGGTGGTGATTGGCTCGACGTTGGTGAGCCTGGCCACCACCTCCCCCGAGTTGGTCGTCTCACTCATGGCCGGCTACCGGGGCGAATCCGGCCTGGCGGTGGGCAACGCCGTTGGGTCGTGTCTGTGCAACATCGGCCTGATTCTCGGCGCCGCCGCCGCCTTCAAGCACATCGACACCCACCCGCCGGTGCTGCGCCTGCCCCTGCTGGCGATGTTCGGCTTCGGCGCGCTCCTCTTCGGGTTCACGCTCGACCTCGAACTGGCCCGCTGGCAAGGCGCTTTGCTGGTGGCGTTGGGCGTGGGTTACTTCGCCTACGACTTCACTCGGCACCGCCGCAAATCCCAAGCCAATCGCCGGCTCGAGGCCGAAGCGCGGCAGGCCCTTGGCGAACGGGAACGGCTGCCCTGGCTGCGAACCCGGTGGGGGACTGGGGTACAATTCGTGTTGGGCGCCGGGGTGGTGGTCTGCGGCAGCCGGCTGCTGGTGGACTCGGCGGTGGCGCTGGCGGGGGCGTTGGGTGTGCCGGCGATCGTCATCGGGCTGACCGTGGTGGCCTTGGGAACTTCCTTGCCCGAGTTCATCACCGCCGTCACCTCCTCCCGACAAAACGTCTCGGACCTCGCCGTGGGCAATATTCTGGGGGCGAACATTGCCAATTTGTCGATGGTGGTTGGGGCGGCAGCGCTGCTTCACCCGGTGGTTCTGGACCGTCCCACGCAGGTGTTCAGCTTTCCCATGATGGTCCTCGGCATGCTCTTGCTCTTGTGGATGCTCCTCACCGACCGGCGCATCACGCGCCGCGAGGGCCTCGGGTTACTGGCTTTCTACGGCGTGTACTTGGTTGGCGCGGTCTTGTTGGGGCTGACCCACGCGCTCTAGCCTTCTTCAACTCAGAAACCCGTTCCAGATCGGAATCGGAGCGCGGGCATCCTGCCCGCGGGCGGCGACAACCTAGCCCCTCGGACCACCGCCCAGGCCAAATCCGCCCGCCCAGAATGTCCAGACTCCAGGCGAGCATCTTGCCCGCGGTGCCAGGGGTGCTACGGAGCGTCAACGCGGCGCGGACATCGGCCCTCAGGAGCCACGGGGCGCAGACGGGAATTGGTAAGGGGCGCGATAGGAGTAACGCAGGAGACGATTGGCCTCGGGATGGTTGGGGAACTGCTCGCGTTGGGCGTCCCAATCGAGCACGGCGCGAGTTTGTAGGGCGATATTGCCCAGCAGCGTGGCGGTGGTGCTGCGGTGGCCCATCTCGATGTCGCAATGGCATCGTGCGCGGCTCTTGACGCAATCGAGGAAATTGCGGGCGTGATAGGCCGTGTCCCCGCTGCCCGTGACCTTGCGCGGCTCGATCTGCGGTTTCTCGCCGGTGCGCCAACCGCGTTCGTAGGCGCGGCGGTCGGGGCGGCGAGCGGGGAATTCGTTCGGCGTGATCGCATCGGGCACAACCTCGAATCGGTTGCCGAACAGGTACAGGGTGCCGCGAGTGCCGCGCAGCTCGATTTCGCAGCCGGGCAAGCTCCAAGGCCCGGCCGAAGCGTTGAACTGGGAGAAGGTGACCAAGGTTTGGCCCGGGTATTCCCAGAGGACCTCGAGGGTGTCGGGGATCTCCCGATTATCCTCGATGCCGGCGAACTTGCCGCCCAGCGCCGTCACCCGCAGGGGGGCCTCCTGCCCCAGGGCCCAGTGGATGAAATCTAGATAGTGCACGCCGAAGTTGGTGAGCTGCCCGCCCGAGTACCCGTAGAACCAACGGAACCGGTAGAAGGTGCGGTTCAAGTTGTAGGGCACGCGCGGCGCAGGCCCGAGCCAGGTCTCCCAGTCCAACTCGGTTGGCGGATCGGTGTCGGGCGGGTTGCCGATGCCCTTGGGCCATTCGTTCTGAATGTGAAACGCCCGCGCCACCGTCACCTTGCCGAGCCCGCCCTCCCGCACCAGAGCCGCCGCGGCACGACAGAACTCGGCCGAGCGCCGGTGAATGCCCACCTGGCAGACGCGCCCGTGACGGCGCACCGCCTCGACCATCGCGCGGCCCTCGGCCACACAGAGCGAGAGCGGTTTCTCGACGTACACGTCTTTGCCAGCCTCGCAGGCGTGGATGGTCTGGAGCGCATGCCAGTGGTCGGGCGTCGAGATGACCACCGCATCGAGGCCGTCGACCTCGATCAGGCGGCGGTAATCTTGAAAGCGCTGGGTCGGGTGGCCGATCTTCCGCGCTGCGAACTCGACGTAGGGCGCGAACAGGTCGCAGAGGGCCACCACCTCGGCGTCCGGCTGTTCGAGAAAGGCGTCCAACACTTGATCGCCTCGGTTGCCCAGCCCGATGAACCCGAGCCGGACCCGGTCGTTGGCGCCCAAGACACGCGCCCGGGAAGCCGCCGTGCTAGCGCTGGCCGCGGTGGCTAAAACGACCGCCTTCGAAAACTCGCGTCGGTTCCAGGTCTTCATGATGACCCGAGCGTATCCCAAAACGCCACTTTGGGAACGCCGAATCTCGCCTCCCGACAACCGCCGACGACCGCCGGCCCCAGAGTGGTTGCCTCCACGGCCCGCGCGCGGTTCGCCCGGTCATGGCTTGACCTGGTGCTGGCCGGGCCGACACCCTGGCGCCCATGTGTAGACGTTGCTGTGGGTACATCGCGTTGCTAGGCGCCGCGAGTTGGCTCGCCCAGACCCTTGTCGTGGCGGCCGAGTTGGAGGGACCGGCTGCATCGCCTCCCGTCAGCCCATCCGCGCAGCCGGACGCGGCTCTGCGCCTGAGCACGTATCTGACGGCGGACACCGTGCGCCAGTGGGCGACTGACGAGCCGGCGCGCACAGCCGCCCTCGAGCGGTTGCGAGCCTTGCGCATTGCCAAGCTCTACCTCGAGGTCTACCGCTCGGGCGTCGTCCTGACGCAACCGCAGTTGGAACGGGTGCGTGACTTCGCCCGCGCCCATGGCCTCGCGGTGGCCGGCGCCATCGCCACGGTCCCCGGCGGCGACTTCGGCGTGCGCGCGAACACAGGGTTGGCCTGGTTCAACTGGCAGAGCGAAAAGACCCAACGCGATCTCGAGACGGTGGTCCGCAGGGCGGCAGCGGTGTTCGATGAGTTCATGGTCGACGATTTTCTCTGCACCGGCGACACTAGTGCGGAGTCGGCTGCCGCGCGCGGGGATCGTTCCTGGGCGGATTACCGGCGGGATCTGCTGAGCGAGGTGGCGGAACGCGTGTTCGTGCGGGCGGCCAAAGCCGTCAACCCCAGCCTCCAAGTCATCATCAAGTACCCCCAATGGTACGACCGGTTCCACCTCTTCGGCTACGATGTCGAGCGCGGCCCGCGCGTGTTTGACCGCGTCTGGGTGGGCACGGAAACGCGGGGGGCCCGCACGCAACGGTTCGGCTTCGTGCAGCCCTACGAGGGGTTCGTCAATTACCGTTGGCTGGCCACCCTCGCCGGGGCCAAGCTCGGGGGCGCCTGGTTCGATCACGGCGACTGCGACGCCCATGACTTCGTCGAGCAAGCTTGGCAAAGCACCCTGGCCGGCGCGCCCGAACTGGTGCTCTTCAGCTATGCCGCCATCGCGACGGGGCATCCCGGGCACGCCCTGCTGCGAGCTGACCTGGACGGCCTGACCCGGCTCGCCCGCGCCGTGCGTGCGCAGCCGGTGGTGGGGCCGGCCGCCTACAAGCCGCCGCATAGCGACGCCGGCGGCGATCTCTACTTGATGGACTTCATCGGCATGCTGGGCATCCCGCTCATCCCCCACGCCGCCTTCCCGCAGGACAACCCGGTCGTCTTCCTGCCCACGCAGGCCGCCGCAGACCCCGCAATCGCTCAGCGCATTCGAGCCGCGCTGCGCGCCGGCCAAGACCTGGTGTTCACGACCGGATTCCTGCTGGCTGCACCCGCCGGGCGTGAGCTCGCCGAGTTGGCCGGCTTGGCGGGCCTGCGCCAAGCCACGCCGACCCTTGCCCCTGAGATCGTGGTGGCGGGTCAGCCGGTGCCGGTCGAGCCGGGGTTAGGATTGGCAGCCGAGTTGCGGCCGGGGGCGGCGCAGGTGCTGCTCGAGGCCGTGGTGGCTGGGCGGCGAATCCCCTTCCTCACCGAGCATCGGGTGGCCGGCCGGCGGTTGGCCGTTCTCAATACCCACACCTATACGCAAGCCGATTTCGATGCCGTAGGCGAAGTGTTGCTCGCGCCGCGGCCCTTGGGCTTGCTCGAAATCCCGGCCGACTGGGCGCAGGTCGTCCGGCGCGTCTTCCAGTCGGCGGGCGACGTTACCCTGCTGGGACCGACGCGCGTCACGTTGCAGCCCCTGGGCCGGACCGCGTGGGTCCTCCAGAACTACAACCTCGAGCCGGTCACGGTGCGGCTCCAGTTCGGCCCATCCCCGCCGCAGCTCCTGCGTGACGAACTCAGCGGCGCGGCGTACCCGGTTACGGACAGCGGCCTCGCGCTGCGTCTGCCCGCGCGCGGTCGCGTCTGGTTGCGGCCGGAACCGGTCCCGCCGGCGCCTTGACTCGGGCTGACGAGCGCTTCATCCTCGTGGAACGGCGGACGTTGATCGAGAGACCATGTTGGCCAAACGCATCATTCCGTGCCTGGACGTCCACGACGGCCACGTCACCCGCGGCCACCAGTTCGGCAAGGCCGAGGCTGGGGAGTTGCGCAACGTGGGCGACCCGGTGGCCTTGGCGCTGCGCTACAACGCGCAGGGCGCCGACGAAATGGTCTTCTACGACATCACGGCCAGCGCCCACCAGCGAACCACCATGGTCGAGGTGATCGAACAGGTCGCCGCCCAGTGTTTCATGCCGCTCACCGTCGGGGGCGGCATTCGGACCGTGGACGACATGCACACCATGCTCCTGGCCGGAGCGGACAAGGTCAGCATCAACTCCGCCGCCCTGGCGCACCCGGACCTCATCCGGCTCGGCGCCCAGAAGTTCGGCAGCCAATGCATCGTGGTGTCGATCGATGCCAAACGCGTGGCGCCCGATCGCTGGGAAGTGTTCTCGCACGGCGGCCGGCGCAGCACTGGGCTCGAGGTCCTCGATTGGGCCGAGCGAGCCGTGGCGCTGGGAGCGGGCGAGATCGTCCTCAACAGCATCAACGCCGACGGCACCAAGGCCGGCTACGACGTCACCATCACGCGGCGGGTCAGCGAGCAAGTGGGGGTGCCCGTGGTCGCCAGCGGCGGGGCTGGCAAGCTCGAACACCTGGTCGAGATCCTCCAAGACGGCAAGGCCGACGCCGCCCTGGCCGCCAGCATCTTCCATTACGGCGAATTCACCGTCGGCCAAGTCAAGGCACACCTGGCCCAACACGGCATCCCGGTGCGGCTGACGGATCCAACTGCCGAATCTCCCCATGAGCTTGCTTGACCAACTGAAATTCGACGCCGATGGCTTGATCCCCGCGATCGTCCAAGACCAAAACTCCAAGCGCGTCCTCATGCTCGCTTACATGAACCGCGCCTCCCTCGAGCGCACGCTCGAGTTGGGCAAGACCGTCTTCTGGAGTCGCTCGCGGCAGAAGTTCTGGATCAAGGGCGAAAGCAGCGGCCATTGGCAGATCGTCAAAGACATCGCCTTCGACTGCGACGGCGACACCCTCCTCATCCAGGTCGAGCAGACCGGCCCGGCGTGCCACGAGGGTTACCGGTCCTGTTTCTACCGCTCCGCGGTCGAGCGCGGCCAAACCATCCAGGTCACCGAACCGCGCTTGGTCGAGCCGGAAACCATCTACGGCAGGAAACCCGAGTAATGCCTGACTTCGTCGCGTTCGGGAGTGCGGAGTACTGGGTTTTCCTGGCCTTCCTGGTGCTGGCACGGGGCTTGGATTTCTTCAGCACCTGGCTCGCCACGCCGAGTCTTGTCCTCGAAGCCAACCCGCTGGCGCGCTGGTTGGGCTGGCGATGGGGCTTGCCCCTCAACGGCCTGGTCTGTCTGGCCTTCGCCCTGTGGCCCCTGCCCGCCATCATCGTCGGGACCACCAGCGTGTTGGTGGCCGCCCGCAACCTGCAGTCGGCGTGGCTCATGCGCACCCTCGGCGAGGACGCATACCGGTCCTGGATGGCTCAACGGTTGGCCGAAGCCCGGCGCGGGTTGTTCGTGTTCTGCCTTGTGACGCAGGGGGCGCTGGTGGCTTCCGTGGGCGCCGTGCTGGTCTACTTTAGCTTCGGCGAAACGGTCCCCTGCGGCATTGGGGTGGGGATCATCGCCTACGCGGTCGCCGTGGTGCTGTTCACGCTGCTCTCCGTCCTGCGCGCCTGTCGATCCGGCTGAGCGCGGCGCCTCCTCCTATGTACTTGCCCAACCTCGCTGACTTCCTCGCCCTCTCCAAGCAAGGCAACCTCATCCCCGTCACCCGCCGGATCCTGGCCGACTTCGAGACGCCCTTGTCCGCCTACCGCAAGATCCGCGGGCAGGGCGAGTCGTTCCTCTTCGAGTCGGTCGAGGGCGGCGAACACCTGGGCCGGTACTCGTTTGTCGGCTGTAACCCGCGAGCGGTCATCCGCCAGACGCACGACGAGGTCACCGTCACCGCCAACGGCCGCGTCCTCGAACGCGCCCGCATCGACCCTAAACCTCCCGCCGCCACAGCCGACATCGTGCGCGACGGCTTGGCCATCGTCGAGCGCGTCCTGGGCCGTTACCGACCCGTGTCCCTGCCCGGCTTGCCCCGCTTCACCGGAGGCGCCGTCGGCTATCTCGGCTATGAATACATCCACGACATCGAACCCGTCGTGCCGCGCCCACCGCAAGACGAACTGGGGACCCCCGTTTTGTATTTCCTGGTCGCCGATGAACTGTTGATCTTCGACCGGGTGAGCCAAACCATCACCGTGCTGGTAAATGCCATTCTCGAACCTGGCATCAACCCCATCGAGGCTTACGAAGAGGCGGTCGGCGAAGTCGAACGGTTGGTCTCGCTCCTCGAGCAACCCACCGACCATGTCCCGGTCACGATCCCGGACGAAGTGCCGGCCCTCCCCTTCGCCTCGAACCAACCCGAGGCGAAGTTCCTCGACAACGTGCGCAAGGCCAAGGAATACATCACCGCCGGCGACATCATCCAAGTCGTCGGTTCCCAACGCTTCTCGAGCAGCGTCCAGGTCCAACCCCTCGACGTCTACCGCGCCGCCCGCACCATCAACCCCTCGCCGTACATGTTCTTGCTTGAACTGGACGGCTTCGCCCTGGTCGGCGCCTCGCCGGAAATCCATGTCCGCTGCGAAGATCGCAAGGTGGAAATTCGCCCCATCGCCGGCACTCGCCCGCGCGGCAAGACCGCGGCGGAAGATGCCGCCCTCGAGGCTGCCCTGCTCGCCGATCCCAAAGAGCGCGCCGAGCACGTCATGCTGGTGGACCTCGCCCGCAACGACCTCGGGCGCGTCTGCAATTTCAGCACCGTCCAGGTCAAAGACCTCATGATCGTCGAGCGTTACAGCCACGTCATGCACATCGTCTCCCAGGTCGAGGGGCAACTCGCCGCCGACCGCACGCCCTACGACCTGATGCGCGCCACCTTCCCCGCCGGCACGCTCAGCGGCGCCCCCAAGATCCGCGCGATGCAGATCATCTCCGAGCTCGAACAAACCACGCGCGGCCCGTATGGCGGCTGCGTGGGCTACTTCTCCTTTAACGGAAACCTCGACTGCTGCATCACCATCCGCACCGCCCTCATCAAAGACGGCAAGGTCTATGTCCAGGCCGGCGGCGGGTGGGTGAGCGATTCCACCCCCGAGGGCGAGTTCAACGAAACCGTTAACAAGTCCAAAGCCATGCTGAAGGCCGTCGCCATGGCCGAAGGCTTTCTCCGCTAACCCCCATCCCCACGACTCCCTATGCACACCTCCGCCCACGGCCTGTCCCGCCGCCAATTCCTGCGCACCACCGCCGCCGCCTCGTGCACGGCGCCTTTCCTGCTCGAGTCGCCCCTCCACGCGGCTGCACCAAACAGCAAGCTCAACCACGCCTGCATCGGCGTCGGCGGCATGGGCTGGGGCGACCTGCAGAACTTCCTCCAACACCCACGGGTCCAAGTTGTCGCCTTGTGCGATGTGGACGCGGATTTTCTGAAGAAGGCCGCCGAGTTGGTCCCCGGCGCGCGAACCTACCGCGATTGGCGCGAGTTGCTCGAGCGCGAAGGCGACCGCGTGGATTCGGTGAACGTCACCGTGCCGGACCACATGCACTTCCCGATCGCCTTCGAGGCGATTCGCCGCCGCAAACATGTCTATTGCCAGAAACCCATGTGCCACGACGTCGCCGAGGTTCGCGCCCTGACCGAAGCCGCCGCCCGACAGCGGGTCGTCACCCAACTCGGCACACAAATGGCCTCGATGGCCGGCGACCGCACCACCGTCCAGTGGTTGCGCGCCGGTGTCATCGGCAAAGTCCAACACCTCTACCTCAGCGCCAATCGGCCCGGCGCGGTCGAAATGTACCGGCCCCTGGGACCGCGGCCGGCTGAACGCCATACCCCACCCGACCGCCTGGCGTGGGACTTGTGGTTGGGTACCGCCCCCGAGCGGCCCTTCGTCCCCGACCTTTATCACCCCGTTAAATGGCGAGGTTGGCTCGACTTCGGCACCGGCTGGTCGGGCGACATCGGCTGCCACATTTTCGATGCCGTGTGGAAAGGCCTGGACCTGAGCGCGCCTACCTCGGTCATCGCCCGCGCGCAGGCGTCTTGGGCGGCGTCACCCGCCCGCCGGGCCGACACCTGGCCACAAGCCAACCACATCACGTGGACCTTCCCGGGCAACGCGCTCACCGCCGGACCGGAACTGCCGGTCGAGTGGTACGACGGCGACTTCTGGGCCCCCGAAGAAGTCCGCGCCCGCTTCTCCGTAAGCGATTACCCCACCGAATCCGCCATGGTCATCGGCACCGAGGGCGCCCTGCTGAATCCGCTAGGCGCCACGCCCTTGCTCCTGCCGGAAGATCGATTCAAAGACATCCCCCGGCCCCGCTTCGACAACCGCAATCATTATCACCACTTCGCCGAAGCGTGCCTCGGCGGCGCGCCCTGCGAGTCGCAGTTCGCACAAACCGGGCCGATGACCGAAGCCATCCTGCTCGGGACCGTGGCCGTGCAGACCCCCACCCAACGCCTCGAATGGGACCCGGCCGCCTTGCGCATCCCAAACCACCCAACCGCAGACCGCCTCCTCCGGCGCACCTACCGCGCGGGGTGGGAGGTCCGACCCATCTAAGTGCCCAGCCTCCAGCGACCGCGCCATTGCAGCTTCCCCCCAATTCCACATCCACCACCTTCGACCCGATTGCTATTAGGATGAAACCTCGGGATCGACTCGAGCTTGACGGTAGGGAGCAGTAGTGGCAGCCCGTGGCAGTGACTTGTTCCTATGCAAACTCAAATGCCAACTCCAACAACCCACCCAACCGGCCAGACCCGCCGGGACCTTCCTCGCTCGATCCGGTCTGCTGGCCGGCGCTACCGTGACCGGCTCCCTTGAACTAAGCCGATCCGCCTACGCCGCCGGTAGCGACAAAATCCGCATCGGGCTCATCGGCTGCGGCGGGCGCGGGGCCGGGGCGGCCTCCAACGCCCTGGCCGTCAACCCGCAAGCGCACCTGACCGCTCTGGCCGATGCGTTTCCCGACCGCATGGACGGCACCCGCCAAGCGCTCAAGGCGCAACGAGGCGACCAAGTGACCGTCGAGCGCAGCCACTGTTTTTCGGGCTTCGACGCCTACCGCCAACTGCTCGCCAGCGGTGTCGATGTCGTGCTCCTGGCGGAGCCGCCCCATTTCCGCCCCCTCCACCTCGAAGCCGCCATCGACGCCGGGGCGCATGTGTTCAGCGAGAAACCGATGGCCGTCGATGCCCCCGGCGTGCGCCGCGTCCTCGCTGCCGGCGAAAAGGCGCGCGAGAAGAACCTGAGCTTCGTGAGCGGCTTCGAGACGCGCTACGCGGATAGCGCGCGCGAAGCGGTGCGGCGCGTACACGACGGTGCCCTGGGCGAGATTGTCGCCATTGAAGGCGTTTACAACACCGGACCGCTCTGGCACCGCGGCCGACAGCCGGACTGGACCGAAATGGAGTTCCAGATGCGCAACTGGTACTACTTCACCTGGCTCTCGGGCGATCACATCGTCGAGCAGCACGTGCATTACCTCGATTACGTGGGTTGGCTGCTGCATGAAGAACCGCCCTTGCACGCCTGGGGCTATGGCGGCCGCTCGCAGCGCGTCGAGGCCAAGTTCGGCGACATCTTCGATCATCACTCGATCGTCTACGAGTATCCTCGAGGCCTGCGCGTCTACGCGCTCACCCGCCAGCAATCCGGCTGTTACAACGGCGTCTACTCGACTGTCCTCGGCACCCGCGGGCACCTCCGCCGCGGCGGCACCCGCCGGGACACCGGCATCTTCGATGCGCGCGGCCAACTCCAATGGCAACCGCCGCCGGATCGCGCCGAGGCCGAGGTCAACACCTTCCGCGAGATGTTTGCCGGCATCGAGTCAGGCCGCCCCATCAACGATAGTGTGGCCATGGCGCGCAGCACCATGCTCGCCATCCTGGGCCGCATGGCCACCCACAGCGGCCAGCGCATCGCTTGGGCTGATGCCTTCGCCTCCAACAAGGTCCTCGCCCCCGAACGCTACGCCTGGGACGCTCCACCGCCCCTGTTGCCCAACCCGGACGGCACCTACCCACACCCGGTGCCGGGGCGCACCCAAGTGCTTTAGACCCACCGTCATTCGTCTCGGTTCACTCCCCGTCCTCCCCGTCATCGCCGAACCTCGACGTCGACCCCCAAACCAGGGTAGCCAACGGCAATGGCAATGGCTCAGGACCGCGATCCTCAGCCTGTGCGGCTTACATTCCATTCCTTCCATTCCTCGCCTAAACGTTCTGTGTATCAGCTTTATAGTACTTGACAGTGCTCGTTGAACCGCCGGTGGCGCAACCACTTGCGGCGACTCACGTAACGTGGTTAGTAGGGGAGGGGAGGGGAGAGCGTAGAGAGAGCGCGTAGCGTAGGGGGCGAGCGCTAGCGGTTGAACGAGTGCCCTCGGTGGGCGCGCGGACGTGCAAAGCTCCGTCAACCTTTCGCAACCCTTCGCATTCGCATTGCCACAGGATGGCAGTTCTGTTTATCGGCTTCTTAGTACTTGACAGCGCTCGTGCAACGGCCGGTGCAGCAACCCCTTGCGGAGACTCGCATTGGAGGTTTGTGGAGGTTTGGCTATGGCACAGGGCGGCGAGGGGGCGGGGGCAGAATCGTCACCGATTCGTCACCGTGCCGACATCACCGTGCCACAGGCCTGAACCAAGCTTGGCCTTGATGAAGAAGCCAGGTTGCTGGGTGAACGAGAGGTTTGGGGCCAGGAGCCTCTGGACCCGATGGCGCAACGCCGTGTGCATGGGGCGGCGTTCGACACCTCGCGCGGACTGGCCGGGAGCCACCGTGGGCGGTGCCAGCCGAGCCGATGTCAACGCTGGTGCGCGCGGTCGCTTGGACGCGGAGAAGCGTGCGCGGGGGATGGCCGAGTCCGTCTGGCTGGAGGCGGCGCGGCAGGCGGTTGGCTCGATGGGTTCTGCGAACTCGAGAAACTTCAGCGAGGCTCGGGAGGAGTGGGCATGCCCACCCGAGGTGCTGCTGACGCTAATGGTGTACAGCTACGCCACGGGAACCTATAGCTCGGAGGAGATCGCTTGGAAGGTGAGCCACGAGAATGTTTCGCGATCGATCTGTGGTGCGCGGAGCCCGAGGGCCGGGGAACTGCGCCGGTTCCGCCGGACGTGTCGAGGCCAGCTCGAGTTCTGCCTGGCGCTGGCCTTGGGGCGGGTAGATCGAGAGGCGGGGTGTCTCGCGTCCGCGTCGCCTTTGGGTGTCGAGCCGCAGTCAACCGGGTCAAGTGAGCGCGAGCTGTCAGCAGAATGGGCGGCTCGTCGGAGGGTGGACCTGGCGATGCTGATGGACACCGCCCTTGAGGAGTAACGGCCTGCCGTGGGCCGAGCGGGAACCGAAAGGAGCGCAGCCCAGCCTCGGCGCGCAGGCACGTCGAAATGTGTCGCCACTGGGGGGCGCATGGCTTATAGCTGGTGACGGCGTTGAACACACGAACTCACTTGGAAGAGTCCCTGCGGCGGGACATCGAGATCATCCGCGCTAAGGTGCTCGAGATGGGGCACTTAGGCGAGCGCGCGCTGAAGGCGAGCCTGCAATCGTTGGTCGAGCGCAATCGCCAATTGGCCTATTCTGTGATCCTGCGCGACCAGTACCTGGACGAGCTCGAGACGGAGCTGGACCGGTTGTGTCTGGAGTTTCTCGTGCGCCAGCAGCCGGTGGCCAGCCACCTCCGTTTCGTGTTCACCGCCATCAAGATCAACAAGGAACTGGAGCGGATCGGCGACTACGCCGAGAGCGTGGCGCGTCAGGTCTTGACGATCAGCTCGCTCGAGCCGCAGCCGCCCCACGCCAAGTTCGTCGAATTGGGCCACCTGGCCATTCACATGTTGCGGGACGCGGTTCAGTCGTTTTTGGATCAGGACGCGGACCTGGCGCGGCGGACGATGGTGATCGAGGAGCGGGCGAACGGGCTGCGCAGCGCGATCGGCGCCGAGCTGATGGCATTGCGGCAGGCGGAGGAGTTGCCGTTGGCGGCGCTGACGCCGCTGCTGACGATCGCGCGGAGATTCGAGCGGGTGACGGACCAGGCCAAGAACCTCTGCGAGGAGGTGCTGTACATGTGCACCGGCGAGGTGATCAAACACAAGGGAGGGGAGGCGTTTCGGATTCTGTTCATCGACGAAGGCAACGGGTGTTTGAGTCAGATGGCGGAGGGTATCGGCCAGGCGCTGGGCATTCGGCGGTTTGTCTTTTCGAGTGCGGGTTTGACCCCCGAGCCGGTCGACGAACGGGTGGTGGCGTTCTTGGCGTCGAAAGGGATGTCGCTGGGGCGGCAGGCCTCGAAGTCGCTCGAGCAGGTGCCGCATCTGGAGCACTACCAGGTGATGGTGGCGCTGACGGAAACGGCCCGGAAGGCCTTCCCTCCGCCTCCCACCAAGACGGTGTGTCTGGTTTGGCCGGTGGCCGATCCGCTGGCGCCCGCTGTGGCGGGTGAGGACGTCCAGGCCGGGCTCGAGGCCGCCTTCCGCTACTTGAACACTCACATCCGAGAACTGGTCGAGGCCATCCTCGGCAACAAACCCCAGGAACACACCTCATGATCGATCGCGTGCGATGCTCGTCTTCGTTGGCGCCGCGGCTGAGCCTGCTCGGCGTTGCCCTAACCGCCTGCTTATTCTGGGCCGGTTGTGGCGGCGGCAGCGGCGGGGCGGGCCGAGTGACCATCCAGAACAAAGGCTCGGACACGATGGTGAACCTGGCGCAGGCTTGGGCGGAGGCGTATCGGCAAGTCGCGCCGGAGGTGGACGTGGAAGTTTCTGGCGGCGGGTCGGGACAAGGGATTGCCGCGCTGATTCGCGGCACGATCGATCTGGCCAGTTGCAGCCGCGACATGAAGCCTGAGGAGATCGACCAAGCCAAGAAGAACACGGGGAAGGAACCCAGGGAGTTCATTGTGGGGTACGACGCCCTCGCCATTTACGTTCACAAGGACAATCCACTGGAGGAAATCACTTTCACTCAACTCGCTGGGATTTATGCCGAGGACGGCCAGTTGACCAAGTGGTCGGAGTTGGGTGTGAAGCTGCCTGGGACGGCCGACGACACGATTGTGCGGGTGAGTCGGCAGTCGAGTTCAGGGACTTATGAATTCTTTCGCGAGCACGTGCTGGCAGACAAGGATTTCAAGCTCGGGTCGCGGGACATGAACGGCTCGAAGGAAGTGGTCGAGTTGGTGGCCTCGACGCTCACGGCGATCGGCTATAGCGGGATGGGGTATGCGACGCCGGCAGTGAAGATGCTCCGGGTAAGGAGCCAGCCGGGCCAACCGGCGGTAGCTCCCAGCGTCGAGAACGCGCTCAACAAGAGCTATCCGGTGTCCCGTTCGCTGTTGCTGTACACGCTGGGCGAGCCTGCCGGGCCCCTCCAGGAGTACCTGAGCTGGATCCGGTCGGACGCGGGGCAGCGGATTGTCGAGGAGACCGGTTACGTGCCGCTGGCCCCGGCGGACCGCGCGCCTTAGTCGGAGGAGAGCTTTTGCCCGCCTTGCCACCTCGCGCGCACCAGGCCCAGCTCCGTGCGTCCCCGGCTTCGCCGCCGAGCGGTTGGCCGCGCGTCATCCCACCTCGACTCGGGCGGCCCGGTGTCGGCCCCATGCGACCATGAACTCCGGTGCCATGCCGCAAGAGCCAGCCGAGGGTTGGGCTGTGCGCCGGGCGCGGCGCGGGCTTTGGGCGTTGGCGGGGGAGCGGTTGTTGGAGGGGTTGATCTACCTGTGTGGGATCAGCGCGATTGTGTTTGTGCTGGGGATATTCTTTTTTGTCTTTCGCGAGGCTTTTCCCGTGCTGGGCAAGGAGAATTTCAGCCTCACCCAGTTTCTGTTCAGCGAACAGTGGTATCCCACGTCGGCGACGAACAAGCGCTATGGGGTCTTGGCGATGATTGCGGGCACGTTGAGCGTCACGGCGCTGGCGATGGTGCTGGCGGTTCCGTTCGGCCTAGGCGCGGCGATTTACATCTCTGAGTTTTGCGGTTCGCGGGTGAAGGAGACGCTGAAGATTGTGATCGAGCTGCTGGCGGCTATCCCGAGCGTGGTCTGGGGTTTTGTGGGGCTGACGGTGATGAGCCGCTTGATTGTCCAATACACGGGGGCGCCGGTGGGGGTGAACATCCTCAACGGAGGCATTATTCTGGCTCTGATGAGCGTGCCGATCATCGTGTCGATCGGCGAAGACGCGCTCAAGGCCGTGCCGGACCAGTACCGCGAGGCGGGGATCGCCTTGGGGGCGACGCGGTGGCAACTGGTTTGGCGGGTGCTGTTGCCGGCGGCCAAGACGGGTCTGCTGGCGGCGGTGCTGCTGGGCGTGGGCCGGGCGGTGGGCGAGACGATGGCGGTGCTGATGGCGACTGGGCACGCGGTGCACATCCCGCATAGCCTGTTGGACTCGGTGCGGACGCTGACGGCGAACATCGCGGCGGAGTTGGGTGAAGCGCCGGAGGGCTCGGATCATTACCGGGTGTTGTTTCTGACGGGGGTGCTGCTCTTCACCCTCACGTTCATCGTGAACCTGACCGCCGACTTCATCGTGCGCGGTATTCGGAAGAAATGAGTTCCTCGTCCAGTCAACGGTTCACGGCGACGCCGCTGAGCCGGCGCAAGGCGCGGCAGGAAGCGCTGGCCCGCTGGATCTTCTGCGGGATGGCGGTGGCGATGATCGTACCCTTGCTGTTGATTGTGGGGTATCTGTTCGAGCGGGCGTGGCCCTCGCTGAGTTTAAGCTTTCTGTTGGAGGTGCCGGCGCGAGGCATGACCGAGGGGGGCATTTGGCCGGCGTTAGTGGGGACGATTTACTTGGTGTTTCTCTCGCTGGCGGTCTCGGCGCCGATTGGGATTTTGGCGGCGGTGTATCTGAACGAGTATGCGGGAGACCACTGGTTTAACCGGCTGATCAATTTGGCGGTGATCAACCTGGCGGGTGTGCCGAGCATTGTGCATGCCCTCTTCGGCCTGGGGGCTTTCGTGTACGCGGCGCGATTCGGCTACTCGATCGTCTCCGCGTCGTTGACCCTGGCGATCATGACCCTGCCGGTCATCATTGCCAGCACGCGCGAGGCGCTGGCCAGCGTGCCGCGGAGCTTTCGGGAGGCGTGCTGGAACGTTGGGGCCACGCGTTGGCAGACCATCCGCGCCGTCGTGTTGCCCAATTCGATCAGTGGCATCCTCACCGGGGTGATCCTGCAAGTCAGCCGAGCGGCGGGCGAGACGGCGCCGATCATGTTTACGGGCGCGGTGTTTTACAAGGTGGTGCAAAAAGGCGACTTCTTCGCCTACGGTCTGCACCAACAGTGCATGGCCTTGTCCATGCACCTGTACACGCTCTCGACCCAGGTGCCCGGAGTGAAGGAATCGATTCCGTTCGCCACGGCGGTGGTTCTGTTGGGGGCGGTCCTCCTGGTCAACGCCACCGCCATCGCGTTGCGGGTCTATCTCCGCGCGCGGAAGAGATGGTGAGCGTGCCCCGAGCCCCGGCTGCTATGGCGGAACCGCCCTGCATCGAAATCCGCGACTTGCGGCTGGCGTACGGCCCCAAGGAGGTCCTGCGCGGCATCTCGCTGGACGTGTTGCCCAACGAGATTTTCGGTGTGATCGGCCCTGCGCAATCGGGCAAGACATCCTTGTTGCGCTGCCTCAACCGCACGATCGATTTCGTCCCGACCGCCCGTGTCCAGGGGACGATCCGGGTGGATGGCGACGAGGTGCGGCGGACCAAGGACGTTTTCGCCCTGCGGCGGAAGATCGGCATGGTGGCTCCCCTGCCGGTCGGATTGCCCTTGAGCATCTATGACAATGTGGCGTTCGCTCCGCGGTGCGCCGGGTTGACGCGCAAGGCCGATCTGGAGGCAATGGTCGAACAGTGCCTCCGCCAGGCGGCCCTATGGGAGGAGGTGAAAGATCGGCTCGACAGCCTGGGAACGCGCTTGTCCGGCGGCCAACAACAGCGCCTGACGATCGCCCGCGCCCTCTCGCATCAACCGGAGATTCTATGCCTGGACGAGTTCTCGATCGCGATCGACCCGGTCACGACGATGCGGATCGAGGAGGTCCTGAAGGAGTTGCGAGCGCACATGACCATCATTTTGGTGACCAATCTCACCCAACAAGCCCGGCGCCTGGCCGACCGCACGCTGTTTTTGTGGAATGGCGAGATCGTCGAGTTGGACCGGACCGACGTGATCTTCTCCGAGCAACCGGCGAATCGTAAAACCTACGAGTATGTGAATGGGATTTTCGGATGATGGACCTGAGCATCACAACGCGCGACCTGAACTTGTGGTACGCGAAGTTCCAGGCCCTGCGCCAGGTCAGTGTCGAGATCAAGCACGGCCTGATCACGTCGCTCATCGGGCCGTCGGGGTGCGGCAAGACCACGCTGCTGCGCTGTTTCAACCGCGTGAACGAACGGTATGGCTATGTGACCACGACTGGAGAAATCCGGATCTTGGGCAAGAACATCTATGACCCGGACGTGTCGCTGGTCGAGTTGCGCAAGTCGGTGGGCATGGTGTTCCAGCGGCCCAATCCGCTGCCGCTGTCGGTTTACGAGAATGTGGTCTTTGGCCTGCGCATTCATGGGGAGCGTCACGAACTCGAGCGCGCGCGGCTCGATGAGGCAGTCGAGAAAGCGCTCAGCGAGGTGGGCCTCTGGGATGATCTCAAGGACCGGCTCGACACCAAGGCGAGCACGCTTCAACTCGAGCAACAGCAGAAGCTGTGCATCGCCCGGCTCCTGCCGCTCAAGCCAGAGGTGATTCTGTTGGACGAACCCTGTTCGGCGCTGGATGTCGACGGCACGCGAGCGATCGAGGAGCTCTTGTTCAGCCTCAAGGGGCGTTACACGATGCTGATCGTCACGCACAACATGGCCCAGGCCCGCCGCGCCAGTGACGAATGCCTCTACATGTTGCTAGGCGAGATCGTCGAGCACCGCCGCACCGAAGACCTCTTCCTCCATCCCCAAGACCCCCGAACTGCCGAGTACATCGAGGGCCGGTACGGCTGACCGCCGCGAAGCCGCCGGCTCGGGTCGCCGGCGGCTGGATCTTCACGCAATCGTAACCTTTCCGACGCGGGGCTGTCACCCGGCCCGGGCACGCTGTCCCCGTCATGCAGCACGACGTCACTGCCACCGATGCGAATCGCGCGACGAAGAGGAGACTGCGGGGGAAGGCCAGCCCGTGGGCTCGGGCGGCCAGCGGCTCCGTCTTGGCGCTGCTGTGTGCCGGCGCCGCGTATGGACAGTCCGCCGACGCCCTGATTGACAAGCTGGTCGAGAAGGGGATTCTCACGGTCCAGGAGGCCAACGAACTTCGGGTGGAAACGGACAAGGACTTCACCCGCGCTTACTGGGTGAAGAGCGGTCTGCCGGATTGGGTGACGGCGCTCAAGCTGAGCGGGGACTTGCGAGGCCGCTACGAAGGTTTCTTCTCGGCCAACCCCGCCTTCGTCGATCGCAACCGGTTCCGCTACCGCATGCGTCTGGGCGTGACGGCGGCGCTGACGGACCGTTTCGAGGTGGGCGTGCGGTTGACCTCGGGCGAGGCTGATGCCAGCTTCGGGGGCGATCCGCTCTCGGGCAACACCAGTCTCGGGTCCAACGCGTCGAAGAAGTACGTCTTCCTCGATCTCGCCTATGCGCGGTGGACGGCGTTGAACACGCCCGAGTGGGACGTGGCATCGTCGTTCGGCAAGGTCGAGAATCCATTCGTGTTTCCTTCGACGTTGATGTTCGACCGGGACTACACGCCGGAGGGTTTCGCGCAAGAGCTGACCCACCGGCTCAACGAGAAGCAATCCCTACGCTGGGCCGGCGGCGGCTTCATCCTGACGGAGGTGGGCGACAGCAGTCGGGACGCCTATTTGCTGGGGACCCAACTGCGGCTGAACTCGGCCTGGACGGACCGGTTGACGACGAGCGTGGGGGCCGGTTGGTTCGGCATCCTCAGCCCCGACAGCCTCACGAATGAAGCGGTGCCCGATCGCGGGCGCGGCAACACGCGGACCGCGGCGGGCGCCTTGGTCTACCACTACAACCCGTTCTACCTGGACGCTGGCGCGACCTACCAACTCGAGAGCTTTCCCTTCTACACGGGCGCGTTTCCGATCACGCTCTCGGGCGATTACCTGCACAACCCGGCGGTGCGCCAGGATGGTCAGGGTTACTCGGTTGGCGTCACCCTGGGCAAGGCTGGGAAGAAGGGCCTCTGGGACTTGACGTACCGCTGGACCTCGCTCGAGGCCGACGCCTGGTACGAAGAGTTGCCCGAGTCGGACTTTGGCGCGTTTTACGAAGCCGCGCCGGTCGGAGGCCGGCCCGGCTACGGTTTGGGCACGAACGTGCGGGGCCATTGGATCAAGGCAAGTTATTCGCCAGTCAACGCGCTCACGCTCAGCGTGGCCTGTTTTGTGACCGAACTGATCCATGCCTTTCCGCCAGGGTCGAACAGCGACATGACCCGGCTGCAGGTGGACGCCGCGTGGAGATTCTGACCCCGACAGACTGCCTCTCATGAAAACTCCCCTACTCACGTTCCTATTCGGATCCCTCGCTTGGGCGTTCTGCAACCCGCTCGCCACCGCGCGCGCGGCCACCATCACGGTGAAAGGCTCAGATACGCTGGTCATCTTGGCGCAGAAATGGGCCGAGGTGTACATGCAACGGAAGCCCGGCGTGAAGATTCAAGTCACCGGCGGCGGCTCCGGCACCGGGTTCGCCGCCCTGCAGAACCAGTCCACCGACCTGTGCAACGCCTCGCGCAAGATCCGGGCCAAGGAAATCGAGGGTTGCATCCGCGCCTTCGGCCGGCGGCCCACCGAGTACAAAGTCGCCCTGGACGGCCTCTCGGTGTACGTCAACACCAGCAACCCAATCGAAGCGCTGAGTCTCGAGGAGTTGGCCGGCATCTTCACGGGGCGCATCAAGAATTGGAAAGCCGTTGGCGGCAAGGACGAGCCGATTGTGGTCTATAGCCGCGAGAACAGCTCGGGCACGTACGAGTTCTTCAAAGAACACGTGCTGGGAGGGCGTGACTTCACCGCGGCCGCTCAGACCCTGCAGGGCACCGCGCAAGTCCTGCAGGCGGTGGCGCGGGAGACCAAGGGCATCGGCTACGGCGGGGCCGCCTACGGAGCGGGAGCCAAACACCTCCGGATCCGGAAGGAGCAGGGCGGACCGGCCATTGAACCCTCCGAACAGACGGTGCTGGACAGCACCTATCCGATCTGGCGTTACCTGTACATTTACGTGAATCCGGCGCTCGACCGGGGCGAGGTCGGGGCCTACCTGAAGTGGATACGCAGTGCGGCAGGCCAGGGCTTGGTCAAGGACGTTGGCTACTACCCGCTGCCGCCACCGCTACGAGAGTGAGCTACAGCTCCTCAGCCAGACCATGCGCCCCCCACTGCCGATGGGTCGTCGATCTCGGCGACTCGAGAGCAACAACACGCGAGCGGGGCATCCGTTGAGTCGCACGATGGCTGAGCCCTCACATCCTGGAGGCCGGCGGCCAGGCTGGCAGGCTCTGGACCGGGGTCAGCGGGCGCGCCCGTGGGAGTGGGTGGCGGAGCAGGCGATTCGGGTCGTGTCTGTCACGGCGATCGTGCTGGTGTTCCTGATTTTTGTCTTTGTGATGCGGGAGGCGCTGCCGGTGCTGCTCGGGCGCGTCAACAGCGCCGCGGCGCAGGAGCGTCGGGCCCTGCCGGTGGAACAGATGGATCGCCTCGACCCGGAGGAGCTGCGCCAGTACCTCGAGTTGAGTCGAAAAGAGTTCGCCGAGATGGACCGGGACACCTTGCGGCTCCTGATGGAGGTCAAGCTCGAGGCGGCGGAGGAGGTGCCGGAGGACAAGGATGCCCCGCTGAACACGGCCGCGTGGCGCTACCTCCTCGGTCCGCACCAATGGACCGGGTACGATCGGCCGGCGTACATCTGGCAACCCGTCTCCTCGATCCACAAGTACAACATTGTCCCGTTGATCGTGGGGAGCCTCAAGACCAGCGTGGTCGCCCTCCTCTTCGCGGTGCCGCTGGCGCTCGCGGCGGCCCTCTACGTGTCTCAACTCGCCCCGCCGCGGCTCAAAGAATGGGTCAAGCCGGGCATCGAACTGCTCGCCGGGATCCCTTCCGTGGTGCTGGGTTTCTTTGGTCTGGTGGTGTTGGCCACGTTCCTGCAACAGGTCTGCGGCTACGCGTCGCGCCTGAACGCCTTCGTGGCCGGGATCGCGCTGGGCTTGGCCTGTATCCCGGTGATCTTCTCGATCGCGGAAGACGCGCTGACCAGTGTGCCGCGCAGCTTTAGCGAAGCGGCGCTGGCCTTAGGGTCGTCGAGGTGGCAAGCCGCGTGGCAGGTCGTCCTGCCGGCGGCGGTGCCGGGCGTCTTTGCCGCCATTGTCCTCGGGTTCGGCCGGGCGGTGGGCGAGACGATGGTCGTGCTCATGGCCAGTGGCAACGCCAGCCTTCTGACCTGGAGCGTGTTCGACTCGACCCGGACGATGACCGCCACCATTGCGGCGGAGCTCGCTGAGACCGTCTTCGGCGGTCACCATTACCGCATTCTGTTTCTGTTGGGCGCCTTGTTGTTCGCTGTCACGTTCCTGTCCAACCTGCTCGGCGAGTTGGTCATCCAGCGGCTGAAACGACGACTGGAGGGCGGGCGATGACGCTTCACGGGCGGTGGGAGGTCGGAGGCGGAAGCCGCCGGGGCGCGGCGTGGTCGGTGCTGTTCACCGGTGCGACGGGCCTGGCGACGGCGCTGATCTTAGCGATGTTGGCGGTCATTCTGGTGAATGTGGCCTGGCACGGTTGGCCGGCGTTGTCTTGGCGATTTGTCACGGCCGGGACGGAGGCGGACATGTTCGAGGTGGGGAAGGCGGGCGTCTTTCCGATGATCTTCGGCACGACGGCGCGGGTGATCCTAATGACCCTGTTCGTCATCCCGGTGGGGGTGACCACGGCGATCTATCTGCACGAGTACGCCCACACCACCTCCGTCCTCACGCGCGTCATCCGGACCGCCGTCGCCAACTTGGCCGGGGTGCCCTCGATTGTCTTTGGCCTCTTCGGCCTGGGCTTTTTCATTCACTTCCTGGGGGATCGCCTGGATCTGGTGTTGCACCCGGACAACCCCAAACCGATCTGGGGCAAACCGGCGCTGTTGTGGGCTTCGCTCACCTTGGCGGTGATGACCTTGCCAGTGGTGATCGTCGCCACCGAGGAAGCCCTGCGCGGGTTGTCGCCGGGCCTGCGCGAGGCCAGCCTCGCCCTGGGCGCCACCAAACTCCAAACCATCTGGCAAATCGTCCTCCCCAACGCCCTGCCCGGCATCCTCACCGGCGGCATCCTGGCGGTCAGCCGCGCCGCCGGCGAGGTTGCCCCCCTCCTGTTCACCGGCGCGGCCTATTACATGGCCGAGTTACCCCGGTCCCTCACCGACCAGTTCATGGACCTGGGCTACCATGTGTTTGTCTTGTCGACCCAGTCGCCCAACCTCGAGCAGACCCGGCCGATCCTCTATGGCACCGTGCTGGTGCTCTTGCTGCTGACCTTTGCCCTGAACGCGACGGCCATCCTGGTGCGCGCCAGGATGCGACGCCGCCAACGCGCCGCCGGCTAATGCCATTGCCCTGCCCATTGCCCATGGACGACGTGAGCCTCCCCAAAGTCAGACTGCCCGAGCCGGCACCCGAGCCGTCTCCCGGCGGTGCGGGCGCGGGCGAGGCCCTGCTGCGAACCGAAGGCCTGAGCCTGTGGTACGGCAGCGCCCGGGCGCTGCACAACATTACGCTGGGCATCCCGCCTCACCGGGTGACGGCGTTCATCGGCCCCTCCGGCTGCGGCAAGTCCACCTTGCTGCGCTGTTTCAACCGGCTCAACGACCTGATCGACCACGTCCGCATCGAGGGTCGGGTCGCGATTGCCGGGCACGACCTTTACGGCCCCGGCGTGGACGCGATCGAGCTGCGCAAGCGAGTCGGGATGGTCTTCCAGAAATCCAACCCCTTTCCCAAGAGCATCTACGAAAACATCGCCTACGCCTTGCGCCTGCACGGCCTGCGCGAGCGCCGACGACTCGACGAGGTGGTCGAACAGAGCTTGCGCGGCGCCGCCCTCTGGGACGAGGTGAAGGACCGGCTGCACCGCAGCGCCCTGGGCTTGTCCGGTGGCCAACAACAACGCCTCTGTATCGCCCGCGCCATTGCCATTCAACCCGACATCCTGCTCATGGACGAGCCCGCCTCGGCCCTGGACCCGATCGCCACCGCGCGCATCGAGGATCTCATCCTCGAGTTGAAGCAACGGTTCACGATTGTCATTGTCACCCACAACATGCAGCAGGCGGCGCGCATCTCGGACTACACGGCGTTCTTTTACTTGGGTGAGTTGATCGAGTTCGACACCACCCGACGCGTGTTCACAAACCCTAGCCAGCAACAGACGGAGGACTACGTGACGGGCCGCTTCGGCTAGTCGCCTGGCCGCGTCCATCCTCCCGCACCCCTCCCCTCCCATGACTCACCTGTTCGAGCAGGAACTGCAGCAACTCAAGGAGCGACTGCTCCACATGGGCAGCCTGGCCGAGAACGCGCTCGCCCGAGCCATTCAAGCTTTGGTCGAGCGCCAGGACGATCTGGCCCGACAGGTCGAGCACGAAGACGGCGCGTTGGACCGGCTCGAGATGGAGGTAGACGACCTGGCCATCGGGCTCTTGGCCAAGGCGCCCCTGGCCACGCAACTGCGCATGATCACCGTGGCGATGAAGGTCTCCCAAAACCTCGAACGGATCGGCGACGAAGCCACCACCATCGCCCGCCGCGCCCTCGAGTTAGGCCGGGAACCGCAGCTCAAGCCCTATGTGGACATCCCCCGGATGGCCGACATGGCGCGCAGCATGTTGCGCGACGCCCTGGATGCCTTCGTGCAGGCACGGGCGGACCAGGCCCGCACGGTCGTGCCCCGCGACAAGCCGGTGGATCAGCTCAACAAACAGCTCCACCGCGAATTGGCCAGCTACATGATCGAGACCCCAGCCACGATCACCCGCTGCCTGAACCTGATGGTCATCTCGAAATCCTTGGAACGTATCGCCGACCACGCCAAGAACATCGCCGAGGAAGTCGTCTACCTCTACGAAGCGCGCGACATCCGGCACCCGGGCCAGACCTAGTGCGGCGACAGGAGAATCGCCAAACACGGACCGGGGCTCGGGGCGCGACAAGGTAGGGCTCGCAGTCCTCTGCGAGCCGCGAACGCGCCCATGGCTGCGCCGCGGTAGGGCGAGGCTCCGGCCGAGCCGCGACAGACCGGCGGGAACCTCGGCCGAGGGCTACCGCACCTTGCGGGTGCACCGTTCTTGCAGCCAGGCCACGTCCGGATTGTGCGGGGAATCGATCTGGTCGAGGACCAGGTCGCCCTTCACTAAGGCGGGCATGGTGCGATCGTCGCGCCAACGCCGCATCTCGGAGTGACCGTCGGCAAAGGAAAAGCCACCCGCGCGATTGTGGTAACTGGCCGGCAGGTCGAGGAAGGCGTGTTGGCTCGGTTGGTCCGGAAAGCCCATCATGCTGGTGGCGAAGTTGCCGATGTCGATGCTGTCCTCGCGCACATCCAGGAAGACCCACGTGCGGGCGGGCCCGGGATCCACCAGGTCGCTCAGTTGCGTGTAAATCCGCCACGGATCGTCCGGGTCAGGTTGCAGAATCGGCACTTGCACGCCCGGCGCGGGTTCGAGAATCGCCTCAGCCCCCCCCCACCCAGATGTTCATCGACATGCTCCGCACCCGGGGGACGACTTGGCCGGCAAACCTGCCTGTGGTCGGACGCACCACGGACCGGTCGGCCGGGCATTTGAAGACTTGGGCACTTTGGCCGGCGTAAGGCCACAGAGGACTACGCTGGAGGTCGGCCGTGACATCCCAGTTCGAGCGATTGTTGGGGTCGAAATCGAGTAGGCCGGTTATCCAGGCCAGATTCGGCCTGAACGCGCTCGCCATGGGCAGACGCTCGGCCTGGTCGTCGGAGTACATACGCCACGCCAGCCCGAGTTGGCGATGGTTGTTGAGACATTGCAGGCCCTGCGCTTTGAGCTTGGCTTTGCCCAGTGCCGGCAACAGCAGCGAGGCCAAGACCCCGATGATGGCGATCACCACCAACAACTCGATCAGGGTGAACCCGACCCGCCCATGCCCGGCACGACCCGCATCGCGCCCAGCGTGAAGAACTCGGCCGCCATCGAGGCAGGCTCGAAACGGGCGCGGTGCCGTTGCCGATCCGGCGTTGGGCCAGGCAAGAGATCGACGACGGCCGGTCGGACCGACTCCCAGGTGTATAAGTCCAACGAACAGCGCCATACGTAGGCAATATCCTCCGCTGCCCCGATAGAATCAATCGCAAGCGTCCATGGCGCCGGCCCATCCACGGCGAACTCGACCCGCACCGCAGGGGTCGACTCGGGCGCCAGCGGCCGCCGCCCGAGACCGTACTCGAGCAGATTCGGCCATCCGTCTCGATCCGGGTCGGCGGTCGCAGCGCTGCGGGCGGGATCGCTCAGTTCGACCGCGCTGAAGGCCAAGCGGCGCCAAGCCTCGAAGGTCGCGCCGCGCGTGCGAGTCAGCGTAGCGGCAAAGGGGTCCGGCGACCCCGTCCGGGTATCCACCCACACCGCCAACCCCGGCGCCCTCCGACTCCAGGCCGGCACCAGACCATGGTAATCGCCTACCATCCGGCGCACGGGCGCGAGCGGGGCGAGGCGCAGATCCGAACTCACGTCGCTGACGCGCACATTGGGCTCCCAGGTCTCTCCGCCATCGAACGACTCCGCCAGATAGAGATCGACCAGATAACCCCCGCCCGGGTCGTGGCGTTTGTCGTAGAACACGATCGTCACATGCTGGCCGTCCGGCGAGACCGCCACCGCCGGGTTGAACACCGCCTTGCCCGCCGGCGTGTCGTTCACCGGGCGCGGGGCGGTCCAGGTGCGCCCTTGATCCCGCGACCGGGTGAACATCACCCGCGGTCCGCCCAAGTCGGTCTGGTAAGTCACGTACAACACTCCCAGGCCCGAGTCGGTGGCGGCTGCAGGCAGGAAGCCACCGGCGCGCGCTACCGGATCGCTATAGAGTCGGACCGGGGTGACGAGCCGCGGCGCGGCGAAGGTCTCGCCGCCGTCGTTGGAGACGGCCACTTCGATTTGGTCGCCGGTAGGCCCGGCGAAATTCCAGTAGACGACAGCCAGGCTGCCATCGGGCAGGAAGACCGGGAGGGAGCCTTGGCAGAAGTCAGGGCTAACGACACGGGCATGGCTCCAGTTGGTGCCGCCATCGTCGCTGTAGGTGACGGCGATCGGGGTGATTTGCACGCCGTTCGCCAGCGTGGTGAAGCGGGTGCAGGTGGCGGCAATCCGCCCGGCCGTCGGGCTGCCCGCGAAGGTGTTGATGCTCATCCAGTTCTTGTCCAGGAAGACTTTGGGATCCGCGTTGGTCAACACGGTCAGCGGTCGACTGAAGGTCTGGCCCAAGTCCACAGACTTGCTCAGGACAATGGTGGTGCGCAGGTTGGGCGGTTCGCCCACGATGGCCAAGGTGTTGAGGTAGACGTGATTCTGCAGGTCCACGCACGCCACCGGATCCGATGCGCGCGTGAACGGTCCCCCATCGAGCGAGGCGATCAAATGCGGAATCAAGCCGCGCCGCCAGGTTCCGCCGCCATCCAGGCTGATCGCGTAGCCGCAGTTGACCGCGCCGCCATCGCTGAACCGCCCTTCCTGGAAAATGGCCACCATCAGGTTCGCGTCCGTCACACTCCGCGCCACGTGCGGCTCCGCTTGCGCCCGGTAATTGGCCGGCAGCGCCTCGGGATCATCCCCCAACCGCGTATTCGGCCCCACCTTCGGGTCCAGCACGGCGGCCCCCGCTCCTCCTGCGTGGGCCAAACCCGACCGCCCGGGCATTCGGTCTCCGGCGCGCAGCCCCTCCGACCCGCCGAACAACATCCAGTACGCTCCCGAAGACAACCGGTCCAAGTCCGCCCCGCGCAAGGCCGGCGGGAGCCGGTCGCGGGCCGGATCGCCGGGGGACAACTCGGTTCCCGCCGCGCCAAGATGGAGGGCGCACGCGGCCAGGCCCAACCAGCGCGCGGGAAGATCGCGACTCATGAGGGAATCGCCTAGGCGGCCGCTAGCGCGGTGCGCAGGCGTGCCAACCACTCGGGCACGGCTTGCCAGGGATCGGGTGCGGCTTCGTACTCGAGGGCCACAAACCCCTGGTAGTTGGCCTGGCGCAAGAGGTTCGTCACGCGGGCCAAGTCGGTGGGTTCCTTGCCTTGGCCGCGGCGGTTGACCTCGACCTTCACCTGGACATTCACGGCGTAAGGCGCTAGTCGGGCCATCTCTTCGTAGGGATCGGCTGGGCCGTAAAAGTTGCCGGTGTCCAGGTTGACCCCCACCCACGCACTTCGCACCGCGCGCACGATGTCCAGCAAGTCCGCCACCTGCGCGACAATCCCACCGTGATTCTCGAGGCCCAACCAGACCCCTTTCTGGGCGGCGTAGTCGCCGCACTCCTCGAGCGCGCGGATGCACTGCCGCTTGGCCAGGGCGGGGTCGAGCCCGCGTGCGTCGCCGGCGAACACCCGAATGTGCGGCGCGCCCAGGACAGCGGCGTGGTCCACCCATTGTTTGACACTGGCAACCTCGCGTTCGAGGTCCGGGCCGTCGGCTCGGGCAAAGTTGTTGCCCACTGCGGTGCCGCTGACGGCGAGGCCGGCGAGAAAGGCGCGCCGTTTCAGCTCGAGGAGGTATGCGCGGTCGAAGTCTTTGGGGAAGTAATAGCTGGTCAGTTCGGTCCCCAGGCAACCGTGTTGCCCGCAAAAATCGATGAAATCGAAGAGCGTGATTCGCCGGGCTGGATCGCGATGGTTGAAGAATTCGCGGAACGAGTAAGCGGCTAGGCTCAACCGCAAACGCGGCGAACCCAGTCGCGCGAACGGTTCCACCGCCCGCGCCACGTTGGCCTCGAGCCCAGCCCAAGCGCCCAAGGCCAGCCCGGTCCGACCGGCGCGCTCCAGAAAGATTCGTCGAGTGAGTTGCGACATAGTCTGATGTGTTCCGCCGCATTCAAGCGCAGCCGCGCCGCTCCGTGAATCAAATTCTCGGGCTCAGTTTCTCTTTGACACCCCCACGTCGACCGCTACTTTCCGGTTCAGACTGTTCGAGTCTGCGCTGCGCCACCGCGCGCATCAGCGGGCCAATGTCGGGGTATGAGTGACATCTACACGCTGTACAACGAAACGGTGATGGACCATTTCATGAATCCGCGCAACCTGGGCGACTTGGCGGACGCGGACGGCGTGGGCGAAGTGGGCGCGGCCGCCTGCGGCGACATCATGAAGATCAGCCTTAAGATCAAGGACGGCCGGATCGAGGACGCCCGCTTCAAGACCTTCGGCTGCGGCTCGGCCATCGCCAGCTCGAGTATGGCCACCGAACTCATCAAGGGCCGCAGCGTCCAGGAGGCCTTGCACTTCAGCAATCAGGACGTCATCCAGGCCCTTGGCGGCTTGCCGCCCGTCAAGATCCATTGCTCAGTCCTGGCCGAAGAGGCGATCAAGGCTGCGCTGGACGATTACCTCAAGCGCCACCCGGCACCGGCGGCGCCGGCAGCCCAACCGACCTGAAGCCGTGCGGGACCGTTGGCGGGCTAATCGCCCCCAGGCCGGCCGCCGCCTCGGGCCCCAACCCCCTTCGCCAGCGCCCCTCACTCGACCACGCCACGGCTTGCCCCTGTCTTCATGCGCCGCATCAATCTAGACCATCTGGCCACCACACCGGTTCTGCCGGAGGTCTGGGCGGCGATGCAGCCGTTCTTTAGCGAGGCCTACGGCAACCCGTCGTCGCTGCACCAGGAAGGCCTGCGGGCCAAGGACGCCCTGGCCAAAGCCCGCCAGCAGATCGCCACCTTCATCCATGCCGCCTCGCCGGCCGAGATCTTCTTCACCTCGGGAGGCACGGAGGCGGCCAACCTGGCCATTAAGGGCGTCGCCTACGCCAGCCAACGCCGCGGCCGCCATCTGGTGGTCAGCGCCGTCGAGCACCCGGCGGTGCTACACTCGGTCGAGTTTATCGAGCAACAAGGCTTCACCTGCACGCGGGTGAAGGTCAACGCGGAGGGGTGGGTCGACCCGGCCGACGTCGAGGCCGCCCTGACCGACCAGACGATCTTGGTGGCGGTGCAACACGTAAACCACGACCTCGGCACCATCCAACCCGTCCAGGAAATCGGTCGCCTCACCGCCGCGCGCGGCGTGCCGTTCTTCGTCGATGCCACTGCCAGTGGCGGCTGGATCGAGATCGATGTGCAGGCCATCGGCGCCAACCTGCTTTCCCTGGCGCCGCACCGCTTCTACGGCCCCAAAGGCGTGGGCGTCCTCTACCGCAACCGCAAGGCGCGCCTGGTCCCCATCCAACACGGCGGTGCCCAAGAAGAGGGGCGCCGGGCGGGCACGGAAAACGTCCCAGCCATCGTCGGCGCCGGCGTGGCGGCGGAGTTGGCTGGGCGCGCGCTCCCCGAGCGGATTGCGCACACCGCCCAGTTGCAGCGCCGGCTCTGGGAAGGCCTCCAGGCGCGCGTTCCGTATCTTCGACTGAGTGGGCCGGCGCCGGGTCTGGGTCGCATCGCGACCTCGCTCAACGTGAGCACCGAGTTCATCGAGGGCGAAGGCCAGTTGTTGTTGTGCGACCTGAACGGGATCGCGGTGGCGAGCGGCTCGAGCTGTGTCAGCAAGTCGCTCAAGATCTCGCATGTCCTCGCCGCCATCGGCCTCGATCAAGCCCTGGCGCAAGGCAACCTCATCCTCTCGCTCGGGCGCGAGAACACCGCCGAGGACGTCGACTACTTCCTCGACACCTTTGTCAAGATTGTGGCCAAGCTCCGGGCCATGTCCCCCATGTGGGACGAATTCCAGCGGGGCGCGATCGACTCGGTCGTCGCCCCGCGCGGCTCAGGCCAGACCAGCGCCGCGCCTGCTGCCGGCATGGCCGGGACCTCGCACGCACACTGAACCTATCCCCCACGTTGCCCATGCTCACTCCCGACGCAGTCCTCCAAGCCCTCCGCACCGTCAAGTACCCCGGCTATTCTCGAGACATCGTCTCCTTCGGACTGGTCAAAGAGGTCCTCCCGGGGCCGGACTCGCTGCGCGTCCAGCTCCAGCTCACCTCGGCGAACCATCAGGTCGCCGAGCAGCTCAGGCAGGAGTGCGAGCGTGTGCTGCGCGATTTACCCGGCGCAGGCCAGGTCAGCGTCGAGGTCCGCCAACCCCAGGCCCCCGGTGGCCCAGGAGGCGCCGGGCCCGGCGCCGGCGGCCCGAATCCCTGGGCCAACCAAAACCGTATTCCCGGGGTGGGTCGCGTCGTCGCGGTGGCCAGTGGCAAGGGCGGTGTGGGCAAGTCCACGGTCTCGGTGAACCTAGCCTGCGCCCTGCAACAACTCGGGGCGCAGGTAGGCCTTTTGGATTGCGACATCTACGGCCCGAGCATCCCGCTCATGATGGGCGTGCGCGAACGCCCCACCGTGAACGCCCAAGAGCAACTGGTGCCACCGACCAACCACGGCGTCAGACTCATGAGCATCGGGTTCTTGGTCGAGGGCGATCAGCCCGTCATTTGGCGTGGGCCGATGATCACCAAGACCATCCAGCAGTTCCTCTTTTCGGTCGCCTGGGGCGAGCTGGACTATTTGCTGGTGGACCTGCCGCCCGGCACGGGCGATGCCCAACTCTCCCTCTGTCAGACCGTGCCGCTCGATGGCGGCGTCATCGTGACCACGCCCCAAGCCGCCTCGGTCGACGTGGTGCGCAAAGGCATCGCGATGTTCACCAAGGTGAATGTGCCCATCCTCGGCATCATTGAGAACATGAGCTACTTCACCACCCTCACCGGCGAACGTGTCGAGATCTTCGGTCATGGCGGCGGTCGCGCCGAGGCCGAGCGACAGCGAACCGCGTTCCTTGGGGAAGTGCCCATTTATACCGCCATCCGCGAGGGTGGCGACGCCGGCATCCCGGTGGTGGTGTCCGCCCCGAAATCGGCGCCCGGCCAGGCGTTCCTCGCGATCGCAGAAAACCTCCGTCAACTGCCCGGCTGAACCTCGGGCGTGTCGCCCCGGGCCGCCTACCGCGCCCCCACCTCGAGGCAAACCAAACGCGTCAAATCGCGCGCGAGCAAACGGCTGCCCGCCAACGCCAGCGGGCCCCAAGACTCGCGACCGTCGAGCACCTTGGCCTGAGCCAACAGGCTGAACTGCGCCGGTGTAGCCTCGATCAGGCTCAGTTTGCCGGAGTCGTCCATGACGAAAAACAAACCGCTGGCCAAGAGGTAAGGGCCCAGGCCGAAGTTCGTGCCCGGCTCGCTCGTCCAGACCACTTTGCCATCGAGATCGAGACAGACAAAGCGCCCATCCGGCCGCGTCCCGTAAATATGTCCGCCGTGGTAGATCGGGGTCTGCTGCGTCGCGCCGAAAATCTCAGGCTCGAGCCGGAACAAGGTCTTGGGCACGATCTTGCTCCCCTCCTCAGTCAACTCGAGCATCAGGGCCCCGGCATTGTAGCCGCCCGACAAGAAGATCCGCCCGCCGGGCAAAACCAACGGCGAAGGCACATTGGCAATGCTGATCTTCCAATCCGTCGTCTGCCACAAGAGCGCCCCGTCCGAGGCCGACACGCCCACCACCCCCCGGCTGGCGCAGTAGACATAGAGCCGGCGCCCGGCAAACTCCACCGGCACGATCGAAGAGTGGGTCATTTGCCATTCGTCCGGGTTGGGGGTCTGCCAGACGGGTCGGCCGGTCTCGAGTTCGACCGCGAGCAACAAAGCATCCTTGCCCCCAGGCGCCAGAATCACACGGTCCCCTTCGATCAGCGGGCATTGCCCCGCGTACCATTGGGGCACGGTGGTGCCGTACTCCCGCACCAAGTCGAGGCCCCACTTGAACTGGCCACTTTCCGCCTCCAGACAGACCCCATGACACTTCGGGCCCAGGGCCACCACGCGGTCGCCTGCGATGGCCGGCACGGTGCGCGACATCCCGTGATTGCGCTTGACCGACACCGGATACGCAAAGCGCCAGATCTCTTGGCCGTCCGCCAGCGATAAACACCGTAGGGCGTCTTGCTTCTTCTCGCGGTCGTAATCCATCAAGTAGACCCGCCCGTTAACCACTGCCGCGCCCGCGTAGCCCTCGCCCACATCGAGCGACCAGTGCGCCCGCGGTCCGCTGGCCTCCCAAGCGCGCGCCAACCGAACCGCTTCCGTTGCCGCCCCGTCTCGGGCGGGACCGCGGAACCCCGGCCAAACGCCCGGCAACGTGGCTGGTGTACCCGGGCCAAGCGTTAGTTTGCCCGTGAGGACAGGGTTCTTGCCATCGGCCCCCTCGCCCTCGGGCACCTTGTCCGCTCCCGGCGCCCGCAGCGTGAGGGTGCCGGCCGGGCGCGGCAGCCACCAGATCAACAAGGCCAGAACCGCTCCGACCGCGCAGGCAGCGGGTGCGTACCGGATCCATCTATCGAGGGCCAGTCCGTTCATCAGGGCACAACCACGGCTAGGTTCGGCCGAAGCGGCTTGGGGCGCAAGATCCTTCCGACACCCGAAAAAACAGCGGCGCCCACCCGGGAGGGCGCCGCTGCTACCGAAACCCCAACACGCACCGAAAATAGCGCGGGCTACTTGCGACCCGACCGTGTCCGCCACAGCCCGTACCCCACACAGCCCAGCGCAGCCCATAGGGCGTAGGCTCCAGGCTCGGGCACCGTCACCGCCGCCAGGTCCGCCACGTACCCGCTCGAGTCGGTATAACCCACGAGTGGGACGGTCGAGAGCGTGGCGCCGGTGGTCTTGTCGATCGCGTAGACCGTGGCCCCGTCCATCGCATAGAGCTTGTCCTCATCGACGTTGTAGGCAATCTGGCTCCAGGCTGGGTTGCTCGCCAGGATCACGTTGACCCCGCCCGGGGTGGCCAGGTTGCCATGCCAGAGGCCCTGCAGCAGATTCGGATTCCCCAAATCATCCACGTAGGTAAACGCCCATAACTCCCCTGTGCTCGGGTTCACCGTGAAATCGCCAAAGTCGTTGAACCCGTCCGTGTAACCCCAGGACTGCGTCAGCGCCGCCTCCGTCCCGCCGTAAATGCTCGCGCTGGCAACGGCGGTCCCCGTGACATCCAAAACCACCTCTGCCATGAACGAGAGTTTCTGGCTCGTCGGCGGCAGGCTCAGTTCCAACGCGGCATAGTACTTGCCGCCGTAGAACGTTCCACCGCTGTCCATGTTGAAATCGATGAGCCCACCGAACCCCGACAGCGGCGCCGCCGTGTCGAGGCTGCCCAAAGCGGAGAAGGTCCCGGAACCGAGGGCGTAACGATAGAGATTGCGGTTTTCTGCGTTCGCGAAGATGAGCTGTTGCCGCGCGGCGTCCAGCGCCAGAGCGTTCATCCGGTCCGTTGGCCCCCAACCGGGCACCTGCGCCGCGGTGATGTCGAACAAGAGGGTCGCTTGGCCCGTTGTCGCATTGATCGACCACAGATCGTTGCCGACCGCATACAGGCTGTCCGCCGCAGAACCGAGCCTCGCCCCGCTGCAGAGAACCACGCCACCAGCAAGCAACGCCCCAGCTAACGCACGCCTTTGAAACGCCATACGGTGCTTAGCCTATCACTCTCGTCGAATTCGTCAAGCGCTGCTCCGAGTCGGCAGGAGCGCCATCCCCGCCACGGTGGTCAATGGCGCAACGGGGATGCCGTACCTCGCGTAGTCCCAGAACCCGATCTCGACATGGAAACAGAAGAGCCGCCCCGCGTTGCGGGGCGGCTCGTGTGATTCGCCGGAGGCCAGACTAGGCTGACCGGGGCCGATCGGCTTAGTACACCGTGGTGCTTTCCATCTCGAGGATGGGCGCCTCACGCAGGGTGGTGGTGACTTCCACCATCAACCGGCTGTCGCCTTCCTTCACACCCTTGCCGCGCATGGTGTAGGTGAAGGACTGCTTCGGCGGCAGGACGGACACGGCCGGCCAGGTAACAATCTTGCCGCTGATCGAGCCGGAGTGCGAGGCGCTCACCGGGTCGGTCTCGGCCGGGAAGATCGCCTTGACGCGCGCGTTCTCGATGTCGGCGCTGCCCTGGTTGGTCACGCGGATGGTGAACGTGGTCGATTCGCCCACGAGGATCGGGTCTGGATCGTCAACCACCTCGACCAACACGCCGGTGACGCCCTTCCACAGGGTGCAGGCCTGAGCGCTCTCGCGGAGACCCTGCGCCGTCGCCACGGTCGCGCTGTTGCAGTGGTTACCCGGCACGTTGGACTTCAAGGTGATGTCCAGCGTCTTCTCTTGGCCCGCGTTGAGCGTACCCACATTCCAGGTGGCCGTGTTGCCACTGATCGTCGCGCCCGAGGCGGCCGCAATGGTCGTTTGAGCGGGTGCAGTGTCGGTGACCACCACGCCGGTCAGGGTGGTGTCGCCCACGTTCGTGACCTTGACTTGATAGTTGGCCGTCCGGCCGATCAACTGCTCCTTGTCGCCGGTCTTGACCAGCTTGAGGCCCGGTTGAACGACCGTGGTGCATGCTTCCGCGGTCACCTTGGGCGCGTTGCTGGCGGTGGCGATGGCGTTGTTGCAATGCTTGCCGCGTTGCGCGGCGCGGAGGGTGACCGGGATGGTCTTGGACTGATTCGGGGCCAGATCGCCCACGTTGTAGGTGAGGGTCTTCTGCCCGTTCGGTGCGGTCAGACCTGCTGGCACTTCATCCGTAACGACGACACCGCGGGCTACGCTGGTGCCGCGGTTCGAGACCACTACGTTGTAGGTGACGTCCGAACCCAGTTGGGCCACTTCAGGTCCGGTCTTTTGAATCGCCAACATCGGCTTGCCCACAAACGTCTGCGCGCAGACCCGCGGTTCCGCCCGGACGGTGGCGCACGAACCCAAGGTCCCTTCCCGGTCCGCTTTCACCCAAACCTTCAGCGGGACTGTCTGGCCCGGGTCCATTTCGCCCAGCTTCCAGACCAGGTTGTTCCCGACGACTTCCGCCGCCGGTTCGCTGCGGACGTAAGTGGTGCCGGGCGGGATCTGGTCCGTGACGACCACGTTGCCCACGCACCCGACGGCCTGCGGGTTGAGCTCATACATGAACTCCTGCCCCAACGTCACCTCGCGCGGCATGGTCTTGGTCATGTTCACCGGCCCGGTGTTGATCACCGAGCAAGGGCCTGTGGCCACCGGGGGTGGAGCCACCCGTGGCGCGGGGGCCGGCGCTGGTGCCGGTGCCGGAGCGGCCTCGGCCGCGACTTCGCGTGTGCGGGGCGCTTGGTAGGGAGAACGCCCCGTGTAATACTCGCCCAAAGGCACGGCAAAGTTCCTTCGGCCGTGCCGGGTGTCAGTCGAAGTGTCCTCCGCCGCGGCCGCATAGGCTGGCGGGCTGGTGGACACGATGAGGCTTGCGACCAGCGCTGCTGGCAGCGCCGCAAACGTGCGTATGGTGAGACGGTTCATCTTTGTTTCTGGTTGGATTATGTATGTCTGTCGGTTCGCTTTAGAGGCTAGCCGAAGCAGGCGTGCCCCCACTGGGTTGGCGTATGCTTGAACCCGGGTTACTCGCTCATTCCCATTGCCCGCAGGTACCCGCCGAATCTTGGCTAGACCGCCAGGCACTTGCCGACCCACTCGAACAACCCACGCGTGTGTGGGTTCTGTGGCTTAAGACGGCTGTACCTGACAAGCACAATAGTTAGAGCCTGATCCAGCCGCCGTCAAGTCGACCTCCACAGAAATACAACAGAGCCGTCCTTGCACCACCCCGACTGCCAAGTTAATCAATTGATAATAAACACTTTGCGACCACGATCGTCGGCTCTTTTCCCTCCCCAACACAGTCTCCCGCACCCGCTCCCCAGGCCGCCACCATCTTGACACCCCCCCCCTGCCTTTTATAGTTCGCCGCAATGTTGAACGCAGACGTCTCGGCGGCGGACGATCACCCCCCACCCCCCCAGGCAGAGGCGCAGTTGGCCGACCTGAAACGGTTCGCCTCAGCCGGCCGGGGGTATTGGGGCCGCGTGGCCGACTGCGATTGGCAGGATTGGCGCTGGCAGCTCAAACACCGGATCACCCGGCTCGAACAGCTCGAACGGCTCCTGCCCACGCTCACGCCCGAGGAACGGGCCGGCACGGTGCTCGCCAACCACAAATTGGCGATGGCGATCACCCCCTATTTCTTCAACCTGATCGACCCCGCCGATGAGCGCTGCCCGATCCGGCGCCAGGTCATCCCGCGCCTCGAGGAGACCCACGTGGCGGATTGGGAGTTGGCCGATCCTTGCGGCGAGGACTCGCATTCGCCGGTGCCGGGCCTGGTGCATCGCTACCCTGACCGGGTGCTCTTTCTGGTGACCGACCGCTGCGCGGCCTACTGCCGTTACTGCACTCGGTCCCGACTGGTCAGTAACGCCAGCGGCTACGATTTCCATCCGCAGTTCGACCGCCAGATCGAGTACATCGCCCGCACACCCGCCGTGCGCGACGTCCTGCTCAGCGGGGGCGATCCTTTGCTTTTCAGCGACGAGAAACTCGAAGATCTCCTGAGCCGGCTCCGCGCCATCCCGCATGTCGAGTTCCTGCGCATCGGGTCCCGCATCCCGGTCTTTCTGCCGCAGCGCATCACGCCCGAGCTCTGCGCCATGCTCCGCCAATTCCATCCGCTCTTCCTGAGCATTCACTCGAATCACCCGCGGGAGTTGACGACGGAAGTGCGCGATGCCCTGAGTCGCTTAGCGGACGCGGGTATACCCCTGGGCAACCAGGCCGTCCTCCTCCGCCATGTGAACGATGACCTCACGGTCATGAAGGCCCATCTGCAAAAGCTCCTCTTGTGTCGGGTCCGCCCTTATTACATCTACCAGTGCGACCTGATCGCCGGCTCGGCCCATCTGCGGGCGAGCGTGCGCCGGGGACTCGAGCTGATGAATGGCCTGCGCGGGCACACCACGGGCTACGCCGTGCCCACCTACGTCATCGACGCCCCAGGTGGCGGCGGTAAGGTCCCCGTCAGCCCCGAGTATGTCCTGAGCCGCAACCGGGACCGCGTGGTCATTCGCAACTACGAAGGTAAGATCTTCGAGTACCCGGAGGCCGACGACGGTACACCGCTGTTTCGGGCGCCGGCGCGCATCGAGGAACCCGAGCTGGCCTAGGCCAAGCCACATGAGAACGCCGACTCAGCGGCCAGGCTCGGTCCACTCCGGTCAGCCCCGCCGTCCTTGCAGCCGGCCCACCGCCGTCCATGCCGCGTGAGACCATCGCCCTCCGGTCGGCGCGCGTGGCGGCCTTGATCGAGCGCCTGCGCGCCACCTACCCGGATGCCCACTGCGAGCTGAACTTCTCCAACCCACTCGAGCTGTTGGTGGCCACCATCCTGTCCGCCCAATGCACCGACAAGATGGTCAACCGCGTGACCCCGGCCCTCTTCCAGAAATACCGCACCGCCGCCGACTACGCGGGCGCCGAGGCCGCCGCGCTGGCCGAGGACATTCGCAGCCTGGGCTTCTTCCGCAACAAAGCGAAGAGCATCCGCGCCTGTTGCCAGGCCCTCGTCGAACGGCACGCCAGCCAGGTCCCCCGCACCCTGGCCGAGCTGACCCAACTCGACGGCGTCGGCCGCAAGACCGCCAATGTCGTCCTTGGCAACGCCTTCAACCTCCAGGAAGGCGTTGTCGTGGATACCCATGTGGCCCGGCTCGCCGCCCGGCTCGATCTGACGCGGGAAACTGCGCCCGAGAAAATCGAGCGGGCGCTCATCGAGCTCGTGCCGCGCGACCAGTGGACCCTCTTCAGCCACTGGCTCATTTGGCACGGGCGACGGCGTTGCGTCGCCCGCCGACCCGGCTGTGACGCCTGCGAACTCGGCGAGTTGTGTCCGCGCCGCGGGGTCAAGCCGGCTCGCCCCAAGCCGTCGCCACCCACACGGGTCGCGCGCCGGGCATGAACACCGCCCCGAGTCAACCGGAGCCGTGGCTATTGCTGAGGGCCGGCCTGCAAGCGCCGGCGCTGAACATGGCCTGGGACGAGGCCCTGCTCGAAGCCGCGCCCACCCTTGGCCAACCCTTGCTACGCCTCTACGCCTGGTCGAGCGCGGCGGCAACGTTCGGCTATGCCCAGCGCTACGCCGAGGTTGCGGGCTTGACCCCACTGCGCCCGCTGATTCGCCGGCCCACCGGTGGCGGCCTGGTGCTGCACGGTGAGGATTGGACTTACAGCTTGGTGTTCCCGCCCACCCATCCTTGGTACCGCCTCCGGGCCAGAGAAAGCTACCAGCGTGTGCACGCTTGGCTCCGGCAAGCCTTCGACCTGCTCGCCGTCCTCACCGAGCTTGCCGTCGAGCCGCGCGTGGACGCGCCCGGCCAATGTTTCGTTGGGGCGGAACAGTTCGACCTGTTGTGGCAGGGCAGCAAGATTGCAGGCGCCGCCCAACGCCGCACCCGGTCGGGCCTGTTAGTGCAAGGCTCGGTGCAACCGCCCGCCGGGTTGGGCATCTCCCAGGCGCAGTGGCAGAACGCCCTCTGCGCGGCTGCCGAACGCGCTGGGCGGGTGCGGTGGTCGACCTTCGTTCCCGCGCCTGAACTTGCCGCGCGAGCGACTGTTCTGGCGGCGCAGAAGTACGCGACGGCCGCGCACAGCCAACGCCGCTAGCCTACTTGGGCAACAACTCGGCCACCAGCGCCCGCTCCTCCTTCAACTCCTTGACGCTCGCATCGATTTTGGCCCGGCTGAAGTCGTTGCTGGGGACGCCTTGGACAATCTCCCACTTCTGCCCGTCGCTGCGCACTGGAAATGAGCTGATCAACCCCGGCTCGACACCGTAGCTGCCGTCCGAACACACACAGAGGCTGTGCCAATCGCCGGCCGGCGTGGGCTCGGCCAAGGACCGCACCGTGTCGATGGCCGCGTTGGCCGCGCTGGCGGCGCTCGAGGCTCCTCGCGCCTTGATGATGGCCGCCCCGCGCTGCTGGACGGTGGCGATGAACTCCCCTTGCAGCCAGGCTTCATCGGCGATGCGCTGGGTGGCCGGCGCACCGTCGATGCGCGCGTTGTAGAAATCCGGGTATTGAGTGGCGGAGTGATTTCCCCAAATGGCCACGTTACTGACCGCCGTGACGGCCACGCCGGCCTTGGTCGCCAACTGCGACTTGGCGCGGTTTTCGTCTAGGCGAGTCATGGCGCAAAACCGTTCGCGCGGCACGTCGGGCGCGTTGTTCATGGCGATGAGACAGTTCGTGTTGCACGGGTTGCCCACCACCAACACGCGCACGTCGCGCGCGGCGTGTTGCTGGATGGCGCGGCCTTGGCCGACGAAGATCCGGCCATTGGTGCCCAATAGATCTTTCCGTTCCATGCCCGCCTTGCGCGGCGCCGCTCCCACCAACAACGCCCAACTCACACCCCGAAAACCCTCCGCCAAGTCCGCCGTCGGCACCACCTCCCGTAGCAGCGGGAAGGCGCAATCTTGGAGTTCCATCGTTACGCCACCCAAGGCCGGCAAGGCCGCCTCGACCTCGATGAGGTTGAGGCTCACGGGTTGGTTAGGGCCGAACAAAGCGCCGGAGGCAACGCGAAAGACCAACGCATACCCGATTTGGCCTGCCGCACCGGTAATCGCCACACGGATGGGTGAAGTGCTCATAATGGTTAGGATCGATGCCCGCATTATAAGGACGCGCCGGCACACCGCGCAAGCCGAGAGAAGACCCGGACGCTTCCGCTTCAACTCCCCAGCTCGGGCGGAAGGACGCCGCGCCTCGGCTCACGCCTCGACCAGGTCCACCTCGACCGCGCTCACGGAGGCGGCCGGGAACGTCCAGCTCCCATCGTTCGGCAGCGCGACCTCGGACAACTGCACCGGGTTGGGATCGGTCTCGATCACCTCGACTTCGGGATGGGCGGCCAAGGTGAACACGCGCCCGGTCCCCAGCGTGTGAGGCTCGGCGCCGAGCCTCGCCCGCACCGCCTGGGTGCGCCGGGTGTTCACCACATGCAGGTACAATCGGTTGCCGGTGCGGCTGGCGGTAACATCCAGGCCCTCCGGCCTCCGCCGGACCGTGCAGGCCTTCTCGCCCGAGTGCCGGCGGTAGAGCGCCATCACCAGTCCCACCGGCATGAGATACGATTGGCCGCCCGGCACCGGAATCATCAGGGCGTTAACCTGCCAGCGCGTGCCGCAGAAGTCTGCCAACGTCGCGATCTTCAGCACGTCTCCATGCCGCTCGTGCACATTCAACAACCGCGCATTGGCCACACCAGCGGCCCACGTCGAGAGCACCTCGCACCGGTTGCGCCCGGGCAGCGCGAAATGGCATTCGGTCAACGCCAAGGGTGTCCCCCGGTTGCCCACCTCCGCGCGCACGCGCCGGATCTTGGCCTCGTGCGGTTGCCACGCCGACATGAGGCTCTCCCAGGTCCGCGCCGGGTCTTTCCGATACTCGATGCCCCGCAACGGCGAATCCCGCTTGCCCTGGTCCGGGTTGAACATGTGATGGAACGCGATGTACTGGAGGTGTTCGCCGGCCTCGTCCAGCATCCGCCCCGCCCAACCGCTGTCGCCCCACCCTATGAGCCGGATCGTCGGATCCGCCTGTCGCATGGCTCTCGCAAACGCAACCGTGCGACGCGCTGCCGTCTCTAAATCGAACCCGTTCCGATCGTACGAGGTCTCGTTGCCAAGCTGCCAAAGCGGCACCCGCCGTGGTTCCGGAAGACCGTGGTCCCGCCGCAGGCCGTTGGCAGGGTCGTTGCAGTAGCTCACCCACGCAGCCGCTTCCTCCGGCCCGGCCGCGCGCACCTCCCCATCGGGAAGAGTCGCCCAGCGCTTCCGGCCGTCCGACTCGAAGTTCACCGCCAGAAGCGCCTCGGCCCCAACCTCGCGGCAGAAGTCCACGAACTCGATGGTGCCCACTTGATTGGGCCCGATCCCGCCCCACAGCAGATTGAGCATCGGCCGCCGTGCCGCCCGGGGTCCGACGCCTTCTTGCCAGCGGTAGTACGAGCTCAGGCAGCCCCCCCAACGCATGAGCGAAGGCCCCAACCGCCGAGTCGCCTCGATCACGTCCGGCCGCCATCGGTTCCGCAGAAAGTCCCAAGCCGCCGCCACGGACCCATCCGTGGTGCCCAAGGGCTCCATGAACTGCAGGTAAAGGTAGGGCGACAGATCGAAGCGCGGCGCCGGATCAACCTCGAGGGTTGCCGAGCCGCTACTCTCTTCATCGCGGTCCCGTTGGGCCGCCCGCGCCTCCAGCCTACCGAGCGCCGCGGCGGAGCCCAGGACCCCGACGAATCTGCGGCGGCTCAGCCGGTCATCGGTTTTCATCTGGCGCTCATCGTGCTCTGGGGCGCCGTGGCCGGCAACCGTTTTGCGGTGCAACCAGCGTGCAGGCACATGCGCAGGTGCAGACCGCCCTTGCCGGGACCGAAGCGCCCCCGCTAAGCTCTCAGCAGCATCCGATGGACCTCGAGCCCTTGAAGACTGTCCCGTACCAACGCGCGCGGTTCGCAACCCAGTTGCCGGTGGACTTCCTCTACTCGACGGCGCATCACTGGCTGCTCCGGCAGCCGGAGGGGCTGTGGCGTGTGGGCCTAACCAAGTTCGGCACCCGCATGCTGGGTGAGGTGGTGGACCAAGCGTTCCAGGTCGAGCCCGGGGCGACGGTCGCCCCGGGTCAGATCGTCGGCTGGATCGAAGGCTTCAAGACCGTTCTTGACCTGCCCAGTGTCCTCACAGGGACCTTTGCGGGCGGGAACCCGGCCCTGCTGAGCCGAGTGGAGTTGGTGAACGAAGATCCCCACGGGGCGGGTTGGCTCTATCAGGTCGATGGGGCGCCGGATGCCCAGTGTGTCGACGTGGCCGGTTACCGAGCGATCCTCGACCGAACCATCGATCGGCTGCTCGCCCAGAGCGGATGACTCGGCTCGGCCACGGCCACCCAGCTCTTCAAAGGAACTGAAAAGCGCCAATGAATCGGCCCACTCCACACGCTTCGCGAGGGTGGACACGGCGGCCGAGTCCGATTCCGGCAGCCGAGGTCGCGGAGCGTTTGGACTGCGGCGCTTCAGCGCCGCTTTGTGCCGATGCAAGAAGCACCATTAAGAGCATTGACATCCGCGACCCACAGTGGTGTGCGGCCAAAGTGTCATGAAAGCCGGTTCTCCCCCTCCCTTCGCACGCTGTGTGTGTGTGTGTGTGTGTGTGTTGTTGGCCAGTCGGCCAGGGGTGGCGCTTTCAACCCCAAATGACGGTTCTTCCCGCTCCGCCTCGCCGGGTCCCACCGTCAGCGAACGCGTGCTCGAGCGAGGTCCCCACCACCGCCTGATCGAGACCCAGCAGACTATCCTGGACAGGTCCAGCAAAGCCGTCCTCCGGACCGGACGGCACACCGAAGTTCGCAACGGGATGCATTATTGGAAGGACGGAGACTGGATCGATTCCGAGGATCTCGTCGAAGGCTATCCGGGTGGGGCGACCGCCGTCCGTGGGCCTTACAAGGTGATTTTTGCGAACAACCTCAACGACTCGGCGGGCAGCGTCGATTTGTTGACGCCTGACAACCTGCGGTTGCGAATCAAGGTGCGCGGCCTGGTTTGGCGGGACATGGCGACCGGCCAGACCCGCTGGATCGCCCGGGTGCGCGATTGCCAAGGCGTGATCCTGCCGCCGAACCAAGTTCTCTATGAGGCCGCGTTCGAGGGCCTGGCGGCGTCCGTCCGGTACACCTACACGGCCGGTGCCTTCGAACAGGATGTCATTCTCGCCGAGGCGCCCCGGCTACCACGGGGCTTCGCCCAGGAATCGAGCCGCCTCGAGGTGTGGGCGCCGGTCTTCAAGGAATGGCAGCCGGGAGACGGAGGCGGGCTGTTGCTGGAGAGTATTGGCTATGAGGCCTTGCGCGGCTGGCTCGACCGTCTTCCTCCCCGGCAGGCGCAGACTGACGCGGCGCCACCCGAGGGATCGACAGCTTCGGCTGCCCTGCCACCCCAAGGGAGCATGCGGTTGGCGGCCAACACGCCGGCGTTCAGCGGCCGTCTGGTGATCGACTTCATCCTCGTCTTCTCGCAGCAGTACCTCACCTTCCAGACCGATCAAACCTACAAGATCGCTTCCGCCGTCAACATCTCGAAGCGCGCCACCTTTCAGGCGGGGGCGATCGTCAAGTTCACCGATCAAGGTTCGCTGACCATCCAGAGGCGTCTGACCAGCCCGGTCCCACTCACGCCTCGGGCCGTGCTGACGCACTTCGACGACAACTCGATCGGCGAGCCCCTGGGGGACAACCAGGTCACCACTCGCTACCCGTTTGCCCTGCTGTTGGATACGCTCGGGGCCGGGGAGACGATCCAGCGAATGGAAATCCGCTATGCTCAGACCGGCATAGACTTCAACGGCTTCAATAACCCCATTCCGGGCGCTACAGCCTACCGATTCGAGCTCGAGGACCTGCACTGGACAGATCAGGGCTCGTACAGAGTGCGTCCGCTCCGTCGAAGGCGTCCTCCCCATCGCCCTCCGCGCCAAGGCCGAGGGCAAACGCGTCCTCCTCGTCCCCCTGGACAACGCCGCCGAAGCCGCCGTCGTCGCCGGCCTCGAGGTCATCGCCGTCCATAACCTGCGCGAGGCCGTCGCCTATCTCGAAGGCGAGACCCCCATTGCCCCGACGCAGGTCGACGTCAACCGCCTCTTCGAGTTGCCCCTCGACGAAGAACTCGATTTCGCCGATGTCAAAGGCCAGGAATCCGTCAAGCGCGCCCTCGAGATCGCCGCCGCCGGCGGCCATAACGTCCTGCTCATCGGCCCGCCCGGCACCGGCAAATCCATGTGATGACTGCAACGCCCGCATGACCACGCGCGAGCTGCGGCTCCACTGCGCCCTGGACGACGCCACCCTCGAACTCCTCAAGCTGGCCATGAGCGAGCTGCGCCTCAGCGCCCGCGCCTACGATCGCATCCTCAAGGTCGCCCGCACCACTGCCGACCTCAAGGAGTCCGACCGCATTGCCGCCGAGCACGTTTCCGAAGCCGTCCAACTCCGCACCCTCGACCGCCAGTTGTGGGGCTGAAGGAGGGGGAATGGAGAAGGGAAAAGGGAGAAGGGAGAAACACTGCCCCAACGCTCCTCTGCCCCAACACTCCACCACTCCATCACTCCAGCGCCCCATTCCCCAGCGCCCAGAGCGCCAGCCACGCCCTCGCTGGACCTTACAGCAGCGCGCAGGAAAGCGCGTGACCGAGGACAAGCGAGGCTTGGTTTTGGCGCCCGGGTTGGGCTAGAGTGGCCTCGTGAGCGTAATCGAACTCATCAGGCACGTCGCCGCCATCCCGCCGGGGGAAAGAACCCTCTTCGAGCAGCTCCTTCGCGCGATGGAAAGCAGCCACCTCAGTCCCGACCTTGCGAGCCAATCGCCTTGGCCCGACTTCGCCGCACGCCTGCGGAGCATCTATGGCCAGAACCTCGCGCCTGACCTCACACTGCTCGCCTATCGTTTGACCTGGTGAACGCCACGCCATGTTTCGAGTCTATTGCTCCTATAGAACAGTGTAAACCCGACGAACCGTACGACATTTGTTGAAGAGTATGGTGCATTTGTGAGGATATAGTCATGCGTGAAGTAGTTGGAGTGGTAAACCTCAACGAATGTGGGCGGGCCAAGTACATCGTGCACCTCTTGCGTTGTCATGAACCGATGGAGGACCTGGTCTAAGTCAGACTCAAATCGCACCGTAGCCTGAAGACTAACTGTTCGCTGATTTTCACGCTCAGTATCCTCAGGCGGCTGTTCCATGCACCCTGTTAGTATTACACTAGTGACAACCATAACGGACACACTACGGGCCGTTCTAGCTACGTCGGACACCATAGAAAGTCTATCACTCAAACCAGAGCATGCTGACATAATAAGTGTTGGAGTTCATGTTTCGAATCTGAGGGCCTTTGGCCGAATCGTCGATCACTGCGGCGCAGGGCTTACCAATAAGAGTACCTAGAGCCTGTCCCAAACGGGGAAATGGCCGTAAAGAGCCGTCCTGACGGCGCTGCGGCGCAGCTCAAGCGGGGCAAAATCGCCCCGGCAGCCCGGAGAACGCCCGTTATGATGTCTTTCCGCGGCCCGCTCGCCGGCGGGTGAGGGGGGTGGCCGGTTCGGGCCGGACCAGATGTAGCTCGCCGCGGTCCAGCAATTCCCATTGCACC
>Ga0194126_10000720_pt1 | contig 55543 bp, 43 predicted proteins | sample TA2KigC150mmetaG_FD_148641 | JGI IMG/M metagenome (GOLD analysis project Ga0194126, IMG submission 148641) | Freshwater microbial communities from Lake Tanganyika, Tanzania - TA2015035 Kigoma Deep Cast 150m | ecosystem: Environmental > Aquatic > Freshwater > Lake | place: Tanzania: Lake... | reverse complement strand
GCCCCTACCTGGGCACCTCCACAGAAGGCGCCATAAGCCAAATTGGATGGCTCACACAAAGTGCAGGTACCCCATCCTACTAAACAAACGCCGCAACAAGACTTGACAGTCCCCATAGCAGGGCGCGCACTCCGCTGCGCGCCGCCAGCCGCGGCAGAGCGATGTGGCCGCAGCGAAGCGGGCGAGACGCCCGCTCTCCGTTGGGGACCCGAATGCCGGTAGCAGGGCGCGCACTCCGCTGCGCGCCGCCAGCCGCGGCAGAGCGATGTGGCCGCAGCGAAGCGGGCGAGACGCCCGCTCTCCGTTGCGGATCCGAATGCCGGTAGGGCGCGCACTCCGCTGCGCGCCGCCAACCGCGGTGGCCGTGGGCGCAGCGAAGCGGGCGAGACGCCCGCTCTCCGTTGCGGATCCGAATGCCGGTAGGGCGCGCACTCCGCTGCGCGCCGGACGATGACCGTCGCTGCAGGCCGTGCTTGGCGGCGTGCTGGGACAGCCCGCCCTACCGCGACTTACAGTCCATCTCAATGACTCAGGTCTGTAGGCACGCCGACAACGCGGTCAGGAACCGCTGGACGTTCGCTGGTTGGCAGGTTTCGCCCATCAAACCGACACGCCAGATCTTGCCCTTGAGTGGGCCCAGACCGGCGCCGATCTCGATCCGGTGCTCGTCCAACAGCCGCCGACGCACCGCGGCCTCCTCGACGCCTTCCGGCACGCTCACGGCGTTAAGCTGCCACAACCGTTCGCGCTCGGGCACGACCAACTCCAGCCCGAGAGCGGCCAGACCGGTCTTCAGCGCCAGATGATTCTCCTGGTGACGGCGCCACCTGGTCTCGAGTCCTTCTGCCAGCACCAACCGGAGGGCTTCGTGGAGCGCGTAGTTCATCGAGATGGGCGCGGTGTGATGATAGACCCGTTCCTGACCCCAATACGAGGCGAGCAGGTTGACGTCCAGATACCAGCTCTGCACCTTGCTCTTCCGTTGCCGGGCCTTCTCGAGCGCGCGCGGCCCAAGCGAAACGGGCGCCAGGCCGGGCGGGCAGCTTAGGCACTTCTGCGTGCCGCTATAGACCGCGTCCACTTGCCAGTCGTCCACCCGCACCGGGCACCCCCCCAGCGACGTGACAGTGTCCAGGACGAACAACGCCCCGGCGGCGTGCGCCAACTTCGCGATGTCCTCGATGGGAGTCCAAGCGCCGGTCGAGGTCTCCGCGTGGACCACAGCAACCAGCTTCGGTCGGCCGCGCTCGATCGCAACCGCGACTGCCTCAGGCTCGATGATCCGGCCCCAAGGTGCCTCGACCTTCACCACGCGCGCGCCGCAGCGCTCGGCCAGGTCGGCCATGCGCGTCCCAAAAACGCCGTTGACGCCGATTACCACCTCGTCTCCAGGCTCGATGAGGTTCACGAAGCAGAACTCCATGCCCGCGCTACCGGTGCCGCTGACCGGGAAGGTCATTTCGTTCCGCGTGAGGAAGACTTGGCGAAGCATGCCCTTGATCTCCTCCATCATCTTCACAAACGCGGGATCGAGGTGCCCCACCAGCGGAGCGGCTTGGGCTGCCAGGACGCTCGGGGCAACGTTGCTCGGCCCCGGCCCCATGAGCAGTCGGGGCGGCGGTTCAAACGCGGGTACGGGCGCGGCTGTTGCTGGCGCTGGTGGTGTTGGTGAAGTCGACATCGACATGGGGCCGGACGATACTCGAGCCCGCAACCGTCGACAATCGTTTTGCCCGCGCGGCTCTGCTGGCTCAGTGTCAACTATAATCAACCCGCTACAAAGAACTAACTCTAGACGAAGCGCCGGCATCTTGCCCGCGGTTCCGGGTTCGCGATTCCGATGCGAATACGCGGGTGTCAACAATTACAAACCAGTCGTATAGAGCCGATCCCAACGGCTCGTGGTCCAGTCAATCCCTCGATCCAGCGGCCTGACGGGTCCGGATCGGATAGGTTTCGGGAGGGAGGGAGGCGCCAGGCGATGGGCGATTGGCGATGGCGATGGCGATTATTGACTGATCGATGCCAGTGGCGGTTGGCGGTTGGGGTGCGTCTGGCCTCGTTAATGTTGGCGGGGAGTGTCAACAATTAAAAACCAGTTATAATGAGTCAATTCCCAAAAACTCCCAAAGGCGGGGCGTGGGCACGTTGCCCGCAGTTCTGGTGTGGAGATGCGAGTGTCAACTATTAAAAACCAGTTACAATGAGTCGGAGTCAGTTGCAGAGTGCCGGCGGTTGAGCGGTTCAGACCGTCCCTTGCGCTAGCTGTTTGACTGTTGACTGGCTAGCGGTCAGGACTGGGCTAGGGGCTAGGGAGGTGTCGGACGATGGGGTGCGAGTCGTGCTGGGAAGACCCAGAAGGCCGCCTTCGAGTTGGCGACGAGGGCGCGAAGGGTGCTGCGGGCGAGAGGTTTACGTTCGAGCAGATGGACCAGGCAAGCATCGGCTGCGGGTTTGAGGTCCGGAGGATAATAGCCGCGTTTGAGGTAGTAGATGGTGCGTTTAAAGGGATCGCCCGTGCGGGTTTGACTGATCTGGGTCTTGGCGTCCACCAGGAACCGCTCGGGTCGGTAACGATAGAGGATCTTGCGGGAGACGTTGTAGATCTCGCAGTTGGTGAAGGGAACCTCGCGGTAGCGGCCTTCGCGGAAACCCGGGAAGATGTCGAATGCGACCCGGACAGCCTCGGCCTGACCGAACGGGGCATGGCCCTTCTCGAGGGAGTAAACGGTGTAGCCAATGACCCGGCCGCGGTCGGCATCGTCGCGCGGGTCATGCACCGTGAGCAGGTGAAAGCCCATGGCGTCTTCGGGGAGGGTCGGGATGACGAGGACCTCGAGGATGCCGCCGCGGGCGAGGGTGGCGAAGCCGTGGCGGGCTTCGGCGAGATGATGTTTCAGGTTGGTCAAGTGCTGGCGGTCGAAGTAGCCCTCCATTTTGGGGGTCGACCACAAGATGCGAGTGAACTGGGCCAACTCGCGTGCGGCATCCGCTTCGCCCAAGGGATGAAGCTTAATGTCTGGTTGGCTGAGCACATCGGCCCGCAGGATGCGGGCGCGCTCCTGGTCCGCCGCGCTGGCGAGGTCGCTCGCCGGCGTCGGTAGGCGATTCGTTCCCGCGGGGTGCTTAGGCACAGGTCAGTTGGGCGAGGGCGCGGGGGTCGCAGGCAGCCAACTGTGGACCGGGCCGCCGTCGGCAATCCAAGCCTCGTCGAAGACGGCGTGGTTGACGATGGTGCGCTCGTGCGAGGTGAAGATCAGGTGGATCCTGCCGTCCTGAGTCTGGACGGCCATCGGGTAGGCGTAATCGTAGGGCCCCTCGGCGATGTTCCGGCGATGCGGGTAGGACCGGTCGCGGTCGGTCGAGAGCGCCACGGTCAGTGGGGTGCGATCGTTCATGTTGTCATTAAAGACCAACAGCAGATGGCCATTGCGCAGCTTGACGAAGTCCACGGCGGCATTGGGGTTACGGAACTGGGTGTTGCGGCCTTGGGTCCAGGTCCAACCGCCGTCGTGGGATTCGGAGCGGATCAGCCAGCCTTGGGTGGTGGGCTCGAAGTTGCCACCCCGCCGGACATAGGCCACCAGGCGGTTGGGTTCGAGTTCGATGGGTACAGGCTGGATGTTGCCGGTGGCGGACCGAATCCGGCCGGTCGGCTTCCAGGTTTTCTGGCGGACATCGTAACGGAGGAACAGACCGGCGCTGTCTGGGGCGGTGAACTCGGTGTCGTGACCGGTCTCGTGGTACAGGGGCAGGAGGTAATCGCCTTGGTGCAACACGATGGGCCGGTTGCACACCATCATCCCTTCGTCGCTGACCAAAGGGAAGGCATCGGACCATGTGTGGGCGTGGTCGCGCGAGATCTTCGCCTGGACACGCGACGTAGACCAAGTCTCGCCATACCGCACGATATAGAAGAGCCAGACCAAGCCGTCGGGTGCTTGCCACACGACGGCGTTACCCAACGAGCGGAAGGGGTCCTGCGCGATGGGTTGGGGCGGCGTCCAGCGTTGGCTCCCGGCCTCGAGCCGGCTGGCGAACACACCCGTATCCTGGGCGTACTCGCCCTCGCCTCCGTAATAAACGACGTACAGGTCACCGTTGGCCAGGGCCTCGATTCGCGCCGGGTGCTTGTACGGGCCGGTCTTGACCTCGGGGCCGAACAAGCGCTCGACACGCAGTTCGCCGGCTGCGAGCACGCAGCCGGCGTAGACGGTGAGCCCGAGGTACTGCCCGAGCCGATGTGAGCGATGGCATCGCGCTAGGCCGCCGAACGGGCGCAACGACGGGGGTAGGCTGGACTTGAACATGGCTTGCTCTTAGCGGGGCGACGCAGACCAGCGCAAGCCAATTCCGCAGCCAATTCCGGGCCGATTCCGCAGCCGTCCGGGTTGGCCGGCGAGGGGTCAACTGCACGCCTGCCCGAGCAGGGGCGGCATGGGGCAATCCAGGGCTTCGGCGATGGCGCGCAGGAGCTCGCCTTCACGAGCCTGGATTTGGCCGTCGACCATCACCGTGTGGGCGCAGGCGGAGAGCAGGCGGCGTTTGAGGGCCGGAGCGACCTGGTTGAGGCGGTCGAGGGCGGTATCCACTGCAGGCAGGTTGCACTGCTCCCACGCGAGCAGTTCAAGGGTTACCTCGTTTTCCGCCAGGAGTTGTGCTCCGGCCCGGAAGGCAGCGCGCATCGACTCGCGTTGGCTCTGCCCCAGATGGGCGAGCGCCGAGAGCAGGACGGCGCATTCGCGGGCTAGGGGGGCGAGGCGGTAGTATTGGATGACAGGCCGGCGCGGTTGCTCGAAGTGGGCGGCCAAGTGCCGCCGCAGGAGTTTCTGGAGCGTGTACTCGAAGAGATCGATCTGGCGATCGGCCTCGATCAGCGCCTGGAGGGTTTGGGTGAACCGCGCGTAATCCTCGCGGGTGAGATGGCGGAGGGCGGGCAGGGCGAGGTCCACCGCAAGCAAGCGATCGGCGGCCGCCAGCGAGTGCGCTAGTGGGGAGAGGCGCTCGACCTCGGCACGCGGCGCGGCACCGGCGATATGGCTGACTCGATCGAGTTGGGCTTGTCGCGTGGGTTCGTCGCTAGCGAGCAGTAAGGCGCAGACCACCCCGGTCGCGCCTGCAGGTTGGTGCAAGGCCGCCGTCAGCTCACGCGGCAAGGCGTCGCGGAAGGCGGCCGCTTGGCTCAGGTGCTCCGCCGTGGGGCGGCCGACCTGGGCCACGAAGGCCGCCGCGGGCACGCCGACGGGTGTTGGGCTCGCGGGCGCGGCCCGGCGCGTGCCGGTGAGCGTGGTGCGCGGGGTATCCTCGGCGGCCGTCTTGGACAGGGTCACTCGGGGGAATTTGCCGTCGAAGGAGGGCTCGATGGCTCGAATGCGCTGCGCGAGGGGTGGATGGGTCGAGAAGAGGTTCAGCCAGCTTTGGCGCAGGCCGTTGCCGAAGAACAAGTGGCTCGCTTCCTCGGCTTGAGCGGCCTGTAGGCGGGCGCCGGCGGGCCAACCGCCGATCTTCTTGAGCGCGCCGGCAATCCCCGCGGGGTTCCGCGTGAACTGGACGGCGGCGGCGTCGGCGAGGAACTCGCGTTGGCGGGACACGGCGCTCTTGATGAGCTTGCCGAAGAAGACGCCGATCGAGCCGATCAATACCAAGCCCACGCCCAAGACAGGGAGCGGGTTCTTCCGGCCGCGGGTGTGGAGGAGGATGCGGCCGAGGATGGCCAGGCAGAGAATCCCGTACAAGATGCCGATGAGCCGCAGGTTCAGGCGCATGTCGCCGTTGAGGAGATGGCTGAATTCGTGGGCGATGACCCCTTGGAGTTCGTCGCGGGTCAGGTGGGCGAGACAACCGCGCGTGACGGCCACCACGGCGTCACTGGTGGTGTGTCCGGCGGCGAAGGCATTGATAGCGTTTTCTTGCGGCAGCACATAGATGCCAGGCACTGGGACGCCCGAAGCCAGGGCCATTTCCTCGACCACATTGCGCAGGCGCCGCTCGGCGGGGTCGCGCGGTTCGGGTTCGACCTCGACGCCGCCCAGGGACCGGGCGACGCTCGCGCCGCCGGCGGCCAGTTGCTGGAGCCGGTAGAGGCTGCCGAGGGCGATCACCGCGGCGCCGGCCGCGGTCACGTAGAGCACCAGGTCGGGTTGCCAGAGCCAGGCCAGGGTCGTCCATGGTTCGGCGCGCGGGCGGAGGAACAGGAGGGCGACCACCAGATAGACAGCGGCCAGAATCCCTGCCACCGCCAGGACAAAGTAGACGATCAAGAGCCGGGTCTTGGTGTGAGCTCTTTGTTGACTTTGGAAGAAGTCCATGCGTCGAGGTGTTGGCGGATCGGCCTGGGCGTGCCCCGGGCGGAGGCGCCTCAGCGCTTGGGCTCAGCTCAGGAGAAGGAGACCTTGGGCGCTTGGCGTTCGGCGGCGCTTTCGACGGCGAACAACTCCGCGCGCGGGAAGTTAAAGGCGCCGGCGACTATGTTGTTGGGAAAGACTTCGCGAGCGGTGTTGAAGGTCATGACGGCGTCGTTGTAAGCCTGACGCGAGAAGGCGACCTTGTTTTCGGTCGAGGTCAACTCCTCCATCAACTGACTCATGGTTTGGTTCGCCTTGAGGTCGGGGTACGCCTCGGCCAGGGCAAAGAACTTGCCGAGTGTGCCGGTGAGCGCGGCTTCCGCGCCGGAGAGACTCTGCATAGCGGCGGGGTCGCCGGGGCGTGCGGCGGCAGTTTGGCGGGCTTGGGCGGCCTGGTTGCGGGCCTCGATGACGGCTTGGAGGGTGGCTCGTTCGTGTTGGAGGTAGCCTTTGGCGGTCTCGACCAGGTTGGGGATGAGGTCGTGTCGCCGTTTGAGTTGGACGTCGATTTGGGCGTAGGCGTTTTGGAAGCGGTTGCGCAGGCTGACGAGTTTGTTGTAGGTGCCGATCAGGAACAGGACGATCAACACGCCCAGCGCGCCTAAGACAATCAGTGTGGTGGTCAACATAAGCGATTTCTGGTTAGGGAAAGTCGGCCCGCGTCAACCTGGGCGAGACTTGCCGGTGATCGGTTGCTGCACGGGCGCGATCTTGCCAGAGCCTCTCGCGGGTGAGAAGTACAGTTCGTGGTGGCCATTGTAACCCGAGTCCCTGGCGAGGTGGTGCGCGGACGGTCACGTCAACCCCGCGGTCGGGTCCTTTGCATGAACCGGCCGAACCGCCGACTTTCCGGTTGGCCCCACGCCGGTTAGAAAACCGGGGCTACAGGTTCATGGCCCCGATGCGCGCGCCAAAGCGGGTGGAAGCTACCGATGGCTGCGTGGCGGTAGGGCGAGGCTCCTGCCGGGCCACGGCGCGCAGCGGAGTGCGCGCCCTACCTTGCGGCCGACTGGTCGACCAACTCGGCGACTCAGGTGCGGCGTTCGCCGCCGAGGGGGCCAAGCCAGCGCAACTGCATGACGGGTTCGCCCGCGGCCCGCGACCGTTCGAGGTCCACGTCGAACTCAGCCACCCAATCGTTGTGTTCGGCGGGATCGACGAGCATCTGTTGGACCCGCCAGGTCCGCTGGTCGGTGGCTGGAATGACGTAGGTGTGGCGCGCGTTGCGGGCGTTAGGATCCAAGCAGAGGCGCTCGTGCTCGACGGAGTAGGCCTTGATCGCTGCGCCTAGGCGATCCGTTGTCCAGGGGGATTCGTCTGGCCTGGCGGCTTCGGTGGGGATCGGGTCGGTCGAGGCTGCGGTTGCGGCCGGCGCTGGGGGTGCACCGGGCACTGGGTCTTGGACGAGGGCCAGAGCGCCCTCGAGGTCGCCGATCACCAGGCCTCGGAGAAAACTGAAGATGCGATGGCGAATCGCCGCGGTGAACGCCCGGGTATCGCGGGTGAGGTCTGGGGCGGCGGTCTCGGCGCCCGGCGGGCGCGTTTCCTGGGTCTCCGCCGGTCGCTCGCTGGGTGCGCGCAGCTTCTCCCACTCTTCGAGCAGGCTCGAATCGACCTGCCGAATCATGGTGCCGAGGTAGAGCTCGATTTCCTGAGCGGTCTCGTTTTTGGCGGTGTCGGGGACGGTTTGGGTGAGGACTTTGAAGACGCTGTTCAGGTGCCGCAGCAGCAGGCCTTCGGAACGTTGAAGCTCGTAATCCCGGACATAATCCGCAAAGGAGCGGTAGTTCTCGAACATCTCTCTCGCGATGGACTTGGGGCGGATGTTTTCCTGGCCGACCCAGGGGTGTTTGTCGGCGAAGGCGTTGAAGGTCGAGTAAATGAAGTCGCGGTTCGGTTTGGGGTATTCGAGTTTCTCGAGTTCTTCCATGCGCTGGTCGTAATCGAGCCCCTCGGCCTTCATCGCGGCTACGGCTTGGCCTTTAAGCTTGTCCAATTGCCGGCGGAGGATGAGGTCGGGATCTTCGAGGATGGCCTCGACCAGGCTCAGGAGCACCAGGGGGTACTCGGCCTGCTGCGGGTCTAGCAAAGGGAGTGTCTCGAGCAGGTAGAGGGACAGCGTCTGGTCCATCGAGAAGTCGTCCTGGAGCTCGACATTGACTCGGAGCTTGGCGCGCGCGCGGGGACCGGCAGGCGGTTGCGGCGTGGGTGTTGCGGGGTGGGCCCCGTCCTCTGCGCTGGGGGTGGCGGGCTGGGGCGGGACTAGTTCGATGATCCGGCGGTCGAGCAGCGCGCGGAACAATTGCCAGGCGCGGCGGCGGTGGGCCTGTTTGGCTTTAGGCGATTCGTGGCTGGCCCGGATGAGGTTGCGCAAGGCGCGGCAGCCGTCGCCGGGTCGACTGAGCACGTTCAAGAGCAGGCCATGCGACACCAGGAAGCGCGAGGTGAGGCGTTCGGGCGGCGCGGCCATCAGGCGCTGGAAGGTCTTGAGGTCCCAGTTCACGAAGTTGTGTTCAGGCGGTTTGCGTTTGACGAACTTCTTACCTTTTTCTGCCGCTTTCTCTTCGAGTTTGAGGTTCTCGATGACGTGTTCGGGGGCCTGCGCGACGACCCAACCGCGCTCGTCAAAGCCCTTGCGGCCGGCGCGGCCGGCGATCTGGTGGAAGTCACGAGCGCTCAGGATGCCGGTTTTTTGTCCATCGAACTTGCATAAACGCGTGAACAGGACGGTGCGGATGGGGACGTTGATACCCACGCCCAAGGTGTCGGTGCCGCAGATGATTTTGAGCAGGCCTTGCTGGGCAAGTTGCTCGACCAACACCCGGTATTTGGGGAGCAAGCCGGCGTGGTGCAACCCGATGCCATGCTTGAGCCACTTGCGGATCTCCGGGCCGTAGGGGCTGCTGAACTTGAAGCCCTCGAGGGCGCTGGCCAGGGCGTGCTTTTCCTCGCGGGTGCAGACGTTGAGGCTGGTGAAGTCCTGGGCGCTCTGGGCGGCCTCGAGTTGGGTGAAGTGGACCACATAGACCGGCACGCGGTTTTGCGTCACCAGGTTTTCGAGCGTCTGCGCCAAGGACGTTTCCGCGTACGAATACTCGAGGGGAACCGGCCGGGCAACCGAAGCCACGGTGGCGGTGGGCCGGCCGTTGAGCCGGGAGAGTTCTTCGGCGAAGAAGCTCGTGTCGCCGAGGGTGGCGGACATGAGCAGGAAGCGCGCCTGGGGCAGGGTGAGCAGGGGGACCTGCCAAGCCACGCCGCGGTCGCGATCGGCATACCAGTGGAACTCGTCCATCACGATGTCGCGCACTGCCGCGTCGGCGCCCTCGCGCAGGGCGATGTTGGCCAAGATCTCGGCCGTGCAACAGAGGATGGGTGCATCCCGGTTGACGGAGGCATCGCCCGTGCTCAGGCCCACGTTGTCCGGCCCGAACTCGCGGCAGAGCGCCAGCCACTTCTCGTTCACCAGGGCCTTGATGGGACAGGTGTAGATCGAACGCCGCCCGCGCGCCAGGGCCGCAAAGTGGAGCGCTGCGGCCACGAGGGATTTGCCCGAGCCGGTGGGGGTATTGAGGATGACGTTCTTCTCGTCGAGCAGTTCGAGGATGGCCTCCTCTTGGGCGGGATAAAGCGTCAGGTGCCGGCTGGCGGCATAGTCGAGGAATTGCGCCAAGAGCAGATCGGGCTCGATGCGCTCGTGCCGCGGCAAGAGATCATACAGTGTCGTGGCCATGACCGCCGGTGACATTACCAGGTGGCCCGGGCGACGGCCAGCGATCCGCTGCTGCCGGCGATGCGGCGCTTGGTCACCGAGCCTGGAACGCGCCGCCCGCACCCGACCCGGCGCGACCCAGGCCCGACTGCGGAACTGTCCTTAGAGCCAGGTGCCCTTTTGGGCTTTCAGGGCGTCGAAGATGAACTGGACGGCAATGGCGGCCAGCAACAGGCCCATGATGCGCGTCACCAGTCGCAGCGCGATTGGGCTGAGCCACTTCGCCCCGTGCGCCGAGAGTCGGAAGATGCCGTAACTGGCGGCCGCCACGGCCAGAATCGAGAGGAGCAGGCCGATCTGTTTGCCCAGGTCGCCCACGGCCTGGTTGCGGAGCAGGATAGCGGTCGTGATGGCGCCCGGCCCGGCCAGCATGGGAATGGCCAGGGGCGTGATGGCGATGTCTTCCTTGATCGCGCCGGCATAGGTTTCCTCGGTGGTCTCCTGCACGCGCGACCGCTGCGCGCGGAGCATGTCCAGCGCGACCAACAGCAGCACGATACTGCCGGCGATCTGGAAGGCTGGCAGCGTGATGCCTAGCAGCCGAAAGATCAGGTTCCCCGACCAGGCGAACACCACGAGCATTCCCGCGGCGACGAGGCAGGCGAGCCGTGCCATCTTGATGCGCGCCTCGGGAGTGTCGTTGGGTGTCATGGCCAGAAAGGCCGGCACCGTCGCGATCGGGTCGACGATCACGAACAACGAACTGACTGCCAGGAGCGTATACTCGAGCATGGTCAGACCTGGCACGGCACCAGGATCGCGTCGCGCATGCCGTGGATGATCTTCTTGTCCGCGGGACAGAGGGTTGCCAAGACACCCCCCAGCCGCGCCCGCGCCGCGTCGCCATCCCCCACCACAAAGTAATACGGACACAACCGCACGCGCGCCGTCATCGCGACGGCCTGGTCGCGCGCGAAATCGTACCAAGCCGACGTCACCACGCGGGGCCGGTGGTAGCGTTGGAGGACCCACGGGTTGCGCGCGGAACCAGCTAAGGCCGCGTCGACCGCCGCGCTCCAGTCGCCCGCCGAGAGGTCGCTGCCCAGCGCCACGCTGCGGGCGCCCCAGGCCGAGTCGGCGAAGCCCGAGACTTTCAGGATGAGATTGCGCTCGCGCTGGGAGAGCGTCTTGAGCTGTTGCCAATCGGTCAAGCCCAACTCGGGAATCGATGCCTGCGGCGGCAGCGGCGCCGGATCCACCACCCACGTGTACGGTACATGTTCGAGCAGTCGGCGGAAGAAAGCCGCGCCCAGCTCTTGCCGCCAGAAACTCTGCAGGTTCCGATTCCAGAGCAGGGCCAAGAGCAGCTTCTCCTCGAAGACCGGTTTGGGCGGCGGCGTCAGGCGCCACCGCCGCGCCACCGCCCCCGCGAAGAGCGGCGCGGCGCAGGGCACATTGGCCAGGTCGAACAACTCGAAGAACCGATAGACGGCATCGCCGTCGGCAAAGCCCGCGAAGTTGGCGGTGCGCACGTGGAATCTGGGCCCGAGTTGCTCGGCTAACCAGAGCATCTCGGGGCGATAGGCGCGCGCCTCCTCAGAGACCACGATGTGCACGCGCGGCGCTTCCCCGAAGATGGCGGCGAAACCGTCGAGCATGCCCGCATCGCCGCCCAACGGGCCGCCGCCCCCAACTGGCTCGCCCAGGTCGACGACCTCCGCCCGCCGCATTCCCGGCCCGGCGTTCTGTGCGTAGGCACGGTTGAGCCAGGCGGTGAGTCCGATGCCGCCAGGCACCGCGTCCAGTTCCGTGATGCTCCAGCCGTCTTCGGTCAAGAGGATGTCGGGTCGGATGACTCGCGGGAGTTCGTGTTTGAAGGTCTGATGGCGTTCGAGTTCGATCAGTTCAGGCGGCTTGCCGCGGTCCAGCCACTCCGCCACCCAGCCGGGTTGGCGGCCTGCCACGCTCAGCCGGTACAACAAGTTGACCGCGCGATTGAATTGGAGCAGCGCGCGGCCGAGGCTCTCGAGTTCGGCCGCCAGTTCCTCCCCTAACGGGAACGGCCCTAGCCCGATGCGCCAGGCCTGCTCGGCAAACAGTCCGCCTGGGGGCAACGCCGCCCGAATCGTGGCGGCCGTCGCGCCCGGCTCGGCGCTCTGCGCCCACTCATGTTGCGCCGCTGCGCGCACGCCCCGACTCTGGCGCAGGGCGGTGGCTCTGACAAGCGTTCTGGCGGCTTGGGCGCGCCCCGATCGCGCTCGCCCTCAGCGCCGCACCTGGCCGGTGCCCAAGCCCAGCCATTTATAGCTGGTCAACTCTTCGAGGCCCATCGGACCACGCGCGCCAATCTTGTCGGTGCTGATGCCGATCTCCGCGCCCAGGCCGAACTCGCCGCCGTCGGTGAACCGGGTCGAGGCATTCCAATAGACCGCGGCAGAGTCCACCTCAGCCAGAAACCGGCGCGCCCGCGATTCGTCTTGGGTGACGATGCTGTCCGAGTGGGCGGAGCCGTACTGGTTAATGTGGTCGATGGCCTCGCCCAGGCCCGCGACGAGGCGCACGTTGAGAATGAGGTCGTTGTACTCGGTGTAATAGTCCTGCTCGGTCGCCTCCCGCAGGTCGGGCGCGGGATCGAGGGCGGCCCGCTCGACGATCGCTCGCGCGGCGGCGTCGACTCGCAACTGCACGCGTTGGGCGGTCAACGCGCGGGCGACGACCGGCACGAACCCGTCCGCCAGCGCGCGATCGATGAGGAGCGTTTCCATGGCGTTGCAGACGGCCGGTCGCTGGCACTTGGCGTTGAGCACAATGGCCTCTGCCATGCCCAAGTCCGCCGCCGCATCGACGAACACGTGGCAGACGCCCTTGTAATGCTTGATCACCGGCACCTTCGAGCACTCCGCCACGGCCCGGATCAGGCCTTCGCCCCCCCGGGGCATGCACAGATCCACGTACTGGGTGAGCGCGAGGAGTTCCCGGATCGCCTCGCGCTCGGGAGTCTGCACCAACTGAATCGCGTGTGCCGGGAATCCCGCCAACTGCGCCCGCCCTGCCTCGACCAAGATCGAAGCGATGAGCCGGTTCGAGTGCAAGGCCTCCTTGCCCCCGCGCAAAATGGCGGCGTTGCCCGACTTGAAGCACAGCCCCGCCGCGTCTGCCGTCACGTTCGGGCGCGACTCGTAGATGATCACGATCACCCCGATCGGGGTCGTCACCTTCTGCAATCGTAAGCCGTTGGGCCGAACCCGTTCCTCGAGCTGGCGCCCGACCGGATCCGGCAAGGCGGCCACCTCCCGCAAGCCCCGCGCCATCCCGGCAATCCGTTTCCCGTCCAGCTTGAGCCGGTCCAGCATCGCCGTGGAAAGCCCCGCCCGTCCCCCGGCCTCGAGGTCGAGCGCGTTGGCGGCCTCGAGCTCGGGCGCGCGGCGTTCGAGCGCTTCCGCCATGGCCAACAAACATCCGTCTTTCTCCGCGCGGCTGAGGCGAGCCAAGTCGCGCGCAGCCGACTTCGCTTGCCGCGCCAATTCCGTCATCTGCTCGGTCAGACTCATTGTCATGGCCGGCAACCTACGGCAGGCGCCTTGGCTTGGAAACGTGAAAGGTGCCCGGCCCCGGCCCCAGGCCCAGGGACTGGAATGGTCCCAGAGGCGGGTAAGGTCGGCGGGCCGGCGCAGGAACTGAACAGAACTGCACTGGCGCGAGTCCCGCGAAGCGCTGGTCCTGGCGTCGGAACCTATGGCACGAAGGAGGTTGCGTAGGAGTTAACTGGCAACCGCGTGAGCGAGGAGCGGCAGCAGTTCGTAGCGCAGGTTTCTGACCTGCTGTATCGCCGATTTCCAATCGGCAGCGTGTTCGCAGTGGGGGCGCGCCTGGCAGGTTAGAAATCTGCGATACGGCAGGACGCAATCCTGCGCTACCCGATGCGGCCGTGGGCTGGCCGGGATGGATAGGGGCCTCAACCGGGCGGACGGGAGCGAGCAACCTCCTCAAGGAGGCGCTAGCCCTCTGGGGCTCGGCGCGGGGCGGAACTACGGGCAAACTGGCGCTCGACGCTACGTTGGTTCTGTGCACCGGGGCAAGCGGCGCTTTGGCCGGAGCTACCGGGCCTTGTGGGTTGGAGGCATACTGGGATGCCGGCCAGGGCAAGAGCGGACTCGCCAACGTCGACCGGTTGTGCTAGTCTGCGACGCATTCGACTCCCCGCTTCATGGTGGGAGCGGGCCGTTGCGGCATGATTACGGATGTCAAAGCGCTGGTGCAGCAGCAGCTCGAGGGGCTCGGGCGCTACGGGTTGCTGTGCTACGAGGCGTTGGGCTCGGCAGTGCGGCGCCGGCCGGCGTTTGGGGATTTGCTTTACCAGTTGTACTTCGTGGGGGTGAAGTCGCAGTCGGTGGTGCTGGTGACCGGCGCGTTCACGGGCATGGTGCTCTGCGCCCAGACCTACTTTCAGTTCCATAAGGTCAAGATGGACACGGCCACGCTGGCGGTGGTGAGTGTGTCGATGGGGAGCGAGCTGGGGCCGGTGTTGACGGCGCTGATGGTGGCGGGGCGGGTGGGGGCGGCGATGGCAGCCGAGCTGGGGACGATGCGGGTGACCGAGCAGATTGACGCCTTACGGACGCTGGCGGCGCATCCGGTGGATTACTTGTTGGTGCCGCGGTTGCTGGCGACGATGATTGCGCTGCCGCTGCTGACGGTCGAGTCGATTGCGATTGGGATCGGGGCGGCCTACGCGGTGGGGGTGGGATTGCTGGGGATCGATGCGGCCTATTCGTGGCACAACATGGTCCGGTACACCGAGGTGACGGACATCTCGATTGGGCTGACCAAGTCGTTCGTTTTCGGGGCCATTGTGGCTACGATCAGTTGTTACAAGGGGATGAACTGCCGCGAAGGGGCCGAAGGCGTAGGCCGGGCCACCACCGAGGCGGTCGTTTATGCTTCGATCACGATTCTGATCAGCAATTTCTTTCTGACGATGTTCCTGAGCCAATTGGCCTATGCCACCGGCTATTGAAGTCCAAGCGCTGGCCAAGAGCTTCGGCGCGCAGCGAGTGCTGGCCGGGGTGGATTTGAGCATCGAGGCTGGGGAATCGGTGGTCATTATCGGCCGGAGCGGTTGTGGGAAGAGCATCCTGCTGAAGCATCTGATCGGCTTGATGAGCCCCGATGCGGGCGCGGTGCGGATCGAAGGAGTGGACATTGCGCGGTTGAACGAGCGCGCGTTACTCGAGGTCCGGCGGAAGTTCGGCATGCTGTTTCAGAGCGCGGCGTTGTTCGACTCGATGACCGTCGCGGAGAATGTCGGCTTTGGCTTGCGGCGCGAGCCGGGGCTGAGCGCGGCGGAACGGGCGCGGCGGGTGGACGAAGCCTTGGCGTTGGTGGACCTGCGGGGCACGCAGGGCAAGAAGCCGGCGGAACTCTCGGGCGGCATGCGCAAGCGGGTGGGGTTGGCCCGGGCGATCGTTTACCGGCCGGGGATCGTGCTGTATGACGAACCGACGACGGGGTTGGATCCGATTGTGGCCGACAGCATCGATCAGTTGATCGTTCGGGTGCGCGACCAGTTGCGCGTGACCTCGGTGGTGGTGACGCATGACATGCGGAGTGTGCAGCGGGTGGGGCAGCGCATTCTGCTGCTGCACCAGGGTCGCATCTACACCAGCGGGACGCCGGAGACGATCTTCAATTCGACGGACCCGGTGGTGCACCGGTTCGTCCATGGGATCTCGGATCCGAAGGAAATCCAGATATGAGCGCCAAGCGCCTCGAGTGGAAGGTAGGGTTGTTTGTGTTCATTGCGCTGGTTTTGGCGGCGGCGTTGCTCATTCAGTTCAGCAAGGGCGCCTCCTGGTTCAAGCCGAGCTACGAGCTGCTGCTGAAGACGCGCAATGTGGGCGGGATCAAGCGGGGCGCGGCGGTGTTGATGGCGGGGGTGCAGGTGGGCAGCGTGCAGCAGAGCGAGCTGACGCCGAGCGGGCGCGAGGTGATCGTCCATTTGCGCATCTCGCGCGATTTCGTCATCCACCGCGACGCCACCTTCGCCATCGAGCAGGCCGGGTTCTTGGGGGACCAATATGTGTCCATCATGCCGGGCGACAACAAGGGTCCGCGCCTGGAGCACAAGGCGATCGTGGCGTGCGAGGAGCCGTTCAACTTGCAGGAGGCGGCGCGGGCGGCGACCGGGTTCCTGAACCGGGTGGATGAGACCGCCGCCCAGCTCAACCAAGCGGTGGTGCGGTTGGACCGGACGCTGCTGTCGGAGGAGAACTTGGTGAATTTGACCAACACCTTTGCCAACTTCCGCCGGTTATCCGAGCGGGCCCTGCGCACGGTGGAGGACGTGGGCGGGGTGGTGACCGATTTGCATGGGTTGGTTGTGGACAACGCGGCTGGGGTGGGCGCTGGCATCAGCAACTTGGTGGGCTTTTCGGAACAGCTCAACCGGTTGGCGGCCGATCTGCAAGCGACCCTGCAGACCAATCGCGGCCAACTCGGCGCCGCCTTGGACCAGATCGAGGAAGCCACCGAGCGAGTGAACGGTCTGTTGCGCGATCTGCAGTCGGGGCGCGGCTTGGCCGGCGGCCTGTTGCAGGACGACCAACTCCGCGCCCAAATGCAGCTCACGCTCAGCAACCTGGCCGTGGTTAGCAGCAACCTGGCCCGCTTCGGTCTCTTGTACAAACCCAAGCCCACCACCGCCACCCCGCGCCGTCCGTCGCCCTTATTTCCGGAACGGCGCCTTTGAGTCATGTCCCTGTGGATCATTCGGCTGTTGTTCTTGGCGCTGTGCACGCTCGGCGGCTACGCGGTGAGCGAGGTGCAGCCGGATTTGTTTGGCGCGTGGCAGTGGGGCGCCTTGGCCGGGTTCGGCTTCGGGGGGTTGATGATCGCTTTCGATGAGATGCTCAAGGGTTTCTCGCTGCGGGCCTTTTCCGCCGCCACCTTTGGTTTGTTCCTCGGGACGGCGATTGCGTGGATGGTGGATCGGTCGGGCCTGTTCGATCATGTCGAGGAAGAGCGGGTGCGGTGGTTGATTCGGCTGGCGCTGTTCTTGGGCTTTGGCTACATCGGGATGGTCTTGGCGATGCGGAGCAACAAGGAGGATTTCTCACTGATCATTCCCTATGTGCGCTTCGCGTCGCAGACCAAGCCCGAGAACCTGTTGCTGTTGGACACCAGCGTCATCATCGATGGCCGGATCGCCGACCTGATCGAGAGCCGGTTCCTCGAGGGTGTGGTGGTGGTGCCGCGGTTCGTGCTCAAGGAACTCCAGCAAATCGCCGACTCGAGCGATCCGGCGCGCCGGGCTCGAGGGCGGCGCGGGCTCGAGCTGCTCAACCGGCTGCAGCGGCACCCGCGCTCCGAGGTGAAGATCCACGAGGGCGACTTTCCCGATGAAGCTACCGTCGATGGCAAGCTGGTCCGGTTGGCGCGCGTGTTGGGGGCCAAGCTATTCACCAACGACTTCAACCTCGGCAAGATCGCCGAGCTCCAGTCGGTGCCGTGCGTCAACCTGACCGAGTTGGCGCGGCACTTGAAGCCGGCGATCTTGCCGGGCGACACCGTCACGGTGAAGGTGGTGCGGGAAGGGCGCGACAAAGGTCAGGGGGTGGGCTACCTCGGGGACGGCACGATGGTGGTGGTGAATCATGGCCAGAGCCTGATCGGCCGCGAAGCGGAGGTGCAGGTGATGAGCCTGCACCAGACGGGGGCTGGGATCATCGTGTTTGCCGAACCCAAACCGCTCGCGCCCGCCGCCCGCGCGTGACGCGCGGGGCGAGGTGGCCTGAGCCGCTGGGGAGAGGCGGCCGTCCGCGCTCGTCCCTCGCTGAGGATTGGCGGCGGGGTCGGTCGGCCCAGGTTGGGCTCGACGGGGGCGGCCGGGTTCGGCATTGTGCGTCATGCGACTGATCACGGTGCTAACCACGTTCAACCCGGCCGAGGCGCAACTGGTGCGCTCGCGACTCGAGGCGGCGAGCATTCCGGCGGTGGTCACCCACGAGACCTCCGCGTTGAGTATCGAGGGCTACGCAATGGCGGCGGGCGGCGTAAAGGTGCAGGTGGCGGAGGACCGGGCCGAGGACGCGAAGGCGCTGCTCGCCGATCGCGGCGAGGCGGGCGCATGAACCCGCGCCAGCGTCAAGCCTTGCGCCGCCTCGAGCGCGCGCTCCCGGCGGGCGAACTCAGGTGGGACCAGGCCACGCGTGAGCAGCATGCGCGCGACAAATGGTTCGCCGAGCGCCTGCCGGACGCGGTGGCCTTGCCGCGCTCGACGGCCTCGGTAGCCCGCTTGTTGGCGGCGGCTCACGCCCACCGGATTCCGGTGACTGCGCGCGGCGCGGGGCACGGTTACGTGGGCGGTTGCGTGCCGGTGCGGGGCGGCGTGGTGTTGTCGTTAGCCCGGATGAATCGGATTCGGGAGATTCACGCGGGGGACTTTGTGGCGGTGGTGCAGGCGGGGGTGATCACGCAACGGTTGCAGGCGGCGGTCGAGGCCCGAGGGCTGTTTTATCCTCCGGACCCGGCCAGCCGCGGGGACTCGACTGTGGGGGGCAACATTGTGACCAACGCCGGCGGGCCGCGCTGTCTCAAGTACGGGGTGACGCGCGATTACCTGTTGGGGAGCGAGGTGGTGTTGGCGGATGGCACCGTGCTCGAGTTGGGGAGTCGCACCCACAAGAACAAGACCGGGTTCGACCTCAACCGGTTGTTTGTGGGCTCGGAAGGTTTGCTGGGGGTGGTGACGGAGGCCACGCTCAAGTTATTGCCGCTGCCCCCTGAGCGGGCCTGTCTGGCGGTGGGCTTGTCGAGCTCGGCCGACGCGGCGCGGGCGATTGAGTCCATCTTCGCCGCCGGTTTTCTCCCTTGCGCCCTCGAGGTGGCGGACGCGTTCACGCTGGCGGCGGCGCAGCAACGCACGGGGAGTCGGCGGTTGGCCGGCTGCCAGGCGCATATCATCGTTGAGATCGACGGCCAGCGGGAGTCGGTGCGGCGGGAGCTGCGGTTACTCGAGCGCGCGGTGCGCCGGGTCCCGGTACGGTTTGTCGAGCGCGGGCTGGGCGCGGCGGCCTGCGAGCAGTTATGGCAGTTGCGTCGCGAGTTTTCCTACGCGCTGCGTGACACGGGCCTCACCAAACTCAACGAAGACGTGGCGGTGCCGCGCAGTCGGTTGGAGGACTTGTTCGCCTTCGCGGCGCGGCTGCAGCGGCGCCATGGGTTACAGGTTGCCTGCTTCGGCCACGCCGGCGATGGCAACATCCATGTGAATGTCATGGTCGACTTCACCCAGCCTGGCGCGCGCGCGCGGAGCGAAGCGGCGCTCGACGACCTGTTCCGGCAGGTGTTGGCCTGGGGCGGCGTGATCACGGGTGAACACGGGGTGGGCTTGGCCAAGCGACGGTGGTGGCCCCAAGCCGTTTCGCCGAGCGTGCAGGCTTTGCACCGCAAGCTCAAGCGCGCCTTGGATCCGCGCGGGATCCTGAACCCAGGCAAGTTTGTCTAAACCGCAACCCTTCCGCCGGAGTTCAGCTCCGCGGTCAGCGGTCGAGCGGATCTAGCTACCCTTGAGGCTGGTGCCGCCGGCAGCCTTGATGCGGGCCCATCTCTCTTTGACGGCTGCGCGCAGGCGACGGCGGGCGGCAGGGGTGAACTTGCGTTTGCGCTTGGGCACGGCGGCGGCGGCGGCGGCGCCGCGCCGGCTTTTCTGCTTCGCCCAACGCGCGCGTTGGGCCGCGGAGATGCGGGCGCGCGCTGCCTTCGACATGGTGCGTTTGCGTTTCGGGGTGGTGGCGGTGGCGGCCGCGGCGGCGGTGGTGGTGGCGGCCGCGGGGGCACCCAAGAGGGCTGCGAGCTCGGACTCGAGAGTCTCGATTCGCTCTTTCAGGGCGATAGCCTTCTTAAGTTGCGCCACGCTAAGACTACTTAGTGCATGATTCATGGTGGGATTGGTTTAAAGGTTTTGTGCAGATAAGTCAAGCGCGGCTCCGGAGTAAGTTCCGCTCGAGCTGACCGGGCCAGTAAGTACTCCAATCCTTAGCGAGACAGGCTGCCGCTGGGGCGCCTTACTCCGGCGCGGGCGAGGGGCTAAGGCTGGCGCGGCAGATGGCTAGGTGCCGTTGGATGCCCTCGAGCCAAAAGGCGTACTTGGGATGGCCGCGGTGCTCCGGGCATGGCTGGAACCCCGGAGCGATCTCGCAGCCAGCCTCATAAATGGCACGCAGGTAGCGTTGGGCGATGCCGAGGTGTTCCTCGAGCACATAGCCTAAGTGGCGCTTGCCCATGGCGGGTGTATCGGCCGGGATCAGTGCCTGGAGTTCTTGTTGGGTTTGGGTCAGAGCCTGAAAGGCGGTGTCACGATTCATGGTCTTGTGGCTGCCAGGGCGAGGGTGGCCCGCCCGCGGGCCGAAGCTTCGCGCGCGCGCGTTGCCCCCGCCCGAACGGTTAGCTTAGTAAAGGTGCGCTCCCGCGACGAGCCGACTTTCGGCTTCGCCCGTGTTCACGGCGAACTTGAACCCGGGCCAGATGGCGGCGCCGCCAAAGTCGCCCTGTTTGTTGAAGGCATAGAAACTGACGTTGAACTTGGGTCGACCTTGGTCATCGAGCAGGCGGCGCATCTTGGTTTGGGTCACGATGCGCTGGCACGCGCGCAGGCAGGCGGCTTCCGGGGCGAGACCTTGACGCATGTACTCGACCACCATCACGCTGCTGCAGGCCAGGAGGTTCGCCTCGCCGCGCCCCGTCGAACCGGCGGCGCCGACTTCGTTGTCCACCCATAAACCTGCGCCGAGGATGGGCGAGTCGCCGACGCGCCCGGGGATTTTGAAGGCCAACCCGCTGGTGGTGGTGCAGCCGGAGATTCCGCCGCGCTGATCCAGGGCGTTGCAGTTGATCGTGCCGTAGGGGCGCGCGAAGGGCGCCCGCCGCGCGCCGACGTCCGGGGTTTGAATCGAGTGGGGCGGTAGCCAGTCGTCTTGGGCGCTGAGGCTTTCCTTCCACTTCAGCCAGGCCTCGCGCGCGGCGTTCGTGAGCAGGTTTTCCTCCGTGAAGCCATGGGCTTTGGCAAACTGCAGCGCGCCCGCCCCCACGAGCAAAACGTGGTCGGTACGTTCCATGACCAGGCGAGCGACGTTCGAGGGGTTGCGGATGTTCTGGAGCGCGGCGACCGCGCCGCCGCGCCCGGTGGGGCCGTGCATGACCGACGCGTCCAGTTCCACGACGCCCGCTTCGTTCGGGTAACCGCCCAACCCGACGGTGTGATCGTTGGGGTCGTCCTCGACCAGGTTCACGCCGGCGAGGACGGCGTCGAGGGCGTCGGCGCCTTGCTGGATCAGGGCCATGGCCCGGGCCGTCGCCTGGAGGCCATTGCCACTGGCGATCGCCAAGGGGCGGCCGGCTGGCGTGGAGCTAGTTGGCTGGGGTGGAGCGGCGGCCTGGCTGGCAAGTTGGCCGGCGCCGGCGAGCGTGGCCGCCTGCAAGAAGCGGCGACGAGTTAAGGGCGAAAGCATGATGGGTGAGGTGGGTTGGTCGGGGTGGGTTAGTGGGTTAGAGAGACTGGACGGTTCGGCCCTGGCTCAGGCTGGCGGTAGCGCGTGATCGATGACCCTTTGCCGATAGGTTCACAAGCGAACGTGCTCGGGTTGCCGACGGGTAAACCGGCACGCGTGGGTGTAACCGGCGTGGCGCGCGGCATCGAGGGCGGCGGTGAAGTCCGCCCCGACTTCCTCCGGCGCATGCGCATCGGAACCGAAGGTGAGGCCGACGCCCAGTTCCTGGGCCAGGGCAAGCCAGCGCGAGCTCGGGTAGAGCTCGCGGCAGTCCTTCCGCAGGCCAGCGGTGTTGATTTCGATGGCGACTCCGCGGCGCGCGGCCATTTCCAGGAGCCGGCGGAAGAGGTGGGCGCAGTCTTGTTGCGGATAGAAAGCGAACTTCTTGCACAGATCGAGGTGGCCGAGGATGTCGAACAGGCCCGAGTCAGCCGCTCGGGTGAGGCGTTCGAGGTAGGCGGTCCAAACGGCGAGTGGATCGTGCTCGTGCCACTTGGCGAGTTTCTTCGGATTGTCGATATCCCAGTCCTCGGAGATGTAATGGACCGAGCCAATGAGATAGTCCCAAGGATGCCGTGCGGCTAGGTCGCGAATCCAGGCTTCGTAGCCGGGCAGGTAATCGACTTCCAAGGCCAGCTTGATGCGCAGCCCCGGTTGGGTCCGGCGCGCCTGCTCGACCTGCGCCACGTAGTCGTCGAGCTGTTCGAACCTCATCCGCCAATCGTCGAAGTCCGACTGCGGCATGGGGCTGTGATCGGAGAAGCCGATCTCCTCGAGACCCACGCGCGCAGCCTGGGCGGCGTACTCGATCGGTGTGCCCACCGCGTGCCGGCAGAGCGGCGTGTGCATATGATAATCGGCTGGCAGTCCCATGGCCGCCGAGCTTCCGACGCGAGGCCTAGCCTGGCAAGGGCAAATCCAGTCCAAGCCGCTGCCCGAGCGCAGCCGTGAACGAGCGGACGCCCCGACACGCTGTGCCGGGGCGTCCTTGATCCCCCACCAAACTGAAGGTTGGACCCGCGCGGGCTCAGTTCACCTGGATCGCTCGGTAGAAGCGGTGCGGGAGTTTGACCGCCTGGTCGTCCCGGAACTCGAGCGAGCCTTGGGTGGCTTCGCCCTCGCCGAGGTCGACCCACTGACGCAGGTCTTGCGAGGCGAGGATGCGGTAGCGGCCCTGGGGCACGCCTTCGAGGCGCAGGCGGAATCCGCCGGTGCGGTCAAAGCCGAGCGGGGTCAGGCGCGCCCCGGTGTGCCCCTCGACCTGAATGGTCCAGGGATATCCATCGGCCATCAGGTCCAGGCCCACGATCTCGTCCGGGGTCGTCTCGCGAACGAGCCACGCGCCCTCGACTCCGCTGAAGCCGTTGCGCCGATCGCCTTTGCGGGTCTGGAGGTTGACGAAGGCGCCGGGCACCAACTTGCCTTCGGTGTCTTGGATGGTGATGAGGGTGCCCAACTCGGTGAGCTTCAGCGATCCGATCAGGGACCCAAGCGTGAGGATGCGCTGGCGGCGCACGGTGAGTTCGGGGTCGCCCAGCAGGTTGTAGCAGAAGGTATTGTTGTCCCAACCGCCGCCGCCACCGCTGAGGTTGTACGAGATGCGTTCGGCCTCGGCCAAGGCCGGCCCCAGACGGGTGAACCCGGACTCGTAGAGGGCGCGGAAGATACCCTTGGCGCGGTTATGGTTTTCGGACGTGTAGGAGTTGACGCTGGCGCCGAAGTGGGCCACGGCGCCGCCGCCCGACCGGCTGAGCCAGCGCTCGGCCACGCAATCCGAGTTGCGCAGGCGCGCGTTTTGGCAGGCGATACTGTAGACGATCGGATGGACTCGGTTGGTGAGGTTATTGACGTGTGCGGCATCGGACCAAGACGTGCCGTTGACACTGGACCCGTCCCAACCACCCACCCACGCACTGCCGCTGCCATGGCCGCGATAGAGAACGTGGCCGCGGCCGGCATCGAGGGCGTTGATCACGTCTTGGTTGACGGCTCGCGCAGCGGCTGCCGAACTAGCGCCCGCGTGGAGGACCTGGAACGTGGGCGGGCCGGTGTAACTGCCGTAGCCGGCCACGTCGTTCACGGCCTGGGCGTACTTCGAGGGGAAGGAGGCGCTCACGCCGCGGGTGCCATCGTCGTTCTCGCTATTGGCGCAGAGGGTGGCTCGGGTGGGCCAGTCGCCGCCGATGGGTTGGCGTTCGTAGGCGAGGATCTTCGCCAGTTGCACCTCGAGTTCCTCGACGCTGTTGCAGGACAAGCGCCCAACGTACAAGCTCGGAAACCGGTCATCGCCCAGGACCTCATAGACATGATCCGAGTCGGCGTCCGCGCCGTCCGGCCCGGCGTCCACCCTCGTGCTGCGGCCGGAAGGGATCACATCGACGTCACCCACCAACAGCACGTAAACGCCGTGGCAGTAATTGTCCCGGAAATACCGCTCGAGGTAGGCATCGATCTGCGCCCGGTCCGGCCGGACGTCGTCGGTGGCGGCGTTGCCGACGTAGGCGAAATCGACGTTCAACCCTTTGGCCTGCTTCCAGAGGGCGAACCCGTTGAGGGCAGTCCGCCACTCGCGCGGGGTGAGGATCAGGTAGTGCGCGCTGCGGGAGGCTTCGATGGCCAGGCCCTTGGCCGTCAGCGACTCGCGGATGGCTTCGCCGTTGATGAAGGGGAGCTTGAAGAGCCAATGATCCCAACCCAGGGGGCAATCGAAGTCTTCGACGCCCTGCAGGTGTTTGAGTTCGATGACCACACCGGCCGCCAACTCGACGGTCGAGGCCGTAATCACCGTGACCAATGGCACATTCAACTCTGCGCCGCTAAAGGCGCCCCCCAACCCGCCGATGGTGGACAGGGGCACGGTGGGGCCTTGGTACTCGCCGACGAACTTCGAGTAGAACTCGGCATCGATCACCGGATCGGGCAGGTAGCCGTCGTTCGGCGCGGTTTGGGCGCCGGCGGCGTCCGAACCGGTGTAGCCCGCGGGCGCCAGCGGATAGGGAAGGTCCACGCGCTGGGTGGTGGGCTTGATTTGCACGCTCACATCGTTGGGGGTGTTCTTGCGGGACATGGCCACAAAACCTCGCAACACCGGTATCCCAGGCCGCGCACCCGCGGGGTCAAGCCCCAGCGCCAACAGCTCCCGTTCCGTGGTCGGGTTTTTCCCCAGGGCCGATTGCGGAAAGACCGGCTGCGCCACGGCGATCTCGAGGGCTTGGCGGTAAGCGGCCGGGTCGAGCGCCGGGTAGCCGGTGCCGGCGGGGAAGTCGTACCAACCCCGTTCGCCGGGTTGGGTGGGGAAGCCCGGGCCGGCGAGGTCGACGGCTTGGAAGTTGAGCTTGGCGAAGCGTTGGCCGCCGTATTCGGTGGTTTCAATGAAGACCCCCGGGAAGGTCAGCTCGAGGGTGGTCGCGTCGCGGGTGGACTTGAGGACGCGGAATCTGGGCGGCGTACCGGGTTGGGACTGCCCGTCCAGCGGGAGCCAAACCGGGTCGGTCCCGGGCGAGGTGACCTCGAATTCCTGCACCAGATAGCCGTCGGCGATGACTTGTGCGGTGAGTACAGGCACGCTGGGCTTCGGCCAACGGAGCGTGCCATCCGGGCCGGTGAAGCCGTTGGGGTCCGCGCCCTCGCTCAGATTCAAGTGGACGAACGCCCCCGCCACGGGCGCCCCGCTCAGGTCGGTGAGGTCGATTTGGGCGAGGTCCCCGATCGTGCGGAGGGAGGCTTTGAGGTTGAACGTGCGCGGAACCGCCTGCTTGCGCAGGGTCAACTCCGGGTCGCCCAAGAGCAAATAGCAGAAGGTGTTATTGCGCCAACTGGCCGTGTTGCCAACCGCTAGCAGCGAGAAAGTCTCCGCTTGCGCGATGGCCGGGCCGAGGCGGGTGAAGCCGGTGTCGTAGATGGCCCGGAACAGGCCCTTGGCACGCTGGTGGTTCTCGGTCGTGGCCGAGTCGACGCTGGCGCCGAAGTAGGCCACCGCGCCGCCGCCGCTGCGGTTCATGAAATCTTCGCCCAGGGCATCGCTGACGCGCAGGCGGGCGGTCTGGCAAGCGATGCCGTACACGACGGGATAAGCGAGGTTCGACAGGAGGGCGACGTGGGCATCGGTGAGGGGGCTGCCCGTGCTGGTGCTGCCTCCCGAGCCGTCCCAACCATAGGTCCAACTGAGCGAATCCCCATGCCCGCGATAGAGCAGGTGACCGCGCCCGGCCTTGACGGCGTTGACCACATCGGCGTTCACCGCGCGCGTGGTGGCGGCGGAACTGGCCCCCGCATGCAGGAGCTCGAAGTTGGGGGCGGCGGTGTAGCCGCCGTAGCTGGCGATGTCGTTGACGGCCTGCGCGTATTTCGAGGGGTGCGACGCGCTGACGCCGAAGGTGCCGTCGTCGTTTTGGCTATTGGCGGCCAAGGTGGCCCAGCGCGGCCAATTCCCCGCCGCGGGCGTGCGTTCGTAGGAGAGGATCTTCGCCAACTGCGTGTCCAATTCCGCGGCCGTGTTCACCGACAACCGCCCGACATACAGGCTGGGCAAGAGATCGTCGCCCAACACCTCGTACACATGGTCCGAGTCGGCGTCGGCGCCGTCCGGGCCGGCGGTTACCTGGGCGCTGCGGCCGGTGGGGAGGACGTCGACATCGCCCACCAACAACACATAGACGCCGTGACAGTAATGGTCGTGGAAATAGCTCTCGATCCAGGCGTCCATGGCCGCCCAGTCCGGCGCCACGTCGTCGGTCTTGCTCGAGCCCACGTACGCGAAGTCGACATTCAGGCCCTTGCTTTGTTTCCAGCGGGCGAACGCTTCGAGATTGGGCCGCCAAACGCGCGGCGTCAGGATCAAGTAGTGCGCGCTGCGCGAGGCCTCGATGGCCAGGCCTTTCACGGTGAGGGCGTCGAGGATGGCCTGGCCGTTGAGGAAGGGCGGCAGCGCACTCCAGACGTCCCAGCTCAACGGGCAAGTGAAGTCCTCCGCGCCCGCGAGGTGTTTCACCAGAAACGTCGTGTAGCTGGGGACCTTGACCAGGGTCGGCGTCACGAGCTCATAAGCCGGCACGTTCAGCAACGCGCCGCTGAACGAACCCAGGCCGGTCAAGGGCGACACCTCCGGTTCGGGCCCGACGTACGATCCCTGGAACCGGGCGTAGAATTCCTCGTCCACCAGCGGCGGCGGCGTGTAGCCGAATTGGGGCGGCGCGGTCTGGTCGAGGCCCTCATAACCGGCGGGGATGACCGGGAACTCGAGCTTGAGCTCCTGCCGTTCCTGGATCTCGGTGCTCAGGCTGAACGTCTCGGCCGTTGTGCGCCGGGACAACGCCACCAACCCACGCAGGCGCAGCACCTCGGGTCGCGCCCCCGCCGGGTCGATGCCCAAGCGCTTCATCTCTTCCTCAGTGCGCGGTTTGGACCCCAGCGCCGAACGCGGGAACAGCGGTTTGCCCGCGCCCACACCGACCGCGTCCCGAAACGGGAGGGGATCTCGCGCCGGTTGGTTGAGGGCGGGTGGAAAATCGTACCAGCCTCGTTCGCCGGATCGAGTGGGCAGCCCTTTGCCTTCGAGTTGGACGGGGGGCAACTCGATGCGGCTGAAAAGGCGGTCGGCATAGCGCTCGACTGTGACCCAGACACCCGGCAGCCGAAAGTCGAGTTGCGTTTGGGTGGGGGACGTCTCGACCACCTGCATCACGGCTGGGGCGTTGGGTTTGGCGTTGGGGACCAGCGGCACCCAGGTGCGCTCGCGGGTCTGCGCGAGCAGCGCGGCGGCGTAGAGGGGCAGGACCAGCAGCAGCGCCACTGTCCTTACGTTGTATCGTCGTTTCATAGAGTGGATGAGTTGATCGCGTGCTTGAGAAACTTTTATTCGCACCGTTGCGGTGTGCCTCAGACGCAGGCGGCGTGCCGGTCGCAGAAGTGCGGGAAGGGGGCAGGGCGCGACCGCTGGGCGCGCCGAACCAGGCAGGTCACCGGGGCTCGAGCGGCCGGCCCAGCGGTCCGGCCCTACCTGGCGCTTCATGGAGGGGCAGAAACATGGGGGTAGCAGAAGCACGGGGACTGTTGACGCCAAGGTGGTCGGCGCTCATGGGGGCCATGAGCCGGCAGGGCGCGACCGCTGGGCGCGCCGAACAAGCCAGGTCACCAGGCCCGAACGGCCGGCCCGGCGGTCCGGCCCTGCCTAATGGTTGAGGGAAATGGGCAGGGGAGAGGTTGGCGGTGCGCCGCGGCGCGAGGCGCAGTCGTCCTAGGAAAGGCCGACGTCGTTGGAACCAGCCTTGCGCCGGATCTAGATCGACTCGAGGAAATCCACCGGCTCGAAGCGCTCCCCAAGGATCGCTAGACTGTCGAAGCCGAGCCAGTGGTCTAGGAGCGTGGCGTAAACACGCCGAAAGTCGGTCTGGAACTTCAGGCCGCCCCCGTCCAGGTCGCTCAGGCTGGGGTGCGAGCCGATGAGCCCGCCCTTGAGCTTGCCACCGACCAAGAACAGGGGCGCGGCGGCGCCGTGATCGGTGCCCCGGCGGCCATTCTCAGCCACGGTCCGGCCGAATTCGGAGAAGGTAACCAACAAGACTCGGTCTAGGAGTCTGTCCCGCCGCAGGTCCGCCACGAACGCCACGATGGACTCGGACAACTGCCGCAGGAGCGCCCCGTGGTTGGCGGCTTGGTTGGCGTGCGTGTCGAAACCCCCGATACCGCCCCCGCCGAATTCAGCCGCAAAGATGCGAATGCCGAGGTTGGCTCGGATGAGTTGGGCGACGGTTTGCAGGGTGCCTGCCAGGCCGAAGGGCGGGTACTCGACAGGGTTGGCCCGGCGCCCTTCCGCGACGACGGCCTCGAGTCGAGCGGCACTGGCCCAGGCGCGGCGGGTGATGTGTTGCGCCAGCGCGAGGAGGGGGTGGGTTTGGCTGGGAAGGGCGGCGGCGGCCGATCGAGCTGGTCGTTTGCGCGACGGGAGAGGCCTGGCGTCTGCGGTTGACTGGGCGAGACCCCAGTCGGAGAGGGACCGAATGGCGGGGACGACGGCTTTCTCCGTCTGCAGGTTGAACGGGGTGGGGGTGGACCCGACGAACACGGCGGGCAGATCGCGATCGGCCGCATCATAGACGTGGTCGATGGCGCCGCCCACCCAGCCGGTCGGGCAGAGGGCCAGGCCGGGCCTGGCGGTGTGCCAGTCGCGCATCGCCCCATCATGGTTGCGGTCTGAGTCCGGGTAACCGACCCCCTGCAGGACGCTGAGCTGGCCTTCGTGGTAGAGGCGTCCGAAGGCGGGCGCGTCGGGATGGAACCCGAGTTGCGCATCCAGCTTGTGCAAACGTTGGGCCGCCAGCCGCAGCGTCGGGCGACTGCGATGGTAGAGGTCGTCCTCGAATGGCACGACCGTGTTGAGGCCGTCGTTGCCGCCGCTGAGTTGCAGCAACACGAGCACCGTGTCGCGGTCGTGCCGCTGCGGTGCAGGCGGCTCGGCGCTCTGGCTCAGGCTCTCTCCCAAGGGCGAGCTGAGCGCCAACAGCGTCGAGCCGCCCAGGGAGATTTTCAGGAAATCGCGGCGTCGGATGGGCATGGGAGTGGAGTAGACACGCCAGTCGTTTGGGCTAGGAGAGCTGGTACTCGGGGGTGGCAACCAGGCGGGCGGCGCACTCGATCAGCCCGTCCGGTTGACGCTGGGCGGCGTCGGCGCCGGCGCTCATCGCGCCCGCGAGCAGCGCCTGCTGGCTCGCCTCCGCGAGGTCGCCCTCGAGGAACAGGTCGGCGAGCAACTGAGGCACGGCCGCCGTGGGGCGATCTTGTGGCCCGACGGCCAGGGCGGCGTCCCACGGCCCATTCGGTCCTTTCGAGGTGGCGAGGAGGGTGTGGGCGAGTTGGACGCGGCCCAGGACGGTGAAGCGATTGAGCCAGTACCGATGTCCGGCCCAGCCGGCGACGGTGGGCGGTTGGTAGAGGTCTTGGCCGAGGTCGGCCAGCGCTGCGCCGAGTTGGGTGGTGCCGACCGTGGCGCCCAAGCTGCGGACGAGGCCGATAGCGAACTCGACCGGGCTCTTGACGCGTTGCCGGTAGGCGAGTGGGGAGAAGAAGGCGTTGGACCGGAGCATCGTCTCGACCACCCGGCCGATTTGGTAGTCGCGCGCCAACTCGACCGCCAGCGGTTCCAGGAAGGCGTCCGCAGGCGGGTCTTCCTCGGCGATCAACCAGCGGTACAGTTGGCGGACCAGACGCCGGGCGGTGGCCGGCTGCTGCAGGAGCGCCTGGGCAACTTGTCGGGCGTCCCAGTCGCCTGCGCGCCCCAGCAGTCGGTTCGGGCCGGAATCGTGTTCGCGTTCGAGGTAACGCAGGTCCTGCTGGAACACGAACCAACCCGTGAAGGCGCGGGCGACCGCTTGGATGTCTTGGTCGGTGAATTGGCCGGCACCCAGCGTGAATTGCTCGAGCAGCGTGCGGGCGAAGGGGAGATTCGGACGCGCCCGGCGGTTGGCTTGGGCTCCCAGCCCCAGATAAACCGCCGGGTCAGCCAGGACGCCTTCGAACATCTCGCGGAAGCTGCCCAGGGCGTGTCGGCGCAGGAGTTGGACGTGGTCCGCCATGAGCTGGGCGCTGCGGACACGGGCGTTGCTCAGGGCGAAATGGCCGTGCCAGAACAAGGTCATGCGTTCGAGCAACGGGTGGGGTGTCTCGATCATGCGCCGCAACCACCAGGCCCGCAGTTCGTGGGTCGAGGCCCCGCTCGCTGCCGCGGCTTCGTAAGTGTCCGCGCTGCGGTTGAAGGCGGCTACGTCCGCGGCCGGTTCGAGGAGCGCGTCGATGGCGCGCTGGGGTCCGGCGGCCAGGGCTTGATCGAGTTGGGCGCGCGTGGCGCCAAAGGCGGCGCGCCGATAAAGGTGGCCGGCCTGGCGCAAGTCCCAGGGTTGGGCGGCGCTAGGCTCGAAGGGCGCCCAGGCCCAGGCCGGATCGGCGAGAGGTTCCCAGCTCACAAGCCAATGCGTGGCTGCGTGGTGGCCCTACCGCGCCGCTACGGTGGTGTTCGGGGGCGGCGGCGCCCCGGCATTGACCTGAGCCGGCTTGGGCGGGTCGGCCGTGGGCAGTTTCAATTCCAATTCTAAGCGGGCGCCGAGCGGACCGCTCGGGCGGCCCAGGTCGAGTCTCGCGGCGCCGACGCAGTCGAGCAAGGTGAGCAGCATGCCCAGTTCGGCCTCGGCTTGGGGCTGGGTGGTGCCTTTGTCCACCATGTTCTTGCGGACCAGATGGTCGAAGTTGGCGGCGAGGATGGCGCGGAGTTGGGCACCCTCGAGCTCGAGGAGCGTGTGGGTGACGGGGCGCGCTGGGCCAGGGGCGGCCTGCTCTCGATCAAGGGCGTCGATCAACTGGCGGGCCAAACCGTCGGTCGAACTGAGGATCAGATAGTCGCCCGGCCGGGCCAGTGCGGGCCGGAAATTGTAGCGGGCGTCGATGGGGGCCTGGCCGGAGGCGGCCGGCGGCCGGTAGTAGGCCACGGTGCCTTTGGTGTCGCGGTGGGCGAACCGGTCGAGGATTAAGCCCGGGTTCGCCTGCTGGCCCTGGGTGAAGTTCACCAGCCCGATCGCCTTCTGCCAGGCTTCTTCGACAACCTCGCCAAAGGCGGCGGGCCGACGCAGTCGCAGGATGGCGGCGAACGCGGGCCATTGGACCGCAGGCGTCCCGATCGCGGGGTCGTAGCGTTGGGCGGCGACCACCAGGCGAATCTCGGGTCGGGTTTCGCCGAAGACCTGTTCCGTCAGGTCCAGACCGCTGAAGAAGATGCCCATCATGTTCTCGAAGAAAATGAGGCCGGAGGTCCGCTCGGGGAACAAGACGTTCTTGGCAGCGTAGAAACCGTGCAGGTCACGATACAGGCTCAAACCGGCAATCGCACCCGGGACGGCAAGGTTGGGCAGGGCGCCGGTACCTGGCTCGCGCGGGGTGGCAAACGCGGCGGATTGCGCTGGGGCGGGCGGTTGGCCGTCGGTGGCGGCTTTGAGGATGAGCCTGCCGCCCTCGAGGTACATCCCGAGGGAGAGCCAGTTGGCGGTCTTGAGGGCCTCGCGTGTGCCCGCCAGAAGCAGGGTGGCCAACGGGTTCGACGCGGCGGTCAATGCCTGCTGGAGGCCGGGTCGGTCGCGCAGCGCCTGCAGGTTGACGAAGGCGGTGGCCACGGCGCCTTTGCCCGCTGCGCGGGCGGCCCCCTGGTAGAGTGGCGATGCGGCCAGGTGGCGGCCCTGCGGATCATCTTTCAGGTCGACCACGTACTTGAGAATCTTGGGTTGATTGGCCACCAGCAAGCGGCGGCCCAGGATCGCGTGGGCCTCTTTCGGCCCGAAACTGTGACCCGTCACACCGCGGTATTCGACGGAGGTCACCCGGTCGGCCTGGCCTTGTTTGGCCGCCTCCGCCACCGCGAAGCCACGCAGGATTTGGTGGAGTTGATCGAGCAGGTTGCCGTCACGGGCGTCTACGGCCAGCAAGATTTCTCCCTGTGGGCCCAGGGCGAGGGTGACTCCATCGCCGATGAGCTTCCGCGCGGCGGTACGCCAGTCGGTGCTTAGTTGGCCCTCGAGATACCCGAGGACAGCCATAAACTCACGGTACTTCGGCGTGGCAGTCCTCTGCTGCCAGACCGGCAACGCTCCGAGCGCGCGGGCCAAATCCTGGCTCAGGAGGGGGTCAAGCAGCGCCTCCGGGCGCGCCAACTCGATCACCGCCACCGCTTCTTCCGGGATCCATTGGTTTGCCGGAGGCAGGTCTTGCGGTTGGGCTAGGGGTACGACGGCCAGGACCGACCACGCCAGGGTCAACGAGATCAAAGGGTTCTTTCGCATGGGAAACGCCACAGTTGACTGAGCTTTCACTTCACTAGGACGCCCGACGCAATGGGGAGGTTTCAAGTAGTTTGGCGCGTGGCGTGGGGTCCGAGTTCGGCATGTTTCATGAAAGGGCGTCGGCTAGGATGGGCTTCGCTCGTTCTGCTATTTCCTATCCCTGAGAGCCTGTTGGATGGAATGGGCCACCCGATCGGCCAGGACGTCGTTGCCTCGTTGATTGAAATGAACGTTCTGCGGATTCTGCAATCCCTCGAGTCGCCCAGCTACTAGGGCGTAGAGATCGTTGACCCCGACTCGATTTGCCTCCATGATCCTTAGCGCGATGTCGTTGTAGCGCCGGGCATCTTCCGGAAGCCGGGCGGGGCTGGTGCCGGGCGGAAAAGGGGTCGTGGGGGCAAAGATCAGCTTGGCCCCCGTCGCCTTCAGTTTACCGACGATCTCCCGCAAATTCCTTTCATACACCTCGGGCTCCGCCTGCCGGGGATCGTCGAGGGAGGTCGAGTTCTGGGCGCCTCCGGCCACTCTGACGTGCCTGAGGTCATGCAATCCCCAGTTGAAGTGGATCACATCCCACTTGTGGCCGGAGAGCCAGCGGTCGATTTCCCGTACCCCCAGAGTTGTGCCCTGGCAGTTCTCCGGCCTCGATCCATCCGGCGAGCAGGGCCGTAACACATTGGCCTTCCCCGCCAGAAGTTCGCTAACCGCGAGGGTGTAGCCGATGGAGATGGAGTCGCCGAGGATGAGCACGTTGGGCAAGGCGGGAGCGGGCTCGATCGCCCAGGGACCGCTCTTGGTTCCGGTCCCGGATCGCGCCTCAGGCACGGAGGCCGCATCCGGCGATTCGATCGAACGTAGGTCGCGAGACTGAGGTCTAGGCTCGGTCCAGCTCGAACCGATCTGGCGCGGTTCTCCCAGGGCCTGCCGGATGACGATGGGAACATAGCCCACCTCCAGGCCCGGCGGCGGCGTGACGAACAAGCCGGGATCAAGGCTGACCAGCTTTCCGCAACCCGGAGGCGGCATGTAGTCGCGGTCAATCGGCCAGTTCGCGTGAAGTTTCTCCACGAACGACTGCAGCTTCGCCTTCTTTTCGGCACTCCAAGCGTATTGCTGGAAGGAGGGTTGATCCACGAAGCGATACCAAGCGTACGTCACCACCGAACCATCCACCAACGGGGCGGTAAACGGTCCGGTCTTGGGGCCGGGGTTCGCCCAGGCGCCGGTCTCGGGTGAGGTGTACGGGACACCCGGTTCGGCCAGTTTGAACTTTTGTGCAGACAGACCGGTCTCCGGCGGCACTTCGGATGGAGCGATGACCACGCGCTCCTCGCCGACGTGTTTCGAGTATTGCGGGAACACGCCTTGCGGACTGGGAGCGTCGGCCAGCCACTGCAATCCCCAGACGTTTCCTTCGAAGATTTTGTTTTCAAAAACCCGCTCGACGCCGGCGATCTTCTTGCCGGCTTGATCGTAGCGGGTGGGGCGCGAAGACAGCGCGGGTTTCCAGGCGCCTTGGTCGTCAAAGCGCCCGGAGCAGGCCGGGCCGCCGTCGCGCCAGGACTTGAACGCATCGTAGAGGGCGGCCTTCGAGTAATAGGTGACATCTTGAACGAGGAGCGCCCGGCCTTGCGCATCCACGGGAAACTGGAGCTTGGGCAGCTTCGAGTAGGTCGTGCCCTGGGCGTCGTTCGCGTCGAAGCGCGGCACGGTGTTGATCTCCATCGCGCCGCCGCCCATGACTCCCGGACGCGCGTCGAGTCCACGGCCGTAAATGAACGGGTAGTTGAACAGCTTGCCGATCTTGCTCCAGGTCTCGGGGATGTAGTAGGCGATGGGTCCTTTGAAATTGGCCGCGCTGAGAAAACAGGTCCAGCTTTGGTCGCCCGTAGGCGGATCGCCGGTGGTGGGATCGGTGAAGGGCAGCGCCATCCAGGTGTAACCGAGGAACTCACCGTTGGGATGGCCTTGGAACGGCAGCGCGTCGGGCGGGATGAGCAGGCGATTGCTGAGTTGGGCGATGCCGAGGCGATGGTCGGGAAGCGCCTCGTTGTCGTAGAAGAACGACCACCCCGGCGAGCCGATCTCGTAGTCGTAGCACTGCGGCGTGGCGTTCATGCTGAACTTGGGCGGGCCGTAGCGGAAATGGGTTCTGGCCCAGTAGCCCAAGCCGCCTTCCACCGTCTGGAAGACGCTGCTCCAGGTCGGCCCGCGCGGCTTCCACGTTCGGGCGAGCGTTCCTTCCGGCGCGAGCGGAGTGTCCTTGTTGTCGGAGTTGTCCGGCTGGATCCACGAGCTGGGGAGGCCGATCTGGAAATTGGCCAATGGCTGGTCCACCAATGGCCAGACCGCAGCGTAGAACCCCATCCCCGCGTTGTAGGCGCCGTCGGCCGGCAACTTCTCGTGGCCGAAGCCGATGTAGCCGTGCAGGCCGCGGGAGTGCGAACTGACCTTGCCAACTTCGGGACTGCGGACGGCCTTCGGTATTTGGTTCTGTGCCGTGCAGGGCGAGGACAGAAGCGCAATGCTCAACAGAGGCAGAAGGGCATTTCTCATGGCTGGACTTGTTGTTTCGGTTTATCGCTCAGACAAATTCCTCCCGCGCATAAGTTCAGTGCCGGACTTGTCGGGAGTCAGGCTGCCGGAAGACCGGCGTGCACCTCGATCAAATGCAGCCGCAGCCGCTCCGGGAAGTAGCCGAGAACGGCCGGTGCAAGATTGCTTGCTGCCTTGGTAGGGGATGGGGTGGGGAACACGCATGGAATCAGGACTTGTGCCGCGTCTTTGGCGTGGGCCTGCCATAAGCCGCAACTGGCTTCTCGAAGAATGCCATCTGCTCCAAGGCAGGCTGTGCGGTCGCGTAACGCACACCAGACAAGTTCGTCACCAACGCCTCTGTCGTTGGGTGACGCAGATCTTCAGTTGAGCCGACATGGTAAAAATGCTGCCGGGTGAAAAGTTGAAATCGCGGCTCCGTCCAATTCCGCTCTAGCAGCAAGTTCGTTCTGAACTCGTTGCTGTGCCACGTTGAGAGGACAAACTTGCAGGCAAGCTGCTTCAGCAAATCGGCCAAATCGTTCTCGTCCTGCTCTGACCAGGAGCTGAAATAGTCCACGTGCCGGCCTGTGTACGGCGGATCGGCATAGACGTAATCCCCCGGCACCGCTTTCGCCAGCGTCACTCGGAAATCCGCAGCCTCAAAAGTCCAGTCCTTGTTTGCGATCACTTCCCCGATTCGGCGAAGCTGGTTCGTGATCTTCGAAACGTACTGCACGGCGAAGCGGTCGGGCTTCCGGCAGAATGGCACGTTGAACTTGCCGGAGCGATTGAAGCGCATGACGCCGTTGAAGCAGGACCGGTTCAGGAACAGAAAATCCAATGAGCTTGGACTCGTGTTGAAGCGTTCCCGGACTTCGTAAAAATAGTCCTCGCCGCGCGTCCGCAATTTCTCCCCTTCCACCGTCAGAGACGCCTTTGCCATCGGCGCGGTCAAACGACCAGCCTGAACATCTCGGTAGAGCCGGATGATGTGAATGTTCGAGTCGCACAGCAGCGCTCGTTGTGGTTGGAGGTTCAGCGGCACCACGCAACTGCCACAAAACGGTTCCACCCACCGTTCGTAGTCCTTCTGGGCCAGCAGCGCACGGATTTCCGAAACCAGTTTGGTCTTGATCCCCTGGCACTTGATCGGTGGTACCAACGGCGGCGCGCTCATGCTACTCCCCGTTCTCCGCAGTTTCGTCCGCCCCCGCTGGTTCCTCAGCGGCCAGCTTGGCGATCTGCTTCCCATGCGCCCGGATGCACTCGATCCCCTTCTGCTTGTAGTCGGCGTATTCCTGCAAATTCGCGTAAGGCCGCTTGACGCTTAGCGCCTGGGCCATGTCGCGCGTCAGGTAAAACATCCAGTAGTCGTCATAGACCTCCTCGCTCAGCGTCGCGAACGGCCCGGTGCCCTTGATGAGTTGCTCGATCTTCGTGACCGAGCCGCTGTTCTTCGCGTTCCCGCTGCCGGGCCGAGCGGACGCGATGCGGTATTTCGGCTGCGCGAAGAAGCGGAAATCCCGGATGACCGACGGAATCTTCGCCAAGTCGTGCAGCGTGAACTGCCGCCGCTCGTCCGCAACGTCGTCGCACTTGGAATAGATCACGCCAACGACGAAGTGCCCGGCGTAGCGGCAGTAGGGATAGAGCGTGTTCTTGTTGCTCTGGCGGTTGCGGAAGTACCCCGTGAACGCTCCCGCGTCATGCCGTTTACCTCGGTATCGCTCGTCCGGTAGGTGCTCTTGATGTCCACCGCGAACATCCGATCCGACTTCGGAACGGTGAACGTCAGGTCGGGGTAGAAATTCTGCTGCGGGCAGAGTTCGATTTGCAGCCCGTGTTTCTTGCCACACTCCACGAACATCGGAAACAGGAGCAACTCCAGCACCTTTGACACGATGTTGGTGTCCACCGAAATCGTGTAGATGCGGCGGTAGATGTCAATAAAGCCTTTGATGATCCACTCCCCTTCCTTGGTCCCTACGGCGGCGGCAAAGGAACAGGTGTGGCCCTGCAGCTTCTTCAAGAACTGCTCGGCGGTCATGCGGCGTTGTGTGTTTCGCATTGGCTGTCTGATTGAACGGTAAGAGCGCAAACGAGGCTCGATAAGCCACGCAACAGCAGGGGACTTGCTGGCTCGCTTGCGGATGCCAGCCCGAGTGCTGCCGACCCGGCGGACGGCTCAATCAGCGTGCCGACCCGCTCCGGGAAGTAGCCGAGAATGGCCGGTGCAAGATTGCGTTTGCTGCCTTGGTAGGGGATGGGGTGGGGAACGCGCATCAGTTCCAAGGTCAATTCAGCCGGAAAGCTTGGACTATGGGCATCTGCAATGCCTTGGTTCATGAACTCAATTGCATCATCTCCGAGTTTCAGTTCGCGGGTGTCAACGACGGTTTCGTGTCCGGCATTCCGGAGGTCGCCCGCCAAGCGGCTCGCGATGGCGGCGTCTGCTCCTCCATGGGAGATGAAGATGTTCTTCATGGTTCTTCTCCTTTCCCCGACACTGGCGGACGTTCCTTGCACCTTACCGCATACGACACGGACTTTTCACGGAGCACCAATTCCCGCTGCTGGCGGCTCACTTCCACTGGCAAATCGTGCGAGTGGAGCCGGCTCCAAAGCGTGGCGCGGTCTGCTAAAGGGAGTTCGTCCACGAAGCGGAAGGCGGACGCGGCGAGGTAGGTACGGTCTTTCTCAAAGGCCAGCCAGTGGCGGTGAAGTCTTTCCGCCGCACTGCCTGAAGTGTTGGAGCCGGCGAAGATGTCCAGCACCGTGTCGCCGGGATCCGTGAGGAATTGGATAAAGAACGTCGGCAGCTTTTCCGGGAAGCGCGCCGGGTGCGGCTTCACTCCCACGCTCGCGCAGTGGCGCTGGTAGGGGGAGTTGCTCTCAGTGTTCGGGATTTGCAGGAGGTTCGACGGGATGGCACCGCCGTTGTTGTTGGCGAAGTTGCCGCTGATGTCGTGGCCGGAGGGGCGGATCTTCGGACGGTAGAAGCTCTCGGCGTCTTGCAGGAGTTTCTTCATCCGCTCGGAGTAGGGCGCGAGGACGCGGCGGACATCGGCTTTCGGGAAGTCGGTCTTCGCGAACCACCAGACGGTGTTCACGGAGTCTTTCGCACGGATCTTGCGCTTGTTCACCCATTCGATGGGCGATGGGAGTTTGGCCGGGTTGTGCCAGAAGAATTCTTCGGCGAGTCGGAAGCCGTGTTCGTCGCACAGGCGGAGCATAACGCGGAAGTTGTAGAGCGACCGCACGGGGCGTCCGCTCTGGTAGGCACCGCCGAGGTCGAGCACAAAGCTGCCGGTGGGTTTGAGCACGCGCTTGACCAGTTCGGCGAACTGGAGCAACCAGTTCACGTGGGCGTCCTCGGTCTCGTTGCCATATTCCTTCTGGCGCTGGAGCGCGAACGGCGGCGAGGTGATGACGAGGTCCACGGACTCGGCGGGCACGCGCGGAAGGAGGTCGAGCGAGTCGCCAACGTAGGCTTGGCCCAAGTCGGTTGTGTAAAGCGGGATTGGCAGAGCGGTTGGCACGTCAGTATTCCTCCAAGTCGTACACCCAACTGGCCAGAATCTTCCAGAGGACGGTGGCAGCGAAATAGACCTCTGGATCGAGGCGGCGCAGTTGCTCAATCTGGCCGATGCAGGCTTGCTGGCCCTGCGTGCCGAGTATGTAGGCGACCCAGCGGCGGGCGTCGTCGTCCACCAGCAACGGGAGAAGTTCGCGAACCTTGACGCGACCAGACCGGCTCACGGCCCACGCGATGCCGGCGCGCTGGTTTTCTTGGGCGGCGGGGAGTCTGGCGGCAACGCTGGCGTCGGCGGTAGCGGCGATCTTGCGTAAGGCACGGGCGGCTTCGATGCGAACCGGTTCGGCCAGTTCAAGGAAGACTTGAATCAGCGCGTCCATGCTGGACGCTTGCTTCAATTCGCCGAGCGCCCAAGCGGCTCCGGCACGTATCTCGGCGTGCTGGGCTTGGTCGAGCAGCACTTTCGTAACCGCCTCGCGGGAGTCGTCCGTCCGAATCTCGCCGGGGATGACCACGGCTTCGAGGCGATACTCCAAGTATTGGCCGTGGAGAGTCTGCTGGATGAAGGCCATCCCCGCACGGTCACCAGCGCGAGCGAGTCCAGCAGCAGCCTCAAGGCGAACGAAGATGTGCTCTCGCTCGTCCGCCATCCGGTGGGAAAGGGCGGCGGAGGCTGCGGTTTCACAGAGGTGCGCCAGGGCTTTCGCGGCGGTGTAGCGGTCAGCGACGGCAGGCGACGCCAGCAGGGCGAGGAAGCTGGAGGAGTCCGCGAGCCCGGAACATGGCAGGTTGGACGCAACTGGCACAACCGAGGCAATGATTTGGCCAGCGCGGATGGTGTCGCCAACCTTGACCAACGGTTGCAGCGACAGGTTCTTCTTGCTGAGCGCAAGAGAAATGGTTCGTTGGTCAGGCTCGCGCTTGAACTGAACCCGTTCGCGGCTGAGAGCGTGGATGACGCCGTCACTGCTGGCCACTGCACTTGGCCAAGTCACTCGCAACTCAAAGGCCTCGCCTGCGCCTTTGGGCTTCTCAGTGACGACCTGCTTCGCGGCGAAAACCTGCCGCAATGCCGCGGCGGAGACGAACTGGATTAGCGGGTTCGCCTGCCAGTCGGTCGGGCCTTCGCCGGTTTTGGCGCAGATGGAAAGCGCAACGACATCGCGGTCGTTCAACCCCTTGTCCCAGCCGCGCTCGGGATCGGAGAGCGAGTGGGACATGCTGATCTCCAGTTGCGTCTTGGCACGGGCTTCGACTCGCGTGCCGCACTGGAGGCAGAGAAGGTCCGGTACGCGGAGCCGCTTGATCTTGATGTTCTTCCAAATCTTGTAGCCCATCGAACCGCGCTCCAGTTCGATGGGCTGGTGGCCTTGGCGCTGCAATTCTGCAAACACTGCTCGTGCGCCGATAGCTCCAATCGCGAGCTTTTCGAGAAAGCTCTCGTCAGTCTTGAACGAGCGGCGGCCGGGCATACTGGAATTCTCTCGACGTCACGCAGCATAGCACGGCCGGCGTTCTCATGGGAAGCGAGTACTGGCCGCGTGGCGACCTGGAAGACGCCCACTTTCGCTTCGGTGCCGGTTTGGTACTTCGTCATAGCTTTTGGCAACGCCTCTGGGCTGGCTTGCGCTCACCTGACGCGCTTGTAGGTCCGCGCCAACGGTTCGCCCTGGCGTTTCCCAGGCCCATTCACATCGGCGGGATGGAGGCGAGAGCGGCGCGGAGGCGGTCGGTCGTGCCGTGCTGGGTGCACCACTTTTCGATGCAGGCCATGTCGAGGGTTTCCGGGCCTTGCACGGCCAAGACGTCGCGGGCGTCGTCCAAATCCTTGTTCCGACCCCAGCGAAGTTTTTGCACGATGACGTCCTCGGGGGTGGGGAGCCAGGTGGTCCGACCAAGTTGATCGGAAAACGCTTTTCGTCTGCGGCTGAACAACGAAAGCACGAACGGATCGCTGAATAGCTCGAACAACTCCACTTTGAATGGCGGGCTGCCGCGGGCCGTACCAACGAGGCGCTTGCTCCAAGTCAGGGTGTCGAACTGGGCTTGCCGGTCGAATTCCACAATCGGCTCCAGTCTTCGGACCACCCGTGCGATGGGATCGCCTGTGGTCACGCTCAACAGGATGTCCACGTCCTTGGTTGCGCGCGGGATGCCAAACGCGCTGACTGCAAAAGCGCCGGTGATTAGATGATCCACGCCTTCGGTGTCACAGGCGTCCAGCACGGCAGCGGCAAGTTCCTCGACGGTCATGACCGGGCTGGCTTTTTGGTGACAAAGCGGCCCGCGTCGTGGACGCCGCTCAAACGAGCCTGCCGACGTCGCACTTCTTGCCATCCCGCGTCCGCATCCGTGGTCTTCAACTGCCACATCGCCCCTTCGTGCATCCGAATGAAAACGCTGTTCGTCAGTTCAATGGCCTCGGCGAATCGTTGTTCCAACGTCATGCGGCGGGCGCGCTGGACTCGATCACGGTAGATCGCATCTTGCAGCGCCTTCAACGCCGCGGGATCATCGTGGACGTTCGACATGCCAGCAGCTTATTGCATCGTTCGCTGCCACGCAACGGGCGTCCGCGCGCTCAGGCTCGGAGCGTTGCGGGCAGGCGCAAGCCCATTGGGCTACACGATCTCCTCCCGCGCCGCATCCCAGCGAACCATGCGCCGTTCCTGCTGCGCCTTCAGCGACATGAGGAACGTGGCGGTTTCGATGAACGCTTCGTCGGTCGAACATTTCGGGGTGCCGCGACTCCGGACGCAATCCAACCAATCCACGATATGGTTGGGCTGCGCGGGCGTTTTGCCGCGCGCATAGCCTTTGGGCAAATCAGCTTTTCGATGGTGGCCTGCCGGGATGATCTCGAAATCGCTGACATCATGCGCAATGGCGTCGAATCGGAGCGTGGCGTCGCGTCCACAGATCGTCACCGGTTGGCGGTCGGTCGTGTTCATACTGCCCTCGAAGGTGACGGTGCGGCCCAGCTTCTCGAACTGGTAGGTCGCGATCCAGGTATCGGGCACTTCCCGGTCGTCGCGGAGCAGAGCGACCTGGCCGGCGCAGAGGCAGTTGTCGGGGATGCCGTGGCCGAGGAGGTATTGCACGAAATCCATCTCATGCGACAACAAGTCGCCGGCATACCCGGTGCCGTAGGCGTAGTAACAGCGCCAGTGCCAGAAGTGCCGTTCGTTCCATGGGATCTTCGGGGCCGGGCCGAGCCAAAGGTCCCAGTTGACCGCGTTGCGGACCTGCTCCGGATCGGGGCGATCCCATCGATCATAGTAACCGTACCAGCGCCAATTGGGACGGTCCGGCGGGGTGGACTTGAAGCGCCCCGTGCGCACCAGGGTGATCGGCCCGAGAATGCCTTGGGCGATGAGTTCCTTCGCCTGCAAGGCGCAGGTGGCCTGCCGCGCCTGGTGTCCGAGCTGGAAAACCACTTTGCTCCGCTTGAGCGCGTCGCGCATCCGCTTGGCCTCCTCGAGCGTCCGGGAGAGTCCTTTTTCGCAGTAGATATCTTTGCCGGCTTGGACTGCGTCGAGCACCATCGGGCAGTGCCAATGGTCGGGCGTGGCGATGACCACGGCGTCCACCTTCGGGTCGGCCAGCAACTCGCGATAATCCTCGTAGGCTTTGGTCTCAGGATTCCGGCTGCGCTCGAGGCCCTTCTGGCGGTGTGGCGCATAAACGTCGCTGACGGCCACGACCTTGACTCCGGACGCCACCGCCACGGCGTTCAGTAGGTCGCCGCCGCGAGTTCCAATGCCGATGCACCCCACCCCGATGGTCTGGTTGGGCGCGGGTGCGGACCGGACCGAGGGCGCGACGGTGGAAACGGAGGCGAGTGCGGTGGCTGTGTGTCCGGCAGTCCGAAGGAACTGGCGCCGGTTAAGGAACGACTGTTTGCTCATGGTAGGCATTTGTGGTTGTTCAATTGCGATTACCAATGCACGCCGTATTCGTCCAGCGGTTTTTCCGCGCGAATGCTCTGTTGGATGAAGTCAAACGCCTCGGCCCGAATCCGGTCCACCCGGCGACCCGCTTCCAGGTGCAGATCCAATTGGGCAGGCGTCCATCTCGCCTCGAACACCTGGATCAGCTCGGCCGAACTGACGACTTCGACGCCGAGGTCGCGGATTGCCTCGATCGTGCCGGCGTCCACGTTGGCCACGTAGGGCACGGCGCAACGCGGCGAATACTGCATGGCCACTTTCTTCGCCCCTTGCAGCAGTTGGCGCAAGCCCGCCTCCTGCTCCTGCCAGCGGGCGTACGGGAGCTTGGCGCCGGGCAACGCATCGAGGACGTGCGGCTCCACCTGGTGGACCGATGCCCGCGGCTCGCCGCGCGCCGGGATGGAATAATACCAGCGCCGGGAAACCAGGCTGATCGGCTTGAGGCCCAGTAACCGGTAGGCCAGCAGGTCCCGCTCGTGATGGTCGAAGAACAGCCAGCCATCGAGGCGGGCAGCTCGCAGCTCGCGTTGAATGGAATCGAGGTTCATCATTCGGTCGGTCCACGACAACTGCACGGGCCCCCGCACGCAGCGGCTTTTCTGGCCGTGAGCCTTTGTTCAATCTCCTTCGCCGTGGGCGCGATGGAGAGCCCGCCCAGTGCGGTGCAGCGCAATTCGCGCGGCATCTGGCCGGCCACCCTCTTGGCCGTCTCGATCACTTCGTCCAACGGGATGAGCGGATCGAAGCCGGCGAGGGCCATGTTCGCGGAGGCCAGCGCGTTGGAGGCGGCCATGACGTTCTTGCCGAGGCACGGGGCTTCGACGCGGTTGGCGATGGGGTCGCAAACGAGGCCCAGCATGTTCTGCAAGGCCATCGAGGCCGCGGCGAGGGCCTGATCCCGCGTGCCGCCAGCAAGGGTGACGAGCGCCGCGGCCGCCATGCACGCCGCCGCGCCGCCTTCCGCCTGGCACCCGCCGACTTCCGCCGCGAAGGTCCACTGGGTGGCGATGAACACACCGATCAATCCAGCGGCGAGCAGCGCCCGCGCCATGTGCTCCTCGCCCTGGCCCCTCGCCTCCGCCATGCCGATCACCGCGCCGGGCAGAGCGGCGCAGGCCCCGGCGGTCGGCGCGGCGACGATGACGCCCATGCTGCTCTTGACCTCCATCAACGCGGTGACGTAGAGCACGATGCGGTTCAAGGCGCCGCCCTCGAGCAGACGGCCCGCGTTCAACAGTTCCGCAAACCGCCCGCTCTGATGCCCGAGCACGCGATCCTCGTAACTCGTGCCGGCAAGGCCGCTGGCGATGGAGTTGCGCAGGATGCGGACGATGGCGAGCATCTTCGCCAGCACTTCGGCCTCCGTGAAACCGCCGCGGGCACGCTCGTACTCGACCGCGAGCAGCCAGAGGGGGGTATTTCGTGCGCTATCGTGCCTCAGCGTTTCGGCACAGGTTGTGAAAGGCAGACGCAGGTCTTTCCGCGATGGCACCGGAAGCACGGGGGAGAGTTTCTTCACCGCGAGCGGCGTCAAACCGGTGGGGGAGACAAATTGGGCTGCCTTGACCTGCACGAGTTGCCGTTCGCCCAAATCGTGGACGATGATTTCATCGGCCTTCCATCGGGCTTCGACGCCGGCAGGAAGCCAGATTAGGGTTTCGTGATAACCGCCGTCCATGTGCACCGGCACGCCATCAATGCCGATGACTTCCATCATGCCGCCGCCGGTCGAGATGGCGATGAGGGAGTGCGTTTCCCGTTCGTTGCGCAGCGTGAGGCGGTACGTGTTCGGATGCGGGTCGCCGACCTCAACGGTTTCGATGCGCAGTTTGATGCCGGCGTCCGCCAGCGCCTGCGCGGAGGTGGGCAGGCGGTCGTCATCCGCCTCCCAGCCGAGCAAACCGCCAAAGAGACCCATGTCGCTTCCTTGGCTTTCGTGGGTAGTCGGCAGCGAGCCAGCACGGTCAAACTCGACGAGCACCTCGGCGATTTCGCCATCCATCAAATCCCGGGCGAGCCGCCCGATGCGCAGCGCCGCGGCGCAATGGGAACTTGAAGGCCCGCGCATCACGGGGCCGATCACGTCGTTGAAAATGGAGACGGGGGTCATGGGGTAAGGTGCACTTGGCTGGCCGGGCGAGGCTCCGTGAAGGTGGGTTCGCGAAGTGGCGGTTTGCAGAATGCAATTCTGCTATGCGGCAGATTGAACATCTGCGCTACGGCCACCCGAGACTGACCTGTTACAGTCAATGGGTAGGGTCCCTTGCGAGGGCTTTCTCGATTTCGGCGGCCTTGCTCTTTTCCCAGGATTCCTTGTCCGCCCGGAACTTGTCCTCGAGGCGTTCGAGGGTGGCTTTGGCCTCGAGAATCTGCCGCTCGGTGTCGGCAAGCTGGAGCTCCTTGCGCTGCCGGTTGGCGCTGTGGCGCTGCTGGGCCCGCTCGTCCGCGCCGGCCGGGGCGGGGAATTTGATCGGCGTTTCCTCCGGCAGCCAGTCGTCGCTGCGCTGCGTGCCCAGCGGAACCTGGCGGTGATTGACAAGGTTAGCCAGCGGATTGCGCGCCCAGGCGTAGCGGTAATGCTCCGGTTGCGCGACGAACGGGCTGGTCAGCACCAGGACGTTGCGTTTCTGGATCGGGCGGTTCTGGCCGTCCACGCCCTCGGTGAGATAGTCGATCTGGGCGGGATAGAAACGGCGGTCCCTTCCGGCGATGGCGAAACCGAGCAGCCTGCCGTCGCTGTCGTCGCGCGTGCGGATTTCCGTGCTCATGGTTAGGCGCAGCGTGCCACTGGTCGCCTCGGCTTTCTCAATCGTCGGCGGGAGCCAGTAGTCATCGGCATCGCGGGTGCCGAGGAGCCGGTATGGGCTGGCCAGCGCCCACTTGGCGGCGCGTTCACCCACCGGGATCTTGATCTGCGGGTGATACCAGCTCTTGCGCAGGTCGTAGGAACTGGCGTACCCGATCGTCTGGTCGCCGGCAGCGCGAAGATCCCGGAAGGTTTGATACTGAGCTTCCCGAATCAGCGCTCCGACATCGGCCATGGGCTCGACGAAATGATCGAGCGTTTGCGGTTCGCCGGCGGTGCAAAGCGAGACGATGCAGAACGGCAGCTCCGCGTCGTTGAAGGCCGCGCGCCACGACTGGATCATGCCGCCAAACACCTGCCGGTACATGCGCGCGCCGGCCGAGCCTTCGAAGCAATTGTTAAAGCCCTGGTGAAAAACCGCCCCGCGAACGGCAAGCCCTTCAAGGGGTCGAATCACGGAGGCGTAACAGTAACCGGGCCGGTTCCGGTCAACCGCCGGACCCGGGCGCAGATCCGTGGGTGGCTGGCTGTGGGCGGGCATCGGCTTGCCTTCTTTGGCGAGCTTGGCCATCTGCGCTTCGTAGCTGGCGAGGCGTTTCTTCAGATCGTCCTGGGCGTCGTAGGCGGCGATCTTGTCCTGCCACTCTTGCATCTTTTCCTTCGTTTCCTTGCCCTGGATCGAGCGCATCACGTGCTCGGGCGTCCAGGTTTCCACGGTGGTGCCGCCGATCGAAGTGTCAATAAGCCCGATCGGCACTTGGGTGGCCAGGTGGATGCGGCGGCCGAAGACGTAGCCGATCGCGGAGAACTCCTTGACCGTTTCCGGCGAGCAGACTTCCCAGTCGCCCTTGCGGAAGTGGCGCTGCGACCAGTCGCTCCATTCGTGCAACCGCTCGAAGCTTGGCACCGAGGCAAAGCCCTTCCCGACCGGCATGGTCAGCAGGCGGATTTCGGGGAAGTTCGCCGAGGCGATCTCCAGCATCCCGTCATCCACCTTGGCGATTTCGAACTCCATGTTGCTCTGTCCGCCGAGTACCCAGACATCGCCGACGAGGACGTTCTCCAGCCTTAGCGTCCGGTCGCGCCCGGCAATGGTCATGACGGCGGGCGATGCGTTAGCCGGCAGGGCGGGCAGGCTCGCCGTCCAGAACCGATCCGGGCCGGCGGTGGCCTGCGCGGATTGCCCGGCGAAGGTCGCCGTGACCTTTTCGCCGGGACTGGCCCAGCCCCAGATGACCAGAGGCTTGTCGCGCTGGAGGACCATGTTGCTTTGGAAGGCGTTGGCGACGCACAGGCCGTTGCCGATGGCGGGCACCTCGACCACGTCCTCGCGCGGCAGGGCCTGCTGCTCGGCGGTACCCGCAGCCACCACGGCCAGGCTTGCCACCAGTATCACACTTTTTAACCGGGACCTTCGCTCGATGTTCATACGGAAATGTCCATGCAGCTTCTCATTGGGTTCCGGTCATGGGCAATTGTTTTACGATGATGCCGTACGGAGCGTTTGTGTCGAACGTGCCCATGCCCACCTGGCCGTAGCGGTTGTTACCCCACGCCCAGAGCGCCCCATCCGTGCGCGACGCTACGGTGTGACGGCCTCCCGCCGCGATAGTCTGAACGCCCGGCAGCCACGCCCGCCAGAACTCCTGGCCGGCGCCGGCGGGAACGACCAACGGGCTGCCGTTGTTGGGCACGGAACGTAGAGGCCCTTGGGGCTGGTCGGCTCGCTGGAGAGCGCCGGTGAAACGAATCGTCACGTGGGTGCCCGTTCGCTCCAGGCTGATCACCGGTCGGGTGCCGGCTCCCAGCGAGCGGGCCAGGAATAAGCCCAGGAACAGCAGGGCCAGGGCAACAACTCAAAATCCTGACGCCGCTCGTTCATCTGTAACCCTAGGTTGCCGCCCGAGTCCGAAAGCCGAAAACACATTTCAACTTTCTGCCGCGGAAAGCACTTCGAACATCTCCGGGCCGGCGGGGGCCAATCGCCCTGGACCTCGCCCTGAACCCAGCGGCGGCTTGACCGCTTGTCTGGTTCAACTTAAGATGACCCGGTTATGAATACCGTCATCAACGTCAAAGAGCTGCGGGCCGGGTTGCCCAAAGTGGTGCAACAGGTCCGCCGCGGCGTCCGGTTCACCGTGCTTTACCGGAGCCGTCCGGCCTTTCAAGTGGTGCCGGTTCACGCTCCCGACCAGACCCCGGGCGACGTGAAGGACGATCCACTGTACCGGGCGAAGCCCTTAGGCCGGTCAGCGGACGGACGGTCCGCGGCGGATCACGATGAAGTGCTTTACCGCCGATGAAACTCCTGTTCGTGGACACCGCTGGCTGGATGGCCTGCGCAGACGAGTCCGATCCCGCCCATCGCTGGGCCGTCGCGGTTCGGGATGCCTGGCTCGAAGGAGGAGGGTTCTTCGTCACGAGCGATCATGTGGCGGACGAAACCCTCACGCTTTTGAGAATCCGTTTGGGGATCGAAGCGGCCGAGGCCTGGTGGCGGCAGGTGGACGACAGTCCGCGCGTCCGTTGGGAATACGTCACGCTCGCACGGGCCGACAAGGCGCGCACGCAGTTCTTCCGCTATCGTGACAAAGACTTTTCATTCACCGACTGCACCAGTTTCGTGCTGATGCGCGAACTCAAGTTGCGCGAAGCGCTAACCACCGACCACCACTTCGTCCAAGCCGGCTTCGGGATCAAACCCTGAACCGTAGCGGCAAATGTGAGTTCGCTCTGACTTCCTGAGCGATTTGAGCCGACGCACGTCGGCTGCTACAGAGTCTTGAAAGAAGCTCCTTCCGCCAGCAACTTCCGCGCTACGGCGGCGGCCCCTAATTCGTCTGGACATCCGCCGCGACTTGTAGCTCTCAGCCACGGTGTGGGGTCGGTGGCGCGAACCCTGCGATTGGACTACAACAAACTGAAGCGCCAGTTGGCTCCCCCCGCTCCGGCAATGCCCCTGGCGCCAGCGTCGTTTGTGGGACTGCAGCCACGCGACTGGATGACCCAAGCCGCCACCCTCTGCCGCAAATGCCTGCGAGCCAAGCTCTACTTGCTGAAAACTCCGGCCCGCCTGGTCCGCATCCTGGCGACGACGCAACCGCTCATTCAGGCTACCGTTCACGAACTGGATGACACCCCCTTGCGGGTGCAGAGTCTGCGCCAGCAACCGACCCAGGCTCCCCCGCCGCCGGAAGGCCAGAAACGGACCGGCATTTTCACCACCAGCCAACATCAGGCACACCTTGATTTTGCCGGAACAACCGCCGCTGGAACGTCTGCAAAGGAGCCTGATACGTGGCCGCGCCGCTGCCATTTTCAGACCCTGAACTCCGGTTGCTGCGCTCCTTGTTGCAGCACAAGGTGAGGTTCATGGTGGTCGGATTCGCGGCGGCCACGCTCCAGGGCGCCCCGGTCGTGACCCAGGACGTTGATCTCTGGTTTGAGAACCTCGGTGAACAGAAGATCTCCCGTGCTGTGACTGGTCCCGCAGCGCGGGACACCGTCGCGCTCCGTGCGGTGAAGAGGCGTGAACGTCGTCAACGTGAACGGCGTGATCTCGGTGAAGCCGATTCTGCCCGCGAGCGTTTCCGGACCTTGCCGAATCAAGTCCCGGGACACGCTGCCCAGGATCAAGAAGCGCGCCGGCGTTTCCGGCCGATCCGCCAGCACGCGCAACACCGGAAACATATCCGGGCGGCGCTGGATTTCATCAATCACCACCAGACCGCGCAGACCCTCCAGCGCGAGCTTGGGATGCTCCAACCGACCCAGATGCACCGGGTCTTCGAGATCGAAATAGTCCTGCTCCATCGGAAATTCTGCCGAAGCCGTTTCTGATGGCCGTGTCCAGCACGGCCAGCCAATCCTCGCCGCCCGCCAGAATCTGCTCCGTCGTGGGTGCTCGATGATTTTCCAGTCGTGCCGGCTGGCCTACCCGGGAAACGCCGCCGGTGTCGAGCAGTGGGGGGGGCTTGCTCATTCAGGAACGATGATCGGGAGTTTCGCCGCCTTCCAGGCGCTCATGCCGCCGATCACGTTGGCAACCTCGGCGCAGCCCTCGCGCTTGAGGAACGACGCGGCGATGGAGGCGCGGTAGCCGCTGCCGCACACCACGGCCACCGGTTGGTCGTGGGGCACTTCGCCGACGCGCTCCTCCAACTGGCCGCCATGCACGTGGAGCGCGCCTTCAATGTGGCCGGCACGCCATTCCTTCTCCGTGCGGACGTCCAGCACGGTCAGGCCGGAGCAGTCTGGCGCCACTCGTTGTTGCAGTTCATGCACGGACAGCGTGTCGAGCCGCGCGAGGGGCAGGCCGCGCGTCGCCCACGCCTCCAGGCCACCCTCAACCCAGCCCTGGACCTGATCGAATCCCACGCGCACGAGATGCGTCGCCACTTCGGGCATCTGAGCAGGTTCGTCCAGCACGACGAGAATCGGGTGGTCATACGGCAACACCCAGCCGGCCCAGGTCGGGAGGTTCGGCCCGAACGGAATGCTGATCGCGCCCGGTATATGCGCGGCGGCAAAGGCCTCCTTCGTGCGCACGTCCAGGATGAGGCAGGATTCGCATTCCCGCGCGTGAACCTCCTGCGCGCTCCAGCGTTTGCGCCCCGGCAGTTCCGGGCCGAGAATCGCAGGGCCCTCGCGGTTGACTTTCTTCATGCGCCGAAAATAGGGCGGTGCAAGCGGCATCTCGGCCATGAGATCGCGCACCCATTGCTCCTGGGGCTTGCTCACCAGGGCCGGATTGAACCGCCGCTCGTAGCCGACGGTGGACGACCGGCGCGAATTCAGCGCCTTGCCGCACAAGGAGCCCGCGCCGTGGGCTGGAAAAACCTCGGTGAAATCCGGTGTGCCGGCCAATGTTTCAAAGACGCTGCGATAGAGCTGCCCGGCCAGTTCCTGCTTTTCCTTCTCGCCGAGCAAGTCCGGGCGGCCCACGTCGCCGACGAACAGAAAGTCGCCGGTGAACAGCATCCACGGCGTGTCCGCGCTGCGGGAATGATCGAAGAGCGCCCATGACATGTGCTCCGGGGTGTGGCCGGGCGTGTGCATCGCGCGCAACCGCAGCGCGCCGATCTGTACGTCGTCGCCGTCCTGTGCCACGTGGTCGGTGTAGGGCGGTGTCCATTCGCGGCCTCCCAGGCCGGAGCAATGGATCACCGGAGCTTCGGCCAACCGGGCCTTGAGTTCGCGCGACCCGCTGACGAAATCGGCGTGAACGTGCGTTTCCAGGACGTGCCGCACGCGCAGTTCGTGCTCGCGCGCGAAACGCAGCAGCGGTTCGACATCGCGCGTCGGATCAATGACCGCCGCCTCTCCGGTGGCCTCGTCGGCCACGAGGTAGGAGGCAATGGCGAGGCCGGGAATGAATCGTTGGTGGAGAATCATGGCTGGGTTTGGGTTTGGCGGTTCTTCAGCAGGTGGACAAGCCGGTGAGTTCGAGGAGTTTATGGACGTGGTTTTTCATGGCTTGATTCTACCGGTTCGGTTTTGGACGAACAACTCTTCCGGATAGAGGCCGCCGGCACGGGAGCTGACCCGCGAGTTCCTCGGCGGGGTAGGTCCAGATTTCCGCCAAAGTCGGATGGTAGTGCGGCATGGCGGCGAGTTCGCGCACCGTCATGCGGCCGTGCATCGCGGCCACGATTTCGTGGATGAGTTCGCCGCCACTTGGGCCGACGCACGCGCCGCCGAGGATTTCCCCCGTGGCCGGGTGCGCCAGCAATTTCACGAAACCGTCCGTGGCGTCCATGATCAGGGATTTGCCGTGGTCGTTGAACGGATATTGGGCGACGAGGACGCGTTGGCCTGCGACGGCGGCTTGTTTTTCCGTCAACCCAACCGTGGCAATCTGCGGCTCGGTAAACACAATCTGCGTCAGCAGCCGGTAATCCATGACTCGCGGACGTCGAGGATGAAGGATGTTGTGCGCCGCGGTTTCACCTTGCTGAATGGCCACATGAACCACCTCATGCGGACTTGTGCAATCGCCCGCCGCGTAAATGTGCGGCGCGGTCGTCCGCATCCGTTCGTCGGTCACGATTCGTCCGCCGTCCGTTTCCACACCGGCCCGTTCGAGGCTGATCGATGCCGTGTTGGGACTGCGGCCCAGCGCGAGAAGCATTTCCTCGGCGGCGACCCGCCTTCGCTTGCCCGCGTGCTGAAACTCCACGACCTTCTTCGGTCCTTCCCGCCGGGCGTTAAGCAAGGTTGTGCCGGTGAACAATCGGACGTCATCCCGTTGTAGCGCGGTTTCCAGCGTCTCGGCGGCATCCGAATCGAATCCGCGCAGGATGTGGTTGCTGCGCTGAATCAGCGTCACCGCCACGTCGAAGCGCGCAAACAACTGCGCCAACTCCACCGCCACGCTGCCGCCGCCCAGCACGATGAGCGATTTGGGCAGCCGCCGGAGTGTGACTGCGTCATCGCTGGTGATGAATCCGGCCTCGCCCAGTTGCGGCAGCGGGGGCGGCGACACCACCGAGCCGGTGGCCAAAATAAAATGCCGGGCGGTCAACGTCCGCCCGTTTCCCAGGTCCAGCGTGTGCGGATTCCGAAAGCGGGCGCGGGCGCGGATGAGCGCGAAGTCTCCACCAATGAGTTGCTGCTGACGGTAGCCGGCGAAATCCCGGATCATGGATTCCTTGCGCACCATGACTTCGTTCCACTGAAAGGGGACGGGCTTGCGCTGCATACCCCAAATCTCCACGCGCTGCGCCTGGTGACGCACTTCCGCCGCCCAGAGCAGTGCCTTGCTCGGCATGCAGCCGCGCAAAATGCACAAGCCGCCCAACTCGCGCCCGCCTTCGATCAAGGCTGTGCGCAAGCCAGCATCCGCCGCTGTCCTTGCCGCGGCAAAACCAGCGCTGCCGCCGCCGACAACGGCCACATCGAACGCAAAACGGGATCGGCTTTCCGGCTTCACAGCTTGATGACATCACTTTGCGCCGGCCAAGATGAGGCAAGGACCCGGAGCGCCGGGATGGTACGTGTCGAATTCAGCCAGAGCTTTCTTCGCGTGGGCCTGGTCGCCCGAGAGCGCCCAGCAACCGGCGGCCAGGACGAGGGCGCGGACTCGTGTCCGCCAGGAGGATGGGAATCGAGGATCAGTGTTCATGAACGTTCTTGCAGGTCGATGACGCGTATGGCTTCAGTGTCCTTCCGCCGATTGTCTCGTCGTGCAAGCGTAGACGATCGGCGCCGTGCTAGGGTTTCGCTTCCGGCAACAGTCTCTGCAAGAGTCCGAAGTCCAATGCTGCCGCGGGGGCGAAGGCAGGGGACGCAACATAGCACAGCAGGCTGTGCAGCAATTGCCGCGCCTCGGGATGCTCCTGCAGGCCCAGCAGGTCGCTCGCGCAGACCAGCAGTCTGCCCGGCCCCACCCGGGTTTCGAACAGCAGACCCAGCTTGTGGTTGCGGGCGAAGTTGTCAATGACATGGATGATCGGGCGGTAGTCCGCCGGGGTGTCGTCCAGGATGATCGGCCGGGCGGTCTTCACCAGGCGCCACCATTGCCAGTTGCTGTGAAACTCGGTGGGAAAGCGCGCCAGGGCGGCATGGGCCGGATCGCAGAGGAAACCCTGCGTGCCCGGCGCCGGCTCGATCCCGCGTTGTTGGGCGCCGCGGGCGAACATGGGCCAGCACCAAAAATCGGTCTGGAACGCGCCTTTCACGCAGTGCTCGAGTTCGTCGTGTCGGGGAAAGAGAAGGACCTTGCCGCCGCGATCCAGATGCTGACGCACTGCCGTGTCGAGGCGGTCAGCGATGAGGACACCCGCAGGCGTGCGCGTGTCCGCCTTCGGCGGGTAAACCCAGAGGTCATACCGGTTGCAGTAAGGGGTCCCGTCGATGGCCGTGGTCAAGTCGAGTTGTTGGGGCGCGTTGACCCGGTCCAGGGGAACGCGGATGTGGCCTACAGGACCGACTTCACCCTGTTTAATCGTCAGCGGACCCAGCACGCCGGAGGCAACCACCGGACCGTCGCGCTCGGCCAGCGTCCACGCCACGCGGGCGCTAGGGAGGTCGGCTGCGCCGTAGTGGGCAATCTTGATCTCGCCCGCGAAGGTTTCGCCGGTGGTCCACGCGTATTTCTCCATCAACAGCAGCGGCACGGTCTCGGAACAGAACTGCCGCCATGCCTCGGGCGCAAGAATACCCTTGGATTCCATGAACACGTTCAGCATGCCTACCAGCGCCGTGCCTTGGCCGAGGAAATCCACCAGGTCCAGCAGTTGGAAGCCGGCAAAGCCGGGTGTGCGCAAGGCGGTTTCGATGTCCTCCCGGTAGCAGATCGCCGACAAGGCCCCGGACGCCCGCAAGAAATCGTGCGACAGCCCCAGGAGGTTGGCCGCCCGCAATCGCTCGCGAAAAATCTCGAGGTTGCGCGCCTTGAGCACGCCGGTGTACTTGGGAATTTCACTAAAGTCGGGCGCCACCTGGTACTGCCCGGTTTCATGCCCGATAACCGGCGCGGGCACCTCCGCAATCGAAGCGGAGTAATCCATCAAAGTCGAAGGCGGACGATGCTCGATGTGGCCTGCGCCAAAGTCGGCCGAGAAGAACGAGCCGCGCACTGGCAGCGTCTTACCGGTTTTGCCGGTGACCCAGAAGTCGTCGCCAGCGGCGAAGCTGGGCGCCCAATGCAGGTTGTTGGCCCCCTGGGCATAGAGCCGGCGGGGATCCAGCTCCCTGAAGTAGGCGACCATCTGATACATGGCCGGCGCGCGGCCCAGCTCGTTGCCTAAGGTGAACATGACAAACGAGGGATGGTTGCCGTAGGCCCTGAAGATCAGGGTGCCTTCCCGAAGCAGGTAAGTGGCCAGCGGCGTGTGCGGGGAGGTGTCTTCCATCTCGATGAAATCCACATTGTAACGCTCGCCCGGCTCCCGCTCCTTCAAGGACCCGAAGCGGCTGCTCTTGTTGGGCAGCTCGGGCGCCAGATACATGCCCACTTCGTCGGCGGCCTCGAGCGCCGCCTCGGGCGGGAACCACGAGTGAAAGCGGTAGTGATTTAGGCCGTATGACTTGGCGATCCGCAGCAACCGAATCCACTCGGCCTTGTCCATGGGCGGATAACCGGTGGCAGGGAAAAAGCAACAGTCAATTCGCCCTCGCAGGAAGACGGTGCGGCCATTGATCTTCAACCGCGTGCCGTCCCGGACGAATTGACGCATGCCGAAGTTGACGATCCGCTCATCCCGAAAGCGCTGACCGCCAGCTTCGGTGTCCAGCGAGACGGTCAGGCGAATCAGGGCCGGGTTGAACTCGTCCCACAAGGGCACCGCCTGGCCCAGCTTGTAGATGAAGGTGACCTCGTTCTTCTCCTCGAGGGCGCTGGCGGTCGTGGACTGCGCCGCGAAAGACACCGACACAGGCACATTCCAGCTTTGTCCCAAGACTGTGAGCTGGCCCGTGGCCGCCTGGCCCGTAAGGTTGCCCACTACCGCCCGGAGGGTCGCTTGCTGGTTGGCCACGTCCGGATAAACTTGGACCTCATCGAGCCAGACCGGATCGGTGGCCCGCAGTTCCATGCGGCCGACGATGCCGTTCCAGTTGCTCTGCGTGCGCTCGTCTACCGCGTGGGAGGGGCCGACCGGCGGCAGCTTTTCGTTGTCCACCAGCACGGTCAGCGTGTGCCGGCCAGGCCGGAGGGTGCGGGTCAGGTCGTAGACCTGCGGTGCGCTGAGGGTGTCCTCCGCGCCGCAATCCCGATCGTCCACCCACACCCGAGTGTGCTTGCTTCGCTCCAGCAGCAGGGTGATCCGTTTGCCCCTCCAGGGTTCGGGGATGACCACCTCGCGTTGGTACCAGGCCGGGCCTTTCCAGTACCAGACCCGCGAGAGACGCTCGACCTGCCGTTCGTCCTTGAATACCCCTCTGTGGTTGGTGTCGGTTGTGCCGGGCAGGTTTACCGAGTCATTCAGTTTTTCCGTGAACCACCTCTTCTCGACGCCGACGTTCTCCGGATCGAGCCGGAGCCGCCAGGCGCCGGCGATAGGGATGACGTTTTCCTGCGCCGATGCGGCGGCGCTGGCCCAGGTTGTCAGGGCGGCCAATGACCAGGCGAGCAGGCCAGTGCGGACCCAACGTGTCATCGCGACGAATTCATACCACGGTGAACGACGGCGGCCCAGCGCGACCTGGCCCACGCGTGCTGCGGCGGCGACTCCACACGCCCATCGACCAAACAAATTGGCATCCACCAGAATCATCGCAAGCGTTGACGCCAAGGTGGTCGGCGCTCATGGGGGCCATACACCGGTAGGGCGCGACCGCTGGGCGCGCCGAACAAG
>Ga0194126_10000719_pt1 | contig 55604 bp, 46 predicted proteins | sample TA2KigC150mmetaG_FD_148641 | JGI IMG/M metagenome (GOLD analysis project Ga0194126, IMG submission 148641) | Freshwater microbial communities from Lake Tanganyika, Tanzania - TA2015035 Kigoma Deep Cast 150m | ecosystem: Environmental > Aquatic > Freshwater > Lake | place: Tanzania: Lake... | reverse complement strand
CGACCTGGTGGGTTCGGCCCACCACGCCTTCGCCGCCGCCGGGGTGCGGCCGCCGTCGGCGGTCACCCCTCTGGGACCGGTCAGTTGAAGACCAGACGCCGGACTCCAATAGCATGTAGTGCCACCCCTTTTTTGCCATGGCTTAACTTACTGATAATCCAAAACTATTTTTTTACAACTGTCGAAGATGAGTATGACGCTACATTTCTTTAGCCGGCGCCCTCAATCAAGGGCGGACACACGGCGCCCCTACAAGAAAATTGTTGTTGGTTTGCGACTTGGTATCAGGCCAGCCGGCCGCGAAAGCGGATGATGCTGAGGCTGAGAAAAACCACCCCCAGCCCGGCCATGGCAGCCATTTGGGGCCACAGGGACGCCAGACTTCGACCTCCCAGGAAGACGCCCTGCACGATGACGATAAAGTATCTCAAGGGATTGACATAGGTAATATATTGAAAGATTGTGGCCATGTTGGCGATGGGGAATATCAGGCCGGAGAGCAGAATGGCGGGGGTCAGCACGAAGGTGCCGGCCATGACTGCCTGTTGCTGGGTGGTGCAGGCCGTCGAGATCAGCAGGCCCAATCCCACGGAACTGAGGAGGAAAGCCATAGTCCCGATAAAGAGCACTATCACGCTCCCCTGAAAGGGTATCTCGAACCAGAAGACGCCCACCAGGGTTACCAGGGCTACGTCCACCAGAGAGATGAGGATGAAAGGGATAGTCTTGCCGGACAAGAATTCCAGGGGGCTGAGGGGGGAGACCAGGATTTGCGCCATGGTGCCGATCTCTCTCTCCCGCACCACCGAAAGGGCGGTGAGCATCAGGCTCACCAGCATCACCACCATGGCGATGACCCCGGGAACAAAGGCGTTTTTGCTCTCCAGGTTGGGGTTAAGCCAGGCTCGCGGCTCGATCACCACCGGTGTCTGCAATCGCTTCGGCAAATCCAGGCGCCGGAGGGTCTGTTGGAGAATCTCGCGAGAGTAATCGTTGAGGATAGTCCGGGTATATTTAGCCACAATCAAGGCGGCGTTGGAATCGGTGGCGTCCAGGATGAGTTGCAGCGGGGCCGGCTGGTTGGCCTTGATTTTTTCGGCAAAACCCTTCGGGATGCGCACCGCCAGGGTAATCCGGCTGCGGTCGATCAGGTTCCGCAGTTCCGCCTCGCTGTTGATGGAATCCGTCAGGCGGAAATATTCCGACGCCGTGAACCGGGAAAGCAGGAACTCGCTGGCCTGGGTGCGATCTTCGTCAAAGATGGCGAAAGGCACCTGCTTGATATCGAAGTTGATGGCATAGCCATAAATAATGAGTTGCACGATGGGGGGCAGAAACAGGAAAATCCGCAACCGCCGGTCCCGCCAGACCTGGATGAATTCCTTTTTCACCATTTGCCAGATGCGTCGGCCCATTATATTTTACCTGATCTTTTTCACGGGGCGCCGCAGGGCAGCTAACAGAAACGTGGCGGCAAAACCCACCAGGATCAAGGCATCCGGCCACAAAATGTCCAGACCGATACCCTTGGAATAGATGCCCTTGGAAATGGTCACCAGGTATTTAGCCGGCACCAGGTAGGACAATATTTGGAGCGGCAACGGCATCAGCTGGATGGAAAAGACGAACCCCGACATCAAGAGCGCAGGAAGAAAATTGATGAGCATCGCTGTCTGAAACGCCTGCAACTGGTTGGCCGAGGTGACCGATATGAGGAGGCCCTGGGCCAGCATCACCAGGAGGTAAATGGCCGACAGAGCGATGAGCAACCCCAGGCTGCCGCGCAAGGGGACTTCAAAGAGAAAATGTCCCATGAGCATGGCCAGAGACAGCACCAGCATACTCACGCAGAAATAAGGCGCCAGCTTGCCCAGGAGAAGTTCTGATTTTTCCAGGCTGGTGGCAAACAAGCTTTCCATGGCGCCCCGTTCCACTTCCCGCACTACGGACAGGGCCGACAGGATGGTGCCCACCATGGTCATGATGACCACGATGAGACCGGGCACGATAAAATTGATGCTCTCCAGGTCCTCATTGAACCAGAAGCGCCACTCGGGTTTCAGGCGCAATTCCAGCCGCGGGAGCCCATCTCGGTTCAGTCTGTCCCCCAATACCTTCTGGTTGAAATCGCCGCTGATGCTTTGGACATAACCCAGGATAACGTTGGCGGCGTTAGGTTCGGCGCCGTCCACCAGGGCCTGGATCGGGGCGGTGCGGCCGCTTTGCAGGAGTCGGGTGAAATCATGGGGAAACACTAAACCCAAACGCACCTGGCGGGCGGCGAGCAGGAGGTCAATTGCCTCACTGCCGCCAGCCGAACGCGTCAGGTTAAAATAGGGCGAACCCCGGAACTCGTTGAGAAACTTGTCAGCCAGGTGCCCTCGGTCCCGGTTGCAGACCGCCACGGGCACATCTTTAATGTTGAAGGTCAGGGCATACCCGTAGATCAGTAACTGAATCACCGGCAGCAACATGATCATGATGAGACTGTAGGGGTCTCGGCGAATGTGGATGAATTCCTTCCGGGCGATGGCCCAAGTGCGCCCCAGATCCATAGGCTCAAACCCCTCGAACCCTGGAAATCATGGCGATAAAGGCGTCTTCCAGGGTGGGGGAAACCGGCGTCAACCGCCGAATGGAAATTTGCCGGGCTTTAAGGGCTTCCCGCACCATCACCTGGGCTTGCTCCGGGTTGGCGGCGGCCACGTGGAGGCGGTTGCCGAAGATCGCCGCCGAGGTCACCGGAGGCAAGGACCGCACCACCTCAAAGGCCTCATCCAGGCGGTCGCAATGGATGGCCAAGATTTCTCCCGCCATAGTTTCTTTGAGTTCTTGGGGGGCGCCCAGGGCGATGAGGCGCCCTTGATGCAGGAGCGCCAGCTTGTCGCAGAACTCATCCTCATCAAGGTAATGAGAGGTTACCAGGGTGGTCACCCCCGCGTCGGCCATGTCATAGATCAGGTCCCAGAAATTCCACCGGGACACAGGGTCAACGCCGCTGGTGGGTTCGTCCAAAAAGAGGATGGCTGGTTCATGGATGATGGCCGAAGCCAGGGCCAGCCGCTGCCGCAAACCCTTGGCCAGGTGGCGGGTCAGGTCGCGGCGTCTCTCGGACAGATCCATGAGGCTCAGCAGTTCTTGGGCGCGCTCCCTGGCTCTGGCGGGCGACAGTCCATAAATACCGCCGAAAAAAAGCAGGTTCTCCTCCACCGTCAAGTCTTCATAGAGGGAGAAGCGTTGCGACATATACCCGATTTGCCGCTTGATCCGCTTGGCCTCGCGGGCCAGGTCCAGTCCCGCCACCTGGCCGGAACCGGAGGTGGGTTGCAACAACCCGGTGAGCAGGTGAATCGTGGTGGATTTTCCCGCCCCATTGGGCCCTAAAAAGCCGAAAATTTCGCCGCGGCGCACCTGAAAACTAAGGTCGTCCACGGCCCGAAAGTCCCCGAAATCACGGGTGAGGTTCTTTACCTCGATGGCAAAGTCAGTCTCCATCACCCCTCTTGCCGGCGCATAATCTGCACAAAGACATCTTCCAGTCCCGGTTCGGTCTCGGAAATCTGCATGGCCGTGACCCCGGCCTGGCGCAGCGTCTGTTCAATGAAGCCTATCGCCGGCTCGGCCCGGTCCACGGTGACCACGATCCGGTCACCCATGGCCAGTACCTGCCGGAGATAAGGTTGGCCGGAGAGAATCCTCCGGGCCGCCCTCAGGTCCGGAGTCCGCAACTCCAGCAATTCTCCGGCAAACGCGTCTTTGAGGGCTTGCGGGCTTTCGGCCACCAGGAGTCGGCCCTGATACATCAGACCCACCCGATGGGCCCGTTCCGCTTCATCCATATCGGGCGTAGCCAGGAAAATGGTGACGTCGGTTTTCAGGAGCTCATGCAGGATAAACCAGAATTCCTGACGGGAGACGGGGTCCATGCCAGAGGTTGGTTCATCCAACAGGAGCAACCGGGGCCGGTGCACCAGGGTGCAGATCAAGCCCAATTTCTGGCGCATCCCTCCGGAAAGCTTGGCGGCCAGGCGGTCCTGGAAAGGGGTGAGATTGGCGAAGGCCAGCAACTCCGGCATGCGTTCCCGCCGCTGGGCCCGGGAAACCCGGCAGAGGTCAGCATAAAAAATGAGGTTTTCCGCGACCGTGAGGTCATCATAGAGGCCGAAGCTTTGCGGCAGGTAACCCAGGCGCTCCTTCATCTGCCTGGTTTGCCGCAAGGTATCTAACCCCCATAACCGGGCCTGGCCTTCATCCTGTGGCAAAATACCGCTCAGCATCCGCATGGCGGTGGTCTTGCCGGCGCCGTCAGGCCCCAGGAGGGCAAAGACCTCGCCCCGGAATACTTCCAGGTCAAGGTGGTCCACCGCCACCCGCGGCCCGAAACGCTTGGTCAACCCGGTGGCTTGAATGCAAATCTCAGCAGTATTACTTAGCAAGGGAGATGACTGCCTCGGCCGGCATGCCTACTTTCAGCGCTCTCTGGGGATTGGGCAATTTAATCCGGATGCGATAGACCATGGTTACCCGCTCCCGGTAGGTCTCCACCGTCTTGGGGGTAAACTCGGCTTTCGCGGCAATGTACGATATGGCGCCGGAATATTTTTCCCCGGACGCCCAATCAATGGTGATGGCCGCCTTCTGGCCGTAGCGCACCTTCCCCAGGTCCCTTTCCGGCAGATATCCCTCGAACCAGACGTTATCCAGATCACCCAGGGTGATGATGGTGGCGCCGACCGCGGCTAATTCTCCGGGATTGGCTGACCTCGCCAGGACCAGGCCGCTCACCGGGGACGTCAGGGTGGCGTAGGTCAAGCGCAGCTTGGCTAATTCCAAAGCCGCCTTCGCCTGCCGGAGCTCCGCATCTTTGAGCTTTTTGGGGCCGGGCGTTGCGTCGGCGGCTTCCCATGCCCCTTCCGCCGCATCCACCTCATGGCGAAAAACCTTGTCATCCAGCTTTGCCACCACCTGGCCGGCCTTGACGTCCTCGCCCAATTCGATGGAGATTGCCTCTATCCGGCCGGGGACCTGAAACGCCAGATCCGTTTCGGTCGCCTCGATGCGCCCTGCCAGCTTTATCTCATTCGCCGATTTTTCCTGGCCCGGCCAAATAGACCCACAGGCTGCGGGGCACATCAATCCTAATAACAACATGGCCATGAGAATGAATTTCACCGTGCGCCGCTCCCGGTTGCTTATCCCCGAAATTACCATCAGGCAGCTCTCTTTTGCAAGTGCGTGAGTTGATATTCAGTCTCATATAACTTGTCCCGTGGCCGCCGTCAAGGGCCGGCATCTTGCCCGGGGCGGCTTGGTTTAGGCTCAAGGATGGTCCTAAAAATGTTGACCATTAGCATCCATCCCTATATGGTGATCTGGAGAAGAGGATCGGAACGGGGCAACTCCATCAATACCAACAGGAGGACGAGATGAAAAAGTTAATGTGGGTGGCGGTGTTTCTCTGCCTCAGCTCTTTGCTGGCGAGCACCGCGCTGGCGGGGCGCACGGACCGGATGTGTTATGACTTTGATTCCCGGGTGACCCGGGTAAAAGAGCGGATCGCCTGGAACGAAAAGATGCTTTATGATGATCTGGCGGAGCTCAAACAAGACCGGGCCAGAACCCAGAGAAACCCGAGACTGGCGCTGGCGGACGAAAAATTAAGCATCGCGATCCGGTTATGTAATGACGCCCTCAATCAGGTACAGGTCCTGAGAGATAGGGTGCCCCGGGAGATCGACTGCGGCGACCGGCATCGCGCCGTGCGCCGGCAAATTGACTCCGAGGTCACGGCGCTTAATGACGTGGAAGGCAAGCTCTCGAACCTCAGCATTATCACCAATCAGTACCGGACCCTGAGGTTAGAGGCCGCCTCCATCATCCAAAACGTGGAGGGCGGCTCCCGATATTAGCCCCGGCGGCTGACGGGAAGCTCCGGGATCAGGGGGCCGGGCCGGTTTCCCGGGCAAGATCGGCCCGCCGCCGGTTCATTCCGATAAGATCTTCAGCAAGTACTGGCCATAGCCATTCTTCCGCATGGGTTGGGCCAGCCGGCGCAGGCGCTTGGCGTCGATAAAGCCCCGGCGATAAGCAATTTCCTCGATGCAGGCTATCTTGAGGCCCTGGCGTTTCTCAATGGTCTCAATGAACGTGGAGGCCTCCAGGAGCGATTCATGGGTTCCCGTGTCCAGCCAGGCGAAACCCCGGCCCAAAACCTCCACCCGCAGTTCCCCGCTTTTCAGGTAGGCTTTATTGACATCGGTAATCTCCAATTCTCCCCGGTCGGAAGGCTTGAGGCGAGAGGCGATGTCAACCACGCGATTGTCATAAAAATAGAGGCCGGACACGGCGATGGACGATCTCGGTTTGACCGGCTTCTCCACGATATCCAGGACCTGGCCGGATTCGTCAAATTCAACCACCCCATACCTTTCCGGATCTTTGACCCAATAGCCGAACACCAGACCGCCCTTGGTCAGCCGCAAGGCCCGCGCCAGGATCGCCTCGAGCCCATGGCCGTAAAAAATATTGTCCCCCAGGATGAGGCAGACCCGGTCCCGGCCGATGAATTCCTTGCCGATGATGAAGGCCTGGGCCAGGCCCTCGGGGCGGGGTTGTTCCGCATAGGTGAAGCGCACCCCCAATTGAGCCCCGTCCCCCAGCAGGCCCTCATATCTGGGCAGGTCCTCCGGGGTGGAGATGAGGAGAATTTCCCGGATGCCGGCCAGCATGAGGATTGACAGGGGGTAGTAGATCATGGGCTTGTCATAGACGGGCAGGAGTTGTTTGCTGACCACCTTGGTAACGGGATAGAGCCGGGTTCCGGCGCCCCCGGCTAAAATGATGCCTTTCCACCCCGGGGCGCAAAGATCCCCCTCTGGCTTGGCCGCGTCTTGACGGCTGTCGGTCGTGGTCATCTTATGGTCCATCCTCCCCAGGCGTAGCTTTAGCAGTCTGCGGCCTGAGACAAAAATTCAATGACTGAAGCAATGGCATAATCAATCTCGTCATCCCTCAACCCGGCATGCAAGGGCAGAGTTAACAACTCTTCATAGACCCTTTCGGTAACCGGCAGCGCCTCCTGGCCCCCCCCGTAAAAAGAGAGGAGATGATTCGGCTTATAGTGAATGCCGCATTCAATCTTCCGGTCCAGCAAAAATTGCCGCAGCCCATCCCGCTTGCCGTTCAGCACCCGGATGGGAAATATATGGGGGACAATCGGGCCGGGATCGCCCTGCAAAAGCTGCAAATCTCCCGCGCCGGTAAAGGCGACGCGGTATTTTTGCGCCAATTCGATGCGCCGCGGTTTGAATTCCCCTTCAAAGCGCCGCAGTTGCACCCTTCCTAGGGCCGCCAACAGATTGCTCATATGGTACCGATAGCCTTGCTGTTGGACGTCGAACTCCCAACTTCGCGCCCCCTGATAACGTTTTTCGGTGTCCCGTTGCACCCCCAACAGGCGGGCATCCTGAACTGATTGAATAACCCTCGGGTCCGAAGCGACCACGCCCCCCCCCTCCCCGCTGGTGATATTTTTAAGCCCGTCAAAGCTGAAGCAGGCCAGGTCGCCAAAAGAGCCGATCTTCCGCCCCTGATAGGTGCATCCGAAGGCGTGGGCCGCGTCTTCAATCACCCGCAAGCCATAACGCCGGGCAAACCCATAGATGGCCTCAAGGTCCCCGGGGTTGCCGGCGTAATGGACCGGCATCACAGCCCGGGTGCGGGGCGTAATTCTTTGGGCGGCATCCTCAAGGTTCAGGGTTACCGTATCCGGGTAAACTTCACAGGCCACCGGCACCGCGCCCGCGGCGCTGATCGCCTGGAACGAGGCCACAAAGGTCAACGATTGGACCAGGACTTCATCCCCGGGGCGGGTGACCGCCTGCACCGCCAGATGCAGGGCCGCAGTGCCGGAATTGAGGCAGATGACCGAGCGGTCCTGGCCGCCTAAGTATTCCCGCACCTCCTCTTCAAAAGCCCGCACTTCCCGGCCCATACCCAGGTAGCCATCTTCGCGCATCACCCGGCCCATGGCCTCGAGTTCGGCCGCTCCCACCACCGACCTGGAGATATGAATCATTCGGTTCGATCCTGTCTTGAAAAGTTTTTGGTGGCCCCGGTATCTTACCGGTGCGGGTGCACAGGTTGAAAACCTGTGCCACCAACGGCGGCGGGCGCGGAGGCCCGCCCCGCCAATCATTTCGTGATTTACGGGTGGGCCAGAGCCCCATGGATGACGGCTCGGTATTCACCCGCAAGAGATGCTTCACCCTGGCCTTTAAACCCTGAACATGATAATACCAAATATCCGAAAATGGTGCGAGCCGCCACCGACCAGGAGCTTCGCACCGCAGTTAAATGTAGGGCGGGCACTGCCCGCCATTAACGTCTGCACACCACAGGATTTAGCCATGGGAAAGCTCAGCTGTTTTAAAGCCTATGACGTCCGGGGCCGGGTTCCCGGGGAACTCAACGAGGACCTGGCTTACCGGATCGGCCGGGCTTATGCCGCGTTCCTGTCTCCGGCCCGGGTGGCGGTGGGGCGGGATGTGCGCTTCTCCAGCCTCCCCCTGGCTGAGGCCCTGGCCGCAGGCCTTAACGACGCCGGGGTGGAGGTCTGGGATCTGGGGCTGTGCGGCACGGAGCAGGTCTATTTCTCCACTTCCCACCTCGGGCTGGACGGCGGCATCATGGTCACCGCCAGCCACAACCCCCCGGAATACAACGGCATGAAGTTCGTGCGGGAAGAGTCTCGGCCCCTGAGCGGCGACTCCGGCCTTCACGAGATCGAACGGCTGGCCGCGGCCCGGGCCTGGCCGCCCTCCCCCAAACTTAGGGGGGGCCGGAAAGACATCGATTGCCTGGATGCCTATATCAGCCACCTGTTGAGCTACATCGACCCCCAGGTTATGAAACCTCTCAAGGTGGTGGTGAACGCCGGCAACGGCTGCGCCGGGCCGGTGCTCGACGCCCTGGAGCCGCACCTGCCCTTCCGGTTCATCAAGATCTGCCACGCCCCGGACCCGACCTTTCCCCACGGGGTGCCCAACCCTCTGCTGCCGGAAAATCGCCGAATCACCGCCCAGGCGGTCAAAGACCATGAGGCCGCGGCGGGCCTGGCCTGGGACGGCGACTTTGACCGCTGCTTTTTCTTCGATGAACAGGGAGCTTTTATCGAGGGGTATTACCTGGTGGGGTTTATCGCACAGGCGCTGCTGACGCATCAGCCGGGCGCGGCGATCATCCACGACCCCCGGTTGACCTGGAATACCATGGAAATGGTGCGGGAGGCCGGCGGCCGCCCGGTGATGAGCAAGACCGGTCACGCTTTCATCAAGGAGCGGATGCGGGCCGAAAACGCCCTCTACGGCGGGGAGATGTCGGGGCACCACTACTTCCGGGATTTCGCCTATTGTGACAGCGGCATGATCCCCTGGCTGCTGGTCCTTCAGAGCATGTGCCGCACCGGCCAGCCCCTTTCCGCCCTGGTCCGGGAGAGAATGGGGCGCTACCCGTGCAGCGGCGAAATCAACCGCAAATTGCTCGACCCCGATGCGGCCGTGAAACGCGTCGAAGCGCGCTATCAGGCCGAAGCCATCGCGGCCGACCGCACCGACGGCCTCAGCCTGGAATTCTCCGCCTGGCGTTTCAACCTGCGCCCGTCCAACACCGAACCCGTCCTCCGCCTCAATGTGGAAACCCGGCAAGACCCGGCGCTGCTTAGGACCAAGACCGCCGAACTCCTGGGCCTAATGACTTGATACCAGGTTGCTCTCAGAAAAGTATTTTCAGGTCCGGAGAGTGGTTTTCCAAGGCGCTAAAATCCGTAGCGCGTCTCACGCGCCATTCTTGGTGCGTGAGACGCACCCTACGAAGGGAAATTACCTTTTTGAGCGCAGATTGGTATAAATCATGAGAAGACCGGTGGGGCGGGCCTCCGTGCCTGCCACGGGTGAAATGGTGCGCAGTGCGCACGAAAGCTTAATTGCTTGAACCACAAGGGCGTTGCTGGTTCATCACGGTTGAGGAAAGTTTTGCCGCTTCACCTCGGAGTGCCATTTCCACAAGAGATAAATGGCCGGATAAACGAAAAGTTCCAAGAGAAAAGAGGTCACAACTCCTCCCACCATGGGCGCGGCGATGCGCTTGGCCACTTCGGAGCCGGCGCCGGTGGCCCACATCACCGGCAGCAGCCCCAAAAAGTTGGCCAGCACCGTCATGAGCTTGGGCCGGAGGCGCATCAACGCCCCCTCCCTCACCGCGTCCACCAAATCTTCCCGGGTTTTGAGGCGGCCCTCTTGCTTGCGCTGATTATAGGCAATGTCCTGGTAGAGAAGCATGATTACCCCGGTTTCGGCGTCCAGACCAAGCATGGCGATGACCCCCACAACTACCCCGAGGCTCCAATTGTAACCCAAGACGTAGAGGAGCCAAACGCTGCCCACTATGGAGAAGGGCAGTGACAGCATGATGATGACGACCTTGAAGATCGAACCGGTGGCCAGATACATGAGCATGAAGATAAGTCCCAGGGTGATCGGCAAAATAACCGCCAGCCGCTGGCGGGCCTCTTCCAGGTACTCAAACTGGCCGCTCCACAAGAGGTTGTAGCCCGGAGGCATTTTCAAATGAGTCTGGATGGCTTCCTTGGCCTTCTGGACATAGGTTCCCAGGTCGATATCCCGAATATCCACAAAGATGGAGGCGGTGCGCCGGGCGCCTTCGCTCTTGATCATGTCCGGCCCCTGGTGGACCTTGATGTCGGCCACCTGCTCCATGGGGATAGGGGGTCCCTTGGGAGTAGGTATCAGGATGCGCTTCAGGGCCGGCAGGCTGCTGCGATAATCCTGAAAATACCGCAGATTCACCGGGTAACGTTCCAGGCCTTCCACCGTTTGGGTAATATTTTCGCCCCCCATGGCCATGGTGATGACTTCCTGGACGTCGCCCACGGTGAGGCCGTACCGGGCCGCTTCCTTACGGTTGATGTCGAAGTCCAGATAGTACCCGCCCACCGTGCGTTCGGCAAAGACGCTGGCGGTTCCCGGCACCTGCTTTAAAATGGCCTCGATTTCTCCCCCCAGGCGGCTCAGGACGTTCAAATCATCGCCCAATAATTTGATTCCCACCGGGGTTTTAATGCCGGTGGAGAGCATGTCGATACGAATCTTGATGGGAAAGCCCCAGGAATTGGCCAAACCGGGGAATTTCACGGCGGCGTCCAATTCCTTAATGAGGCCTTCGGTGGTCAGGCCCGGTCGCCAATATTTCCGGTCTTTGAGGCGGATGGTGGTCTCAATCATGGAGAGCGGCGCCGGGTCGGTGGCGGTTTCGGCCCGGCCCACCTTGCCGAAGACGTAGTCCACCTCCGGGAAGGTGCGGATAATGCGGTCCGTCTGTTGCAGGAGGTTTTTCGCTTCGGTGATGGAGATGCCCGGCATGGTGGTGGGCATATAGAGCAGGTCGCCTTCATCCAACGGGGGCATGAACTCGGAGCCCAGCCGGGTGAAGGGGTAAATGCTGACGGCCAGGATCACCAGGGCCAGGAAAATGGCGGTTTTAGGGAAGCGCACCGCGAGATTGAGGCCGGGTCGATACAACGCCATGGTCAGGCGGGCCAGCGGGTTACGCTCCTCCTTGGGAATTCTTCCCCGGATGAAGTAGATCATGAGGATGGGGATGAGCGTAATCGCCAGGATTGACGCCCCCCCCATGGCGAAAGACTTGGTAAAAGCCAAGGGCTTGAAAAGGCGGCCACTTTCTCCTTGAAGCGCAAAAATGGGCAAAAAGGAGACCGTCAACACCAGCAAGGAAAAAAAGAGGGATGGGGCCACTTCTTTGGCGGCCTCCAGGATCAGCGGTTCCCGGGGCGCGCCCGGCGGGGCATGTTCGATCTTCTTATGGGCGTTCTCCACCATCACCATCGAGGCGTCCACCATGTCGCCGATGGCAATGGCAATGCCCGCCAGGCTCAAGATGTTGGCCGTGATATTGAACTGGTACTGAAGGATAAAGGAGATCAAGACCCCCAGGGGCAGGCTGATGATGGCCACAAAGGCGCTGCGCAGGTGCAGGAGAAAGAGAACCGTGATGAGGGCCACAATGGCGATTTCTTGATAGATGGCCTCTTTCAGGGTGTCAATGGCCCGGTCGATGAGGCCGGCGCGGTCATAGGCGGTGACGATGCGGACGCCGGGCGGGAGTCCCATTTTCAGGTCTTCCAGCTTGTCCTTGACCCCCTGGATGACGTCTCGGGCATTTTGCCCAAAGCGCATCACCACGATGCCGCCCACCACTTCTCCCTGACCGTTGGCCTCCGCCAGGCCCCGGCGCATCTCCGGGCCCAGACGGACTAAGGCGACGTCCTTGATAAGCACAGGTGTTCCCTGGCCGTCGGCGCCCACGACGATGTTCTGGACGTCCGCCAGGTTCTTGATGTAACCAAGCCCCCGGACCATAAATTCGGTCCCGGCCTGCTCAAAGAGCCCGCCCCCCACATCCTGGTTGGACGTCTGGATGGCTTGCTTTACTTTGGCGAGGGGCAGACCATAAGCGGCCAGCTTGTTGGGGTCCACCACCACCTGGTACTGCTTGACAAACCCGCCGATGCTGGCCACTTCCGCCACCCCGGGCACGGTCTGGAGCTGGTAGCGCAGGTACCAGTCCTGGATGCTGCGCAGCTGGGCCAGGTCATGCTTGCCGGTGGGGTCTTCCACCACGTATTCATAGACCCAGCCCACCCCGGTGGCGTCTGGACCCAGGGCCGGGTTCACCCCCGAGGGCAGTTTGCCCCGGATAAAATTCAGATATTCCAGCACCCGGGTCCGGGCCCAATAGATGTCGGTGCCGTCCTCGAAGATGATATAGACCAGGGACAGGCCGAACAGGGAATAACCCCGCACCGCCTTGGCCTTGGGCACGGCCAGCATGGCGGTGGTCAGGGGATAGGTCACCTGGTCCTCCACCACCTGGGGGGCCTGGCCGGGGTAATCGGTGGAGATGATCACCTGGGTGTCGGACAGGTCAGGAATGGCGTCAACCGGCAGTTTGTAAGCGGCGTAAATGCCCCAGGCAGTGATCAAGAGCCAAATGATCAGGACCAGGACGCGGTTGCGAATACAGGTTTCAATAAATCTGGCGATCATAGGTTGTCAGGGGGCTATTCTCGTTCCCAAGCTGAGCTTGGGAACGAGAAATCATGGGGTCAGGCTGCCTTTAATGTTTATGCCCGGGCGGCGGGGTCGGCGCGGGAGCCGGCGTCCCTTCCGTCTTCATCTCCGGCCTAGCCGGCTTTTCGCCCGGTTTTTTATCTCCCATTTCCATGTCCGGCATCATCAGCTTGATGGCTTCCCGGAAGCGGGACTCGGAGTCCAGCATGAATTGCGCCGAAGTGACCACTTCCTCGCCCCCGGTGAGGCCGGAGAGGACTTCCCGATAATTATTGTCGTCGCTAAAGACCCCCAGCTTCACTTCCCGGGGTTCGAAGCGCCCCTGTCCCAGGGCGATGAACACATGCTGTTTGAGGCCGGTGTCCAGCACGACTTCCATGGGGACCACCACCGCCGGTTTGGTGGCCGGAGATTTGATCTTGATCGAAGCGAACATCTCCGGCTTGAGTTTGAGGTTCGGGTTAGGGAAGCGCAGGCGCACTTTGGCGGTGCGGGTGGCTTCCTTGAGGTAGGGGTAGATATAATCAATCTTACCCTGGAAGGTCTCACCGGGCATATAGTCCAGGGTCATGGTCACGGGCTGCCCCACCTTGATCCAGGGAAGTTCGTACTGGTAAATATCGGCGTCCACCCAGATGGTGGAGAGATCAGCCACCTCCAACAGGGGCATGCCCGCCTGGACGTAAGCGCCCTGGGCCACCATGCGCTTCATAACGATGCCGTTCACCGGTGAGACCAGGGTAAGATTTTTTTTCACTTTCCCGGTTTGCTCCAGGTCGGCGATTTGCGCCGGGGTGACATCAAAAAGCTGCAGGCGGCGGCGGGAAGCGGCGGCCAGGCGGCGGGTTCCTTCCACCAGGTCTTTAACCGGGCTTTTCTCCATGGACTGGAGATTTTTTAAGGCCAGCAGGTATTCATCCTGGCTGGAGACCAACTCCGGGCTGTAAATGCTCAGGAGCGCCTGGCCCTGGCGCACCGGGTCGCCGGTGGCATTGACGTAGAGGCGCTCCACCCAGCCGTTCACCTTGGTGTTGATTACCGCCAGGCTGCGTTCGTTAAGGCTCACTACGCCTACCGTCCAGGTATCCCGGGATAGGGGGCGGACTTCCACCTTGGCGGTCCGCACCCCCATGGATTGGAGGGTGGCGGGCGAAACCGCAATGGCGCCCGAGGTTCCCGCCCCTTCCGCCGTGTCCTCATAAACCGGCACCATGTCCATGCCGCAGGGGGCCTTGCCGGGCTTGTCCCGGACGTAGCCGGGGTCCATGGGGGAGACCCAGTACTTGATCTTGCGCTCTTTTTTGGCAGCCGGGGCCGGGGCCTCTTCCTCGCGGACCGGCACCAGGTCCATGCCGCATTTCGGGCATTTGCCAGATGCTTCCCGGACGATTTCCGGATGCATGGGGCAGCGCCAATACTTAGTTTTGCCTTCCTGCTTGGCGGTGGGGGCCACCGCGGGGCCCGTTGCGGGGGGCGGGCCTGAGGCCGGGGTGGCATAGACCGGCACCAGTTCATGGCCTTCGGGGTCCTTGCCTGGGGCCTCTTTGATGAAATTGGGGTTCTTGGGCGAGACATAGCACAGGGGCTTCGGCTGTTGCTGGCCGAACGGCGGGGGCACTAAGCCGGAAAAGTATAATCCCCCCAGAATAACTAAGACCAGAATCAGTCCCAGCCCCCACCAGGTTTTGCAGCGCGACGCAGGAGTCATGGTTTCCCTCCGGCCGGCCGGGGCAATTCCTGGCCCACCAGCCACTCCAATTCGGCCCAGTTTTCTTCGAAGTCCTTGAGGTATTCCTCTAATTGCATTTCCGCATTATAAACAGCTATCTGGTTTTGATAGAGCTGATTGAAAGGCAGGGCCCCCACCTGATATGAGGCCAGGGCCGCGCCCACCGCCTGCCGGGCCTGGGGGATGATCCCCTGGTCGAAGAGAGAGACTTGCTTCGCCAGGCGCTCCAGCTTGGCGTGCCGGTCCTTGATGGCCGCCTCGAGCTGGTTTAAGGCGGATTGATGGGCGTCTTTGGCCGCACCCTGCTTCGCCTGCTCCTCCCTGATCTTGGGCCTGATCTTGGAGCCGACCCAGATGGGCACGTTGAACATAACCGAGCCGGTGAACATGTCCGCCTGTTTTTGATTAATGGGCGGGGCCAGGGTTTCCCGGAAACCGTAGCCTACCGATATCCTGGCATCGGGAAAATAGTCCTTGCGGGCCAGGTCCACCGCCTTTTCCTGTTTGGCAATGATGAATTTTAAGGCTTGGAGCTGCGGCCGGGTTTCGGCCTGGGCCAGCAACTCGTCCAATTTCAGGGAGAAAGGCCGGGGCTTCAAAGTTTGGGCCCGAGATACCGGGGTTTGGGGCGGCTTGGATCTCAGGGCGTTTATATCCGCCCGGGATGATTCTTGTTTTTGGGTCCATTGGAAGAGGCGGTCCAGGTAGTTGCCCAACTCCACCTGGGCCTGGAGCACGTCGGCCTGCATCCCCTGCCCTACGCTATAACGGGTTTCCGCCACTTGCACCACCTGCTCCCAGACCTGCTTATTCTTCTGGGTCAGGTTAAAATTGGTTTGGGCCAGGGATAAGCCCCAATAGGCAATCACGACTTTGGCCCGGATTTCATTGACTTTGTCTTTATAGACATATTCGTCGGAGTGGGCTTGCTCACCGGCCACTTCAGAACGGAGGCGGCGCTTGCCGGGAAAGGGGAATTTTTGGGACAATTCCAGCATCTTCTGGGTCATGGGTTCCCGGTTAAAAGCCCAGTTGTCGGTGGGAATATCCTTCATGCTGAACGCGACCTCCGGGTCATCCAGGGCCCCGGCGAGGCGGATGGTCTCTCGCGTGGCCGTGAATTGCCCCCGCATCTGCTTGATTTCCGCATTTGCCTGCAAGGCCTCATTGACCAGGGCTTGCAAATCCGGCGGCAGACCGGACGCCCCCGCTTGACTTACGAAACCCGGAACCAGAACCAGCCACAACCCCCACGCCGCCAACACGTACCGGCACCGCCTGCACTTCACCACCCTTACCCCCCAGTAAGACGATAATCCCGCGACCCGCGGTGCGTAGATTTTCCAGTTATTTCATTATAACACCTGAATAACACATATACGGCGGCCCTGACAAAAGTTATTTAAGAAGAATTTCTTCCAGATATTGTGCTATTGTATCAGGGAGCGCCAGCAGTTTCCAGACTCTCAACTACCCGGCCCGAAACTAATTATTATTTCTTAAAAAAACCCTTAAAGTGATTTCCACTCTGCGGTTACCAGATAGAGTAAGGATAAAATTTTTTTAAATTCAAGGGGCTTGAAAATTGAGGGATAGGAGTCGGGGCGGGGAGTCTTGACCTACAGGGTCAGGATCAGCGGCAGGATCATGGGGCGGCGTTCCAGGTGCTTGAAGAAGAGTTTTCTCAAGGCCTTGCTCACCTGGGTCTGGACCTCCAGCCAGTCCTGGGTGGGCTCGGCCAGGGCCTTGAGCAGAATCTCCCGGGAGATCTTGCGGGCCTGCTCCAAAAGGGGCGCCTGCTCTTCTTCCAGGGTGAAGCCCCGGGTGATGAGGTCCGGCTCGGTGACGATCTTGCCGGCCACCGGGTCCACCGCGGCGAGGGCGATCACCAGGCCGTCCGCGGCCAGGTGGCGGCGGTCCCGGAGCACGATGCGGCTGACGTCCCCCACCCCTTTGCCGTCCACGAAGACCCGGCCCGTGTCCACCCGGTCTTTAAAGGTCGCGCCCCGGGAGTCGAAGCGGACCTGGGCCCCGTCGGTGGCCAGGAGGATGCCGTCGTCGGCAACCCCCATAGCCCGGGCCAGCCGGGTGTGCTTGATGAGGTGGCGCATCTCCCCGTGGATGGGGATGAAGTAGCGGGGCCGGGTGAGGTTGAGCAACAGCTTCAACTCCTCCTGGGAGGCGTGCCCCGAGACGTGGATGGCCGCCACCTCCTGGTACACCACCTCGGCCCCCAGGCGATAGAGGTTGTTGATCACCGTGGTGATGGCCCGTTCGTTGCCGGGAATGAACTTGGAGGAGAGGATCACCAGGTCGCCGACCTGGATGTGGACCTGCTTGTGGGCCTCCATGGCGATGCGGGCCAGGGCGCTCAGGGGCTCTCCCTGGCTGCCGGTGGTCACGATGATGGTTCGGGAGGGGGGAAGCCGCGCAAGGTCCCCCACGGTGATCTCCAGGTCCGGAGGAATTTCCAGGTAGCCCAGTTCCTTGGCCAGCCGGGTGTTGACCACCATGGACCTGCCGTTGAACAGCACCTGGCGACCGAACTTGACGGCGATGTTGACGATCTGCTGCAACCGGTGGATGTGGGAGGCGAAGACCGCGATGATGACCCGGCCGGGCGCCTCCCGGATGAGGCCCTCCAGGGTGATGCCGATCTCCCGCTCGGAAAGCGTGTACCCGGGCCGCTCGGCGTTGGTGGAGTCGGACATCAGGGCCAGGACGCCCGCTTCACCATGGTGGGCGAAGCGGTTCAGGTCCATGGCGCCCCCGGAAACCGGGGTCTGGTCGATCTTGAAATCGCCGGAATGGACCAGGAGGCCTTGGGGAGTGTGCACCACGAACCCGACGCCGTCCACGATGGAATGGCACACCCGGATGAATTCGAATTCAAAGGGTCCCAGGGCCAGGGGCGCCCCGGGGCTGATCTCCCGCAGGTCGGCGTCCGCCAGCAGGCCGTGTTCCCTAAGCTTTTCTTTGAGCAGGGCCAGGGTCAGGGGGGTACCGTACACCGGCACGGGGATCTCCTTGAGCAGAAAGGGCACCGCGCCGATGTGATCCTCGTGGCCGTGGGTGAGGACCACGGCCGCCACTTTGTCCCGGCGTTCCCGCAGGTAGGAGAAATCGGGGATGACGATGTCGATCCCCAGCATGTGGTCTTCGGGGAACATGAGGCCGGCGTCCACCACCACCAGGTAGTCGTCGGTCTCCAGGGTCATCAGGTTGAGGCCGATTTCCCCCAGGCCGCCCAGGAAGGTCAGGTCAACCCAGCTATGAGAGTTCGGAGTTTCCGGGGCCATAGGGAAAGTCGGGGTCGAAGTGGGCGTCGATGGCCTGGCGCACTGCAGCCATGAGTTCCTCTTTGCGGCGGAACGTGTGCGGCGCGATGGGGGGAGAGATGACCACCTTGATGGGCCCCGGTCTCATCCGGATGGCGCCCCGGGGCTGGATGAAGCGGGTGCCGCTGATGCTCACCGGCACAATGGGCTGCCCCGCCTTCATGGCCATGATGAACACCCCTTTCTTGAAGGGCAAAAGCTCCCGGGACATGGCCCGGGTGCCTTCTGGAAAGATGATCAGGGAGACGCCGCGTTTGACGATGGCCGTGGCCCGGTCGAGGCTCTGGACCGCGGAACGGAGGTTTTCCCGGTCCACGGAGACGGAGCCCATGCGGCTCAGAGCCTGGCCCAAGAGCGGGATCCCAAAGAGCGATTTCTTGGCAACCCAGAGAAACCGGCCCGGCAGGACCGCAACCAGCGCAAAGATATCGAAGTTGGAGCGGTGGTTGGCGGCAAAGACATAGGCCTGTCCAGGCGCCAGGTGCTCCAGACCCTCCACCTGGACCGGGATGTGGGCGATCTTGAGGAGGTTGCGTCCCCACCACCGGCAGGCGCGATGGATCATGGGGCTGTCCCTGTCGATGTAGGACCAGGAAATGACCAGGCTAGCGGCCCAAAAAGTGAGCAGCACCAGCCAGAAATGAAACCATAACCCCCAGGCCACTAAATTCATCCTCCCGGTGAATTTATCAGTTTAACCTTAACCTGGAAAAGCAAGGCCCGTCAACATTTATGGCATTTCCTCATGGGCCTATGGCCCACCCGTAAAGCATGAAAAGATTGGTGGGGCGGGCCTCCGCGCCCGCCACCGTTGGTGGCACAGGTTTTCAACCTGTGCACCCGCACCGGTAAGATACCGGTGCCACCAAAGACTTTTCAAAGCAACCGGGCTATAATAACCAAAACTCCGGCCCGGCCGGCCGCCCGTTATGACCATGACTATCCCCAAGATCATCTCTGCCGAGTACAGCCTCAGCGCCCACCGGGGCGACCAGTGTCCCCCGGGGGACCTGCCCGAAGTGGCGTTTCTGGGGCGTTCCAACGTGGGGAAATCCACCCTGATCAACAGCCTGCTGGGGCGCAAAAAACTGGTGCGCACCAGTTCCCGGCCCGGCTGCACCCGGGCCTTGAATTTTTTCCTGATCAACCAGCGCTGGAATTTCGTGGACCTGCCGGGCTTTGGCTATGCCGCGGTGTCGAAGGACGTCAAGGCGAGTTGGGGACCTTTGGTGCTGGAATATTTGGCCCGGCGTGAGTCTTTGGCCGCGGTGGTCTTTCTCCAGGATAGCCGCAGGGTTCCTGCCTCCGAGGAGTTGTTCCTGTGGGAATTCTTAAGGGAGCAAGGGCGCCGGGTGATCCCGGTCCTGACCAAGGCCGACAAATTGAAGCGGGGGGAGCGGAGCCGTCAGATGAAACTCTTTGCCGAAACCCTCGCGGCCTTCGGGGTCGACCCCGGCGACGTCATCTGGTTTTCGGCCCTCACCCGGGAAGGCCGGGACCAGCTCTGGGATCGGCTGCTGACCTGCCTGGGGGGGGCCTGACCGTAAGGGGCGGCAGTTCAAGGGCGCCTCCGGGCGCCGAAGGTGAGCCCCCCTTGGTGGGATTTCCCCGGCAATTTCCCGCCTCCAACCCGCTAAAAGCGGGCCCCTCCCTTGACTGCTCATCCCATTAAGGGTAATATAATTAATTAAATAATTGAGTTAGCCAGTTAACCGGCAGATGCGCTGAGCCATGGTGCGCACTGGCGCCTCCACAAAACCTTTCCCAAGCAGCAGGGCGGGCGTCCCGCCTGCCAGTGGTGCGCAGTCGCTACTTTTTTAACCTTCAACAAAGAGCGAGGATAATTCGGCGGACTGAGCCAATCGAGGTCCGTTGAGTGAAAGGCGCTCGAGGAGTAAGACAATATGCAGAAAGTTGTTCTGAAGGCCACCAAACGTGAGGTGCTCGGCAAGAAGGTGGGGGCCCTGCGCCGGGCCGGGAAACTCCCGGCCGTACTGTACGGGCACCGCATCGAGACGACCCCGATCACGCTGGACGCCCACGAGGCAACCTTGAGGCTGTCCCACCTGACTTCGTCCAGCCTGGTAATGATCGATCTGGACGGCACCGAGTACCCGGCGCTGGTGCGCCAAAAGCAGAGGGATTATATCAAGAACCGCCTGCTGCACCTGGACTTCCAGGTCATCTCCATGACTGAGAAGGTAACCACCAAGGTCGGCATCGAACTGACCGGCACGGCTCCGGCGGTCAAGGAGTTCAGCGCCGTAATCGTCACCGTTCTAAACGAGTTGGAGATCGAGTGCATGCCACAGGACCTGCCGGCGCGGGTCGTGATCGACATCTCAGGTTTGACTGAGGTCGGCGCGGGCATTCACGTGCGCGACGTCGTTATTTCGGACAAAGTGAAAATCCTGGACGATCCCGCCGAAATGATCGTCGTCGCCTCCGCCACCAGGGAAGAGAAAGTCGCGGCAGAGGCCCCGGCCGAAGAGGAAGCCGCTCCTGAGGGGAGCGAACCCGGAAAGAAAGACTAAAAAGTCCCCGCAGAGCGGGAGTGATCTCCCTGACCAACCACGAACCGCGGTGCTTAAGGCGCCGCGGTTTTTTCTTGGATATTACCTTTCAAGCCTGGCCATCCTCTGGTAGGTTATCAGACCTGAAAAGTTTTTGGTGGCGCCGGCATCTTGCCGGTGCAAGCGCACGAGCTTCCAGCCGGTGCGACAAGGTGGCGGGCCAGGGACCGGAAATTTCGGAAGAAAATCTGGAGGAAGATATCCGCCGTCACCTGCGTTTGCCGCCTTCAAAAACCCAAACATCGCGGTTTCCATGGATAATATGGTTCTTTTGAAACCGAGGGGGCAGGGTTCTGGAAGCGCTTATTCGGCAAATAAAATCAGTCTGGCGGGGCGAGGGAGGGGTGGGGACCTTGCCTTAGCTTGCTTTTATCTCAGCATCAAAGCCCCGGCTAGGACCAGGACTTCCAGGACTTCGTTGGTGGCGCCCAGGACGTCGCCGGTGATGCCGCCTAAGCGGCGCTGAAAGTAGAGGCTGCCCAGCCAGACCAGGGCGGCGGCGCCGCCGAAGAGCACCAGGCCCGGGGCGCCCAGGATCAGGAGGGACAGGGCCCCGGCGCTGAGGCTGGCGCCGGTGAGAACCCCGGGGCTCACCCCCAGGGTCATGGCCTGTCCCAGGCCCCCTTCCGGCCGGGCGTAGGGCGACAGATAGGCCAGGAGCACCATGCCCCAGCGGCTGACCACCGGGAAGAGGATGAGGGCTTCGGCCCCGCGGGTTTGGGTGGATAGAGAGAGGAACAGGGAAAATTTCAGGATAAGCCCCAGGACGAGGCTGATGACCCCGAAGGCGCCCACCCGGGAGTCCTTCATGATGCGGAGGGCCTCCGCCGGGGTGCGGCCCCCGCCCAGGCCGTCGGCGGTGTCGGCCAGGCCGTCCAGGTGAAGCCCGCCGGTGACCCACACCGTCAGGGCGAGGAGCAGGGCCGCGGCCGCCGGGTCCGGCAGGATTTTTTGTAAGCCCGCCCAAGCCCCCCAGAAAATCAAGCCGAGGGCGGCCCCGACCCAGGGAAACCAAAACAGGGAGCGGGCCAGGGCCGCCGCATCGGCCGGACCTCGCCAGGGCCAGGGCAGCTTGGTAAGAAAGGTGAGGGCCAGGGGGAGGGTGGAGTTCATGCTTCCTGGTCGGCCACCCCGGCCTCCCCGAAGGTGGCCATTTCCCGGTAGACCCTGACGCCGGCTTCCAGCAGGCTCAACCCCAAAGCGGCGCCGGTGCCTTCTCCCAGGCGCATCTGAAAATTCAACAGGGGCTTGAGGCCCAGGAAATCCAGCATGACCTGGTGCCCCGGCTCCGCCGAGCGGTGGGCGGCGATGAGGTAATCGGTCACCGCGGGGGCCAGGGCCGTGGCCACCAGCGCCCCAGCGGTGGCGATGAAACCATCCAGCACCAGGGGCCGCCGGGCCGCAGCGGTTCCCAGGATAAAGCCGGCGATCCCGGCAATCTCCAGGCCGCCCACCGCGGCCAGGGCCCCCACGGGGTCTTCGCGGCTCGGCCGGTGCAGACCCAGGGCCCGGTTGATCACCGCCACCTTGTGGCGCCAGACCTGGTCCTCGATGCCGGTGCCCCGGCCGGTAACCGCCGCCACCGGCTTGCCGGTGAAGACTGAAGCCAGGGCCGCGGCGGAAGTGGTGTTGCCGATGCCCATGTCCCCGGCCGCCACGGCGTCCACCCCCGTGGCGGTGGCCTGTTCGGCCATTTCGACCCCCACCAGGAGGGCCTGCAGGGCCTCCTCCCGGGTTAGGGCCGGTTCCTGGGCCATATTACGGGAGCCGTAGGCCACCTTCCGGTCTATGAGTTCGGGGATGTGGCCGAAATCGTGGTTGACCCCGATATCCACCACCGCCACCCGGGCCCCGGCGTGCCGGGCCAAGGCATTGATGCCGGCGCCCCCCCGGAGAAAGTTGAGGACCATCTGGTAGGTGACTTCCTGGGGATAGGCGCTCACCCCTTCGGCCACCACCCCGTGATCCGCGGCGAAGACCACCACCCATTTTTTCTCTAGGACGGGCATCACCTCCCCGCGGATGCCCACATAGAGGGTCGCCAGCTCCTCCAGGCGGCCCAAACTGCCCCGGGGCTTGGTAAGGGAATCCAGGCGCTCCCGGGCCTGGTCCAGCCAGGCGGGGTTGAGGGGTTCGATCTGGGAAATTATCGGGGACAATTCCGTCATCATGGCAACAAGACCTCAATTCCTAGAATAGCTATCAGCAGTGAGCAGTTCCTTATAAACCTGTGGCTCACCCGTAAACCAGAGAAAGGATCGGTGGCACAGGCTTTCCAGCCTGTGCGCCTCACCGGCAAGATGCCGGCGCCACTATGAACTTTGCAGCGTGTAGACGCACCGCGCACCATGCCTTTCCCAGGAAAAGCCTGAACCCGACAAACTGGCTCACGGCCGGGTCGGGAAAAAATCGCTCTTGATGAGCATCGGGACCCCCGCCACCACCAGGACCACCAGGTCCGCCACCTGCGCCAGGCGCTGGTGCAGCCAGCCGGCCTGATCCCGAAACTTCCGGGCCAGGGGATTGTCCGGCACAATCCCCCAGCCCACCTCATTGCTGATCAGGACGACGGGGGCGGCGGTCTTGGCCAGGGTCTCCAGCAGGTGCTCGCAGGCTGTCTGGATGCTGCCTTGGGAGGCGCCCTCCCTCAGCAAGAGATTGGACACCCACATGGTGAGGCAGTCCACCACGATGACCCCGTAATGGTCCTGGGCGTCGTTCAGGGCGGCCGCCAGTTCCAGGGGGACCTCCCGGGTCGCCCAATCCGAGCCCCGTTCCCTCTGGTGGGCTTCGATGCGGGCCTCCATCTCGGCATCCCGGGGTTCGCCGGTGGCCAAAAAGAGGCGGGGAGCAGGGCAGCGGGCGGCCAGGCCCAGGCCGTAGCGGCTTTTGCCGCTACGCGCCCCTCCTAAAACCAAGGCCAACCGAAAATATGACGGTGCGTTATCCATGCTGGATAATTCCCGGCGCCCCTTGCCGGCGCCGCCATCTCCTGGGCCAGGAGAACCCCCAAAAATACGCCCGCGGCAAGGATTCAATTCTTCACGAAAGCATATCCGTTAGACTTTGTACCTAACAGGAAAATTTTATCCTAAATTGCCGCGAAGTGCCAAGTTGCGCCGCCAAATTAATGGGGGGGCGGCGGCCAACCCCGGCCTGGTCCATAACGGTTTCCGGGGAAAAGTCCGGCGCGCCGAGGCGCGCCTTGACCAGGCCCGGCAAATCTGGGATGATAGCCGTAAAAATCACTCCCGGCCCAAGGAGTTCAGCATGGATTTTACTTTATCACCGGAACAGCAGGGGGTCCAGGAAAAGGCGCAAAGCCTGGCCCGGGAAGTGAGTTGTAGGGGCGGCGCGCGAACCGTCCCGGCATCCGGCCCTCCCCTCAAAATACTTTTTCCGAAAAAGGATGTGTCATGGCCGAGACGCGATTGAGCCGGGGGTTGATCCAGGTGTACACCGGGGACGGCAAGGGCAAGACCACCTGCGCCCTGGGGTTGGCGCTCAGGGCCGTGGGGCAAGGCCTTCAGGCGTACATGGTGCAGTTCATGAAGGGCCGGGAGACCGGGGAGGCCCGAGCCGCGGCGGGACGCCTGGCCCCGGACCTGACCCTGCGCTCCTTCGGTCGCCCGGGGCTGGTCAATCTCCGGGCCCCCGACCCGGAAGACCTGGCCCTGGTCCGGGAGGCCTGGGGCCTGGCCCGGCAGGTGATCCTGGCCGGCGAATACGACCTGGTGATCCTGGATGAAATCAACCTGGCCCTGACCTTCAACCTCCTGGCCGCCGAGGAGGTGTTTAAGGTGCTGCGGGACCGGCCCCCGTGGGTGGAGGTGGTCCTGACGGGCCGCCAGGCCCCCCCGGAATTGGTGGAACTGGCGGACCTGGTCACGGAAATGCGGCCCCTGAAACACTACTACGAGGCCGGAGTGCAGGCCCGGCGCGGCATCGAGTGGTAGGAAACTTAGAATACCAGGGATGCTGGGGTGATGCCGTGCTTATGCGCCGGGTCCCCCCTTGGGTGATGCGCCAAAATTACCATGACATGTAAATTTGGGATTTTTCTCCCCCCTTTTCTAAAGGGGGGTAGGGGGGATTAGATAAGTGATTAATAATCCCCCTAAATCCCCCTTTAAAAAAGGGGGACTTAAAACCCCCGATATTCAAGGCATGGCTCTTTTTATCCTATACAATTTATTTATCACAGCCCTATCACATCAAGAGAGATCAGGGTGGTAGATTTCGCTAATCAACGAAACCCCCGAGCCCGGTTGAGCCGGTGGTCCATCCACGCCGGGGTGGTACTCCTCAGTGTCATGGCGGTGATGGTTCTCCTGGAGACCGCCCTCCGTTTTACCTCATATCGGCGCCTGTTAACCCGGGATCGCCACCTCCGTTACTATTACCAGGCCGATTTAGAAAAGGGCTTTGACATCGCCCCCAACGTCAGCGGCAAGCGCATGTCCGTGGACAACCGGGTGGAGTTCGAGGTCTGGTCCAATGAGTTGGGGTGTTTCGACGAGCCGTACCGAGGCGAGCCCGATTACCTCCTGCTGGTAGGCGACAGCTTCACCCACAGCTATGCCCCGTTCCCGGATAAATGGGGGACCCAGATAGAAAAGTTGCTGCATTACCGGGTGCTGAAATGCGGGGTCTCGGGGTACGGCACCAAACAGGAGTTGCTCAAGGCGGCCGAGATTATCGCCCGGGTTCGCCACCAGCCCCGGCTCATCATCGTCGGCTATTTCTGGAATGATTTGAGCGACGACCACTGTTTTCCCATCCTCACGGTGATCGACGGCTTTCTGGTGGTGTCCACCCGGTACAAAGATCCCAAGACGGATAAGCTGTCCAAAGATAAGTTGGAAAAAAAGTACACCACCTGGGAAAAATGGTTTAGCGGCGATCACCCTTTGAGTTTTGGCGAGATGATCAGGTACTACCTGGACCAACACCTGATTATCATGAACCTGATCAATGATGCCCTGGTGAGATTTTTCCCGAGTGAGAAGAACGCCGGCGCAAATCCCAACAAATTTCTGGCTTTTCAGGACGCGCCGCCCTGGGCCCAGGAGGTCTGGAAGCGCCACTTGCAGAACCTGGCGGCCTTTAAAGACCTGGCCGCGGCCCATCAATCCAGGTTGCTGGTGGTGTTGATCCCCACCAACACCCAGGTCTACCCCTTTCTGGCGGCGCACCAGGGCATTGATTTGGAACGGCCCAACCGGATTCTGGGGGGGTTCCTGACCGCCCAGGGCATCGATTATCTCGATCTGCTGCCACTCATGCGCACCTATGCCGATAAGACCCCGCGCCCGACCCTGAACCCGGACAAGGACCTGTACTGGCGGCAAAATTCACACTGGAGCATCCGGGGGGAGCACCTGGTGGGTCTCCTGGTGTCCCGGCATATCCTGGAGCGCCGCCTGGTCCAGGTGCCGGATACGCCGGAAAAGCTCAGATATATTGAAGAAAAATTAAGGGAATTTCGTTGATAATATATTGAGGGGAGGGCCGGGGGATTTTTCATAACCCAAGTCCCCGCATCCCCGTAATATGGCCTCCCAACCCCCTATAATACAGTTTTCTGTTTTCCGTTTTCTGTTAAAATAAACATGAATTATCAACAAGTTACAGATTAAGTTTGTTGCATTTGAAACGGAAAGCGGTATAAGGGGGTAGGGGCTTTTGCCCATAGCCCTTTCCCGCAAAATTATCCGACCTTCCTCAACGCTTCGGCAATGCTCATCCGGGCGGCCCGCCAGGCCGGCAGCAGCGCGGCCAGGAGTCCCACCATCAGGGCCACCGCCAGCCCGAGGACCAGGGTGGCCCGGGTAAGGGGAAAAACCCGGAAATACTGACCCAGGGCGGTTTTAAAGAAATGTACCGCCGGGAAGGTCAGGACCTCCCCCACCAGGCCCCCGGCCAGGGCCAGGATCAGGGACTCCCCCAAGATGAGGCCGGCCAGGTGCCGGGCCTTGAAGCCCATGGTCTTGAGGACGGCGTACTCCCCCTGGCGCTCCCGGGCGTTCATGGCCATGGTGTTGGCCAGCACCACCAGGATGACGCCGATGACCACCCAGGACACCGCCTGGATAGCCAGGAGAATGGCTTCGGTCATGGAGACAAACCCCAGGGCAAAGGCCTTTTCCGTTTCCGTCAGGGTCTCGGCCAAGCTGTTCTGGAACAGCCCATCCACCTGGGCCGCCACCAGGGGAGCCAGGTCCGGGCGCGCCACTTTGGTGAGGAACCACCCCACGGTATCAGCCCGGCTGGACCCAATTTTCTTCAAAGTCTCGTTGAGGTAATCCCAGTGGAAAAAGAACCGGGATTCGTCGGTTTGGGGGTCGGCCCCGGTATAGATGGCCCGGATGATAAACCGCCACTCACCGGGGTAAATGGCGCCTTTGAGGACGATGGGGTCCCCCACCTTCCAGCCGTACCGGGTCGCCAGGGTCCGGCCCACGGCGGCGCCCCGGCGGTCCTGGAAAAAGGCCAGCTTCTGGTTCTCGGGGATGACGTACTCGGGAAAGATGGGGAAGTAGCGGCGGACGTCCACGGCAAACTGCGGGAAGAAGTGCCGCTCGTCGATGTAGGTGCCCCCGAACCAGCAGCCGTAAGCCACCCCGGTAATGCCGGGAACGGCCTGGACCTTGGGCAGATAGGCGATGGGCAGGGGAAAGACCAGGGAGATGGCGTTACGGGTTACCAGGCGGGCCGGGGAGGCGGCGTTCACCCCGGAATACCAGGCCGCCACCACGGTGCGCAACAAGGTGAAGGCCAGCACCGCCACCGCCATGCCCAGGATGGTGAGGGAGGCCCGTAAGGGGTGCCGGACGGTATTGCGCCAGGTGAGTTTTAACACGGTTTTCGGTTTCCGGTTTTCGGTTCATCCGCCAGAACCGCGCGGCGTCGGTTCTCAATCTCATTTTACCCTGGGAAGAGCCCGAGTTCCTTCGGAACACCCGAAACTATGAAAAGTCGGTGGGGCGGGCCTCCGGGTTTGCGGCAATCATGGCGTAATGGCGCGTAGTGCGCACGGAAAAACTTTTCGGAACAGTTGCTTATGGGCCTATCGGCCCACCCGTAAAGCATGAAAAGATATGGTAGCACAGGTTTTTAACCTGTGCTGAAGAACTTTTCGGAACAGGAGCCGGAGGGTCTTACGAAGTCCTTTTTCTCATATCCGCGGTGAGGCCGGCATCATAGTGGCTTGGGTTGCGGTTGGCTCAAAAGAGCAATGGGCTCAACTTTATTCTCCGGCGCGTCACCGGGTTACGGCTCAATAAAGTTGATTTTTTACAAAATAAGTCAGCATGTATTCGGCCATATAATTGCGGCGACTGGGGTGAAATGATTATCTTCGGCGGTAAAATAAAAATGGCTCAAAATTACCTTCTCTGACAATTTGTTCTAAATGATCTTTCAAATATGTAGAAGGATCAATTATATCGATATGTAACCTCTTGGCAATGGCAGATAACCTTTCTTTTGGGTTTATAGCGGCGCAGCTAAAATCCAAATTGAGGACATTGTAGTGCTGATCAGTGCTGTCCTATCGGTTCTCATATTAATATATCGGCAGTTATTATAAAAGCTAAATCATCTAATCTCGGCGTCGGTGAGGTAACAGGCGGGGTCCGGGGCCCAGAGGTCCCCGGTGAGAGCTTCGGCCCGCACCCGGAAGTTGCCGCCGCAGACGTCCAGCCACTTGCACCCGGCGCAGCGACCGGTGACGTAGAGCTTCTTGTCTTTGAGGCGGGCCAGGAGGGGGTTGGACAGATCCGTCCAGATCTGTCTGAAGGGGCGCTCCCGGACGTTGCCGAAGGCCTCGTGCCGCCAGAACTGGTCGGCGTGGACCTGGCCGTCCCAACTGACGCAGCCGATGCCCCGGCCCGAGCTGTTGCCTTCGTTCATCTTCAGGAGCTCCAGCACTTCCGCGGCCCGGCGGGGATCTTGCTGGAGCAGCTTGAGGTAGATGTAGGGGCCGTCAGCGTGGTTGTCCACCGTCAGCACTTCCACGCTTTTGCCGGCGTCAAAGAGGCGCCGGGTGCGGGCGCAGATCAGGTCCACCAGGGCCCGGGTCTGCCCGTGCGTCAACGCCTCTTCCACCAGCTTGCTGCCCCGGCCGGCATAGACCAGGTGGTAGAAGCAGATGCGGGGAATGTCATGTTTTTCCACTAGGTCGAACATGGCCGGCACCTCTTGATAATTGAGCCGGCTCACCGTGAAGCGCAGGCCCACCTTCAGGCCCATCTCCTGGCAGTGGCGCACCCCGGCCATGGCCGCGGCAAAGGCCCCGGGGGCCCCCCGGAACCGGTCGTGGGTGGCAGCAAGGCCGTCCAGGCTGATGCCCACGTAAGACAGACCCAGGTCGCGCAATTGGCGGGCCTTCTCCCGGTCGATGAGGGCGCCGTTGGTGGAGATCACCGCGCGCATGCCCTGGGTCACGGTAAACGCCACCAGTTCCGGGAGGTCAGGCCGCATCAGGGGCTCCCCCCCGGAAAACAACACCACCGGCACGCCAAAATCCTTCAGGTCCCGGAGCAGGGCCAGGCCTTCGGCGCGCCCCAGTTCGTCCGGCGCCGCGCCCGCGGTGGCCTTGGCGTAACAGTGGAGGCACTTGAGGTTGCACTGCCTGGTGACGTTCCAGACCACCACCGGCTTTTTGTCCGCCGAGAACTGGAGGAGGTGCGAAGGCAGGTCCTGGGCCCGGCGGTCCCGGTAACGCAGCACATCTCCGGCTTCCACCGCGCCGCAATAAAGTTTGGAAACTCCGATCATGGGAGGCCTACTCCCTGAAAAGGGTGGTCTGGTAATATTCCCGAATGACCCGGTTAAGATAGGTATCCAGGTCGCGGATGGCCTCCCGGGTCAGGATGAACTGGTCCTGGGAAGTCCGGTCCCGGACCAGTTTCAGGGCGTATTCCAGGTCCTTGGCCATCTCCTGGCAGACGGCCAGGGCGGAGGTGTCCCGGGCCACGGCCTGCTGGAGAATTTCATCCACGGCGTCCGGTTCAAAATGCAGTTCGATCCCGTGGTTGTTCAGAAACTTTTCTGCGAAACGGCCCACCTGGTCATAGAGCCGGGCCAGATCTTCCAGCGCGGTTTTCAAGTCACAGTCCCAGTGATGGTACCGGCCGGCCAGCAATTCCACCCTGGCCTCGGTGAGAGGCAGACGGTAACGGTTGAGCAACTCCGGTTCCCGGCGCCTGATGGACTCTTTCAGGATCTCCCGCTCCTTAACGGCCGCCTGGCTGAATCTCGCCAGGCGATGGGGGTCCTCGGGGTCAGTCAGCAGGCGCGCCAGTTCCTCTTCAGGGTGCTCCACAAGTTCCGGCGTGACCACCACATGCTTGACCTGGGTGGAGGGCAGCCGCTTTTCGAACTGAATGAGCACCCGTTCGATGACGCTCACCAGGCCCCGGGCCCCGGTTTTCTCGATGGCGGCCTGGGCCGCCAACATCTTCAGGGCTTCGCCCTCAAAGGTAATGTCTATGCCGTAAGCTCCGAAATCCCGCTTTTTGCTGGTGATGATGGGGTTGTTGGGGTTCTGCAGGATCGCCAAGAGGTCATCGCCCGTGAGTTCCGAAAGCACCGCGATCACCGGCAGGCGGCCCACGAATTCCGATTCAAACCCGTACTTGATCAGGTCTTCTGCGGTCACGTGCTTGAGAAAAGTCCGGTCCAACTCCCGGGAGGTCATGTCACCCCGGAAGCCGATCTCCTGCTTGCTGATGCGCTCCTTGACCATCTTGTCCAGGCCGTTAAAGGCGCCGCTGACGATGAACAGGATGTGCCGGGTATTGAGGGTGCGTTTATCCTTTTTGCCGGTGCGGCGGTAGTGCTCGATGGCCTGAATCTGGGAGACCGGGTCATGGGCCACCTTCAGGTCCACCTCCGTCTCTTCCATGGGCTTCAGCAACGCCCGCTGGACCCCGGTGCGCGACACGTCGGGTCCCCCCCAGGCGTGCCCGGAGGATGCGATCTTGTCGATTTCGTCGATATAGATGATGCCGTATTGGGCCAGTTCCACGTCGTCGCCGGCGGCGTAAACCAGGTCCCGGACCAGGTCTTCCACGTCACCGCCCACGTAGCCGGTTTCGCTGAATTTGGTGGCATCGCCCTTGATGAACGGCACCCCGATCTTCTTGGCAATGAGTTTGACCAGGTAGGTCTTGCCCACGCCGGTGGGGCCGATCAGGATGATGTTGTTTTTAATGGACCCCACCCCGGGTTCCGGGTCTCTGCCTAACTCCAGGGAACGACGGATCCGGTTGAAATGGGTGCAGACCTTGGTGGCCAGGACGCTCTTGGCCAAGTCCTGCTTGATCACGTACTCATGCAGGTATGCTTCCAACTCCTCCGGTTTCAAGTCAAATTTAATCCGGCCGAGTTTGGCGCCCTTGCCTGGACCTTCGTCGTCTTTCTCCGGTTTGGCCACCCAATGCGGCGCCATTACTTTAATCCGGCTGCCATATTTTTTGGTGAGGTAATCACTCAGTTCTTTTTCCAGTTCCTTGGGGTCGGGGATTTTTTCCATGGTCTTGATGGTTTTGGCTGGCTGCATAAACAGTGCAAAGCCGGCCTGGCTATTTTTTTAAATTATAACCCTCTGCCGGCATGGGTGCAATAGAGGCGGCAAGAGGTTTGACCCTGAAATAATTTGGTGATGCCTTATTGACTCTGCTCAACATTGGCGCATGAGCTGTCGGCTAACTCCGATAATATAAAAAGCCGCCGTAGGGCGGGAAAGCGAAGCGCATCCCGCCTTCAGCCCGATTTGCCGCACAAATTTCCAGAGGGGAGAGACTTTCAGCGCGGCGCCTGGCGCCTGAAGAAGGGAGAGCGGGGCATTTGGCCGCGACGTTTTTGGGAACACGTCATCCGCCACGAGGGTGACTATGAGCGTCACGTTGATTACCTCCACGACAATCCGGTAAAGCACGGTCACGTGACGAGGGTTGCGGATTGGCCTTATTCTATCTTCCACCGTTACGTTCGAAAGCGGTATTTATGACCTTGAATAGGCGGCAGATGATAACGTTCGGCGTCTTGAGATGGAATGATGTGAAAGGCGGGATGCGCTTCGCTTTCCCGCCCTACGGTCCTGCAACCCGGCCTGATGGAAACGGTGCGGTTGCTGCAACAGATTATTTGAAGCGGCTCACCCAGAGTTTTATGTTTAACACCTTCAAATAAAAAGCTAAAATATTCCAAGACGATTAATCAGGTAAAAAGTTAATCTGATGAGACTATCTCCCGCTCATAACAGCATTTTTTTACACGGGGCGGCCTCCCGGCAGGTTCTCTGAATTTATTGCCGGTATTTGTTGGCCCCGGAGATGATGATCATGCAGATAACTAAGTTTAGGCAATCTTTAGGTTTACAAACTTTAACTATAATATCTGGTTATTGATGGAAAGAGGCAGATGAATAGTACATCGGTTCACACTCTCAATGCTGACGAGAAATTGAATAAAGCTAATCGCTTTCTATGGTTTATTCTTAATTGGGCAAATAATAACTTCTTTTCAAATGCGAAAGACCCTGCCTTACTTACGCGAGATTTTATAGCAGATATTTCAGAAGCAAACTGGAGCCAAACTGATATTAAAAGTTCACCCTCTAGAAAATTAAGTGATTTGTTTTGGTTACAGCTTCCATGGTGGTTGATTCGATCAGAATTAGGAGAGATAAATATTTTTGACACAGGTTGCGGCTCAGGCAATTATGGGGTAAAATTACAATCATACTCCAAAAATATCATTGCGAACTACACTGGCGTGGACCTTTCTCAGCATGATAACTGGAACGTTCTGGAGGAACGTTATCCTAATTTATCGTTTCATAGATTAGATAGCGCTGACATTATAGATTATATACCAGAAGATATTAACTTATTTATTTCCCAATCTGCCATCGAGCACTTTAAAAATGATTTAACTTACTTTAAGCATATCCGCGAATTTGTTAGACGCACATCGAAAAGCGTCATGCAGGTTCATTTGTTTCCATCACGGGCCTGCCTTAAGCTGAACTTGGAGCATGGCGTTAGACAATACACCCCGCGGACAATTTCATTGATTACGCGTCTCTTTCAAGATTGTTCATATTCTACGCTTTATAGAATGGGAGGGACTGAATGCAATAAGCTTCATTGGGAGATGATCACGCAACCATTGTTTTTCCATAAAATCGGAGACCTGCGTGAGACTCGAACCCAGGAATATGATCAAAGGTTACGTCAGGCAATAGCTGCAGACAATAAAAAACCTGGCGAGCCAAATTTTTATGCACTTTTAATTCACTCTCATTGGCAAGATGCAGTTTTCAGGATGGAGTGGTAATGGCGCCGCAGGATTCCGATGCCCTTGACATCCGAACTGCCGGACGCCTGGCGCTATTACGGCATGATAAGTTAATGCTGGTAATTAATTGTCAATTCCAGCAATTGAAGTTAAAATCACCCTTACGGATTGAAAATGCGAAAAACTCTGGAGGTAGGTGTACCCTGGAGGAAAGTAAGAACTCCAAACTCTCAAGAGGTAAGTCAAGATCCACCGTCCATTAGGTAATCTCACCGGCTTAAAAACCCATCAATATCGGGCCTTAGAGCGCCTGTATCGCCGCAGGGTGCCGCCGGCCCAACTGCTGAGCCTGGAGTTGGCCCGGCAGCTGGCGGAGATTTCCACCGAGATGCGCCGCCAAATCGGGGTCCTGGTGGACCGCCAGGGCGCGGTGGCCTACGTCATCGTGGGGGACGCCAAGGGCCTGCTCATTCCCACCCTGCCCCGGGCGCGGGGCGTCAAGGGCCGCCTCAAGGGCCTCCGCCTGATTCACACCCACCTGGACTTAAGCCCCCTGAGCCATGACGATCTCATGGACCTGGCCTTGCTGCGCCTGGATGCGGTGGCCGCACTCGCCGTGGCCGACGGCCAGCCGGGCGCCATCGAGATTGCCCACCTCCTGCCCCAGCCGGTGGACGGTCAGAGTTGGGCCGTCATCAAGGCCCGGCAGGTGGGCGCCTTAAGTCTGGATTTCGAAGCCCTGGTGGTTTCCCTGGAAGCGGAATTTTCCCGCCTAGCGCCCGCCGGGGCGGGGAAAAGCCGGGAGCGGGCCATTCTGATCGGCGTCACCGGAGCCAATCGCCCCGCGGCCGAGGATTCCCTGGAAGAACTCAAGGAACTGGCCCGCTCCGCCGGTCTTAACGTGGCGGCCACCATCCTGCAGCGCCGGCCCCGGTTCGACCCCCGCTTCCTTATGGGTAAGGGCAAACTCTCGGAACTGGTCATTCAGGCCCTCCAGCAGGGAGTCGACATGCTGGTGTTCGACGCCGAACTCAGCCCGTCCCAGGTGCGCTCCATCACCAACTTCTCCGAGCTCAAGGTCATCGACCGCACCCAGCTCATCCTGGACCTTTTTGCCCAGCGGGCCCGCAGCCGGGAAGGCAAGCTGCAGGTGGAGATGGCCCAGGTGAAATACCTTCTGCCCCGGCTGGTGGGCAAAGGCGACGCCCTCTCCCGGCTCATGGGCGGCATCGGCGGCCGGGGCCCCGGGGAATCCAAACTGGAAATGGACCGCCGCCGCCTCCGGGAACGCCTCCACCGGCTCCAGCAGGACCTGTCCCGGATCAGGAATGAACGGCGGGAGCGGCGTCAGCCCCGTCGGCGTCAAAACCTCCCCATCCTCTCCATCATCGGCTACACCAACGCCGGGAAATCCACCCTGTTCAATGCGTTGACCAACGCCGCGGTCCTGGCCGAAGACCGGCTCTTCGCCACCCTGGACCCCACCAGCCGCCGCCTGCGCTTCCCGAAGGAAAGGGAGGTGATCATCACGGATACGGTGGGGTTTATCAAGAACCTGCCCCAGAATCTCCTGGAAGCCTTCAAGGCCACCCTGGAAGAACTGGAGGACGCCGACCTCCTCATCCACGTGGTTGACCTGAGCAACCCCCGCTTCATCGAGCAGATGGCCGTGGTGGGCGACATTCTCACGTCGCTGGCCCTCCAGGACAAGCCCGTGTTGACCGTCTTCAACAAACAGGACTTGGCGGACCCCAACCTGGCGGCCTTGCACTGCCGCCTGCATCGCGGGGTGGCCGTCTCGGCCCTCAACGAAACCACCTTACCTCCCCTCATCGCCCGCCTGGAGGCCAAAGTGGAGGAGGTGCTGAACCGCCGGGAGACCGGCCCGCCCGAGGCAGAACCCGAGCTTCAAGACGTTTCGGTGGAGTAAATTTTTCAGCAGTGGGCGGTGAGCGGGTAGAGGTAGTAGACCGCCCCTAGGGGGCGCGCCGCGCCCCTTGCTTTTTCTGAAGGGGGTGAAAATGGTGTTCCCGCACCCCTCCCCTCAACCGTCTCAGGCCTGCCAGAGATAGGGCCGGAAGTGCCGGGAGGTGGGGGTCAGGGTGGCCAAGGCCCAGCCGCAGCCGCGGGGCCCCAGCCCGGGGCGCATGGCCGCCGGCGTCCCCTGCACCGCCAGGGGCCGGGGCCAGGCGGTGGCGGGCAGTGAGAGATGGTTTTCGGTTTTCGGTTTTCGGTTTCCGGTTAAAGACCAACTGCAAAAATTATTGGCATCATTACCATCATTCCTGGCCCCTGACCCCTGACCCCTGATCCCTGCCCCATGCGCGTGCCCGTGGACGCACAGCACCTGATTAAAACGCGCCAGGATCGGGGCGATCTCCGGAGCGTCCCCGGTCCACTGCTGCCACGGGTGAAAGAGGCGCGCCAGGGGGGCGTGGGAAAAGATGATCAGGGGGGTGGCGGGGGAAAGGCGGGCCAACTCCCGGGCCAGCCACTGGCGTTGGGCCGCCCCGATCTCAAAGACCGGTCCGCCGGCTGCGGGGTTGAGCAAGGTGTCTAATCCCAGAACCTGAAAACCCCGAAACGCCCGGGAGAACCAGGGCTCCCCCCAGCGCCGGACCCAGGCGGATTTTCCCCCCGGGCCGTGATCCCCTTCCCCCCGCACCGCCCAGAAGGGCGCGGGCAGATCCGCGAGGATTTCTTTCCCCAAATCCAGGGCGTCGGGCCGGCCTCGGTGGGCGAGGTCGCCGGCGAAGAGCACCAGGTCCGGCGGCGGCGACAGGCCGCGGATCTCCGCCACCGCCCGGGCCAAAGTCAGGGCCTCGGGGCGCCGGTCATTGCCGTCCTTGAGATGGGCGTCGGCCAAAAGCGCCAGTCGAACCTTCGGCTCCGCGGCCCAGGCCGGCAACGGCCAGGACAGCCGGCCCCCGACCCAGCCTGCGGCCAGGCCTAGCCCCACCTGCTTGACAAATTCCCGCCGGTCCATCACGTGCCATTGTAGCACAATTTGGCTGGAAAAGTGTATACGGCTAGTCCGTCGTTCCCGCCACCATCCTCATGCAAAGGTGCGTAAGACGCACCTTTGAAGAGAAATTACCTTAATTTTATCGGCAGATGACGGGTGGAAAGTTTTCCTCCCCTAATCCTTACAACCCCGAATTAACACTCGGGTTGCTTCTTGACCCGCTTCCTCTTTTTCATGGGCTTATACTGACCCACCACCCCCTCCGGTTTGACGATCTCCGCCATGAAATCGTATTTGCTGCACATGAAGGGATACTCATTGGGATGGGCGGCGAGTTTCAGGCAATAAAACGGCTTGCCGTCGTGATATGCCGTCACCGCGGCACGCCGGGTCCAGATAGTATACTCTATCCAGCTGTTGGCAGGGATGATCAGGGCCGCGCCGCTGTTTTCGGAAGGCACGGACACTTCGTACCGCGTCTTATTCTTGATAATTCCGGTATAGCGCCGGGCGACCCCTTGCGTCTGTAAGTTCTTGGGGAAGGGGAGATCACGGTAGTCGGGCAGCGCCGAAATATCAGGCGTCAAAGGGTCAAAAACCAAATCACTTTCTCCCACCGCTTTGGGCGCATCAGTGGCAACCCGCGGCGATAACTCCCGGCTGTAGTCGCCTGCCCCTTGAGCATGAGCGTCTAGATAACCCAAACACCAGAATGCAAGTGCCGCAACCGCAATGATTTTCTTGTCCATAAAGACCACCCTTCCTAGTCAATGGGTTGATGGCCGAATGACGGCGGTAGTTTCGGCTTGGCCCCCGGCCCCGGTTGGGCGGCTTTCACAGAAGAGACCGGCATCGTCTCGAATTCGTAGTCAATGACCCCACCGACTTCATCATATTTGACGCTCTTCAGTTTTTTGCTGTAATTAATCATGGCAATAGCCCTGGCAAAATCATAGGCGCCACTCTTGGGGGGCCCGGTTTCAGCGCAAATCCACGCCATGCCAAAGCCCGCGCCAGCCCCGCCCGCGCCGTATCCTGACCCTCCCACAGCCACTTTTCCAGAGGGGCCGTGACTCTTAGCGTTATAAGCGCCCGAGGCATATCCGCCAAGTTTATCCGTGTCAATTACCTCAGAACGGTGAGATACGGTGCATCCCGAACAAACCAGAGCAATTACCGTTACTACTCCCAATAATTTCATGATAACCCCCTTTCTCCGAAAAATTATCACACCCCAGATCCTCTTCAATCGGTTCAGCGCCCTGTAACCAGCATGTTTCCAAAAATGGTAACAAATTGTCAAGGAAATAGTTCAAAAACAATGTGAAACTACAGACCACTGCCCCTTCAAAAAGAGCATTTTTTTAATTTCACCAATAATTATGCTGGAAGCGACTTGATGTAAATTAGGATAACCCTGATTTTTGCACTCTAAATACCCCAGTTCTGTGGATCAGGGGGAAAATGGCCCAACAGGGTGGATGGATGGATGGTTGCCGCTATCCGAAAATTATTAATAATGGCAATAAGTTGAAGACATGACCTGGATAGCGCAATGGGTTCTGGGCGGGGGATTTTATAGCGATTGCCAAAAGTTTTTTCCGATAGCGGAATCATTCTAATCCCCCCTAACCCCCCTTTAGAAAAGGGGGGAACTACAGAGAATTGCTGGGAAAGTCCCCATTTGAAAAAGGGGGATTTAGGGGCAATACGGTTCACTTAAGGTTTGGCTATTTCGATGGGTTGCTGGGGCGAGGATGCCCCCCCTCACCCCAGCCCTCTCCCCCCGCCGGGGGGAGAGGGAGAATTACCGGATATCCTTCTTTATTCCCTCTCCCCCAATGGGGGAGAGGGTTAGGGTGAGGGGGAATTAATCACTTTCTCCCTGTCGTTGATAAATGCGTTCCCGGATTTTTTGAAAGCTCGGGTGCTAAGTGAACAGCATTGGATTTAGGGGGATTTGAGAACCTCCAAGGGGAAGGAATTTATGGCAAACGCTATAAGGCTCCAGTGATTGTCGGAAACCGGAAAGCCGGGAGAGAACCTGTCGTGAAAACTTCTTTGGGCCAGGCAACTCAAGATGGAGAGGTTGTCTGATCCATTCCAGCGTAAGGATCCCTCCCCTCGCTTTCCCCCAAATTTAATCTTGACAGCGTTGTCAATTTTGACTAATTTTGTGAAAAATTACACAAAAGGTGGTTTATGCTTTTTCCCGTGTCCGGCGTGGAAATCAACCCGCTCATTCCACCTCTCATCGCCCTGGTCGTCTCCACCTTCACCTCCATGGGCGGCGTCTCCGGGGCCTTTCTGCTGCTGCCTTTCCAGGTAAGCTTCCTCAACTTCACCAGCCCGGCGGTTTCTCCCACCAACCTGGTCTTTAACATCGTGGCCATCCCCAGCGGCGTTTACCGCTTTATCCGGGAGGGCCGGATGAACTGGCCGGTGGCCGGCGCCACCATCCTGGGCACGCTGCCGGGACTCTGGTTCGGCGCCTTGATTCGCAAAGATTGGTTGCCGAATCCCCACCACTTCAAGCTTTTCGTGGGCTGTGTGCTCTTGTATATCGGCCTGCGCCTGCTCTATGAGCAGACCCCCTGGGCCAAACGCCAGAAAGCCCATATCCAGGAATTCGAGGCCCAGGTCCAGGAACGCCTCCAGAAGGTCCTGGCGGCATCGGGCCACCGCACCGGCCGGGGCCTGCCGCCTGCCGCCCGGGTCCGGACCGTGAGTTGGAGCTTCAAGCAGGTTGCTTACGAATTTTTGGGGGAAACCTTCTACTTCAACGTCCCGGCCCTGTTCCTCCTGGCCCTGGTGGTGGGGCTCATCGGCGGCACCTACGGCATCGGCGGCGGCGCCATTATCGCCCCCTTTCTGGCGGCGATCTTTAAGCTCCCCATGTACACCATTGCCGGTGCGGCGCTTTTGGGCACCCTGGCAACCTCGGTAGCCGGTGTAGGGATTTACTGCGCTCTCGGCATTCATCCCGATCTGCTCCTGGGGGCCCTCTTCGGCGTGGGCGGTTTCTGCGGCATGTACATCGGGGCCCGCCTCCAGAAGTTCATTTCCGGCCAGGTGATCCGCATCGGCCTGGGAATCGTCATCTCGGTCCTGGCCCTGAGCTACATCGTGGGATTTTTTATGGGTTGAAACTGATCGGGAGAACTCCCTTTAACGGTCACCATCCAGGATTATTTTTTTGTATCCCGACGAAAAAGGGTATACTATCAGGCAGATCCTTATTTTTTATTTTTTTGAGTGCCGCGTCGGGACCGTTGCACACGCCACTTCATGGTGCGTAAAACGCACCCTACCTGGCCGCCGACACTATCCGCCTACAGTTTTCCATCGCCCGGTTGTGGTCAGATGGTCATGAACCTGGCTGTGAGATTTCGGGCTTGCCGGAAACGGGACGCATCGCCAACGGGGCCGCCATGATCCTGGAATATTCCGAAAAGGGCATCGTCTTTTTCCCCGACCCTTATCTTGTCGGCACCCCGGCGGATTTCGGGTTGAAATACGAGGACGTCTTCTTTGAGGCCGCGGACGGCGTCCAGCTCCACGGCTGGTGGGTGCCTAAGGCCGGGGCGCCGGTCTTCGTGTGGTTCCACGGCAACGCCGGCAACATCAGCCACCGCCTGGAAAACATCAAGCTGCTCCATGACCTGGCGGGGGTCCAGGTCTTCATTTTCGACTACCGGGAGTACGGCCGCTCCCAGGGCCGCATCAGCCGGGAGGGCACCTTTTTGGACGCGGATGCGGCCTACCGCTACGTGGCCGAGACCCGAGGGATACCCGGCGGGGACATTGTCTTGTTCGGGCGCTCCCTGGGCACCGCCCTGGCCACGGACCTGGCCATCCGAAAACCCTGCCGGGCCCTGATCCTGGAGTCGGCCTTCACCAACTCCTCGGACATGGCCAAAATGCTCGCCCCCTTCCTGTTCGACTGGCGCCCCAAAGTACCCTACGACAACCTGGGGAAAATCGATCAAGTCAGGGTGCCGGTGCTTATCGTCCACGGCGCCGACGACGAGATCATCCCGGTGGCGATGGGCCGGCGCCTCTTTGCCGCGGCCAACTCGCCCAAGGATCTTTATATCATCCACGGGGCGCACCACAACGACACCTATGTGGTGGGAGGCAAGACATATTTCGAGCGCCTTAAGGCTTTTATTTTTCCGCGAGAGAAATAAACAGGGAATTTCATGGTGCGCGGTGCGCACCATGCTGCTCACTGCTTATACCAATTTGATGTCAAAGGTAGAGTATTCAAATGGGAAGACGGCGTTTTTTACATTTTCTTGGTGGCACAGGCTTCCTTGCCTGTGCCGGCGCAGGCTAAACGTCCATGAATCACAAAGGTCTCACCCCCGAGGCTGAAAATCCCCCCTACCCCCCTTTTTTAAAGGGGGGTTTTAAAGTCCCCCTTTGGCAAAGGGGGATTTGGACTTTCACGGTAACTCCTCATGAGCTACACTCTCATATAAAAGCCTGCGGCTACAGAAGATAGCCTTTTGAGCGCAACTCAGTATAAGAACTACAGTTCGGTGACGAGGTCCCCGGCCTCCGCCATGGCGGCCAGGATTTCCCGGGCCCGGGCCTCGTCCCCTTTGAACACCATGAGGCGCACCCCCCGGACGAACTGGAGCATGGGATAGGCCCCGCCGGCGTCGTCGGCCCTGACCATGGCCTCGACGCCCTCGGACTCCAGCAACCCCGCGGCCATCTCGGCCTCGATGCGGTTGGAAAAGGTTTCCAGGACAATAGCGTCATCAAGGTTCATAATATACTTCTTTCTATATTTTTTTTCTATTGGACAAGACAAATAGACATCATAATTATCAGTAAAATATTTGTAAGAATCAACATAATAATTCCAATTAGGCTCCCCTTTTGCGTTCGTATAAAGTGCCAATGCCTTGGCTCACGGTGTCGATAAGCTTGCTAATGGGCTTAGATAACTTTCCAAGGTCAACTAATGAAAATTTGTTTTCAGTCATTTTTCGACCATATAAGAGGAAATTCTAATGGTGGGCAGTGCCCACCCGACAATTGCACAGGCGGGACGCCGGTGCTACCAATTTCCCCTTATGGGATCGGGGGAGGGGGTCTGGGGGAGGGGGAAAGGGCTACTTACGAAAAAGCCCTTTGCCCCCTCCCCCAAATCCTCCCTCTTCTCCTCAAACCTCCGGGAAAATGACCAAATTATCCCGGTGGATGACTTCGTCGTAGGCCTTATGGCCCAGGGATTGGGCGATTTCCTGGGACTGGCGGCCCTTGATCCGGCCGATCTCCCGGGCGGAGTAGTTGGTGAGCCCCACCGCGAAGGGTTTGCCGTCGGTGTCCATGAGGTGCACCGCGTCGCCTTTGCGGAAGCCTCCGAAGACCTCCAGGATGCCGGCGGGCAGCAGGCTTTTGTGGCCATGCACCAAGGCCTTCCGGGCCCCGGGGTCCACCAGGATGGCCCCCTTGGGGGTGACGTTATAGGCCAGCCAGTACTGGCGGCTGGTGAGTTTCTGGTCCTGGGGCAAAAACAGGGTGCCCACCTCGTGGGCGGCAAAGATTTTCTCCAGGATGCCGGGGGTGAGGCCGTTGGCGATGAGGGTGGGGAGGCCTGCGGCCCCGGCCTTTTTGGCGGCTTGGATCTTGCTCACCATGCCGCCCCGGCCCAGGGCGCCGGGGCGTTTACCCGCGGCGCGCTCGATGTCGGCGTTGATGGTCTCCACCCGGTGAAACAGGCGGGCGTCGGGATGTTGCCGGGGGTCTTGATCGAAGAGGCCGTCGGTGTCGGTGAGGAGCACCAGGAGGTCGGCGCCCACCAGGTTGCAGATCAGGGCGGCCAGGTTGTCGTTGTCGCCGAACTTCAACTCATCCGTGGCCACGGTGTCGTTTTCGTTGATGATGGGCACCACCTGCCAGCCAAGCAGGGTGAAGAGGGTGTTCCGGGCGTTCAAGAAGCGGTGCCGGGATTCCAGGTCGTCGTGGGTTAAAAGAATCTGGGCCACCTTGAGGCCGAACTCGGCAAAGGCCAACTCGTAGGTGTGCATCATAACGCTCTGGCCCGCGGCGGCCACGGCCTGGGCCTGGGGGATGCCCGCGGGGCGGGACGAGAACCCCAGCTTGCGGCAGCCGGCGGCGATGGCCCCGGAAGAAACCAGGATAAACTCCCGGTCCTCCGAGCGCAGGTGGCTGATCTCCCCCACCAGGCGCTGGATGAGGGGCTGGTTGAGGCCGTCGGCCGCGGTGAGGACCGCGCTCCCCAGCTTGAGGACGACTCGCCTGGCTTTACTCAGGTATTGCTGTCGTAGCTGTCGTAAGTGATCCATGGCCGTTGGGCGTGGCGTCTCGTGGCCTAACTTTTATGACCGGCGATTCTATTGTCGCCGACTTTGCCTATCAGGCTAATCTTGATCCCTTACAAAAAATTTCCAGATGACTTCCCGCAAGGGGGAGAGCCCGGCGCCGGTCTGGGCGGAGACGGCGAACACCCGCCACCCGGTATGTTCGTAAGCCCGGACCATCTGGACCTGGGGAAAGTCCGGGGCCAGCGCGTCAATCTTATTTAACGCCACCAGGCGCGGTTTGTCCAGCAAAGAGGGGTCAAAATTGCGCATTTCTTCTTCCAGCATGTGGAGCGGCGCCAGGGGGGCGTCCGGGTCAACTTCGCTTAAGTCGATGATCTGGATAAGGAGCCTGGTGCGCTGCAGGTGCCGCAAAAATTGGTGCCCCAGACCCTTGCCCAGGTGGGCCCCGGTGATGAGGCCGGGGATTTCCGCCAGGATCAGGGGCTCGTGATCATTTTCCGGCCCCATGACCCCCAGCTGGGGACTCAGGGTGGTGAAGGGAAAGGCGCCGACTCGAGCCTTGGAGGCGGTGAGAGCCTTGAGCAGGGTGGATTTTCCGGCATTGGGGGCCCCCATCAGGCCCACGTCCGCCAGGATCTGGAGTTCCAGGTGAATGCGGCGTTCCCGGCCCGGCTCGCCGGGTTGGCAGAAGCGGGGGGAGCGCATCCGGGAGGAGGTGAAGTGGGCGTTGCCCTTGCCGCCCCGGCCGCCCTTGGCCAGCGCCAGGCGTTCCCCGGGGACCATGAGGTCTTTAAGGAGCCTGCCGGTGTCGGCGTCAAAGACCCGGGTGCCCGAGGGCACCGGGACGATCACCGGGGCGCCGTTTTTGCCGTGCCGGTCCTTGCCCATGCCGCGGCGGCCGTTTTCCGCCTGGAGGACGCGCCGGCGCTTGAAAAGGCTTAAGGTGCGAAGGGAAGAGGAGACTTCGAGGATGACATCGCCCCCGGCTCCGCCATTACCGCCGTCGGGTCGGCCCGAGGGCTGGAAGCGGGCCCGGAGGAAGCTGACACAGCCCGGGCCACCGTTGCCGGCCCGGACCGTGATATCGACCTCATCGGGAAAGGCCTTCAAGTGGTTGGGAAAACGCTGACCCGCTTACGATCTTTGCCAAAGGCCTCGTATTTCACCACCCCGTCGATTTTGGTAAACAGGGTGAAGTCACGGCCCATGCCCACGTTGGTCCCCGGGTGGATGCGGGTGCCCACCTGGCGCACCAAGATGGTGCCCGCCTTCACCGATTGCCCGGCGTACCTTTTCACCCCGCGGCGTTTCCCGGCGCTATCCCGACCGTTGCGGGAACTGCCGCCAGCTTTTTTATGTGCCATGGTTGTTCTCCTGCGCCTATGCGGCCACGAAATTACTCGTCGGGCAGTTCCCTCAGCAGTCGGGTTCGCCGAGAGTTACGCGGCTGGCATCTGGCTTAATTATAAAACAATTTCATCGATTTGCAAGGCGGTGAACAGCTGCCGGTGGCCCTGCTTGCGGCGATAATTTTTCCGGCGTTTCTTTTTGAAGATCAGGACCTTCTTGCCTTTGCCCTGGCGCACGATCTGGGTGCGCACCGTGGCGTTGGGAACCAGGGGTTGGCCGACCTGAATGGCGACTCCGTCAGTCACCATCAAGACCTGGTCCAGAATCACTTCATCGCCGCGCTCGCCCGGAAGGCGCTCCACCCGGAGCACATCCCCGGGGGAGATGCGGTATTGTTTCCCGCCGGTTTTAATAATGGCGTACACTGTAGCCTCCACAAAATACGAACTTTAGACAATCAAGTTTATCGGATTTTCTGCCCTTGTCAACCCAATCGCGGGGTTAAATCACAGAAAAGACCGGTTTTAAAGGGGGTTGAGGAAAAGGGCGTTTTATCCGCCTCCTCTTACAGCCTGCGATTGACTCGACTCCTCGCCCGCATTATTATGACGTAACTTCAATTTTTTGCCAGTGCGAACTTTCTGCCTCCCCCGGGCAGAAGCGGCGAGGGTATGGCGGGGGGACAACCTCTCGGACACGGAGCAGACATGGACTGGTTACCGGCAAAAATCTCGCCCCAGGGATACCTGGTCATCCACGGCCATTTTTATCAACCTCCCCGGGAAAATCCCTGGATCGAACAGATCGAAGTGGAGCCCAGCGCCTCCCCCTACCATGACTGGAATGCCCGCATCACCGCCGAGTGCTATCGCCCCAACGGCGCGGCCCGAGTCTACGACGGCCAGGGCCGCATCCTGGATATCGTCAACAATTATCAGCATCTCAGCTTTAATTTTGGGGCCACCCTCATCGGCTGGCTTAAGGAGCAGGCGCCGGACACCTATGCCAGAATCCTGGAGGCCGATGCCCAGAGTCTGGCGGCCCTGGGGCACGGCAACGCCATGGCCCAGGCTTACAACCATGCCATCCTGCCCCTGGCCAGGGCCCGGGACCGGGAAACCCAGGTCGTTTGGGGCCTCAAGGACTTCGAGCACCGGTTCCGGCGGCCGGCCGCGGCCATGTGGCTGCCGGAGACCGCGGTGAACTACCCCACCCTGGCCACCCTGGTGGACCACGGCATGAAGTTCGTCCTCCTGTCGCCTTACCAGGCCAAGCGCGTACGCCCCCTGGCCGGCGGAGAGTGGACCCCGGCGGCGGACGCCCTGGATACCACCCAGGCCTACCGCTGCTTTTTGCCGGGGGCGGCGGCGGATACCCGGAGGCGGCGCTACATCGACGTTTTTTTCTATAACGGCAAGGTGGCTGCGGATATCAGCTTCGGGGACCTGCTCGCCGACAGCTACCGGCTGGCGGCCCGGCTGGCGGACGGTTTTTCGCCGGCCAGCCTGCGTCCGCAGCTGCTGCACGTGGCCACCGACGGCGAGAATTACGGGCACCACAAGAAATTCGGCGAGCTGGCCCTGGCCCATGCCCTCACGCAGGTGCTGCCCTCCCAGGGGTTCCAACTCACCAATTACGCGGCGTTTCTGGCGCTGGCGCCACCGAAAATGGAGGTGGAGCTTGCCCTGGGACCTCAGGGCGAAGGCAGCTCCTGGAGCTGCACCCACGGGGTGGGGCGCTGGAAGGAGAACTGCGGATGTTCCACCGGCGGCCAGCCTGGCTGGAATCAGCGTTGGCGGACCCCCTTGCGGGAATCCTTCGATTTTTTGAATGAAAAACTGGCGGCCATCTTCGAGGCCGAGGGCCAGAAGTACTTCCAGGACCCCTGGCAGGCCCGCAATGCCTACGTGGACGTCATCCTGGACCGCGGCAACAGCGTCCTTGATGACTTCTTCGCCCGGCAGGGAGCGCCCAACCTGAGAGAGGACGACCGGGTGGCGGCCCTGAATCTCCTGGAGATGCAGCGCCACTCTCTGCTGATGTACACCAGCTGCGGCTGGTTCTTTGCGGATATCTCAGGGCTGGAGTCCTTGCAGGTGATCAAGTACGCCGCCCGGGCCCTGCAGTTGGGGCAGGATTTTACCGCTGAGCCCCTGGAGGCCCCTTTCCTGAAAATCCTGGAGCGGGCGGTGAGCAATGTTCCCAAGGAGGGCAACGGCCTCACTATTTACCAGAAGCGGATTAAGCCGGCGGTGGTGGATTACCCCAAGGTAGCCAACCAGTGGGTGATTTCGTGGCTTAAGGACCGGGAACGCCAGTGCCCTCACCACATTTACCACTACCGGGTGGAACCCATGGACCTGGAGGAGAAGACCCAGGGTTCATTGCAGTTCGCCGCCGGGCGTTTGCGCCTGACTTCGGGCATCACCCTGGCGAGCCGGACCCTGGCGTTTTTCACCGCGTTCTTGGGAAGCTATCTCTACCGCACCCAGGGACAGGCCAACCCCTCGCCCCAGGAGTTTCTCACCTTGCGGGAGGAGTTCTTCCGGGTCCTGGAGGAGACCCCGGAGGACTTGATCCCCCTCATGGTGCGGCGGCTGGGGGAGACCTACTACAGCATCCATGATATTTTCCAGGAAGAGAAACTCCAGGTCTTCCAGGACCTGTTGCGGCCCAACCGGGAAGAGGCGGTGGAGGCGATTGCCCATAATTTTGGGCAAACCCGGCCCTTGCTCAAGGCCATGGCGGTGGAAGGTCTGCCCCTGCCGCGCCTGTACCGGGCCCTGGGAGAGATCACCCTGAACCGGCGCCTGGTGGAACTTCTGCGCCGGATGGAGCCGGACCCGACTTCTCTTGCCGCTTCCGAGGAAATTCTGGAGGTGATCCAGGATGCCCAGCTCATGGGGCTGCAACTGGAGACCCATGAGGGGGCCGAGATTCTGGGGCGCATCCTGCACCGGCGCCTCCGGGACCTGGCCGACGCCTTCGACATGGAAACCGTGACTCGCCTGAACGACTTTTTGAGTTTCGTGGATCGGATGCCTCTCACCCTGGAACTCACCGAGGCCCAGAATTACCTCTTTGCCCTGATGCGGGACCGGTTTCCGGCGCTGGCGGCCCGGGCCTCCCAGGACCCCAAGGCCCAGACCCTGGCCAAGCAGCTGGTGGCCTTGATGGAGACCGTACATTTCAGTCCGGCGCGCTATCTGAAATTGTTGGTTTGAGAAGGCCAAGAGGGGGTATCGTGATAGTGGCGCAGGCTTTCCAGCCTGTGGGCGTATCGGAAGCGTTACCTTTTCCACAGGCCAGAGGCCTGTGCCACTGAAGGAGAATTTTTTTCCTGGTTCCCAAGCCCCTGTCTTGAAAGGTTCTTGGGGGCACCGGCATCTTGCCGGTGCGACGCACAGGCTGGAAGCCTGTGCTACTGAACTTGAGTTTCTGGTTTTTTCAACAAGATTTAGCCTGTATCCTGATGATTTTACAAAGTAATTAGGTCATTTTTTCAGTTTGGTTGCGGCCATAGGCCGCGATGTGCCACCAAAGGCGGCGGGCACGGAGGCCCGCCCCATCGACTTTTCGCTGTTTCGGGTGAGCCAAGGGATCATGAGTTACGGCTTGGAAACGAGTTTTTTCGTATCAGGGTGCGCACTGCGCACCATTTAACTTTCCCAACCTGGAAAATGGCGGGAGAAGACATGAGTCTGGAAACCCGGTTTCGGGAGGCGTTCAACGAGTCCATAGATCTCAAGCGGCGGGTGCTTGAGGCGCAAGGGCCGCGGGTGGCCGGGGCCGCCAAGCTGCTGGCCCAGGTCTTCAAGTCCGGGGGCAAGGTGCTGATTTTCGGGAACGGCGGGTCAGCCGCGGACGCCCAGCACCTGGCCGCGGAGTTTGTCAACCGGTTCCAGGTGGAGCGACCGCCCCTGGCCGCCCTGGCCCTGACCACCGACACCTCGATTCTCACCGCGGTGGCTAATGACTACGATTTTAAGGAGATATTCGCCAAGCAGGTGCGCGCTTTAGGAAGGCCCGGGGACCTGGCCTGGGGCATCAGCACCAGCGGCAACTCTGCCAACGTCGTGGCCGGGCTCGAAACGGCCCGGGCCCTGGGTCTCAAGACCCTGGCCCTGAGCGGCGGCGACGGCGGTCCCGTGGCGGCCGCCTCCGACGCGGCCCTCATCGTGCCCTCCCGGAACACCCCCCGGGTCCAGGAAGTCCACATCACCATCGGGCACGTGCTCTGCGACCTGGTGGACTACCTGCTCTTCCCGGAAAAATTTACGGGATAGTGTTATGTCCCGGATATATCTTGCCTAAATGACTTGGCTTATTCCCTCCCCCTTGATGGGGGAAATATGTAGGGCGGGCATTGCCCGCCATTTCCTCTGATTAATTGATGCGTAGAACGCACCCTGAACTTTTCAGGCCAGGAAATACCCGGAGGCCGGATGAAAAAACTTGAACCTCTTTCCCTGGACGGCATCAAGACTTATAGTTTGTCGGAGCGGCATTCCAAGGTCAGCTTCCAGGACTTTGGCCGCCCCTGGCGGAGAGGGGGCGGCTTCCGGGAGTTTGTGGACCGCCTGCCCCGGATCCTGGCGGGCGAGGCCTTGCGAGAAGTGGCCGCGGCCTGGGTGCGGGCCCGGCGTCAGGGGCGGCCGGTGCTCCTGGGGATGGGGGCCCACCCCATCAAGGTAGGTTTGAGCCCCGTGCTCATCGATCTGCTGAAGCGGGGTTTGATCACCGGCGTGGCCATGAACGGCGCCGGCATCATCCACGACGCCGAGGTGGCCATGGTGGGCCGCACCTCGGAGGACGTGGATGAGGTCCTGGGCTGCGGGCGCTTCGGCATGGCCCGGGAAACCGCCGAATTTTTGAACCGCGCCATCGCCTGGGGAGCCAAGCTTGGTTTGGGCCTGGGCCAAGCGGTGGGCCGGCGTCTTTTGGAGAGCGATTTTCCCCATAAGGACCTGAGCCTGGTGGCCGCGGCCGCGGCCCTGGAAGTTCCCCTGACGGTGCACGTGGCGGTGGGCGCCGACATCATCCACCTCCACCCGTCGGTTTCTCCGGAAGCCCTGGGCGCAACGACCCACCTGGATTTTCGCCGGTTCGCGGCCCTGGTCAGCGAGCTCGACCACGGGGTCTTTATCAACCTGGGCTCCGCGGTGATCATCCCGGAAGTCTTCCTGAAGGCCCTCACCCTGGCCCGCAACCTGGGCCACCCGGTGGCGCCCCTGACTACGGTGAACCTGGATTTTGTGCAGCACTACCGGCCGCTCACCAATGTGGTGCGGCGGGCCACCATTGGTGCGGGGCAAGGCTATGCGTTGACCGGCCACCACGAGCTGCTGTTCCCGATGCTCGCGGCCCTGGTGGTGGAAGAGATGGAGGAGGCGTGATGCCCACGGAAATTGTGGTGGTGGTTGAGAATATGCGGCTCAATGGCTACCTGGGCGATTCCCCCACGGCGCAAGCGTTGGCGGACGCCCTGCCCATCGAAGGCCGCGCCCAGCTCTGGGGCGAGGAGATTTCTGGTAATTTACCCAACCGCCTCTCCTGGGCCTTCTCATGCGTTCATATAGGCCAAAAAAGGCAGGGCCACACCGGACCCCGCCTTGGTTTGTCCTATCAGCTAAGTAGGGTTAACCCCTTTTAAGTTTTCTCCAGCCAGCCAATTCCAGGAGGCCAGATGGGGCATTAATCCATGTATTTTATTGCCACCATTGAAACATTTGTTTCTGTAATCGGGACCATAAAAAAGCTCCCCTTCCCACCAAACCCTGTTACAACCACTGTATTGGTTTCCCTGTTAATTGGCATTATGGCATCGGCTCCTATTTCTTTGGCCCTTTCTCTTATGCGAGCCATTGCCGTTGTAGAATTTTCAGCCTTGCTTTCTAAGATGGCAATCTGCTTGTAAGGGCGGGAAGGAGGCGCTAAAAGAATATCAACCTTAGATGATGGCGGGTATTGTACTCCAGACTCTTCTGTCATAATAGCATGAACACAGCCCTGGCAAAGAAAGAGAACCAATACTGATGGTTCCGTAAAAAGTAAGAATTTTCAAAAAACCGGGTTGTAACTCATTGATTTTATTGAAAGCGAATTCCATAAATAGAGCCTTTTCTGACTTTTTACGAATCCATCAAGAGTTGGACACCAAGATAAGCACGCAAATTATCATCGCCTGACAAACCTGCACCTGGATAGTGGAGGCGAGCTTAAAACCCGCCCCTACGTGCCCTCACCTGCCCTATCCAGCCATTCTCTCAAACGCTCCCCCAGTCTCTGATTAAACCCCGGCAGGGCCGCGATCTCCGCCGCGGTGGCGGCTTTGATGGCCTCCAGGTTGGGGAAGTGTTCCAGGAGGCGGCGTTTGCGGACCGGGCCGATCCCCGGGGCTTTTTGTAAGGCCGAGGCCAGGAGTTCCTTTCTGGCCCGCTTCCGGTGGTAGGTGACGGCGAAGCGGTGGGTTTCGTCCCGGAGCCGGAGGAGCAGGAGCCAGCCCGGGGCGTTGGCCGGGGGCAGGAGGGGTTTTTTGCGCCCCGCCAGAAAGAGGCGGTCTCGCACCTGGCGGCCGCCCGCCTCCGTGGCCTTGGCCAGCCCCACTACCGGGATTTCTGTAAGGCCCAACTCCTTGAGCGTTTGCATCACCACGTTTAATTGGCCCCGGCCGCCGTCCACCACCAGGAGGTCCGGCAGCTCCCGGCCCGCCTTGCCGTAGTGGCGCGTGACCACCTCCCGGAGCATGGCGTAGTCGTCCTGGCCCGCCACCTCCCTGATCTTGAAGCGGCGGTAGCGGGATTTGTCCGGGACCCCGTGGGTAAAGGCCGCCAGCGCCCCCACCGCTTGGCCCCCCTGGAGGGTGGAGATGTCCAGGCACTCCAGCCGGGCGGGGAGGTTCGGCAGTTTCAGGCGGGCTTGCAGGTCAGAGAGGGCCTCGGTCGGCTCCGGTGCCCGCCGGCGGCGCGTGAGCGCGGCCCGGGCATTGTCCGCGGCCAGGGCGAGCAGCCGGGCCCGGTCGCCCCCCGGGGCCACCAGCAGGGCAACTTTGGCGCCCTTTTCGTCGCTGAACAAAAACTCCAGGAGCCGGCGATCCGGGACCTCAGCGGGCAGCAGCATCTCGTCGGGCAGCGGCCGGCCCTCGGTGTAGTATTGCTTGAGGAAGGCCCCCAGCAGGTCCCCGTCAACAGGCAGTTCCCTGACGAAAAATTCCCGGCTGCCGGTGACCAGCCCGGCCCGCACCAGGAGCACCGCGATGAGGGCTTGGCCCGCCTCTTCCGCCTGACCCAGGACGTCCTGGTCGCGGAAATGGGGCCGGGCCATGTCCTGGCGCTCCAGGGTGGCGGTGATGGCCTTGACCCGGTCCCGCAGAACCGCGGCCCGCTCGAAATCCAGGTCCGCGGCGGCCTGGGCCATCCGGGCCTTGAGCCGTCTTATGAGATTGCCGCCTTTGCCTTGGAGAAACAGGACGGCTTCGGCCACCGCCTGGCGGTAGGCGGCCTCGGTCACCAGCCCGGCGCAGGGCCCCAGGCAGTTCGCCAACTGATACTCCAGGCAGGGGCGGGAGCGGGTGGCCAGGCGCCGCTCCTTGCAGGTGCGAACCCCGAACGCCTGCTTCATGACCTTCAGGGTCTCCCGGGCCATGCCGCCGGAGGCGTAGGGGCCGAAATAGGAGGCCCCGTCCGGGTTAAACCGCCGGACGAACCTGAGGGCCGGGAAGGTTTCTTTAAGGTCAAGACGGAGGCATAGGTAATTTTTGTCGTCCCGGAGCATGACGTTGTAGCGGGGCCGGTGCTCCTTGATGAGGTTGCGCTCCAGGATGAGGGCTTCCCGGCCCGTGGCGGTGAGGATCACGTCCACCTGCGCCATTTTCCTCAACATCAGGGCAGTCTTGGGGTCGTGACGGTCCGGGGTCTTGAGGTAGGAGGCCAGGCGGTGGTTCAGGTTCACTGCTTTCCCGACATAGAGCACCCGGCCGCCGGGGTCCTTGAACAGATAGACGCCGCTGCCCCTGGGGATGCGGGGCAGGGCCGCGGCCAGGGCCGGGTAAGTCGAAGCGGGCTTTACATCTGGCTCAGACATCTTATCTTTAGAATAACAGGCAACCTCAGGCTGTCAAGGCGGGTGAGGGCAGCCTTGACCGCCGGGCCACGGAAGGCGGCAACCATGTCGTGGTCCGGGTTTTGGAGGCTCGTGGCCCAGCAGTAATCCAAGTTCCGATGGAACACCCGGAACGATGCAAAGTTGGTGGGGCGGGCCTCCGTGCCCGCCGCGACCATAAGCCAATGGTGCGTAGGACGCATGGAAGTAATTATGGCGGGCAGTGCCCGCCATACATTTAACTGATCGCGCGAAACGATTGTGAGAAGGAGAAGGGTTATGACGTTACCCCAAAAAACCCTGGGGCGCACCGGACACTCGGCCACCAGGTTAGGCCTGGGGGGCGAAGGAGTGTTGCGGACCTTCGGTCACGACCGCCAGGCCCAGGCCGTCATTGAGGCGGCCCTGGCAGCCGGCATCAATTACTTCGAAACCGCCCGGGCCTACTCCGGCAGCGAGGCCTACCTGGGCCGCAGCCTGAAAGGCCGCCGGGACCAGATCTTCCTCACCAGCAAATCCCACGGGCGCACCTTTAAAGAGGCCATGGCCCATCTCACCATTACGCTGAAGAATCTCGATACGGATTACCTCGACCTGTGGCAGGTGCACGATATCCGGACCATGGACGAAGTCGCGGCCCTGGGCGCCCCCACGGGGGCGCTGGAGGCGTTCCACCACGCCCGGGAACGGGGCTGGGTGCGGTTCATCGGCGTCACCGGCCACCACGACCCGGAAGTCCTGCGCCGGGCCTTGACGCTCTATGAGTTTGACACGGTGCTCCTGCCGGTGAACCCGGCGGAGCCGCAGCACGCCAGTTTTCTGCCCCTGGCCCAGGAGGCCATGGCCAAGGGCATGGGGGTCATCGCCATGAAAACGCTGTGCCGGGGACAGTTGCCCCAAATGGCGGAAGAGCCCGACCAAATAGTCAAGGAACTGATGGCCTATGCCCTGAGCCAGTCCGTCACCCTGGCGGTGGTGGGGGCCGACTCCGCCAAGCAGGTGGAGCAACTGGCCGCCGCGGTCCTGGACTTCGTGCCCATGACCCCGGAGGAGGCGCGCCGCCTGGAAGAGGCCGTGGCCCCCTTTGCCCGGCAGTTGATGTATTATAAGCCTTAAAACAAAGTCAGAAGGATGGTCCTATGAAAAAAATATCTATAAAAGAAGTAATTCAATTTTTTATATTATTTTATTTCTTATTTCAATTAACATACTATAGTTAATATGCAGTACACTAATTCCGAGGAGGCACAGAATGTCAAGAATTAAATTCATTGTGCTTTGTATATTTCTTTCTGTTCTTTCCTTGTATTTCTGGGGTTGGCCGACAATTATTAATTCTCAGGACCGTGTCCTGAACGTCTACGGCCCAGGGGGGCCGCTGGGTCCCATGCAGGAGTGTGGCCGGATGTTTTCCAAGGCGCACGGGGTTGAGGTGCGCGTCACTGCCGGGCCCACCCCCAAATGGATCGAGCCGGCCAGACAGAATGCGGACCTCATCTTCGGGGGCGCGGAGTACATGCTTACGGAGTTCATGCTCAAGTACCCGGATTTGGTGGACCCGAGGACCCGCACTTCCCTCTATGTCCGGCCCGCCGGCATCCTGGTGCGCCCCGGCAACCCCAAGAAGATCAAGTCGCTAAAAGACTTGACCAAAGACGGCGTGCGGATAGTTGATGTCAACGGCGCGGGGCAACTGGGCCTGTGGGAGGATCTGGCCGGGGTCCACGGCCTCATTCCAGGAATACAGAAGAACATCCTGCTGTCGGTGGCCACCAGCGCCGAGGCGATTGACAAGTGGAAGACCATGCCGGAGCTGGACGCCTGGATCACCTACGAATCCTGGCACTACCGCTTAAAGGAAGTCACCGACCTGGTGCGCCTGCCCCGGGCCCAGAGGCTCTACCGGGGCACCCCCATCGCCATTACCACCATAAGCAAACAGCGCGACCTGGCGCAGCAGTTCATCGACTTTTTGAAGACGCCCGCGGCTCACGCCGTTTTCCAGAAGTGGGGATGGCTGTAGGTTGATGGGGGGGAGAAGGCCCTGGGCTTTGGCCCCGCCCCCCAGACCTCACTTCTCCATCTTCTCCAGCCTATTACCCACATACCAGTCGATCTGGCGGCAGATGCCCTTGATGACCTGGGCCTCCCGGGCCCGGAGGCCGTACCGGGAGAAGAGCCGGCGGACGTTGAACATCCAGTGCTCCGGGTTCTGGTGGCTGATGAAGTTGATCTTGACCAAGGTCGCCTGGAGCATGGCGTACATGGATTCCAGCTCCCGGGAGTTGGCCAGGCGGGGGGTGGGGCGGGGTTTGGCGCTCACCGCGGTGAAAAGCTCATAGGCCATGACCATGACGGCCTGGGCCAGGTTCAGGGAGGAGCACTCCCCGGTGGGGATGGTGACCAGGGCGTGGCAGAAGGGCAATTCGTAGTTGGTCAGGCCCCAGTTCTCCGGCCCGAAGAGCAGGGCGATGTCGTTGGCGGCGGAAATATCCACCAGGCGGGCGGCCATCTCCCGGGGGGAGAAATATTCGTTGCGGACGCCCCCGAGCCGGGCGGTGGTGCCCACGACAAACTGAAAGGGCGAGAGGGCCTGGGCCAGATCGTCGTGGACCTCCATCTGCGTCAGGAGGCGCTCCGCCGGGCCGGTGGCCATCATGGCCATGCGGTCCCGGTCCAGGTCCAGGGGTTCCACCGCCACCAGGCGGTTGATCCCCATGTTGCAGGCGGCCCGGGCCACCGCGCCGATGTTTTCGGCCAGCCGGGGCCGGAAAAGGACGATGGCCACCCGCTCCAGGCACACCCGGGCAGACGGCGCCACCCCACTGCGTTTCTCCTTCATGGCATAACTTTAGCATATCCGGGGCTTCCGGCAAACAGCCGGCAGTGGTCAGTGGTCGGGAAAAGCGACTGAACCCGGCGCCTCAACCGCCGCCCACAAGTAACTGGCGCCTACTGGCCATCGCCTGCCAATTTGGTTAAAAGGCCTTCGGGCCGGATGAGAATTAAAACCCTCCGGCGATGGGTGCCCAAACCGGGGTGGGCAAGGGTATGCGGTCGGTAGGGGCAGGCCGGCGCCTCGCCCCTGCAGCTTAATGATGAACCTGGCTTTGGGTTGCATGGTCCTGCCGCCCTGGTTCAGAAATTTGGCCAGGGGGCCGCGAGAGGAAGTCTCCTTGACGGACGCGCCGGAAGCGCGGCTTTCGTTTAGATCGTGAAGGGAGGATTCAAGGGAATTCATGAGCCTCATTCGAAGGCATTATGCCGAGGATTGAGAAAATTGATTAACCTTTTTGGGGTAAGGTTCAAAGGCTTTTGGGGGCGCGAATTGAGCGCGAAACGCGGGGTTGGATGGGCGCGCCATGCGCCCAATCGGGACCCTTTTCCCCAACTTGTACCCCTCGTTAGGGGTTGACTTTGCCCGGAGACTCAGAGATAATCAAGCCCGTAACAATCGTTCGGGCCGTTAGCTCAATTGGTAGAGCAAGTGACTCTTAATCACTAGGTTTGGGGTTCGAGCCCCCGACGGCCTACCAAGAAAATCAAGGGGTTAGCCGATTTGGCTGACCCCATTTTTTTGTTTAGTGAATATATAGGTGAATATCGTTACCGGTTTTTACCCACTACTGCTGTAATTCGTCCCTGCTCACCGTGTCATACTCATCTTCGACAGTTGTAAAAAAATAGTTTTGGATTATCAGTAAGTTAAGCCATGGCAAAAAAGGGTTGGCACTACATGCTATTGGAGTCCGGCGTCTGGTCTTCAACTGAC
>Ga0194126_10000717_pt1 | contig 55633 bp, 63 predicted proteins | sample TA2KigC150mmetaG_FD_148641 | JGI IMG/M metagenome (GOLD analysis project Ga0194126, IMG submission 148641) | Freshwater microbial communities from Lake Tanganyika, Tanzania - TA2015035 Kigoma Deep Cast 150m | ecosystem: Environmental > Aquatic > Freshwater > Lake | place: Tanzania: Lake... | reverse complement strand
CGCCGTCGCTGAAAAGAATGTGTTCGCAATCGTCGCAGCACAGCGCCGCCGCCAAATACTCAAAACGCCAGACCTCGAAAGCGTCCGGGTGATCGGACGCGATTGGCTCCGCCTCGGCGGACAACACGAAGGGATTGCAAGTGGGCGACCAGAAAATCGACGAGCCGGATGGCTCGGCGAAATAGCACGCCCCATTGTTCGAGCGCGCGAACGCCGACGGCGTCGGCGAAACGGATGCTGGGAGAGATGGATCGGGTTTTTTCCGTCATGGGCGTCGGCAGTTGCCGATCGCGTGTTAATCGTAGGGCCGCGACGAAGGTGGAATTGCGTTTAAGAAACTCAGTCGCCCAGCCGGAGCGATCGAGCGGCATGAGTGGCTCGTAGCTTTTTGGATCGCGCCAGTCGGCGCGCGGCCGTATGCCGGGTGAAGATTGCTCCTCCATCATGGATCGTGGCCTCCTGTCCGATTGCGCGCCATTCGAGAGCGCGCGGTTCGATGATCGCGCGGCGGAGGGACGATAAACCGTCTTGAGCCAATCCCCGCATAGATGGCCCGCTCTGCCGTCGGCGTCGATCACTATCGATATCGGCAGGCGAGACGGATTCCAGAATTTCGTTATGGCTATCAGGAAATCGGGGCGATCTCGACTCTCAATGAGAGCTCGCCTGCGCGACGCCGGCGAACGACAGCCTTAGAGAGATTCCAGTAAAGAAGTTTACGAACATTGTCACAGAGTGACCATGATCAATTTGCAACATGTTCCTTGTTCGAGGGCTGGTTTGCGTGTCGTTGTTGTCCGCGCGGAATCGAGCTGGGGAGGCCGCCCGGCCGGACATATCTGCACATGGCAAAGACTACGTTGATCGATTTTTCATCCGACCTCGCCCTTCCCTTCGCGGGCGCGCATGCACGCAGCGCCCACGGTGGAGTGTTCGCTACCCGGCTTCGAACTCGGGGGAGCACCGGGGTCCGTTTCGCAACGGCCCAGTTTGCCCTCTTGGCGCATGAAAGCGCTCCTGTCGAGCTTTCCTGCCGGCTGGCGGAAAGCGATCGGGAGGAGACGTATCGGATAAGCGCTGGGCAGTTTCATCTCATGCCCGCCGGATTGCCCACGGATGTGCGCTGGACGGGCGAGAAGCAGTCGCTTGTTATCGCCTTCGAAGAGAGTTTCATTGAACGCATGATAGGCGAGGCCTTCGACGGGAAGGCGCCAGAAGTCCGAAGCAGAGCCGCGTTGTCTGATCCCGCTGTCGAGAGCCTGGTGGGCTGCCTGCGTCACGAAATGATACGAAGTAGCTTCTGTAGCCAGTTGTGCCTCGAATATGTCGGCGCTTCGCTGGCGGTTCGGCTGTTCGAAGCCTATGGCGACGGCGCCAAGCCTAAATCACTGGTCAGGGGCGGGCTCGCCGGTCGCCGGCGAAAGCGCGTCACCGAGTTCATCGAAGCGCATTTGAGCGAAAATCTGAGTCTTGGTGAGCTGGCGGCCGAAGCCGGCCTTAGCGCCCATCATTTCGGCAAGGCGTTCAAGGGGAGCTTTGGCGTTGCGCCGCACCGGTATGTAACTATGCGACGCATTCACCGGGCGCAGGAACTCTTACTCTGTGATCATCAATCCATCACAGAGATCGCCTATGCTCTCGGCTTCTGCAGCCACAGCCATCTGTGCGAGGCGTTTCGGAAAGCGACGGGCGTGACTCCGTCCCAGTACCGCAAGAGGCGAGATTGATCTGGGGGCGACGGCGCGCTCGTTGCAATTTGCCTTGGCGGGTCGCGAGTTGTGCAAGCGCAACAAATCTTTTTTTGTAGCCTGGGCAGGCATACGCCCGACTTGGCGTTATCATAGGCGGGCGGCGGAGTACCCAAGAACGACCAGAAAGACGAGATGCCCGAACTCGAGCCAAAAATCGCCGATGAAGCGCCCGTGTCTGACGAACTCACCGCCTACGATGAGACGCATCTTGTCACCTACCTCCGACTCCTCGATGCGGAGACCGACGGCGCCGATTGGCGCGAGGTCGCGCGGATCGTTCTTCGTCTCGATCCCGCTGTCGATCCGGACGGCGCCCGCCGCTGTTGGGAATCACACCTTAATCGCGCCAAATGGATGACCAAGGAAGGCTACCGCTATCTGGTCGCGGGGGCGCGAGCCAGATAGTCACAACGCGCGGCGAGAGATCTGAACCTGGCAAGGCATCTTTGGGGAAGTTGGAAACCGAGCGTTCTGACGCGGACTTTTATTCGCCGCTCGAGCGGTGAGGGAATAAGCGAGCCGCAAGGGATCGAAGAGGCGACAGCATCGTTTAGGTCGTCACTCTTTCAGGATGTTATTAAAGCGCCCCGCCTCTCGAAATTATGATTTCTGCATACGGAGCGCTTGCGTTGAAGCATTTGATTTTATTGGTGGGCGCACAAGGGCTCGAACCTTGGACCCGCTGATTAAGAGTCAGCTGCTCTACCAACTGAGCTATGCGCCCGTCCGTCCAGCGCGCGCGACGCTGTTTCGAACGAGCGGTGCGAATAACAAAACCGCCGGCGGCTGTCCAGCGTCATGCGCATCGCAAAGGCCCCTTTGGGCGCGGGAGCCGCCGCCTCTGACTAGGGCGCGGGCGCCGGCCACCCGTGGATCAGCCGTGACTTGGTCACGAGATCGGACCACGGACCCTTATAGGCGTTTCCGGCCTCGGGCGTCGGCGCGGCCTGTTTGCGCGCGCAAACAGCCTTGGCCTCTTCGGATTTCGGGCCTTGGGCGTAAAAATAGATGACGTTCATTTTGAGCGCTGAGGCCAATTGGTTGAGCACTGTCCCCCTTTTCAGGACATTGACGCCCCAATGGCCCTCGCGCGGCCCGCCGGGCTTGAAGCCGTAGCCGTAATCGCCCTCGCCCTTGATGAGATCGAAGCGGATGTAGCAGATCTCGCCCTGAAGCGCCGGCTCCGCCGCCATCTCTCGGGTCACGATGACGTCCTGATTATTGTGGCGAACGGCGTAGTCGACGGGAAAGTGCCAGACGTCGACCTTTTCAAAATGCTTCAAAAGTTCCGCCTCGTCCGGGTCGGACGTCTGCGCTGCGGCTGAGCCAAGGAAAAGCGCGCTGGCCACGGTCACGGCGGCGTATAGGCGTCGCAGCAAAATTTCTCTCGTCATACGTCAACCTTGCTAAATCGGGCGGCATCTGCGTGGAATCGCCGCGCCCCCACCAATTTCGCAGGTAAGGAGCGTCGCGGCGGTCTGCAATCCCTGCGACATCAGCGCGCGCCATCGCCCCGTTGGTCCTGCGCCGCTTGGACCCGCTCGCGCGCCAAAGCCCGAACCCGTCTTCCCACCGCCGCAAAAGCGCGCTAGCAGATTATGAGAAGCAAAGAACGAGTTTGATGATGTCGCGAAGAAAAATCGCTTTGATCGGGGCCGGCAATATCGGCGGAACGCTTGCCCATCTCGCGGGTCTTAAGGAATTAGGCGACATCGTTCTTTTCGATATCGTGGACGGCGTGCCGCAGGGCAAGGCGCTGGACATTGCCCAGTCCTCTCCCGTTGCGGGCTTCGACGCCAAGCTTTCCGGCGGCTCCGACTATTCGGCGATTGCGGGGGCCGACGTCGTCATCGTCACGGCGGGCGTGCCGCGTCAGCCCGGCATGAGCCGCGACGATCTCTTGTCCATCAATCTCGGCGTCATCGCCAAGGTCGGCGCGGGCATTAAGCAATATGCGCCGAACGCCTTCGTCATCTGCATCACAAATCCGCTCGACGTCATGGTCTGGGCGCTGCAAAAGGCGTCCGGCGTGCCGACGAGTCGCATCGTCGGCATGGCGGGCATGCTCGATTCTTCCCGCTTCCGCTATTTTTTGGCCGAGGAGCTTGATGTTTCGGTCGAAGATGTGAGCGCCTTCGTTTTGGGCGGCCATGGCGACGACATGGTGCCCTCTGTGCGCTATTCGACCGTCGCCGGCGTTCCCTTGCCGGACATCGTCGCCATGGGATGGACCACGCAGGAACGCATCGACGCGATCGTCGAACGGACGCGCAAGGGCGGCGGCGAGATCGTCGGCCTTCTCAAGACCGGCTCCGCCTATTATGCGCCGGCGACCGCGGCGATCGCCATGGCCGAGAGCTATCTGAAGGACAAGCGCCGGGTGATGCCCTGCGCCGCCTATTTGACCGGACAATATGGCGTCGACGGACTCTACGTTGGCGTTCCCGTCGTCATTGGCGCGAATGGCGTCGAGAAGGTGATGGAGATCAGGCTCGACGAGACCGAACGGGCGATGTTTGAAAAATCGGTCGGGTCGGTTCGGGCGCTGATTGAAGCCGCCAAGTCGCTCGACCCCGCCTTCGCCTGATCGCCCTCCGCCAATAAATTCACTCGATCTCGCGTGCTTGCGCAATGCAGGCCTGAGACGGCTGCCTTCAGACTGCAGTTCTGCTTGAACGCGACAAGAGGAACATTCTTTGCAAGTATGGGTTTACCCTGTTTGACTGATTCTCTGTGAGAGAGTCAGGCTTGCGAGATGGATACGAAGCTATGTTCGACCCTGACGCCTATGGCTTTGTCAAAATTATCGCTGTTGCCGGCACGCTCTATTTTGCGGCGCGCGCGGCAATCCTTCTCGGGCTTGCGGCGATACAGGCCGTTGCTCTGCTGCCCTAAGCGCATAGCGTTTTTTACATTCAAAACATTGGCTCGCGCGAATAGGCCTTACGATGAATAGGCCTTACAATTGAGATAAGTAAGGATCGATTACCGGGTTTTCGCGCTCTCTCCCGCGATGGCCTTCACGCCGGCGTCGCTGCGGCTGCGCGCTCTTGCGGCGGACCGAATCCCCGTCGGGGCTGCTAGCAAGGCTTTTCCCGATGGTCCGGAGGCACCGTTTTGAGCGCTCGCGTCGGCGGCCTCAGGCGGCTCCTTTGGTTCGGGCGCATAAGCGAGCGACTCCTGCCGGGCCGACTTCGACTTTCTTGCTTCACCTTTGGGCGAATCGACGAGCCGGGCGATCGCGCTGGTCGCCTTTGCGTCGAAGGTCTTCGGCCGAGCGGGGGGCAGGGGCGCCGCCTTCGCGCGACGACGCGGCGGCGCATCGCCCAGGGGCTCCGCGCCAGAACCGCGGTCGGAGCCGTCGCTGCCCTGATATTCGACCGCGCTCTGCAGGTCGCGCGACCGGTCTATAACGGCAAGAGCGGCGGACCGGTCGTAAGCCATCTGCCGATCGGCGAAGGCTGTGAGCGAAGCCGGCCGCTGCGGCGGCAGCGGTGCGCGAGAGCCGAGAGTCGCCGCGGGCGACGCCTCCTGCTCGAACGGCTCCGCGCCCGGCGCAGAGAGGGTCGTTTCGCCCCGCGGCAAATCGGACTCAGCGCGCGTGATTTCTTGCGCCCGATAGCGATCGGCGCCGGCGCTAACGGCGGCGCCCTCTTCTTCGGCGTCGCGCCCACGGGCCGACCGCGGCGCGAGCGCCGCCCATTGCTTGCGCGCGCTCGGCGCCGGCGCGGCAACCTCCGCGTCGTCCTCTTCGCCGCCGCTTCCGCCGCCAAAAAGCATAGCGAAGAATCCGCCGAGCGTGCGCCGCGGCGCGACGACATAGGCGCCGTTGCCGCGGCCTTCGATCTCCGCCCGCGCCTCCTCGTAGCGCGCCAGCGGCTGCCCATTCGTCGGCAGATGCACGGTCTTCCCGTCGGGGAAAAGCCGCACCAGCTCGTCGAAGCTCATGCGCGGCCAATGGCGCACATTGCCGACGTCGAGATGCACGAAAGGCGTGCCCGCCGTCGGATAATAGCCGACGCCGCCGCGCTGCATGCGCATCCCGATCTCGCGAATTTGCGACATCGGCATTCCCGGAATGGTGGTGTCCATCGCCTTGCCGAGCATGTGCTGGGAGTATTTGGCGACCGCGCGCGAGCGGGCGCGCAACATGGCGTTGGTTTCTGGAGAGCGATAGGCGGAGACGACATTTACGACCTGATCGCCGACGCCGGCGCTGCGGTAGGTCTCCCACACCACGTCGAACAGGCGCGGGTCCATATTGGTCGGCTCATCGCGGCGCCAATCGCGCAGGAACCAATTCAGCTGTTGCAGGACATTGCTGTCGTACTGCCCATTGACGAGATAGGTCGCCGAGATCGATTCATGCGTATGGGCGTGGTAGAGATTGATCGTCCTTGTGTCGCCATTGGCGACGGCGGTTTCCGTCAATTTTGGCGCGAGCGTCGCCAGGCAGAGGACGACGAGGCCAAGCGATTTCGAAAAAAGCGCTTTCGAGAGCGGAGCAAAATTCTGGCGCGCGCTGGAGCGAGGCGTCGTCAATGGGTCGCTTCCTCGTCTCGCTTGAAGCGCGCCTCGACTGACGTCGCCCCAGAAAACCAACTATCCTTTAGACCATATGGCCAGAAGGGAGCTCGCTGCGCCGGTCGGCGCGAGGATGGCGAAAAATCATATACAGAATACGCAGTTGGAATGCGTTGCCCCGTGAGCGGTCGCTACCGCCCTGATTCCCCACCGGTTCCGACGCTAGGGGAACATCGTGGCGAAAAATTGCTCAAGCGTCGCCGCGGCTCAGTTCGTCGCCACCGTGCGCACAAACTGGCGACCCAGGATCGGCTGCGCGCCGCTGATTAGTTGCAGATAGGCGGGAGGCGCGGGCGCCAAGCCTTGCGTCGCGAAGACATCCGAAGTCGGCCTGCGCGGCGGCAGCGGCGGAAAATCGGGAAGCTGGTTCGCCTGCTCTTTCTCGCCCTGTGTGTCGGCGAGTTGCTGCCGGTCGGCGACCGCGACGCGGATCGGGCCGGCCGTCTGGCCCTCGGCGGCGGAGAGAGCGGTGGCGACCGCTGACTGCACTTTATGCGCGATGTCGCCGAACGAGGCGAGGCTCGCGCCTGATTGCCCATCGGTCCGTGCGCTGGCGACGCTGGTTGAAGGCGCGCGCTGTTTGCGGCTGGCGATCATGGTCGGACCGCCCTCGCAATTTCGCATGCCGAGAGCGATCAGCTCTGTCCCCGTCAAAACCCGATATTCCCTGGTCAGATTGCCGAGACGGGCCTGCACGGCGGCAGGGTAGGAGGCGAAGAGCCGAGACGAGACGCCGAGATCGGTCTCTCTGTTGATGGCGTTGTACGCCTGATGGAATTTGACCTTCGCGTCCGGATAGACGCAGACGTTCGGCAGGCCAAGCGCCAGCGTGCAGGCCGAGCGGCATTCATGCAGCCTGACTTCGCGGTTCTCGCGGCGATATCGTTCGGTGATCGCCTCATAATCGCTGACGAGTCCGCCGACGTCCTTGTAGACGACGACCGGCGCCGGCATCGGCGGCGGCGACAGATAGCCCAAGACGCACCTCTACTTTACGCAGTGGGGGCTTTCGCTTCGGCAAGCATTCACCATGTCGCGGTGAACAACGCCTTAAAGGGTGAACTCACCCCCTTATGCCGACGCGAAGCCCGGGCGCTGGACGTTCTTGCAGAACATTGCGGCGAAAATGAAATAGAGCAGCAGGGCGGCCGCCAGTTTTTAAGGACATCTCACCCGTCGGCTCAACAATCGCGGTTGTTTCCACCAGACGGCGGAAGTTTTGCTTGTGGAGATGGCGCCCGGCGATCGCTTCTACTGTGCGCTGCAGTTCGGTGAGCGTGAACTCCGGCGCCATCAACTCGAAGATAACCGGTCGATATTTCATTTTCGCCCTCAATCTGCCCATGGCTGTGGCGAGAATGCGGCGATGATCATGGCGCATGGGCGCGCCCAGCGGCGCCAGCGGCGCTTTTTTTTGCGCCGACTCGCGGCCGTCGCGCAGCGCTTCTTCGAGCAGGCCCGCCTCATAGAGAAGCTCGTATCGCTCGAGGACGTTTTCTTCGTTGAAGGCCCGGCCTCTGGCGCCGAAGAGAAGATTGACGCGCACTTTGCGGGAGAGGCCCGAGGAAGAGACGGCGTCGGGCGAGTCCGCCACCCAGTTCTCCAGTCTGGGGGCGATCTCCTCGATGATCGCCGGGGCGCCTTTTCTCCAGTCCTCCCAGGGGAAGAAATCGTGCCAGCTGCGCCAAACGCCGCCGCGGCTTTCGGCGTCGTGGCGGATGCGGGTCAACGCCAGATAGCCGACCGAAACGACATGCGGGTCGCGGTCGCCGGCGCGGGCGTGTCGGCCGCGGTCGCCGAACGTATAGAGCTGCTCGACATAGCCAAGCGGCGCGTCGGCTTGTTCGCCGACCCATTCGCGCAGGCCGATTTCGAAGGTGCGGTGGCGGACGGGATCAAACGGACCGGACGGAAGGGCCGCGACGTCGGTCGGCCCATCCGCGCGCGTGGTCAAAATCAAGGGCTCGTCGTCACGAACGGCGACGATCGCGGCGGTCAGCCCGATTTCGACCGGCGGGGAAATGGGCGCAAGCTGTTGAGGGGCCCGGCTAAGCGTTGCCGAACTCGAGGGCGAAAGGCGCTCCTTCATAGCAGTCGGCCCCGCGTCCAATCGCGGCGATCGCGGCCGACATTCGCCCGTCTCGTCCGAGCCTTTCGTCGGCGATCGCGACCAGCCGCCTGTTCGGCGTTGCGGTCGGCGAGGCGCGGCGCAGTTCGCGCGCGATCTCCATTTCGCTGCGGTGGGGCGCCAAGGCGCAGGCCGCGACGAAGGCCGCTGCGGGCGAGCGGCTCACCCCGGCGTAACAGTGAATGACGAGCGGCGCGGAGCGGTCCCATTCTTCAAGAAAAGCCAACAGCCGATCGATATGTTCCTCGCCGGGGAGGATGTGACCCTCGCGCAGCGCGTCGATATCGGAGACAGCGATCCGCAAATGGCGCTCTGGCGCGATTTCGCAAGGTCGAACAAGCGAGGCCCCGGCCGTGAGAATGGTGACAAGCGAGCGCGCGCCGCTCTCGCGAACGGTCTCGACGACCTTTGTCAGCGAACAGACGTATAAGCGCCCATCCGGCATTTCACTCCCCGGCGTTCGTCTTCAACTTTCGTCGACCGCCCGGAATCGAGCGAGAAAACGCGCCTCCGTCTCCTCGATGGGCGTGGGGGCGAGTTCATTCATGAAGGGCTGCGGCGGGATCGCCGGGCGGTTGAAGATGCGCTCGGCTTCGCTCCGTGTAAAGCCCGCGAGTTTCACCGCCTCGAAAAAAGCGGCGGCCCGGTCCGCTTCCTTGCAGAGTCGCCGCAGCGCCGGGGACGGCGCGGGCGGCAGCGAGAAACGCACGAGAATCGCGCCGAGTATGCGGTCCTCCACGGCCCGGTAGGCGTCGCCGATCACCGCCTTGAACGGCGAGATCATATCGCCGATCACATATTCCGGGGCGTCGTGCAGCAGCATGTAGAGCCGCTCGGTGCGGGCGATCGTTGGATCGAGCGCGCTTGCGATCTTTTCGACCAGCAGGCTGTGTTGGGCGACGGAGAAAATATGCGGGCCGACGGTCTGCCCGTTCCAGCGCGCGACCCGCGCGAGCCCATGGGCGATATCCTCGATCTCTACGTCGAGCGGCGAAGGGTCGAGCAGATCGAGCCGGCGCCCGGACAACATGCGCTGCCAGGCGCGAGGGACTTCGTCGGGCGACGCGCGCCCACGTTTCGAAGGGGAGCGCATCGCGTCAGCCTCTGTCGTCCCCTGCATGCCGGTGGCACCCGACCAAATGATCGTCGACCATCCCGACCGCCTGCATGAAGGCGTAGACGATCGTCGGCCCGCAGAATTTGAAGCCGCGCGCCTTGAGGTCCTTGGACAGGCGCTCCGACAGCGGCGTCTGCGTCGGCACGTCGCTCATCCGCGTCCAATGATTGACGATCGGCTGGCCGTCGACGAAACCCCACAGATAATTTGAGAAGCCCGTCGTCGCCTCGATCTCGAGCCACGCCTGCGCGGACAGCACGGCGCCTTCGATTTTCGCGCGATTGCGCACGATTGCGTCATTGCGCATCAGCGTTGCGACGCGCCTTTTGTCGAATTTGGCGATCTTCACCGGGTCGAAGCCGGCGAAGGCGGCGCGAAAAGCCTCGCGCTTGCGCAGGATCGTGATCCAGGAAAGCCCCGCCTGAAACCCGTCGAGCGTGAGTTTTTCGAAGAGCGCCCGGCCGTCGCGCTCGGGCCGCCCCCACTCATTGTCGTGATAGTCGAGATAGAGCGGATCGACGCCCGGCCATGGGCAACGCTTCACCCCATCAATATGGGACACGACCTCAAGGTCGCGCCAGCTTGCCGGTTGTTCCCGGACGCTCGCCAAGACTGCTTCCTCTACATTGCGGACGGAGCGCGCCGCGCCGCGGCTTTATCGCGCGTTCGGATTGCGTTCACAACCAAGTTGGGACTATCGTCGCCCCGGCGGACGCAGATGGCGCGCGTCCTGCTTTATGCGCCCTCGCAATCAATGCGGCTCAGATCGCGCCGTCCATAAATGGAGATTTATATGGGGATCGCTGTTTCTCACGCTGCGGCCGGCCTTTTCGCGCTCGCCGTCGGCGTCGTCGCTGGCTCGGAGGCGGCGTATGCTCAGGCCAATGTGTTGAAGGAATGCGGATCGCAATATCAGGCCGCCAAGGCCGCTAATGAGCTCGCCGGACAGAGCTGGCAGGATTTTTTAAAGGCGTGTCGCGCGCGGCTGGCCGAACAGGCGACGCCTACCGAAGCAAAGCCGGCTGAATCCAAGCCCGCCGAAGCGAAGCCGGAGACGCCGCCGCCGGCCGCCGCGGAGTCGAAGCCGACGCCGCCGCCCGCGGCAGAGGCCAGGCCCCCCGAGCCGGCGCCGGCGCCTGTGACCCAGGCGAAGCCGCCTCAGATGGCTCCGGCGACGGAGGGCGCCAAGCCCGCAGCGGACGCGAAGACCGCGATGCGCGAACGGCAGAAAAAATGCGCCGCTGAATGGAAGGCGAAAAAGGCCGAACTCAAAAAAACCGACGCCAAAATCACCTGGCCGAAATATTGGAGCGAATGCAACAAGAAGCTCAAGGCCGCCGGCGAATAAAGCGCAATGCGCCTCGCGCAGAACCCGACGGCTTCGCCGTCGGGTTTTTCGCGCGCTCTTGCTCGACGCCAAGGCTCATGGCAGAGGAATGACGTCAAATGACGTTAACCGACAGACGAGGGCGGGCGTTTGGATAAGGCCGAATTGCAAAAGTTGCAGTCCTTTCTGCGCCGCTCGCTCGGCAATGACGGCATCCGCGTCGCGGCGGATCCAAGAAATCCTGACGATGCGGCGGTGCATCTCGGCGAACGCAGAATCGCTTCGATCTGTGTGGATGACGAAGACGGCGATCGCTCCTTCGCGTTCGAGATGAAAATTCCGGTCGGACGCGAAGTGCTGCAATCCTATTTGCGCAAGCTGTTCGAGAATGATCGTCTGTCGATCGCGGCGCGCGGGCGCAAGACCGATTCCGTCGAACTCAACGCCGACGGCGAGTTCCTCGGCGTCATCTCGGCCGATGATCCGAAGCTGTCGAGCTTCACGTTGCAAATCGCCATTCTCGATTTCGATCTCGAAGACGAATGAGCGCGGAGCGGATGCCGGTTCCGTAGCGTCAATTCATTTCGATGATTCATAAATGCATTTGATCGGATATTCGCGAGCGTTCGCTTTGGACTTAAAAGCCCGGAAGTCGAAGCTCGGCGCGTAAGCCGCCGCTTGGGCTGTCATTGAGCTGCAGCGAGCCGCCATAGGCGTCGGCGAGTTCGACGACGATCGACAGGCCGAGGCCCGATCCGGGCTTGGTTTCGTCGAGCCGTCGGCCGCGTTGCGTCGCCGTCGTGCGAAGATGCGAGGCGAGTCCGGGGCCGTCGTCGTCGATCGTCATGCAGAGCACCGGTCGCGACGCGTCGCCGCCGTCAACCGAAACGTCGATCGTCACGCGACTCTTCGCCCATTTGCCGGCGTTGTCGAGCAGATTGCCGACCATTTCTTCAAGGTCCTGTCGCTCGCCAAGAAAGCGCAGATGCGGATCGGCGCCGCCGGAAAAAACGACGCCTTTGTCGCCATAGATTTTGCTGAAGGCGCGCAGCAAAGCCTCGATCGACGGCGCAACCGGCGTCGCCGCGCCCAGCGCGCCGCCGCGCGCCGCCGCCCGGGCCCGATCAAGATAGAAGGAAATCTGGTCGCGCATGATCTGCGCCTGTTCCTGAACTTTCTGCGCGAGTTGGCCCGGCGCGGCGTCAGCCTCGTTCACGATGACGGAGAGCGGCGTCTTCAGCGCATGGGCGAGGTTGCCAACCTGAGTTCGCGCGCGTTCAAGAATGTCGCGATTGGCGCCTATCAGCAGATTGAGCTCGTCGGCGAGCGGCGCCACTTCGCTCGGATATTTGCCGATGATGCGATCCCGCTCGCCGCGGCGGATCGATGCGAGTTCTCGCTGCATCTGTCTCAAGGGACGCAAACCGAAGCGGACTTGAAAGGCGGCGCCGATGGCGAGCGCAATGGCGAGGGCGGTGAAGGCGACGATCAGCGCAAAGCGAAATCGCCCGATCTGCTCTTCCATCTCTTCGCCGCTGCCGGCGACCTGCACGAGATAGATCCCCACGTCGCCGACGTCGATGATGCGCTCGACGATACGCAAGCGGCGCCCATCGGGCCCTTGCGCATAGCCGCGACGAAACCCGCCGACTTCCGCTGCGACGCCAAGGTCGGAGAGCTTCGGCAACGTGCCGGCGAAGAGGGAGCGCGACGCCTTTATTTCATGCGATTTGTCGTCGAGCCGGGTGATTTGCCAATACCAGCCCGAACCCGGCAATTCGAATTGGGGATCGCCGAGTTGGCCGGGGCCGGTGCGTCCCTCCTGGCCGGACTCGGATACGTCAGCGACGATGGCGCGCAGGTAAACGTCGAGGCGTCGTTCGAAAACTTCCTCCGCCTCGCTACGGTAGTAGGCGGTAAGAAGAACGCTCGCGACAAGCAAAACGACAAGGCTCGTCGCCGCCGCCGTCAGAAACAGACGCGCGGCGATCGTGCGAAAAGAGCCGATCGTCAGGCGCATGCCTAGCGTCCGCCGCCGGCGTCCTTTGCCGGCGCGGCCGCCATGTAGCCCAATCCACGCACGGTCTGGATCAGGTCGACGCCAAGTTTCTTGCGCAACCTGCCGACGAAGACTTCGATCGTATTGGAGTCGCGATCGAAGTCCTGGTCGTATAAATGTTCGATGATCTCGCTGCGGGACACGACGCGCCCGCTGTGATGCATCAGATAGGCGAGCAGCCGGTATTCGTGCGAAGTGAGCTTCACCGGCGCGCCGTCGACGACGACGCGTCCGGCTTTCGTGTCGAGTCGAACCGCGCCGCAGACGATTTCATTGGTCGCGTGTCCTGTCGCGCGGCGGAGCAGCGCGCGGATGCGCGCCAGCACCTCCTCCATGTGGAAGGGCTTGGCGACATAATCGTCGGCGCCGGCGTCGAAGCCTTGCACCTTGTCGCTCCAGCGGTCGCGGGCGGTGAGGATAAGCACCGGCATGTCGCGTCCGGCCGCGCGCCATTCTTCAAGAATGGTCACGCCGTCTTTCTTTGGCAGGCCGATGTCCAGAACAACCGCATCATAGGGTTCCGTCTCGCCGAGATAGCAGCCTTCCTCGCCGTCGAAGGCGCGGTCCACCGCATATCCCGATTGCTCAAGCGCGCGAACGATCTGGCGGTTCAAATCCTTGTCGTCTTCAATGACGAGCAGCCGCAACGCGTCCTCCCTGCATACGATGAGCTCAGTCGCCTATAGGGCCGGAATGTGGCCGGCCGTTGAAGGCGTCGACATGAATTTTGACAATATGGCCGTCACGGCGCAGCAGGCTGATCTCATAGATAAGTCCTTCGCCCAATTGGCACAGCCGCGCGCCGAGCGGTTCGCCTTGCAGCCGTAGGGCGGCCTCCCGCATGCTTCGGAAAGGATCAGCGAGCTTGTGCGCTTCGATTTTGGCGCGCGCCTGCGCCATGGTGAAGCACTGCATATGCGGCGGAACGAGCTCTTCGGCGCGGGCGGCGCATGCGGAGGCGACCGTCGCCGCGAGAGCGGCGACGGCCAACGCCCGTCTTCCAAAACATCCGGCGGCCGACATGCGCCTCTCCCCGCCGCATATTCGGACGAAAGCCATGAACGCGCAATGAATAGTCCGCCCACTGTCAGCTTCCCGAGGCGCGGCACGCGTCTCGAGTTTTCTTGTAATCGACGATCATCGCGGCGAGCGGCGTGTTCTTGGGTAGAGCGCGCAACTGTTTCGCCGCGATCTTCTGATCTTCGAGAGAATAGGCGACAATCGGCGGACAGCCGCCCGCCGACCGGCACGCGGCAAGAGCGACGCTAAAAGCGACCGAGATCGAGATCTTGCGAAACATCTTCTTCGCTCCTGCGCTCAACCATGATTTCCGCCTGCCGCTTTGCGGCGCGCAGATCCGCTTCGTCGCGGCGCGCTTTTTCTTGATCTGCGCCGCCAGCGACGAGGCGCGCGAGAATTGCGCGCCCCAGCGCGTAGAGGACGACGCCGGCGACTGCGACGAGGCTGAGCGCGATCAGTTTCGACATGTCAGGCCGTTCCCGGCGGCGTCGAGGTGATGCTGCGCATGATCGCCATCAGCGCCGCCGATCCGACGGCGACGGCGCCTGCCTTCGGATCGTTGAGAACAGCGATCCAGTCGGTCGAGGCGAGCGCGCCGAACAGTGCGACGAGTCCGGCAGCGATGTAAGTGCGGTAGCCTTGCATGTTGAGTTTCCTTTCGTGATGCCGGATGCCGCCGGCGCGGTTTCACTTGCGGCCAAACACTCGCGACACGAATGAGTCCATGGCGAAGGCGGGGCCGGGGTCGCGCTTGCGCGTTGGCGCGATGTCGTCATGACCGGCGATTTCGGCGATGCCGTAGGTGTGGCAGAGCGCTTTCGCGACATCCACGGCGGTCGAGATCTGAACGGCGGGGTAAATCATCCACGGCCGTTCGACTCCCTTATCGAGCTTGTGCGCGAGCATCGCCACCTGACTCGCAGGCGCGCTTCTTCCGTTGACGTCGGCGAATTTGCCGTTGGCGAGTTTCGTCAGAGGACCGGCGTTCGTGAGCTCTATGCCGATCGAAAAGGAGTTGCAGTTCGAGCGCCGTTTCCAAACGCTTTTTCCGGCATGCCATGCGACGCGATTGAAAGGCGCAAGCTGCGTCACCGTTCCGTCGAGATCGATCACGAGATGCGCAGAGGCTTTTGCGTTGGGGTTGCACAGCCAGGAGATCGCGCCTTTCGCCGACTGCGACGCCGTGTAATGCATGATCAGCAGCGAAGGCTTCAGAACGCCGCCGACGTTGGGCGTCGGCTTCTGCGCGACCGGCTGGTCGTCTTGGTGCAAGACATGATTCTTCACGGCGAAGGCCATGAGCCGACTCCTTTCAATTTGGTCGAATGGATTGGTTGTTGAGGCCGCAGGTTCGCGAAATCAGAAGAGTTCGACGATCACGGCGTAGCCATCGCCGACAAGACCGCCGTTGCCGAGGCCTCCCGCCACGCCGGAGCCCGAAGCGCCGGCGCGCCTCTACGCCGGCCAGCCGGACTCTATGTCGACCGCCGCGACGGCCGCCGCGTCGGGCGCTGCAGCGATGAGGGCGGCGATCTCCTTCTCGCGCACGAAGCAGCTCTGCACATGCGCCTCGACGACGCCGCCGATCGCGACCAGCGTCGCATTGTCGATCGAGATGAAGGCTCCGTCGCCCAGCTTCCAAGCGGGACAGGCGAATTGTGGGTCGGCGAGCGCGCGTTGATGGAGGCGCGCGAGCGGCGTCCATGCGTCGCGTGTGGTCTGCATGCGAATGTCGCCGACCGTCACGCCGGCGCCCTCCGCGCGCCAGCGCCGCTCGGCGAGAGCGGCGAGCTTTTGCGTCTTCATCTCGTCAAGCGTCGGCGTAGGGGGCGGCGTCGGCGCATTGCCGTTGGCGACCCATTGCCCATAAGCGCGACGATCGGCGTTCGCCGGATCGGCAGGGATGATCGCGCCGTCAGCGTCGCGACTGACCCGCAGCCCGCTGGGCGTGGAGAGAAGCGTGTAGGTCACGGGATTACAACTCCGCTGACATTGTTAAGACCACCTGCCAGCCATATCCGGCCGACAAGCCAGTTCCGCCCAACACGACAATCGACGCGCTTGTATTGGTGGCGGCGCCCGGAATGGCTGTATAATCGGCGCTGTAATTGTTTGCGTATGCCTTCCCGGGCGCGCCCGAATTTGGCGAATAAATCGCGATGGTCGGCGTCGCCGCCATTGGAACCGGATAGATCAGCGCCGCGATCGTTTGCCAGTCGGGCGAGTCGGGGAAAAACTGGCTGAAGCCCGCCGCAGCGCCGGCCGTTCCCGGCGCGACGCCCTGTTCATAGGTTGTTTGGAAATAGCGCATGCACAGCACGCGCTCTATCGTCGGCGGCCTCCGCTCGAAGCTGGTGGCGAAGGCCCCCTTCTCGAACTGCGGGCGCAGGATCGTCCCCGTTGAGAACTCGACGTTGGTCTGCGTGTTCGCCACCAAGCCGCTCGTCTGGAGCGGACACGCCGCATACGATCCCGCGCCCGCATAGCCTGTTCCCTGCCAGACGCGCGCCTGGGCGCCGCCGGCCTGCGAGAGCGTGCAGAGGCCGCCCTCAATCATGCCTGGCTCGATCGGCATGATCAGCGAACCTGAGGCGACCGTCACCTGCGTGTCGACCCCAACAGTCGCGAACGTATAGGTTGCGCCCGATGCGCCCGCCCTGAGGCCGTCGTGGCCGTATTGTCCTGCGGAGAGCATGACGGTCCCGGAAACCGCCCGCTGGTTGATCGTCAAGCCCGCGTTGCGGAGCAGGTTGCGGAAGCCCGCCAGCGCGCCGTCGCCAACGCCATTCGGAAATGCGACTTCGCCGGTCGTTCTGTCGACGACGAGCGCCTCCTTCCAGGTCGAGCCGTCGGGCGACACTTTGAGATGAAAATTGTCGTCGCCGGTCAGCCCGGTTTCGGCGCGTCCGGCAAAGTTTGACTGATAAAGTTGCGAGACTGTTTTCGCCGCGCTCTCCTTATTGAGCGTAAAGCGAAGGTCGCCGGAGCCGCCTTCGCCGACGCTCTTGGCGGTAAAGAGCGTCGCATTGAGCTTGGCGAGCAACGGATTGGCGCCGTCGGCAGTCGCGCCAACGCCGAGCTGCGAAAGATTTTGTAGCTGGCGCAGGGACAGGCCGCAGTCGATCCACGCGGCGCCGTCGTAGAGCAGCAGTAGTTGTTCCGCTTCGACATAGGCCCGCCAGCCGGCCTGCGGCGCGAGAAAACTCCAATCGCCTCCAATATGCGTCGCGATCTGATTGCTCTTGCCGGCGAAAGCGCCTGTCGCGCCAACGCCGACGAGCAGGCGATCGCCTTCCGCCGGAGTTCCTGGCGGCGTCGTCACGTTTCGACTCGAGATCGAAAGCTGCGTCAGCGCATCGATCAGCGCCAAAGCTTCATTGTGAGTGACGTGCTTTTGCGCTTGCGCCGCTTCGAGAAAGGGCAGCGCAAGATGCGTCGTTTGCGTCATCGCTATTCCTATTGGACGGTTAGCGTCGTCGTTAGCGGAAAGCCGCGCCCGACGGTCGCGCTCATCTGATAAAGCGAGAGCATCAGTTCGCTTTGCGGCGCGCCGAAATCGGCAAGTTCATCGGCGGCGGCGTAGAGAAGCGATGTGGCGGCGCCGGTCAGCGTTCGCGTTGCGCTTCCTGGCAGCGCTATGTCGGCCTCATAAGATTCACTCGCCTCGCCGAGCGGGATGTCGAGCGATTCCCAGGCGTCGGAGTCGAGGCGGCCACGACGCACGAAGTCGATGACGACGCCCCCCGGCGTGCGCTTCGCGCGCGCCTTGGTAGGCGCATAGGGTCGCAGAACTTTATTGGTTGCGGCGACTGTCGGCTGAACGAAGATCGGCTCCCCATAATCGCGATTCGCTGGACCGATTCGATAGACGAGCGGCGCGCCGATTTCGGAGACCTTGCGCGCAAGCGGCGCGATCGCGTCATTGAGCAGCACGACGGTCGACCCCGCCGGCGCTTCGCGCGTCGCGAGATGTTCTTCGCCGCCGAGACCGCGAATGAGCCGCGACAGGCGATAGGTCTTGTCGCCGACGAGTTCAGCTTGTGCGAAAGCGAAAATTTCCCAGTCGTCGTCGACGCGGATCGCCATCGCCGTGCGCCCTGCGAGCGCGGCGAGATCGTCGACAGACGAAAGCTGTCCGGCGCCGATTGTCACGGTGACGCCGTTTCCCTTGTCGAAACGTCCGACAGGACCAGGTTTCAGAACGTCGAGGGTTTCGCCGATAATCGCGCGCTTGTCGATGATCGCGACCTGTTCGTAGCCGCCCTCGAAAGTCATTCTCCAGATTGCGAGCGCGCCGGGCCACGGATCGGCGAAGGCCGCGACATAGGACAGCGCTTCTTCCTCGCGCGCGAGCGCCAGATCAAGAATTTCCACCTGCGGCGGGCCGACCATCTTCGGCGAAACGACGTTGGCGCGTCGAAGCAGCGGCGCCGCCGCGTCGTAAACGGAACCATCCGCCGCGCGCGCGCTCACTTGCCGCGAGGCGCCGTCAGCGATGCGCTGGATTTGAAACAGCCGGTCGGCGCCCGCGGCGCCGAGCCTGACGAGATCGCCGGGCCGCAAGGCGATGAGGCTTGGCCGTAAGGCGAATTCCGCGGTTTCGCGTCCAACCCACAAATCTTGCAGCCACATGTCCGCGAGCGCCTGCGCATTGGCGCGATGCGTCATCACTGCCGCCTGAGCCTCGCTTTGGCGGGCTGAGCGGCCTTCCAGTCTGCGCGAGAGGACTCGCGCCATCTGGAAATCACTCTCGGAATCGCAATAGGAGAGGGCGATCTCCTGTGGCAGCTCGCTTTCCTGCGCCCGCGTCAGCGTGACGAGCGATGAGGTTTTCCCCACGACGATATCGTCTTCGCCAATGTCGTGCGCCCTCTGTCCGCGCCGCTCGACGAAGCGCAATGCGCCGGCGTCCGCCACGGCGTCGAAGCCGAAGAGCGCGGAAAGCGGATCGATCGCCTCGCGCGGCGACATCGGCCGCTCCAGAACATAGCCGTCGACGAAGCCGCCGACGTTCGGACGCGGCGCAACGCCTTCAGGCGCGGAAACGGCGTCGGCGAGCGCCGGCAACAGGCGATCGAGCGACGCGCCTTCGAGGCGCCCGTTCAGCCAATGGCCGGTCTCCCAATTGGCGGCGTCGCTCCAGGCGTCGGTTTGCGTCGGAAAGGCTGGGAAGGGGCGGGCGTCCCAGCACCAGATATGCAGCCGCGAAGGATCGACCATCGGTCCGGCGTAGACGCTCGACGTCGGATTGCGCGCCGCGCCGCCGGAAGAGGACGGATCGAAATGCGCGATCATCGCTTCGACGAATCGCGCCTGCATAAGATCGTCGCGGCCGTTGCGCGAGAAATAGGGCAATCCGCCTTCGCTCGAGCGCGGGTCCGGAAAGACGTTCGGGGCATTGGCGCCGCGGTCGACGGCCGGACATCCGGTCTCGACGATCCAGATCGGCTTTGATTGCGGCGTCCATGCCGTCGGCGTGACAAGCTCGGCGCCGCCGACGCGTTCATAATGCGGCTGCGACCACCACGACAGAATGTCCTTCTGGCGGAAAATCCACGGCTTGCCGAGTCCGTCGCTGATCGGGGTGCGATTCTGCGTCGCCCGCGCGTTCGCGTCGGCGTAATGCCAGTCATAGGCTTCGCCCGTGGCGACGCGCGACGTGAGATAGGCGAGGTCGTAAATGCTCGCGGCTTCCTGCGCGTCGAGATGCGCGTCGCCGTCGCGCCAGTCGGAGAGCGCCCAATAGACGTCGACGCCGACGAAATCCACGGCGCTCGACGCCCACAGCGGATCAAGCGGAAAGCGCACTTCGCCGCTCGCGGGAACATGCGCGCCATATTCGGTCCAGTCTGCGGCATAGGAGATTTTGGTTTGCGCGCCGAGGATCGTTTTCACGTCCGCGGCCAGCGCCGTCAGCGCGGCGACGGCGGGATAGTCGCCGGGCGCCGAGCGTACCCGCGTCAAGCCGATCAGCTCGGAGCCGATGAGGAAAGCCTCGACTCCGCCCGCCGCGACGCAAAGATCGGCGTAATGCAGAATGAAATCGCGATAGCGCGCAAAGAATGCGTTGAGCTGCGTCGCCGCCGCCGCGCTCGCGTCGGGCGAACCGGGCTGGCCCGGCGCCGGATCGCAGGTGATGCGTCCGCGCCAGGGAAACGCCGGCTGTCCGATCGCTCCTGCGTAAGGATCGGGCAACGCATTGCCCGGCGGCACATCCATCATCACGAAGGGATAGAATGTCACCGCAAGACCGCGCGCCTTGAGGTCGGCGATGGCCGCAAGGACCGATGCGTCGCTTGGCGTGCCGCCATAGGCCGAGCGTCCGTCGATCTGCGATACGAGCCGCGCGGTCGAACGCGTCAGCCCCGCGACCGACCAATCCGGCGGCCAGAAACCGCCAACGATGAAGTTGAATTGACCGATGGTCTTGAACGCGGCGTCGACGCGCGGCGCGATCGTGCAATGTTCGGCGCGAAGATCGTCGCCGAACCAGGCGACGACCAGCGCGACGCTTTCGAGATTTGGGCAGAGCGCCTGCAAGGCGTCGAGCGAGGCGGTCCAGTCGGTCGCCGCCGTCAGCTGGTGACGATTCTCCGCAGCGGTGACGCCGGGCGAATAGAAGTTGAGCTTGAGAGCCGGGTGGTAGCCGGCTTCGGTCGCGCCGGGAATGAGGTCGACGGCGCGGATCAACGCGCCGAGGCCTTCGACCGGCTTCACCACCTCGAAGGTGAATTGGGGAATGCGATTGCCGAAGGGCGCGAGCGGCAGATCGTCAAACACGATATAGGCGAGGCCGCGATAGGCCGGCGCGTTCTCAGCGCCCTCCTTAGCGACGATCAGCGGATCCGGCGCTTGATCTTCACTCCCGACATAGATGCGGATCGGCAGCGTCATCATGTCGAGCTCGGACCCGTCCGCCCAAATCCGGCGCACGAAGGCGATGGGCCCTTCGCACAGGCCGATCGCGAAATTCGCCGAGTAGGAATAAGTGAATTGAATGGACTTGCCGCCAGCTCCGCCGCCGCCTTTGCCTTGCTGCTGGGTTTGGCTGAAAGAGGCGTTGACTCGTTCGAGAAAGCGCGTCGCCCAGATCATCTGACCGCCGATGCGCGCCCGGCCGTAGACGCGCGGCGCCCCGGCGCCTTCCATAGAGGTGATCCCATCCATGGATTTGAGACGCGGACCGATCGCATAGCGCGGCGACGCGTGCGGTTGCAGCGCCGAGTCGATGAATGATCCGCCGACTCCGCCGATAAGCCGACCGATCGAAGAGCCGACAGGTCCGCCGATCGCGCCGCCGGCGACAGAGCCGATCGTCTGCAGAACAAGAGTGGCCATGAAGGTCTCTTATGGAATCGTAGGATGTTATTCCCCGACGCGCGCGTTGCGCGCGATCGGAAATCCGGATCGAACTGTAGAGGCTCGCGTGGGCGGCTCGAAATTCCCGGTCAGGCGTTCGGCCTGCCGGGAATGACAATCGCGATGCGATCAATCCGCGACGCCGGGGAAGGCGAAGGCGGCGGCAAGTTTCTTTCGCCAATGCGCGCCGATCGCGACCTCCGTGACGCGAGCCCCTGCGTGCGCATGAACCATATGCGACGCCGAGGTCGCGACGCCGAGATGTTTCGCCGGGAGATGATCGCGAAAGCGAAACAGGAGAACGTCGCCTTCACGAAAATCGCATAAGGGGATCGACGCGAAATGCCGCTTGGCGGCGTCGAACAGAGTTTCGGCGCCAGAGGCTTCGGCCCAATCCGGCGTGTAGGCCGGCGTCGCCTCCGGCTCTTGTCCGATGAGGTCGCGCCAGACGCCGCGCACGAGTCCGAGACAGTCGCAGCCGACATGGAGAAGCGACGCCTGATGCGCATAAGGCGTGCCGATCCAACGGCGCGCCGCCACGACGATATCCGCGCGAGTCATCGAAAGAAGCTCCCGCCGTCCATTGTCGGCGCGAGCGAACTCGGATAGGCGATGATGCGATCATTGCCGGGCATGTGCGGAAAGCCGCGAAAGTTGACGATATTGTCGAACTTCAGGCGGCACGTCGTCGGAGATTTGTCGCAACCGGCCGTCATCAGAACGGCGTCGCCTGCGACGATCGCGTCTCCAGGCGCCGTCCACAGCGCGACGCTCGCAATTAAGCCTTCCTGACGATGCGACTTGATCGTGAAGCGCGCGTTTTGGTTCGCGCCGCTGGTGAAGGTCAGCGCGCCGCCCGCGAAAAAGCCGCTGTCGAAATTTTGCGAAGCGTCGATGTCAATCACGCCGCCGGCGAAGACGGCGACGACGCCCGTCGCGTGAAAGCCGGGCGACATGACATTGAAGCCGCAGCGCGCATCGCCGAGATCGGCCGAACAATTGCGTTGAAAGGCGCGGCCCTGCTGCTGATCGAAGAGATGGGCGCTCGAGCGAAGCTCCGCCGAGAAAGCCTTTTCGCCGCGACGAACTTCGCCGATCGTCGCAACGTCCAGCAGAACGCGATCGGCGACGTCAGTCCAATCGACGAGCCATGTTTCGACCGAGGCTCCGTCATAGATGCCGTTGAGCAGATCGGTCTCGGTGAGACTGTCGTCGCTCAGCGCGCCGGCGGCTTCGCCCGTTCCCGGCGCAAAGCCGACGCCCGATTCGATCTGCGTCGCGGAGAGCCCGACGTTGGCGCGGAAAGTTACGTCATTGAAGGTCAGATCGCGGTCATGGTCGGTAAAGCCCATCACCGTCGAGTCGATGCGCGAAACGCGCCAACACTGGCAGAAGGTCGTGGCGCGCCGATCGAGTTTCGCCTGCATCGAAGGAGAGAGCGACAGCATGCAATTTTCCCGCGGTCTTTCTCGTGTCATTGTGAAGAGCAAAGCGAAAAAGCAATCCAAAATCCGGTTCTGGATTGCTTCGTTTCGCTCGCCATAACGCAATGGCGGCTACGGCACGATTTCAATGATCGGAATATTGGGAATCACGCCGGCTTCGAAAGCCTGCATGTCGATTTCCAGAAAGTCCGTGTCGAAGCGCGCCGGCACGTCGAAGAAAAAGCCGGCGGTGACGACGGCGCCGGTCGAAGGAATGGCGCCCGGCGCAAAAGTCACCACTCCCGTCGTCGCGTCGACGCTCACTTCCGGCGCCGATTTCTCGACGCCGTCGACCGCGACGCGCGGCGTTCCGGCGACCGGCTTGACGATGTCCCGAGCGTAAGGCGAAAAGGCGCCGCCATAGGTTTTCACAAGCTGAAAGGCGTCGCGCGCGCCGTCTCCCGTGCCGATCTCTTGATCCGTCGGGCTCGGCGCGGCGCCTGGCGCGCAGGAGCAGCAGTCGGCGCGATCGCGCCAGCGAAAGCCATAGAGTCTGCCGCGACGCTCCTCGAAGAATTCGATGATCTGCGCAAGCTGCGCGAGGCTTTTCACGCCGTAGCCGGCCTCATAGCGGCGCCGCGAATGGGCCCAACGGGCGTTGCGGGCTTCGCGATTGGAGCCGAGCGTCACGATCTCGGTGCGCCGCTCCGGTCCGCCGCGTCCGCCCAAAGAGACGTCGAGCGGAAAGCGAATCTCGTGAAAATCGCTCATGCCGACTGCGCCCTTTTAGAGATTGCGCTGGCCGCGCGCCACGGCGCGCGCCAGCGCGCCAGTGATCTGCGCTTCGGAGCGACGAAAACTTTCGACGTCCTGCGCGGCGATGTTGACGGTGACCGAAACCGGACGCGCGCCGACGCTTTGCGCGACGACGCCGAGCCTGCCGTCCGGGCCGCGGGCGAGCGGCATGATCGCCTCAGCGCCGCGTTCTCCCATCAGCCCCATCGCGCCGCTCGCAGCGAAATAGGTCGGGCTTGCCACGACGCCGCCCTGCGCGAAAGGCGCGACGGCGCCGGCGCCGCCGAATGCGCTGGACAGCATCCTGCTCAACCCCCCGACCAATCCCTCGGCGAGCGTCTTGGTTCCCTCGCGTAGCGCGATGCGCGTCAGCGACTGCGCGATGGTCGAGAGCACGTCGTTGAAGCCTCGGCCGCTCGCCGCCGCGGCGCCGAAGCCCAGCTGCAGCGTCTTGGCGACATTTCCTGCCGAGACGTTGATCTGGTCGAGCAGCAGCTTTGTCGTCCTGAGATCAGGCGCGCCGATTGGCGCATTGGCGCCGGGTTCATTGAACGGATCCGGAAAGGGGTCGAAATTCGTCGTCATGTCGATCCTGCGCAATCGGGAAATTGGCGCATCAATTCATCGAGCGCGGCGCGCGAGGGCGCGCCCGGCGCCTTGCCGTAAACGCCCTCAGCCGCGCAAAGGAGTTCGCGCGGCGTCAGAGACCAGAAATCGCGCGATGAAAGCCGCAGGACGCCCAGCCCGAAGGCCATGGCGCCGGCGAAGGGAAAGGGCGCGCGATGAGAGGGTTCGCGCGCCGTTTCTTCCACCCGCGTCAGGCGTCCTGCGGCGTCGGAGGGTTTGCGGGCGCATCGTGCTCCGGCGCTTCGCCGAAGGTCGCGGCGAGGAGGTCGGCCGCGATGCGCACATAGCCCGCAAGACCATCCGAAACTTTCATTCTGGCGACCTCGTCGTCGCCGACGTCGTGCCCGGCGCCGCGCAGCCCGCAGCCGATGATGCGCAGAATATCGCGCGCCGAGAGCCGTCTCTCTTCGAAGCGGCTTGCAAGTGCGACGAGATCGCTCGCGTCAAACCCGCTTTCAAGTTCGGCAAGCGCGCCGAGCGTCAGACACAGCCGGTATGGCTTGTCGTCGAACGTCGCGTCGATTTCGCCACGTTTTCGGTTCGCCATCTTTTCCTCAAAGCGCGGCGAAGGCGAGCGCGCCCGCCGATTCAAGCGAAATGTCGAATGTGAGTTCCGTCGCGTATTCGCCGCGATAGTCGAGATTGGCGATCTGGAAGAGGCCGGAGAGAACGCCGAAATCGGGAATGACGATCTGCCATTCACGCAGAAGTCCGTCAAAGAAAGTCTGGCGCAAAACCACGTCCGACGCCTGGTCCTTGAAGACGCCTGTTCCAGAAACGCTGGCGCGCTTCACGCCGGCGCCGTCAAGCAGTTCGCGCCAGCGGCCGTTCGACTCTGCGTCCGTCACATCCACCGTGTCGGCGTTGAGCGCGAGACGGCGCGTGCGCAATCCGGCGATCGTGACGAAACTTGCGCCGTCATGGATTTTCAGCAGCAGATCCTTGCCTTTCTGGGCGGACATTGCGGGGCTCCGTTACCAAGCATTTCCCGCCGAAGTAGTTGCCGGTTCGGCGCAGAAAATGCGTCTAAAGATATTCGGTGGTGGCGCGAAAGCGCAGATTGACCTTGGCGATGCGCCCGTTCTGGTCGCGGCGCGTCTCCATGGACTGGAAGCGCAGGTCGATCAGCCGATGTTCCTGCAGAGTGAGCGGCGCCTCGTTGAGTAGACCGGCGATGCGCTCCGCGAGTTCGAGCGCCTCGCTCAATCCGCGCATCGTCGAGGCGACGCCGATCGTGAAGAATTGCTCGGCGCCGGGTGAGAAGTCGGCCGACCAGTCGCGCAACTGCGCGTCGGCGAAAAGCGCATAAGGCGGCTCCAACCCGCGCGGCGCCTCATCGTATAGCTTCTCGCCAAGGACGCCGGCGAAGCCCGCATCCGCGAGCAGATAGGCGCGGATCGCTTTGCGCAGCGCGACGACGGGTGAAGCGCTCATGGCGAATCCCTTAAGAGATCTCTTCGCATTGGCAGATCAGAAAGCGTCGGCGTTCGTCGGGATCCGCAGCCGATTGGATGCGAAGCCTGCGGCCGCGGTGGACGAAGCGCATGTCTTTCGCGACGTCGTCGCGCCAGCGGATCGTCACCACATGGCTCGTCGCCTGCTCGGCGCGCTGCTCGACGAAATCCTCGCGCGCGCCGGAAGGCGCGACGCACGCCCAAACATCGGCGACTGGCATAAAGCTGCGCGAGAATCCGCCGGCGCCGTCGGGCGCGTCGATCGGCGCCTCCATCGTCACGCGATGGCGCAGGGCGCCGATCCGAGGAAAGACGCTCATAGCAGCCGCTCGCGGCGAAACGGCGCGGCGAGTTGCGCGACCGAATTCGGCAAGGCCTCGTCGCCATCGTCGCCGCGATGCTCGCGCCAATGGGAGACGAGCGAGAGGATGGCGTGATGCAGCGGTTGCGGAATGTCGCTCGCAAGGGCGCCATAGCCGACATTAAAGTCGATTTCGATTCCATCCGTCGCGCGTCCGGGCGCAGGCGGCGCCGAGGCGAAGCTGATGCGGCCGCCTTCCGTGGAGGGCGGCGCGCGATAGCTCGCCCCGGCGAGCGTCTGCGCGATCCCGTTCGCGTCAAAGACGCGAATCTCCGTCGCCCCTGCGAACGGCGCGAAGGGGATATGGAGCGTGGACGTCGAAGCGACCGAGGACGGCCAGCAGTCGAAAACGAGACGCCAGCTCTGCGTGACGAAGAAGCGCCGCGTATAGGCTTCGAGCGTCATTCGGGCGGCGACGATCAGCGCCTGGATGAGTTCGTCCTCTTCGCCGCCGTCTTCGCGCAGCCATGATTTGGCGTCGGCGAGCGAGACGGGCTCGATCGCCGGCGCGCCGATGAGCATCGGTCGCATCGGGCGTCCTGCATTGTGCTATGAGAGAAAGGCCGCGATTTTCGTCGCGGCCATCGACAAATGGCGCCTATTTATGACGCGGCGAATTTCAGCAGCTTGATCGCCTCGAAATTCTGCACGCCGCCGCCGACCCGCTTCGTCGTATAGAACAGCACATAGGGCTTGGCGGAGTAGGGATCGCGCAGCACGCGAATGCCGACGCGGTCCACCACCACATAGCCGCGCTCGAAATCGCCGAAGGCGATGGAGAGCGAATTGGCGGCGGGGTCGGGCATGTCCTCGGCTTCGACGACAGGGAAATTCATCAGCGAGGCGGCTCCGTCGGCGGTCGCGGGCGGGGCCCAGATGTAATCGCCGGTCGTCGTCTTGAACTGGCGCACCAGCGATTGCGCGCGCCGCCCCATCACGAATTTGCCGTTCTGGCGATAGCCGGCGCGCAGCGCATAGACAAGATTGACGAGCGCGTCGGAAGGATCGGTCGCGGCAAAAGCGCCGGCGGCGCCGGTCGCCACAAAGCCGATATTGCCCCAGGTCCAGCTCGAATCGGCGACCGTCGCATAGGAGAGAAAGCCCTTCGGCTTGTTCACCCCGTCGCCGGCGACGAAGGCCGCGCCTTCCTGTTCGGCGAAGGCGGTCTGCACTTCCTCGGCGATCCATTGCTCGATGTCGACGACGGAATCGTCGAGCAGCGCCTGAGTCGCGGCCGGCATGGCGTAAAGCTCCATCGCCGGGAAAGTCATGTCGGCGAGCTGCTGATTGCTGGTCTGCGGGCGCGGGTCGGCCTCGGCGACCCAGCCGGCCGCGGGTCCTGTGGTCGAGAAGGCGCGGCGAAGCGAGGCGCCGGAGATTTCGCGCACGCCGGAAATGGCGCGGATCGGCGACAGCTTCGCGAGCCTTCGCAGCACTTCGCGCTCGGTCGGCAGCGGCACGAGATAACCGCCGTCGGGGCCGGAGCCGCGCGACAGCGCCTTGGCTTCGAGCGCCTTGAGGCCGCTCGCTTCACCCGAGCGCATATAATGATTGAAAGCGCTCTTATGTTCGCGGCCGCTGTGATCGTCAACCGGCTTGCCGCCGATGCGCGGCCGCGACATGTCGAGCGCCAGGCGGTCGAGCCGACTCTTGGTGGCGTCGAGCGCCTGGTCGATGCGCGCGAGCTTCTCTTCGGTCACGACATCGGCCCCGAGACGGCTCTCGAGCTGCGCCAGGCGCTCGTCATTCGTCTCCTTGAAGGCGCTGAAGGCGCGATTGAGATCGGCGAGAATGTCGTCGCCGGCGGATTTCGATTCGATTGCTGACATGTGTGAGCCTCTTGCTTGGCGCGGGCGGCGCAAAAAGCCCGCGCGGCTCTGGCCGGCGGGATTAATTCGCGCTGTGAAAGCCGTCGTGAAGTTGATTTGCGCCCGACGGCGAGAGCGCGGATTGGCTAAGCGTCTGCTCAGGGATTGCCGGACATGCGCCGCAGCGCCTGCGCAAATTCAAGCGCGGCGCGCTGGGACCTCAGGCGTGCGAGCTTGGCGCCAAGCGCCTCGACGCTCGGCGTCGTCCTGCGGCTGTGCTTCACTGCGCCGATGCGCGCTTGCGGCAGCATCGGAAAAGTGACGATCGAGATTTCCCACAGATCGATGTCATGGAGGCGGCGCACGCCGCTCGATTTTTCTGTCGTCGCGCGCAGCGTGCGAAAGCCGATGGAGAGACCGTCGATCGCGCCCTTTCGCATCAGCGACAGCGCCTCGCGCGCCCGCGCCACGGAAAGATCGAGATGGCCTTCGACTTTGAGCCCGCGCGCGTCTTCGACGATCGAGATCCACAGTCCGATCGGCTCGGCCGCCTGGTGCTGCCAGAGCATTTTCACGCCTCGCACCCCGCGCTTGATCAGCGAGCGGGCGAAAGCGCCGGCCATCACCATGTCGCCCCCGGAGTCGACGACGCCAAAAAGGCTGGCGTAGCCCGAAAAGGCGCCGGCCTCATTCGCCTGCAGCAGCGGCAGTTCGGTGCGTTTCACTTCGGGCGCGGCGTTTCTTCGCAAGGCCGCCATCAGCTTTTCTCCGCATGGGCGCTGGCCGGCGTTTGACTCCCCGCGCGGGCTTCAGCGCGCAATTGCGCCAGCAATTCGACAAAGGTCTTAAAGACGGCGGAAGGGTCGTCACGCCGACGCGCAGGGCGCGCGCGCGAACGTCTGACGAGATGCGGCAGAAAAAATTTCCCAGTCATGAATCGCTCCTGCAGCGTCTATTAAAGCGCGCCAGTTCGCGCACGAAGGCGTCGAGGCGGCGGGTCGCCTCGCCCAATTCACGCATCGCGAGATAGGCTAGCGTGGTCGCCGCGCAGGCCCAGAGAAACAGCGCGAGATGCGCGAGATCGCCGCGCTCCAAAATGGCGTTCAGAATGTCGGACATCAACTATGTCTTCTTTCGAGCGCAGCGCGCGCGATGATTCGTTCCTATTTGGCCGCTCGCTCGCTCGCCAATGCTTCGAAACGGTCGGCGTTATAGTCGAGGCGAAAGGAACCGAAGCCCGGCTGCAGCCAGGCCTGAAAGCTCTTCTGCACGCGCGCGACGAGCGGCAGCACGCTCGAACGCCAGAAGGCGCGATTGGCTTCAGTGAAATTACTGAAAGTGTTGTCGCCGGGCAGACCCAGCAGCAGCGGCGGCACGCCGAAGGCGAGCGCGATCTCGCGCGCCGCGCCCGCTTTCGACTCGGTGAAATCCATGTCCTTTGGCGAGAGCGACAGCGCTTTCCAGTCGAGCCCGCCTTCGAGCAGCAAAGGCCGGCCGGCGTTGGTCGCGCCGGAGAAATTCTCCTCCAGCTCTTCCTTCAGCCGAGAGAATTGCGCGTCGGTAAGATGCGCGCCTTCTGGCCCCGCATAGACCAGCGCGCCGGAAGGCCGCGCGGAATTATCGAGCAGCGCCTTGTTCCAGAAGCGCGCGGCGTTACTCGCCTAAAGATCGGCATTTGATGCAACGATCTAGATGCTTCGAGAGCTCCGTCTCTCGCCGACGAAGCCTCGCGCGCCGCTCTTCAAAAGCGGGAAGCTTAGATCGAACTTTTCTTCTTGCCGGAGATCATATCCATCAAATCGGATTTCGAGATTCTGTGTCCACGGTCGGTGATATGAATATAACTGTCGGGAATATCGTCGAGGATCGCCTTGTCGACTTCGAGCCCGTTGCTGGCCAAAAGGTGAGCGAGGACATATTTCGCGTCAAGGGCGAGCGCGCGAAAGCGATCCCATTCGTCGGCCAAGGGCGCGTTCTTGAGTTCCTCGATGGCTTCCATATCGCGGCCCAGGCGGAGCAGGTTCTCAGCAATATGCTTTGACACTGTCGATCGGCATCGACAATCCGATTGAATCCCTCTCAGCACGTCGATGGCCTCATCATGCCGGCCTTCGGCCGAAAGCGCGCTTGCGCGCCAGTGTGCGATTTGGCCGCGCTCGTCCGAACCGCGGCCAGGGGAGGCGCTATCGAGCATATCGTGCAGAGCTTTCCAGTCGCGCTGGCGAAAGAGTTCGCTACAATTATTATGGATTTTCATCACAATCTCGCATTGCCGCCACACCGTAGTGCTGGTGAAACATCGTGCGCGCTCTTCATAAGCGCGAAGCTCGGATAGACCTGTTCTTCTTGCCGGAGATCAGATCCATCAAATCGGCTTTCGAGATTCTGTGTCCGCGATCGGTGATGTGTATATATTTGTCGGGAATATCGTCGAGGATCGCCTTGTCGACTTCCAGGCCGTTGCTCGCCAAAAGGTGAGCGAGGACATATTTCGCGTCGAGGACGAGCGCGCGAAAGCGATCCCATTCTTCGGCAAGAGGCGCGTTCTTGAGTTCCTCAATCGCTTCCATATCGCGACCCAGCCGGCGCAAATTCTCCGCAATCTTCTTGGATACTCTTGTCCGGCATCGACAATCCGATCCGATCGCGCGCAATGTGTCGATGGCCTCCTCATGCCGGCTCTCGGCGGAAAGCGCGGTCGCGCGCCAGTGCTCGATTTGGCTTCGTTCGTCCGGATCGCGGCCAGGGCAAGCGCGATCCAGCGCGCTATGCAAGGCTTTCCAGTCGCGCTGGCGATAGAGATCGCTGCAATGATCGTCGATGTTCATTATAATACCCGTTCAAACTGCATTTCCGCCACACGCCGCGCTGACGAAGCCCCGCGCACAATTTTCGACATCGTTGTATCCGCCCGTCAAGCCTAATGGCGGATTTGGCAGGCCGAGTAGGTTCTCACAACGCTCTCGCGCCAATGCCCACTCTTCCGCGCAGTTTTCAGCCAAGACTAGCAGGTCATGACGATCGAGGCCAATGTCGCCTTCGTCGCTGAGTCGTTTCGTCTTTCTGCCGCAGCCGCACGGAGTTCGCGCCGGGCCATAGCCCACCGCTTCGCGCTGCTCGTCGAGCGTCAGGAAGGCGGCCTTGCCGACGCGTTCCCATTCGCTTGCGCGCTCGCTCGCCAATGCTTCGAGACGTTCGGCGTTATAGTCGAGACGAAAAGGTCCGAAGCCCGGCTGCAGCCAGGCCTGAAAGCTCTTCTGCACGCGCGCGACGAGCGGCAGAACAGTCTGGCGCCAGAAGGCGCGATTGGCTTCGGCATAATTGCTGAAGGTGTTGTCGCCGGGCAGGCCCAACAGCAGCGGCGGCACGCCGAAGGCGAGCGCGATCTCGCGCGCCGCGCCGGCTTTCGACTCGGTGAAATCCATGTCCTTTGGCGAAAGCGACAGCGCCTTCCAGTCGAGCCCGCCTTCGAGCAGCAAGGGCCGGCCGGCGTTGGTTGCGCCGGAAAAATTCTCCTCCAGCTCTTCCTTTAAGCGCGAGAACTGCGCGTCGGTGAGATGCGCGCCTTCCGGCCCCGCATAGACGAGGGCGCCCGAAGGCCGCGCGGAATTGTCGAGCAGCGCCTTGTTCCAAAAACTCGCGGCGTTATGCGTGTCGAGCGCCACTTGCGCGGCGGCGAGCGGTGGAAAGCCGTAATAATCGTCGAGCGGGTTGAAGAATTTGATATGCAGGATCGGCTCGATCCCTTCGCCCCGCATCTCGTAGCGCGCTTCCTGTCCCAGCGCGCGATAGATGAAGGCCGCCGGCCAGCCGTTGCGCCCCGCCTCAATGCTCATGCGGTCGGGCCGCAGCGCATAGAGTTCGCGCAGCGCGTCGTCGATCAGAACGGATTCGACATAGGCGTTTCCGTAAAGCAGCAGATTGGCGCAGATCGCCTCGATGAAGGAGGCGCTGGTGTCGAGCGGATTGGGCCGCTCGATGAGCGAGATCAGCGGATGGCAGATCGCCTCCTCGCGGCCCTCATAGACGAGCCAGGGCACCGAGGCGGCGGCCTCCGCCACCATGCGCACGCAGCGATGGCAGACGGCGTTGCGCTCATAGCCTTCGCGCGTCAGCACCGTCGAATTGCGCGCGCTCCAATGCGGCTGTCCGAGCGCATGCATGGCGAGGAGCTTCGCCGCCCGCGAATATTTAGTTTCGCGCGCCGGCGCGACCGCGCCGATGAGACGCGAGAGCAGAGAGGGCATCGAATGTCCTTTGAAAGGAAAGCGTCGGGCGCGGCGCAAATCCCCAAGCCCCTCACCGTACCTCTCCCCGCAAGCGGGGAGAGGAGGCGTCAGGCGTTGCGCGAAAAATCACGCGCTCGTTGTGTCGCTGGGGCGCAGCGTCACCATCCCTTCTCCCCGCTCGCGGGGAGAAGTGAGATGAGGGGCCGGGGGTCTTATCGGAATGAAGCGAGGCGGCGAGGCCGCTCACACCCGCCGCATGCGCGGCTCGGGCGCTTTCGGCGTCAAGGCGAGCGCGGTGATCGCCCAGACCAGCGCGTCGAGCCGGTCGGGACTGCGGCCGGACGAAAGCCCGTCGGCGCCGAAATCGTACATCTCGTCTTCGAGCGCCGGAAACGCGCCGACATGTTTGACGCGCCCCTGCTCGTAAAGCTGCGCGGCGGGCGCGGCGCGCAGATATTTGCCGCGCGTCGCCCGCGTCATCGTCACCGGGACGGACGGATCGGCTTCATTGAGCACAGCGCGCACCATTTCGCCGCCCTGATTGACTTCGGCGACGAGCGCATCAGCCGAGAGCTTGTGGTAGAGCGCGATCGCTGCGCGCGCCCATTGCGCCGGCCGCGCCGCCGACAGAGTCGCGTCGGCGAGAACGTAAAGCGCGCCGCCGTCTTCGATCCCCGCTGCGACGAGGCCGCAATTGTCGGCGCGTTTGCCGGAGCTCGCCGGCGGATCGACCGCGATCACGATGCGCTTTAACGGCGGCGCCTCATGCACGCGGGCGCGCTCCAGCATGTCGCGCGTCCACAGCGCATCCTTGCGCTCGTCGAGAATCTCGCCGTCGAGCTCCTGTCGCCCCAATCGCGTGCCGGCATATTGCGCGACGACGCTTTCGAGAAAGGATGGCGCGAGATTGGCGGCGTTCTCGCGAGTCAGCGCGCGCGTCACGACGCTCGCCGGATGGACGAGCAGCTCTTTCAGGAGCGGCAGCGGCCGCGGCGTCGTCGTCACCAGCTGACGCGGCCAGTCGCCGAGGCGCAGACCGAATTGCAACATGTCCCAAGTCTCCCTGGCGTAGCGCCATTTGGCGAGTTCGTCGCACCAGGCGGCGTGAAACTGCGGCCCGCGCAAACTCTCCGGATCTTCCGCCGAAAAGGCCTGCGCTACGGCGCCCGAGTCCCAGACGAGCCGCCTGCGCGTCGTCTCCCAGCGCGGCCGATCGCGCCTTCCATGAACGGCGAGAATGCCGGAGACGCCTTCGACCATCACCTCGCGCACGTCGGCCGCAGTTTCGCCGACAAGCGCGATGCGGCCGAGCGAACGCATCGAGAATTGCGCGCGTCCGAGCGCGAGCGCCTTCACCCATTCGGCGCCGGCGCGCGTCTTGCCGGCGCCGCGTCCGCCGAGGATGAGCCATGTCCGCCATGGCGCGCCGCTCACGGCCAAATGCGGCGGCCATTGATCGCGGCGCGCGATGAATTCCCAATCGTTGAGAAGCCGCGCCAGTTCTCTCGCGCTGAAACCTTCGAGCGCGTCATTCAGCCGGCCCTGCGCCGCGCAGTCGTTCAAGCCGTCGAGCAAGCTCCGCGCGGAGTTCGGCCAATTCGCGCGGCGGCGCGTCGCCGCCGCATTCGCTTCCGGCTCGTTCGTCCTCATCTTCGGCGTCGTTCTCGCGATCCTCGTTCTCGCGGCGCATGCGCTTCAATTCGGCGAGCGTCTTGACGAGGCTTGCGAGCGTGCGGGCGCTCGCCTCGATTGTCTTTGGCGCGTGTTTGGCGAGCGCTGTTTCTGCGCGGGCGAATTCCTGTTCGACCGCGTCTTCGAGCCGGGCGATGAGCCGGTTGGCGTCGCGCGGCTTTTTTGCGGGCGGCGCATCGCGCGACTTCTTCGGCGCGCAGGCGGAGGCGCGCAGCGGCCAGCCGTTCTGTTCGCGAAAGCGGCGAAATCGGCCGACGCTCATGCCGAGCAGTTCGAGAATTTCGCCGATCGGCGTCACGCCCGAGTCATAGAGAAGCTTCGCCTGCGCGATCTTTTTATCGCACGGCGGGACGGATTTCGCCGCCATCAGCCAGACTCCGAAGGAGACGATTTGTTAGTCGCGCGTCATTGCGAGGAGCGAAGCGACGAAGCAATCCAGTCCAAAGAAATCCCCTCGGCCGCAAGACGCGCGAGGCGTCTCGAAGCGCGAGGGGACCAGGAGGGCGCGGGGGAACGGGAGGAGAGGACGCCGCGCCTTTGAAACTCATTCGCGCCGCTCAAGCGCAATTTTGGAGCATGGCGTTTTTCTATAGGACCATCGTCCGGCTGTCAAGGAATAAATTCCAGAAGCGAAAAAATTGTCGCCTCAATACCGCGCCTTCTTTGGCCAGCGCTTCGGCCACAGTCGGATGAAATCCGGCAGATCATCGGTGTCGACGTCGTCCTCGCCCGCTTCGATCCGCCCCCGCGCCGAGACGCCGGCGCGGTGGACGCTTTCCGGATCGCCTGAGATCAGCGGATGCCAGGGCGGCAGCGGCTTGCCCTGAAAGCGCAGGACATAGGCGCAGGTCGGCGGCAGCCAGCGAATGTGTTCAAGCTTCTCCAGCGTTAGCCGCACGCAGTCGGGCACGTAGCGGCGCCGATGGGCATAGTCGGCGCAGCGGCAACTTCCCTGGTCGAGCAATTTGCAGGCGACGCTCGTGTGGTAAATCGCGCCCGTGTCGTCGTCTTCCAGCTTGACGAGGCAGCAGCGGCCGCAGCCGTCGCAGAGCCGCTCCCACTCGGCGCGGGTGAGGTCCGAAAGCGGCCTTTCCCAAAACGGCCTCTCGATGGGCGCAACCGACAGGGCAATTTTGCCTTTTTTTAACGCCATCCTTCTCTTTCGGCTTGCGCTTTTCACGATGGAAACCATAACGCAATGTGGGTCGCGCGGACTGTCGTCAAGATGGTTTAAAAAGTGTTAAAGTCCACAAAGCGCCGGTAAGTATTATCGGCGCGGGGGAGTATTTGAGCTGTGTTGAAGCGTTTCCAGGCTTCCGCTTTCGTCAAGCGAGTAAGGCGCATCCTGCTCGCGATCGATGCGCTCATCGATTCCGCCATGTATCAGAGCGGGCGGCGCGCCCGCGAGCTCTATGAAGATTTCTCGACCTTCATGGAGCGCTTTCACGTCTCCGGTCTGGCGCGGGTCGGCGTGGAGCTGTCCTGCGAGGCGTTGACCCTTGGGCTCGGCGCCGGGATCGTGGCGATGGCGCTCGCCTCCTCGGCCTTTCAGATGACGAGCGACGAGAATTGGCTCAAGCAGACCGATCTCGCCATCACTTTCCTCGATCGCTACGGCGCGGACGTCGGTCAGCGCGGCATCAAGCATGACGACGCCGTGCCGCTCGAACAATATCCCGACCATCTCGTCAAGGCGGTGCTGGCGACGGAAGACCGCCGCTTTTACGAGCATTTCGGCATCGACGTGATCGGCACGCTGCGGGCGCTGACCGTCAATGCGCGTTCGTCCGGCGTGGTGCAGGGCGGCTCCTCGATCACCCAGCAGCTTGCCAAGAATCTCTTCCTCTCCAACGAGCGCACCATCACCCGCAAGATCAACGAGGCCTTTCTGGCGCTGTGGCTCGAGCACCATTTGACCAAGCGCGAAATCCTCCAGCTCTATCTCGACCGCGTCTATATGGGCGGCGGGGCCTTCGGCATTCAGGCGGCGGCGGAATTCTATTTCGGCAAGTCGGTCAAGGACGTGACCCTCGCCGAAGCGGCGATGCTCGCCGGCCTCTTCAAGGCGCCGACCAAATATGCGCCGCACGTCAATCTGCCGGCGGCCCGCGCCCGCGCCAATGACGTGCTCAACAATCTCGTTGTCTCGGGCTTCATGACGGAAAGCCAGATCATCGCCGCTCTGCGCAATCCGGCGACGCCGATCGACCGCGCGCGGGAGACGAGCCCCGACTGGTATCTCGACTACGCCTACAGCGAAATCCGCAGGCTCGCTCAGGAGGGCAAGCTTGGCGACAATCGCGTGCTCAGCGTGCGCACCTCGCTCGACTCCAATATCCAAAGGCGCGCCGAAGAGGTCATCGAGACCAATTTGCGCGAGCAGGGCCGCAGCTTCCACGTCAAGCAGAGCGCCGCAGTGGTCATGGAGCCGGACGGCGCCGTTCGCGCCATCGTCGGCGGGCGGGATTATGGCGCAAGCCAGTTCAACCGCGCGACCGACGCCGCGCGCCAGCCAGGCTCCTCCTTCAAGCCCTATGTCTATCTGACGGCGCTGATGACCGGCAAATTCAAGCCGACGACGATCGTCACCGACCGCCCGACCTGCATCGGCAATTATTGCGTGCACAATTACAGCGGCGGCTACGCCGGCTCGATGCCGCTCGCCAATGCGCTGGCGCGGTCCTTGAACACCATCGCCATCCAGCTGTCGCAAGCGATCGGCAATGGCGATTCGCGCATCGGCCGCGCCAAGATCATCGACACCTGCCGGCGTCTCGGCATCACCACGCCGCTCGAAGACACGCCGTCTCTGCCGGTCGGCCAGAGCGACGTGATTCCGCTTGAACACTCGGCTGCTTACGCCGCTTTCGTCAACGGCGGCAAGAAGGTCACGCCCTACGCCGCCGTCGAAATCCGCAACCGCCAGGGCGATCTGATCTATCGCCACGACCGCGACGCCCTGCCGCAAAAGCAGGCGGTGCCCTACGACAAGGTCGTGGAGCTCGCCGGCATGATGAAGAAAGTCGTCGAGGAAGGCACCGGCAAGCGCGCGCAGCTCGGCGAGGGCATCGACGTCATCGGCAAGACCGGCACCACCAACGGCTATAAGGACGCTTGGTTCTGCGGCTATTCCGGCACGATGGGCGGCTGCGTCTGGTACGGCAATGACGACAACGCGCCGATGAACAACATGACCGGCGGCACGCTGCCGGCGGGCTCCTGGCATGACATCATGGCCTATGCGCATCAGGGCGCGACCTTGAAGCCGATCGTCGGATTGAGGCCGGATCCCAAAGGCGCGACGGCCGCCGTTAACGCGAATGTGGTGAAGCCCGTCGAACTCGGCGCGCCGCAGCGCCCCGCGACGCTGAGCAAAGGCGCGATCCAGGCGCTCGAATCGATACAGATGAAGATCAAGGCGGTCGGCGGCGACAAGCAGAGCGCGCTCGAAGCGCCCGCCGCCGCCGATGACGCCGGTCGACGGGAGGCGCAGCGCGCAAGCCGCGCCGCCGACGGCGTCATACGTTAGCGGCGGGAGCCTTTCCTTGGACCTCAAGCCTTACGCGAATTATCTGCGGGCCGGCTCGGCGATGATCGCCGGAATCGTCATCGGCCTGCTGGCGACGATCCTGTCGCTCAACGCCGGCTACGGCTTTAATTCCTTGAGCGCTGGCCCCTGGACCGCCTGGCCGCATATCGGCGGCGCCGATATCGATCCCTATGCGCGCGCGGTCATCTCGCGCTCGGGCGAAGCGCCGCTCGGCCGCGATCAGGGCCTCGCCTTTATCGCGCGGAGGGACTCGGACGGCGCGCCGCTCGACGGCGAATGCGAATATCGCATCGTCGACCCCTTGCCGACGGCACGTTTCTGGACGATCGCGCTCGCCAGACCCGACGGGCGGCTCGTCGCCAATCCCACCGACCGCTATGGCTATTCCTCGGTCGACATTCTGCGCAAAGAGGGAGGCGCTTTCGAAATCGATGTCGCCCGCGAAGCGCGTCCCGGCAACTGGCTGTCGCCGGGAAACGCGCAGCGCTTCGTCGTCGTGCTGCGGCTCTATGATACGCCGCTCGACATCGATTCCGATCCCGATCCCAATTCCTTTCCCAGAATCGTGAAACTCGGATGCGCCTGAAAATTCCCGATCGCTATCTCGACCTCCTGCCCTGGTTGCTCGCGACGCTGCTCGTCGCCGGGATCGTGCATGTCGTTTCGGTGCTGCTGATGCCGACCGTCGCGCCTAGCGACGCGCTGGCGCGGCTTGCGGCCTATGTAAGGACCGCCGCGCCGGCGGAAGGCCTGGTGCTGCTGCCGCAGATGGCGCCCGGCGAAGAGACGCTGCCTTTTGAGGACCCCGCCTTCGCCGAGGCGGTCTGCGTCTATGATCTCGCCAAGGGTCCGCTGCGCGTCAAAACCAGCGTCGACGGCGAGGACTTTCTCGGCCTATCATTTCACGCCAACGCCGGCCGCATCTATCATTCAATGACCGATCGCTCGGCGATCAAGGGCAAGATCGACATCGTCGTCGGCGACGCGCGCCAGATCGACGCCTTAACGAGCGCGGATGAGGGCGACGCCCCGCCGCCGTCGGAAGTGCGGCTGACGGCGCCGACGAAGCGCGGCTTCGTGCTGATCCGTTCTTTCGCCAAGCGCCCTTCCGATCAAGAGCGCGCGCGCAACCGCTTAGGCACGATCAACTGCCAGCGTTTCGATCTGCCGCAGGGATAAGCGAAGCTGCCGTCATCGCGACGCGAGCGAAGCGATGCGGAAGCAATCCGGATTTATCGTGAGGCGCATCTGGATTGCTTCGCCTGCGGCTCGCATGACGACTCACATTGCTGCGCCGGCAGGCCAGGCCTGATCGGGAGTCCAGAGCAACGCCAGGCATGATTGGTTTTTTCTGGATTCCCGATTGCGCTGCGCGCGTCGGGAATGACATCGTGCAAAGCGCTGCGTTTTGGGAGTGACGTTAGGCGCGCATTCTGCCTTGTGCAGGAGAAGAGGCGCGCGTCAATTGCCGTCGCTGGGCAGACCCGGAATCGGCAGAATTTCGATCCCCTCTTCGAGCAGCGCCTTGGCTTCTTCAAACGTGGCGCGGCCGCGGATCGCGCGGCGCTCGGTTTCGCCGTCCTCCATCGCGCGCGCTTCTTCCGGGAAGCGGTCGCCGACGTCTTCCGTATGCGCGACCACCGTGTCGTGCAAATCGCGCAGCTTGGCGCGCAGTTCTCGCGCGGCGCCGTCGCGCTGCTTGGCGACATTGGGCGCCATCACGTCGCGCGCGACTTTCGTCGAGTCGCAAAAAGGGCAGGAGATCCGCCCTTCGGTGGCCTGCTGTTCGAATCCGGCGCTGTCACGAAACCAGCTTTCGAAGCTGTGGCCCGCGTCGCAGATGAGCGAGTAGCGGATCATGCCGGCGCGCCGCCGGCGAGGAGCGCGTCCAGTTCACCATCGCGGTCGAGGGCGTAAAGATCGTCACAGCCGCCAATGTGCCGGTCGTCGATGAAGATTTGCGGCACGGTCGAGCGGCCGTCGGCGCGCTGACTCATGCGGCGGCGTCCGAGCGGGTCCCACGCCACCGAGATTTCTTCGAATTCGGCGCCCTTTTGCGTCAGCAGCCGTTTCGCGGCGACGCAATAGGGACAGGAGGGCGTGGTGTAGATTTCGATGCGGGGGACCATGGCGCGCTTATACGCCGGGCCTTACGCGCTTGTCACGGCCCGCGCGAAGACCAGAAGATCGACGCGCGCCGCCCCCGCCCTGAGCAAAACGCGCGTCGCCGCGTTGGCCGTCGCCCCGGTGGTCAGCACATCGTCCACGAGCACGACATTGCGCCCGACGATCGCATCGGCGCGTTCGGGCGGGACGCAAAATGCGCCGGAAAGATTGGCGGCGCGCTGCGCCCGCGTCAGGCCGACCTGCGGCGCCGTCGGCTTGACGCGCTCAAGCGCCGTCATCTCCGCCGGAACCGCGCTTTCACGCGAGATCGCCTGCGCAAGCGCCGCCGACTGGTTGAAGCGGCGCGCCAAAAGGCGCAAACGGTGCAAGGGGATAGGCACGATCACGTCGGCGTCGGCGAGGAGTTCGGCGCCGGCCCGCGCCATCCAGCGGCCCATCGGCCCGGCGAGCTCCAGCCGGTCGTAATATTTCAGCCGATGCGCCAAGGCGCGCGCCTTGTCGCTGTCGTAGCGCGCGACGGCTCTGGCGCGGCCGAAGGCGGGCGGATTGGCCGCCGCTTCGAGAGAGATCAAGCCCGGTTGCGCGAGGTCGCGTTCAAAGGGCGTGCCGAGCCGCTCGCAATAGGGACGTTCGATGAAGGCGATGTCGCGCCAGCATTCGGCGCAGATCGCGCCATGGGCGGCGACGGCCTTTCGGCAGACGAGACAGGACGGCGGATAGACGAGGTCGAGCAGCGCATGCCCCGCCCATGCGAGGGGTCGAAGGAGGCTCGTCACCGCGCGCCGCTTGATCGGTGCAACCCAGCTCAATCGGTCATTCCAATTCAATATTTGCGCATGTATTCCAGCGAGGGAAGAAATCGTGTCGCCCTGCGCTTCGTGAAATCGGGGTTGAGCAGAGACGGAACTCTAACGCATTGTATGGCGCAGGAAAAGAATCGCTTGTCCGGTAAGGCTTCTGGCGACTGGCGCGCGCCGTGCGAAGCGCCCATCAGGAGAATGTCGTCTCATGATTGAATTCCACACGATCTTTGTCATCTCCTGCATCGCCGTGCTCGCGCCGCTGCTCAACCGAATTCCGGTGTTCGCGCGCGCGCCGATCGTCGCCATCGAACTTCTCTTAGGGATGCTTCTCGGCCCGAGCGGCGCGGGGCTGATAAGCGAGGATAGCGCGCTCAACTTTCTCAGGGATTTTGGACTGGTCTATCTGTTTTTTCAGGCGGGTTTCGAGTTCAACCAAAAGGACATCAGCGGCAGGCCGCTCCGACTCGGACTTTATGCATGGCTCGTATCCTTGGGCCTTTCGATCGTCATTTCGGGACTGCTTTACCTGATCGGCCTCGTCGAGGCGCCGCTTCTCGTCGCGCTGATCCTGCCGACCACGGCCTTCGGCATATTGATCCTCATGTTGCGGCAGGCCGGGGGACTCGATGACGAATTTGGCCATTATCTCCTTGGCATCGCGGCCGTCAGCGAAATCGCGCCGCTCATTCTCGCGTCGATCGTTCTCGCGCAACATAATCATCATTTGCATCAGACGCTGCTGAGCGCGCTGTTCATCGCCATCGGACTCGCAGCGATCTTCTTTCTCAAGAGGGCGCGTTCCGTTCGCCTTGCGGACAGCGTCGTCCGCTGGCTTGGCGACGGCGAGCTTCTTCCCATTCGGATCTCGCTCGTCATCCTGCTCGGCTTCGTCTCATTCGCCGATCGGCTCGGCATGGAGCTTGTCGTCGGCTCCTACATGGCGGGCATGGCCGTCGCGGCGCTGGTGCACGGCACCAAGGCCGAGATTCTCGAAGAGCGTTTGACCGCCATCGGCTCCGGTTTTTTGATTCCGCTGTTTTTCATCGAGAGCGGCGCGGCGTTCAATTTCCCCGCGCTCGTTTCGAGTCCGGCGAGCGTTGCGCGTTTCGCGGTTTTTTGCGTGGCGTTCCTGCTCATTCGCCTGGCGCCGCTGAATCTTTACAAGGGGACATTGCCCGAGCGGGACATGCCGGCGTTCGCGCTGCTGTCGTCGAGCACCCTGCCGCTGGTCGTCGCGCTGACTTACCTCGGCATGGGAAGAGGTCAGTTGGCGCCCGAGACCGCCTCGGCGCTCGTCGGGGCCGCGATGGTGACCGTCACGGCGTTCCCGACCATGGCCTTCTGGCTTCGCGGCGCCCAAAGACAATCGCGACTGGAGAGCGGCGCATCATTTGTCGCTCACGCCGTCGCGGATTGGTTCTCTGCGCAAGCGTCGGGCGCGTTGGCCAAACTCCCGCCTCACTGGCTTGAGGCCATCCAAATTTTCGAGCAGCGCGCCTTCGCCTTCTTCAACCGCTCGGAAAAATAGAATCAGCCGAGCAAACCGCCCGCCCTCGGCGCAAGCGGATTGTCGGCGAGCGCCTTTGCGTCGGGCCTGTCCGGCGCCGGGTGATTGACGAGAGCGCCGTAAAGTCCCTGAACGAAGCCTTCGTCCAGATCCTTGACGATGAAGACGATGCGCGTGCGCCGGTCCGCATCCGGCCAGGCGTCCAGCCGATGCGGCGGGTGGAAGACGTGCTGCACGCCGTGGATCGCTACGGGGCGCGACGGATCGTCGGCGAGCGCCACGATTCCCTTGACGCGCAACATGCGCGGCCCATGCGTGTGGCGCAGAAGATCGATGAAAATGTCGAAGGAGGCCGGCGTCAGCGGCGTCTCAGCGGAAAAGCAGAAGGCGCGAATATGCGCGTCATGCCGGTTGGCGTCGTGGCGATGATGGCCGTGGGCTTCGTCATGACGCTCATGATCATGATCATGATCGTGACCGGCGTGTTCATGCGTCTGCGCCGCTTCGACCGCTTCGGCGTTGAGCCATTCCTTCACGCGCGGCGTCTTGGTTGAGAGATCGTAAAGCCCGCAGTTGATGAGCGCTTCCGGCGTCGCCTCGCCTGTGGCGGCGTCAAGCTGCAGGGCGCCTGGATTCAGCCGCGCGAGACGCGCCTTCAGCCGGTCGAGCCGCTCGGCGCCTTGCGGCAGATCGGTTTTCGTGATGACGAGACGGTCCGCGACGGCGGCCTGTTTGACGGCTTCCTCATGCGAATCGAGCGTCGATTCGCCATTGACGGCGTCAACGAGGGTCACGACGCCGTCGAGCCGATAGCGCATCATCAAATACGGGTGATACATGATCGCGTGCAGGATCGGCGCCGGATCGGCGAGGCCGGTCGTCTCCAGCACCACGCGCTTGAACGGATTGATCCGGCCATTGTCGAGGCGCTTCAGTAGATCTTCGAGCGTATTCACCAGATCGCCGCGGATCGTGCAGCACACGCAGCCCGAACTCATCAGCACCATATCGCCGTCGATCTTCTCGATGAAGAGATGGTCGAGGCCGATTTCGCCGAATTCGTTGATCAGGACGAGCGTATCGGCGAGCGCCGGCGCGGCGAGCAATCGATTGAGCAGCGTGGTCTTGCCGGCGCCGAGGAAGCCGGTGACGACGGTCAGCGGAATGGGCGGCGGCGCGGATCGCTGCGCGCGGCCGCCGTCAGGCGTGGTCAGATCGTTCATTGAGAAGGAGCTCGCGCCGGAGCGGGAGAGAGTTCCCGCTCGCGGAAGGCGCGCATTGTCGCTGAAAAAACCGCGCGGTTCCAGAATTTAGGAGCTGTCGCTTTCAGCTCTTGCCCGGTTCGGCGGGGGAGCGAACCTTTGGCGCGACCGCGCGCTTCTGGGTTTCGCCGGCTGCTTTCGGCTTAGCCGTTTTCGGCGCCGCCTTTGGCCTTGGGGCTGGCGCGCTCTCGCTTGCTTCAGCGCTTGCGCCGTCCTGTTTGGCGGCTTCGGCTTTGGCGGCCTTTGCCGCCGCGCGCGCCGCCTTCATGGCCTTGGCGTGCTTGGCGCGTCGCAACGAGACCGCGTCAGGCGCCGGCTTGCTGATCGGCGACGCGTCCGCGCCGGCGGGCTCAGATTGCGCCGCATAGGCGGCGAGATCGGTCTGCTCGCCAACTGGGGCGCCCGGCGCCCGAGTGCGCGCGACAGGCCCGACGTAGCCCGGCGTCCGTCCCACATAAACGGGAACCGGCTCAAAACGCGGTCGCGGCAGATGCGCGATTTCCTTCGCGTTGCTGCGTTGCGGCTGCTGCGCGCCGTTCAGCGTGTCGAGCAGCGGGACGCCCGAGCCCATGGGGACCGACGCGTCCTCGATTTCAGCCATGAATTCGGCCGCGCCGGAGCCGCGATGGTGACACACCGCTTCGCGCAGGTCGGGCGCCGCCGTCGGGCCCGAAGATGGCAGCGAAGCGAGTGACGCGACGGCTGCGCCGCTCTGGAAGCCGCGGTCGAGCAGGGCCGCTGTCTTCGCCGTGCGCAGAATGGGACTGGGCGCGCCGAGGACGACGGCGATCAAACGCCTGCCGCCGCGGGTGGCGGAGGCGACAAGATTGAATCCGGCCGAGCAGGTGAAGCCGGTCTTCATGCCGTCGGCGCCGGGATAGCGGCCGAGAAGATGGTTGTGCGTGGGAATGATCTGCCTGCCGAGTTGCATCGCGCCGATGTTGAACAGATTGGCGTGCTCGGGAAACTGCAGATAAAGCGCGCGGCCGAGAATGGCGAGATCGCGCGCCGACGTGACCTGACGTTCGTCGGGGAGGCCGTTGGGATTGTACCAAACCGACTGCGTCATGCCGAGCGAAGCGGAGGCGCGGTTCATCTCGTCGGCGAAGGCTTCGACCGAGCCGGAGACGCCTTCAGCGATGGCGACGGCGATGTCGTTCGCCGATTTCACCATCAGCATGACAAGCGCATTGCGCAGGGTGACTTCCGAACCGGCTCTGAAACCCATCTTGGACGGCGCCATGCGGCAGGCGCGCGGCGACATCATCACCGGCGTGTCGAGCGAGATGCGGCCCTGGCGCACCGCGTCGAGCGCCACATAAGCCGTCATCAGCTTGGTCACAGAGGCGGGGTACCAGGAGGCGGTCGCCTGCTCATGCGAGAGAACGGCTCCGGACGCGACATCGATGACGATCGACGGGGTCGCGCGAGCCGGCCCGGCGGCGCCGAAAGAAACCAGCAGAGCGGTAGCCGCCGCAATCAATGTGGACTTCGAGAAGATCATCCGCTTAGCCCCATGACCCGTCGTCGCTAAAGCGCGAAGGATCGCATAAAAACGCCGACTATATAATAGCGCCCCAGGGCGCAGAGCTGAAATAGGCTGAGATTTGGGCGATTCGGGGGCGGCGTTTGCGGAGTGTTAACCGTAATTCTTAACCACGTCGGGCTGCGCCGTCACGGCTTTCGCCGCGCGAGCTCCGGCTCGACAAGCTGATATCGGATCAGAAACTTCAGCGCGCGACTCCATGATTGATCGGTTTCTCCGCGCAGGTCGGTTTGCGACACATGCGCCAGCCGCCCCGTTTGGGCCTCGCGGATGCGGATTTCGAGGTTTTGCTCCATCACGCTGATCTTGCGAAAGAAGCAGACGAAGGACAAGTCCGCGCCGAGCGCGCGGGCGATATCGGCGTCGCAGCCATTGCATTTGCGCAGCCAATGATCCTCGACTCTCTGATCCTTCGAGGCGCCGCCATCGACGATTTCAAAAAGCCCAGACTGGGCCAGGAGATCTTTCGCGAGCGCGGTCATCTTCTGAAGGCGTGCGGTTTCCTCGGGGCTTTCGCCGGCGATCGGTCCCCCGGCGGTGAAATCGTCGAGTTCGATGTCGAAAACGGCGAGCTTTAGAGGCGAAAAGGACTGCGATTGCGCGGGCGCGCCGCCGATCGCCACGGCGATCAGCGCCGTCAAGAAAACAAGTGTCAGCATCCTTTTGCCCATCGCCGAACTCCGCGCTTCTTGCAGGGAAGACGGTAGCTCCTTCGGGGCGCGTCGACTTCGGCCGATCGCCTCCATCGGGTTGGGCAAATTTCCTGTTCGGCGCCGATCAGGTCGCGGCGGCGTCGCCGACAAGGCCCGCGCCAATCGCGAGCCAGACGAGATGGGCGTCGGTGCGCGCGCCGATCTTGGCCTTGATTTGATAATGATAGTTTTGAACCGTCTTCGAGCTGAGATTGAGGATGGATGCGATCTCTTCGGTCGTTCGGCCCGACGCGACAAGTCGCAAAATCTCCGTCTCTCTCGGGCCAAGCTCGTCGACAAGCGCGCGACCTTCGCCCAGACGTTCGGCGGCGATCTCTCTCGCGACGTCATCGCTGAGCGCCCGGCCGCCCTTGGCGACGATCGCGACGGCGCGAAGAAGCTCGCCAGCGTCGCTGCTTTTCGTGACATAGCCCGAGGCCCCGGCTTCAAAGGCCTTCAGCGCAAAAGCCGCGCCGCCGTGCATGGTGAAGATGAGGATGCGCGCGCTCTTATCCCATTGCCGGATATGACGGACGGCTTCGACGCCGCTCGCGCCCGGAAGCGAAAGATCCATGATCACGACGTCAGGCGAAACCCGGCGATAGGCCTGGTAAGCGTCTGCGGCGTTGTCAGCCTCGGCGACGATCTTGTAACCGGGCTGACGTTCAAGCAGCCGCCGATATCCCTCTCGAACGATCGGATGATCATCGACGAGAAGAATCGTGATCATGCGAGCGCGAGGCCCTGGATCGGCGCCGGCGCGGCGGGGATCAGCGGAATGCGCGCGATGACGCGAACGCCCCGCGTGGCGTCGCTGATCGAGAGACTTCCGCCAAACGCCGCGATGCGTTCGCGAATCCCGAGAATGCCGTGGCCCGAAGAGGCGGCGAGGCGCGATGCGTCGCCCCCGCCGTCGTCCTCGACCGTCAGCGCGACGAGGTCATCCTCCGAGGCGGCGCGTTCGATGCGCAAATAGACATTGTCGGCGTCGCCATGTCGCATCGCATTGGTCAGACATTCCTGGGCGATTCGATAAAGACTCGTCGATATCGCTTGCGGCAGGTCGGCGAGGTCGCCGAGCAGTCTGAGATGAACGACGGCCGTTCGCTCCGCCTTTGCATTCCAACTCGCGGCGAGCTGTACGAGACAGGCTTCGAGTCCAAGTTCCTCGAGGTCCTGCGAACGCAGGCGGGCGAGCGCGTCGCGAAGCGTCGTCATCATGCGTTTGGCGACACGGGCGATCGAGCGGGCGTCCTCGGCGACTCCTGGGTCAATCCGGGCCGCCGCCGTCTCGATCGAGCCGGCGAAGGCGAGGGTCGCCGTCAGGCATTGGCCGAATTCGTCGTGAAGGTCGCGGGCGAGCGCGCGGCGCTCATCCTCCTGAACCTCGAACAGCCGTTTGGTGAGAGCGGCGCGCTCCGCCGTCGTTCGCGCCAGTCGTTCGGCAAGATCGTCGACCGCGCGCGCGATCAGGCCGAACTCGCCTTTGGTCGGCAAGTCGAGCCTTTCGCCATAGCGTCCCTGCTCCAGCTGACGCAGTCCTGCGACGATGGCGCGACTCGGCGCGAGAGCATGAATGATGGCGGCGGCGGCGAGGGCGCAGATGCAAACCGCCATCGACGCCGCGACGCTCACGATGATCGAGATTTGCCGCCAAGCCTGCCGGATCGCCGCATCGGGGTCCGCCCTGACGACGATCGCGCCGGTTTCCGGTTGGCGCACCGTCAAGAGTCGAACGATCGGCGGATGGCCGCCGAATATGCGGTCATAGACGGTCGAGAACCATGCGGGCGCCGCCGCGCCGACGCCTTCGAGCTGACTGCAGAGCGTGCGCGGCTCTTCGCCCGCCGGCGCATAGCTGATGCAAACGCCCGGCGAAACGAGCTTTAGGGTCGACAGCGACTCCCAGTCGGGAACGGGCAGAATTTTGTCGCGCCGCATGCTGCCCCGCCACAGAATGGCGTGCCAGTAGAGATTCTCGAGTTGATGCGCCACGCGCTCTGCGGACCGCGCCGCTTCAATTTCCACGGCGTGATGGGCGTCGACCATCACCCAGCCCGAGGTCAGCGTGAGACAGACAAGGGTGATGCCGACAAGCTGCAACACAAGCCTAACGATCAACTGCATCGGCGCATTCTCCAGCGCGAAGACTCGCCGCGCAGTAGAGCAGGAATTGACGGGAGGTCCAATGCGCGCCGAGACTTTCGTCGACAGTCGGGCAAATTGCCCGCGAGTCGCCGATTGGAATTCCTTTAAAATTTCGGCGCGGCGGCGGCGGATATGCTAATCTGAAGTTCGTGCGAGCTGCAGAAGCGCCAGCGACGCCTGCCTGATCTAGAAAAAGGGGCGGGGCGCCCGGGTCCGCTGGGGCGAGTCTTTGCGGGTCCGCGCGCCCATGGACTCCGCTCGTGATCGAAAAGCTTGAATTCCTGATCGCCGTCGCAAAAGAGAAAAGCTTTTCGCGCGCTGCGGAGATTTGCGGCGTCACTCAGCCCACGCTTTCGGCCGGCGTCAAGCAGCTCGAAGATTCGCTCGGCGTGTTGCTCGTCAACCGTTCGTCGCGCTTTCACGGCCTCACCGCCGAAGGCGAGCGGGTGCTCGAATGGGCGAAGCGCATCGTCGGCGACGCGCGGGCCATGCGCCAGGAAGTTCGTACGCTCAAGGAAGGCCTTGCCGGCCAGTTGAAGATTGCGGTCATACCGACGGCGCTTGGCATCGTCTCGGCGTTGACCGCGCCCTATCGCGAGAAGCACCCCGGCGTGCGTTTTTCGGTGATTTCCGCATCGTCGAGCGAAGTGCTGACGATGCTCGACAATCTGGAGATCGACGCGGGCATTACTTATCTCGACAACGAGCCGCTTGGCCGCGTGCGCACAGTGCCGCTCTGCTCGGAGCGCTATCGACTCCTAACCTTCGCGGACAAGCCGCTCGGCGACCGGGAACGGGTGACGTGGGCGGAGGTCGGCCGCATCGACCTCTGTCTGCTGACGCCAGACATGCAGAACCGCCGCATCGTCGAGCAGCTCATTCGCAAGGGCGGCGCCGAGCCCGTGCCGGCTCTGGAATCAAATAGCGTCATTCTGCTCTTTGATCATGTGAAATCGGGGCGATGGGCGACCGTGTTGCCTGAGAAGCTCGCCAAGACGCTCGATGTGGCCGCGCCCTTGCGGTCGATTCCCATCGTCGAGCCTGAGGCGGTGCACGAAATCGGCCTTGTGGCGCCGCAGCGCGAGCCGGTGATCCCGCTCGTCGCGGCGTTGGTCTCCGAGGCGAAGAAGCTCGCGGAAAGCCAAACGCTTGGCGATTGATAGGTTTGCCCTATCGCATGACGAAGGGTCGCTATTGATCGCGCCTTGGATTTCCGGCACTGTCCTCGGAACTAATCTAAAAAGGGGCGGCCTGTTTAGCGCAACGCCCTGGACTGAAAGGGACGAAATGTCTGGCGCTGGTCAGTATAGCGACGAGCGCGCGCGGGAGATCATCGCCGCCCACATGGGTCTTGAGGGACCCGCGATGCCGATTCTGCACGCGCTCCAGGAAGAATTCGGATATGTGCCGGACGCGGCCGTCAAGCAAATGGCCGAGGCGCTCAATATTTCGCGCGCCGAAATGCATGGCGTCGTCACCTTTTATCACGACTTTCACCGCGCGCCGCACGGCCGCCACACCCTGAAGATCTGCCGCGCGGAATCATGCCAATCCATGGGCGCGGAGAAGCAGGCGCGGGCGTTCCTCGACAAGTTGAAGCTCGACTGGGGGGGAACGACGCCGGACGGCGCCCTGACGGTCGAGCCGATCTATTGCCTGGGCCTGTGCGCGCATAGTCCGTCAGCGCTCTATGACGGCGAGCCGATCGGGCGCGTCGACGCTGAAAAGCTCGACGAAATCGCGGCGGAGGCCCGGGACTGATGACGAAGGTTTACATCCCGCTCGATATGGCCGCCGTCGCGATGGGCGCCGACAGACTGGCCGCCGCCGTCACGAAAGAAGCCGCCGCCCGCGGCGAAAATATCGAGATCGTCAGAAACGGCTCGCGTGGAATGCTCTGGCTCGAACCCCTGATCGAGGTGGAGACTCCCGCGGGCCGTGTCGGTTATGGGCCGGCCAAGGTCAAGGACGTCGCGTCGCTGTTCGACGCCGGCTTCCTTTCCGGCGGCGCGCATCGGCTCTCGATCGGCAAGGTCGACGACCATCCCTGGATGACGCGGCAGAACCGAGTCACCTTCGCGCGCTGCGGCGTCATTGACCCGCTGTCGATGGACGAATATGAGGCGCATGGCGGCGGCGCCGGCCTCGCGCGCGCCTTTCAGATCGGTCCGGCGGCGACGATCGAGGAAGTCACGAAGTCCGGCCTGCGCGGCCGCGGCGGCGCCGGCTTCCCAACCGGAATCAAATGGAAGACGGTCGCCGACGCGCCCGCTGACCGCCGCTACGTCGTCGTCAACGCCGACGAGGGCGACAGCGGCGCTTTCGCCGACCGCATGATCATGGAAGGCGATCCGCTCTCGCTGATCGAAGGCATGATCATTTGCGGCTATGCGATCAATGGCTCGAAGGGCTACGTCTATCTGCGGTCGGAATATCCGCAGGCGGCGGTGGTCTTCGGAAAGGCGATCGAGGTCGCGCGCGAGGCTGGCTGGCTCGGGACCAATGTCCGAGGGTCGGGCTTCGCTTTCGACATCGAGCTGCGCATCGGCGCGGGGGCCTATGTCTGCGGCGAGGAAACCTCGCTTCTCGAAAGTCTCGAAGGCAGGCGCGGCATCGTGCGCGCCAAACCGCCGCTGCCGGCGCATGTCGGCCTCTTCGGCAAGCCGACGGTAGTTAACAATGTGCTGTCCATGGCGACGGCGCCGATGATCCTTGAGAAGGGATCGCAGCATTACGCCGAGCTCGGGGTCGGCCGCTCGCGCGGCACCATGCCGCTGCAGATCGCCGGCAACGTCAAATATGGCGGACTATGCGAAGTGCCCTTCGGCCTGACGCTCGGCGAAATCGTCAACGACATCGGCGGCGGCACGCTCTCCGGCCGGCCCGTCCGCGCCGTGCAGGTCGGCGGGCCGCTCGGCGCCTATCTGCCGCCGTGGCTCTTCGACACGGTGTTCGACTATGAGGCCTTCGCCGCCAAAGACAGTCTGATTGGCCATGGCGGCCTCGTCGTCTTCGACGACAGCGTCGACATGTCCTGGATGGCGCGCTTCGGCATGGAGTTCTGCGCCATCGAGAGCTGCGGCAAATGCACGCCCTGCAGGCTCGGATCGACGCGCGGCGTCGAAACGATCGACAAGATTCGCGCCGGCCAGAACGTCGACGCGAATATCGAGCTTCTCAAAGATCTCTGCCATACGATGAAGTTTGGCTCGCTCTGTGCATTAGGGGGCTTTGCGCCCTATCCAGTGGAGAGCGCGCTTCGCCATTTCCCCGAAGACTTCCGCAAGCCGGCCCTTGAAGCCGCCGAGTGAGGTAGCCGCCATGACGCTCATCAAGGAAATCGATTACGGCACGCCCGAATCAAAATCCGAGAAACTTGTTACGCTGACCATCGACGGCACGAGCGTCACCGTGCCGGAAGGCACGTCGATCATGCGCGCAGCGATGGAGATCGGCACCGAGATCCCCAAGCTTTGCGCCACTGACAGCATCCAGGCTTTCGGCTCCTGCCGCCTATGCGTCATCGAGATCGAGGGCCGCAACGGCACGCCGGCCTCCTGCACGACGCCGGTCGCGCCGGGCATTTCCGTCAAGACGCAGACGCCGCGCCTCGCCGCCATCCGTCGCGGCGTGATGGAGCTCTATATTTCCGACCACCCGCTCGACTGTCTGACCTGCGCCGCCAACGGCGACTGCGAACTGCAGGATATGGCGGGCGCGGTGGGCCTGCGCGACGTGCGCTACGGCTATGACGGCGCCAATCATGTTTTCGCGCGCAACAATGGCGACGTGAATTTCGATTGGAAGCCGAAGGACGAATCCAATCCTTATTTCTCCTACGATCCTTCGAAGTGCATCGTCTGCAACCGCTGCGTGCGCGCCTGCGAGGAAGTGCAGGGCACCTTTGCGCTGACGATTTCCGGCCGCGGCTTCGACTCGCGCGTCTCGCCCGGCATGGACGAAGCCTTCATGGAATCGGAATGCGTTTCCTGCGGCACCTGCGTGCAGGCGTGTCCGACCGCGACGCTGATCGAAAAATCGGTCATCGCAGTCGGCCAGCCCGAACATTCCGCGGTCACCACCTGCGCCTATTGCGGCGTCGGCTGCACCTTCAAGGCGGAAATGCGCGGCGAGGAAGTCGTCCGCATGGTCCCCTGGAAGGACGGAAAGGCCAACCACGGCCACAGCTGCATCAAGGGCCGCTTCGCCTATGGCTACGCCCATCACGGCGATCGCGTCCTCAATCCGATGATCCGCGAGTCGATCGATCAGCCCTGGCGTGTGGTCTCGTGGGACGAAGCGATCGGCTTCGCCGTCGATCGGCTCAAAGCCACGCAAGAGAAATACGGCAAGAACGCCGTCGGCGTGATCACCTCGTCGCGCTGCACGAATGAGGAAAGCTACCTCGTTCAGAAGTTTGCGCGCCAAGGCTTTAAGAACAACAACACCGACACTTGCGCGCGCGTCTGCCATTCCCCGACGGGCTATGGACTGGCGCAAGCCTTCGGCACGTCAGCCGGCACGCAGGATTTCGATTCGGTCGACGACGCCGACGTCATTCTGGTCATGGGCGCCAACCCGACCGACGCGCATCCGGTGTTCGGTTCGCGCATGAAAAAACGCCTGCGCGAGGGCGCCAAGCTGATCGTCATCGATCCGCGCCGCATCGACCTCGTGCGCTCGCCGCATATCGAGGCGGATTATCACCTTCCGCTCAAGCCAGGCACCAATGTCGCGATGGTCACGGCGCTGGCGCATGTCATCGTGACGGAAAATCTCGTCAATCTCGATTTCGTGAAGTCGCGCTGCGACTGGGACGAGTATCAGGATTGGGCGGCATATGTCGCGCTGCCGACGAACAGCCCCGAGGCCCTGGAAGCGACTCTCGGCGTTCCGGCGACTGACGTGCGCGCCGCGGCTCGGCTCTACGCCACCGGCGGCAACGCCGCGATCTATTACGGCCTCGGCGTCACCGAGCATGCGCAAGGCTCCACCACGGTCATGGGCATCGCCAATCTCGCCATGGCGACCGGCAATCTCGGTCGCCGCGGCGTCGGCGTGAATCCGCTGCGCGGTCAGAACAATGTGCAGGGCTCCTGCGACATGGGTTCGTTCCCGCACGAGCTGCCGGGCTATCGCCACATCTCCAACGACGCGGCGCGCCAGGCGTTCGAGAAGGATTGGGGCATTTCCCTCGATCCCGAGCCGGGCTTGCGCATCCCCAACATGTTCGACGCGGCGATCGAAGGCACGTTCAAGGGACTTTACGTCCAGGGCGAGGACATTCTGCAGTCCGACCCCGACACGCGCCATGTGTCGCGCGCGCTGGCGAATATGGACATCGTCATCGTGCAGGATCTCTTCCTGGTCGAGACGGCGAATTACGCGCATGTCTTCCTGCCGGGCGCGACCTTCCTCGAGAAGGACGGCACATTCACCAACGCCGAACGCCGCATTCAGCGCGTCACCAAGGTGATGTCGCCGAAGAACGGCTACGCCGACTGGGAAGTCACCCAGCTCCTCGCCAACAGGCTGGGGCTGAATTGGAACTACACTGACGCCAGCCAGATTATGGACGAAATCGCGCGGCTGACGCCGTCCTTCGCCGGCGTTTCGTTCAAGCGTCTCGAAGAAGTTGGTTCGCTGCAATGGCCGGTCAACGCCGACTCGCCTGACGGCATGCCGATCATGCACATCAACGGCTTCGCGCGCGGCAAGGGCAAATTCGTTGTCACCGAATATGTTCCGACCGACGAGAAGGTCGGGCCGCGCTTCCCGCTGCTGCTCACCACCGGCCGCATCCTCTCGCAATATAATGTCGGCGCGCAGACCAGGCGCACCGAGAACACCCAGTGGCATCCTGAGGACGTGCTCGAGATTCATCCGCATGACGCGGAGGATCGCGGCGTGCGCGACGGCGACTGGGTGAAAGTCGCGAGCCGCGCCGGCGAAACGACGCTGCGCGCCAAGATCACCGAACGGGTCGCGCCGGGCGTCGTCTATACGACGTTCCACCATCCGACCACTCAGGCCAATGTGGTCACGACCGACAATTCGGACTGGGCGACCAATTGTCCGGAATACAAGGTCACGGCCGTGCAGGTCTCGACCACGAACGGGCCGACCGATTGGCAGCATCAGTATCGCGAGCTGACGGAGCAGAGCCGTCGCATCGCGAGCACGATCGACGCGGCGGAATGACAGAAACGCCGTCGCCGACTCTTGAGGTGGACTGCCTGGCGCGCCGTCACGATGTGACGGCGCGCTCTTCTCGCGTGATCCCCGAGGAGACGCCGATCGCCTTCACCTACGGCGGATCCACCCATGCGGTGATGATGGCGACGCCGGCGGATTTGGAAGATTTCGCCATCGGCTTCGCGCTCACCGAGGGGCTGATCGACTCGCCGGACCAGGCGGGCGACGTCGAGATCATTGTCTCCGACGCGGGCATCGAGCTGCGCGCCTGGCTCAAGGGCGGACGCCAGGAAGTCTATGCCGAGCGCCGCCGCTCGATGGCGGGACCGACAGGCTGTGGCCTCTGCGGCATTGAGAGTCTCGAGGCGGCGACGCGCCGCCTGCCGACGCTCGATAGCGCGCTATCGGTGCAGGCCGACGCCTTGATCGAGGCGATGGAGCGCCTTCCCGCTGCGCAGAGATACAATCAGCAGACGCGCGCCATTCACGCCGCAGCTTTCTGGAATCCGGTTTCCGGCGCGCTGATCGCGCGCGAGGACGTAGGCCGCCACAATGCGCTCGACAAGCTCGCCGGCGCATTGACGCGGCAGGCGATCGCCGCGACGCAGGGCGTGGTGCTGATGACGAGCCGCGTCTCGGTCGAACTCGTGCAAAAGGCTGCGCGCATGGGCGCGCCGATCATCGCCGCCGTCTCCGCGCCGACCGCGCTCGCCGTGCGTAACGCCCAGGCGTGTGGCATGACGCTCGTGGCTGTCATGCGCGGCCGCGATTTCGAAATCTTCACCCATCCGGGACGCATACTCGAACAGGTTTCCGCACATGTCGCATGATTCGGTCGATAAGCTCGTCAAAATGGCTAACCAGATCGGCAAGTTTTTCGTCGCTCAGAAACATCCCGAAGGCGTTGCAAGCATGACGGATCACTTGAGGAAATTTTGGGACCCGCGCATGCGCGACGCGATCATCGCTCATGTCGATCATGGCGGCGCAGGTCTCGATCCGATTGCGATCGAGGCCGTGAAACGCCTCGGACAGCGGGCGGGCGCCGCGGCCTCAGGATTGCGCCCCGGCGAGGGCGGCGCCGACGGCTGAACACATTTTTCCTAGGCCGACCGAACGATGACCGACCAAACCTGCCCCTGCCGTGCGATGGAATCGCAACAGCTCGCCTATTCCGCCTGCTGCGCGCCTTATGTCGAGCAGCGACTGCCGGCGCCGACCGCCGAAGCGCTGATGCGCTCGCGCTACACAGCATTCGTGGTCGGCGACATCGAATATCTTGTCGAGTCGCTGGCGCCGGAGTCGCGTCACGATTTCGACCGCAAGGCGATCACACATTGGTCGCGGAGTTCGCAGTGGCTCGGACTTGAGATTCTATCGACCGAGCAAGGCCTGACGGGCGATGAATCTGGCTATGTCGAGTTCGTCGCCCATTTCAACAGCGAAGGCGAACGCTATGCGCATCGGGAGCGATCGCTGTTCCGCCACGACGCGCATGACGGCCGCTGGTATTTCCTTGAAGAGGCCAATCGCAAGAATGCGCCCATCGTGAAGGGCAAGCAAACAGGGCGCAATGATCCATGCCCCTGCGGCTCCGGCAAAAAATTTAAGAAGTGCTGCGGCGCCGCCGGGTAGAGGGGGCGCCGGCTTCCGGCAAGCCCGGCGACGATTCCGTCGTCAAGGTCCGGGACAAGACGGCTACGACCGCTTCCCGCCGTGCGAAGCGTTGGTTGAACTTTGCGTCGGAACGCGTTGGCGAAACCTTGTGTGGATGAGCGCTGTCTGTGAGCTGTTTTCATCAGGCGTCGCCCAAACGCCGCGCTTGCGCTAGAGCAAGTTCCGAAAAAGTTGACCGACTTTTTCGATTAGAACTTGCTCCAGCCTGTTAATTTGGCGCGATTTCTTATCGATCAGACGATTCCGTCTGATCGGAAAGTGCGCTAGGCTCCGGACCCATAAAGGTTCTCAACGGCTGGCGTTCGTGATTCATTGCTTCCGACAGGAGGCGGCTCATGATTCGCGATTTGTTTTGGCTGACCGATGCTCAGTTCGCACGGCTGGAAGCGCT
>Ga0194126_10000716_pt1 | contig 55635 bp, 63 predicted proteins | sample TA2KigC150mmetaG_FD_148641 | JGI IMG/M metagenome (GOLD analysis project Ga0194126, IMG submission 148641) | Freshwater microbial communities from Lake Tanganyika, Tanzania - TA2015035 Kigoma Deep Cast 150m | ecosystem: Environmental > Aquatic > Freshwater > Lake | place: Tanzania: Lake... | reverse complement strand
TCCCCTGGAATTACCAGCAGGCAGTGGCGAGTCCGGCCTAACCACATAGGGACTGATCGAGACCTTACTCTCCGTCAGTCCCTATACGGCCCGGTCCCCGCCCTACGCAAGCTCACCGAAAGGACACTAACCACCCATCCGGAGAACTTCAGCCGAGTGAATCTGATTTGAATATTCATTGTCAATTAACTGAAGCAGGCAAAATTCTTGGCATTCAGATTCTTGACCATGTGATCGTAACCCGAAAAGGCTACTATAGTTTTAGGGAAACAGGGTTATTAACCATAGGGCCATAATTGAGAAGACATTTTATTCCGAAAATCTCCCATAATCCCTAATAATCGCCCTATCCCCCCATATTCAAACCCACGAGTCCTCTGTCTATTTCTTGCAAAGATGTACTGGCTGTGTTATTCGTGAAAAAAATCGGGGAGGATGACGATGCAGATATTGATTCTTTATTATTCAAAAGGTGGAAACACCCGCAAGCTTGCAGAGAGGATTGGAGAAGGGGTAAATTCAGTGTCCGGCGCCCAGGCTATACTCAAATCGACGCAGGAGGTGACAAAGGACGATTTTTTAAACTCCGCTGGCATCATCGCCGGGTCACCGGTCTATTTCGGGGCGATGGTCTGGGATCTGAAGCGGATCTTCGATGAATATGTCGGAATCCGGAAAAAAATGGAGAATAAGGTCGGAGCTGCCTTTGCTACCTCGGGCGATCTCTCCGGGGGAAAAGAGACGACGATGATCTCCATTATCCAGTGCATGCTCATCTATGGAATGATTATTGTGGGAGATCCCATGGAAGCAACCGGCCACTACGGGGTGTCCTGTGTCGGCGCTCCGGATGAGAAGGCATCAGAGAATGGCCGCAAATTAGGTAAGCGGGTGGCAGAACTCTGCAAAAAATTGGCCTCTTGAAATCAGCATTCGACATGTCTAAAAAAAATCCTAATATCGGGCATCTCTTCCTCATCATTGTCGTGCTGACCTGGGGGGCCAATTACGGAATCGTTAAATCTGCTTTTCAGGATTTCTCCCCAGTTCTGTTTGGGGCCCTCCGTTTTACACTCAGCGGACTCCTTGTACTCCTGATCACCTGGAGATGGGAAAAAGGGATTTCCATTCAGAAGAGGGACCTCCATAAAGTGGCATGGATAGGAGCGCTGGGTATTGGGGTCTACCAGGTCCTCTGGTCGGTGGGTTTAAACATCACTTCAGCCTCTAACTCCGCCCTCATTCTTTCAACCACACCTCTCATGGGCGCAATCTATGTCCATTTGATTGATAAGGAACCTATCCGAAAGAGCCATTATTTGTTTATGGCGATCTCTCTGCTCGGTGTGATGCTGGTCATTCTAAAACCAACGGCGAGTCTCCGTTTCTCTCTCGATACCTTAGGAGGCGATCTTCTGACGCTCATAGCCGCCTTCTGTGCGGCTGTTTTCTTATCCGTATGGTCAAAACCTCTTTTGAAGATCTATTCTCCCCTGCGTCTGATGGGCTATTGCATGATGATCGGATCGATCGTTCTCTGGCTCGCTGTCCCTTTTCTTGGAACTGGCTCCTCCTTAAACAAAGTCGGAGCAACATCGTGGTGGGCTCTTGGATATGCCATCTTTCTGCCTGGCATCATTGGCTATGTCTCTTATTATGGAGGAATCGAAAGGTTAGGGGTGACCCGGTCCATGGTCTATCTCTATCTCATCCCTCTGTGGGCCATCCTCTTTAACCATCTCTGGATGGGAGAACAGATATTCCCTCAACAGATCCTCGGAGGACTTCTCATTCTCCTTGGAGTCCACGGCGCCCTCCGTCGCACCTAACTTGCTTCATTTGGAGATGAACTTTTTGAGGGGCCCCTGGCCAGGGAAGCCAATATCGCCAATGCACAGAGGAAAGTAAAGAAGATGAAAGTTCCCCTCACGCTTTTTAGAAAGAGAGGGTGAAGGGCAGGTGTGATTTGAGTTCTCCCTATGCAGATTGAAAAAAAGACCATGACGAATCCCATACTGAAGGTCATCCCTATGGACCGCATGGTGCTCAATACCCCTGAGGCAACCCCATAGAACTTCTTATCAATGGAACCCATCACGGCATTAGTATTGGGAGAGGAAAAAAGTGCAAAGCCAATACCAAGAAGAATTAAAAAGGCAATGATCCATAGCAAGGCTGTTTTTTCATCAATGAAGACAAAAAAGAGAAGACCGAGGCCGGTCATCGCCATTCCTCCGGAGGCAACGATTCTCGGGTCTATTCGATCCGAGAGTTTCCCTGCAAAGGGCGAAAGGATGGCCTGCATGATGGGCGCAGAAACCAAAACAAGGCCGGCTTCATGGGGGCGAAGCTCTTTGATAAACTGGAGATAGAGGCTGAGAAGAAAGCTGACTGCAAAGGTGGCGCTATAGTGGATCAGAGCAGCTAAGTTAGAGAAGGCAAAGATTCGATTATTCCTGAAAATCGTTAACTGGAAGACAGGGCTTTTGGATGTCATCTCCCATTTGACAAATAATCCCATTCCAAAGAGACCCATCAGGATGAAGAGGATTCCCAAAGGCTTTGGCAATTGGAAAAGGCCCACCATCACCATCAACAGGACAAGGCTATAAAAGAGAGAGCCTTTATAGCTAAAATGTTCCCCTTGTGCTTCCGCCCACTCTCCTTTTAATTTGTAAAAGGTATAAAAAAGGATAAAAAGGCCCGCAGGGATATGGATCAGGAAAATACTTCTCCAACCCAGATAGTGAGTCAGCAACCCTCCCAGAAAAGGACCACATGAGAGCCCGGCATAAACAGCAGCCACATTGATTCCCAGAACCCTACCTTTCTCTCCCATGGAATAGACAGAGGTGAGAATGGCCACGCCATTGCTAAAGGTCATTGATGCCCCGACCCCCTGAAAGAGACGCGAGACAATTAAAAGTGAAGAAGAAGTAGATAAAACAGCAAGAAGGGATGCGAGAGTGTAAACCAAAACCCCGTACAAAAAAATCCTTTTCCTTCCGTAAATATCAGCAATTCTTCCGAAAGGGACAAGAAACATTGCCGCTGTTAATAAGTAGGAGGTGGTGATCCAGCTCAACATCAGTGCATCCATGTCAAACTCTTTCCCGATGGAAGGCAGAGCAATATTGATAGAGGACCCCATCAAAGGGACGACAAAGGCCCCCAATGTGGTGACAATCAGGGCGGGTTTTTGGTTGGCAGTATCGTTGATAGCCATGTCATGTCATGGGAGGATAGGAGAGGCGAAACACTTTCCTATGATCTCTTTTCCCAGTCTTTCTTCTTCTGATGGAGCATGGCAATATGCCCGATCTCTTCGTCAATCAGACGATCAATCTCCTTCTTTCCAAACTCTTCCGGGGTGACCTTTCTCATCATGGTGTAAAAGACCACTGAATCCTTCTCAAAAGCCATGGCAAGATCCAGGGCATCCGTCACGGTGTTGCATCGAGAAGCCAGTTCATGGATATTCTGGTTCTTTATAAAGACGTGGCTATTCGCCGTGGCTTGAAGGTAGGTTAAGAGTTCTTGACCGGGATCGAATGCACTACCCCTTCGCGCTGAATCCGGCAGGGACTCTCTCAACCTGGTAAAGAACCAGATATGTTCGGATTCCCATTTTGCAAGGTCAGCAAAAAATTGCTGGACGGAACCATCCGAACTTTTCTTTGCAATGGCCTCATAGAATTCCTTTCCATTCACCTCGATTTGAAGACCCATCTGAAAAATTTCGTCGGCATTGAAGAAGATGGACATAGTTTCTCCTTTTCTGAGGAATCAGTTATGGTTTTGAAACACTTTTCAAAAATTTTAAAAGATGATCATTGAACGCTTCTGCCCGCTCCACATTGGAGAGATGGCGCGTGGCTGGCAAGATAATCAATCTTGAATCTTTGATCTGTTTGTGGATGGCCTCGGAGGCAGAGAGAGGTGTGGCAGGATCATCCTCACCTACCGTGATGAGCGTCGGAAGCCTAATTTCGCCAAGCCGGTCGAGATAATTGAGCCTCCGGATCGCCGAGGCACAACCAATATATCCCTCGGGAGACGTGTTTAGGAACTCCTCCTTGATCAGGGTTAACATCGGGGGATTCAAATTAAGGTACGATGGCGTAAACCAGCGTTCCATGGTCGTCTCGAGTTGCGATTTCATCCCGATCTTTCGTACTCCTTCGATCCGTTCATCCCAGATGGGTTGCGCCTCATCGGGAATTCTTGCAGACGTATCGCAGAGAGAAAGGCTCATCAGGCGATGAGGATGATTTAAGGCAATGGCTTGGCCGATCATTCCGCCCATGGAAAGCCCCACCCAGTGGACCTTATCAATCCCGAATGTATTAAGCAAACCAATAGCATCCTCTCCTAATTGTTCGAGAGTATAAGGGGCTGAAGTCGTCTCTGTGAGACCATGGCCTCGTATATCGTAGCGGAGAACCCGAAAATGGGATCTTAGTATCTCCATCTGGGGCTCCCACATCTTCAGGCTGGAGGCAAGAGAATGGCTCAACACCACCACCGGATCATCCTTCTTTCCTGAAAGTTCATAATTCGTCCTGATCCCATTGGCTACAATGAACATCGCTTCCTCCTTCCCGAATCCCCCCTCGCCCTGGAGAGGGTTTTTCTATCCTGAATGGGTATGAATAATTATCACATATCTTCTTCGATGGGACAATTTGGGGTTCTATTTATATTTTCCATTTTTCCGTTATTGGGTTAAAATTGTTTTTGAAGGGTAGAAGGAGGTACTTATGATAACAAGGAGAAAGCTACTGTTTGTTTTGATGATGGTGCCCTTTTCTTCACTCTATGCCCGACCGGCTTTCGCCAATAAATCATCCACCAGTATTGATGCTCCAACGAATGTCCCAAAAGGTTCGGAGGTCACAATCCGGATAACCGTTTCCCATAAAGGAAACTCTTTTCTTCACTATACCAACTGGTTGCGGGTGATCGTCAACCAGAAAGAGATTGCCCGATGGGATTTTTCATCTGGCCAGCGACCCGAGGCAGAGGTTTTTACTCGAGAGGTGAAGCTCAATGCCCTCGAAAATATGGAAGTCACTGCCGAAGCCAATTGCAACCTTCACGGAAGTGCAGGACCAACAACAATCAAAATCTCTGTTAAAGATTAGACCTCGAAGGGAGGGACTCATCCATGACCATCGGTGGAGTATCTATCATTCTCCTTCTTGGCATTCTCAACTTTCTATTGATTCTTTTTCAGTTAAGCACAGGGCTACACTGGTTCAAGGTCCCTTTCGGATTTCACAGGAAAACCGGAGTCACCCTTCTGATCTGCGCTACCCTCCATGGCCTTCTCGCTTTCCTCGCCTCTTAGCAAAGAAGGCTCACAGAATCTTCTTCGGTTTGAGCATGAGGAACTGGTGGCGGTCAGCTGAACGGATCTTGATCTCACGAATTTGAACCCCCTGGAGAACCGTTAGGGGAACCTCCACGCCCGCATTTCCAATTGCCCAGACCTTTCGGTAAAAACCTAAGAGTCCTTTGACAGCCTCTCCTTTTACCGCGAGGATGAGGTCACCAATTTTTATTCCTGCTTTTTCCGCAGGGCTTCCCGGCGTAACCCTGATCACAAAAACCCTGTTCTGAGCTTCTTCTGAGTTAATTCCAAGCCAGGGTCTGGGTGGTTTTTGTGGCCGGCCTTTTGTGATCATATCATCCAGAATCGGAGGCAGGAGATCAATTGGCACAAAGACATTGCAGGGAAGCGTTCCCAACCCCTGTATGACAAACTGGCTCAGAAGCGATCCGATGCCTACAAGCTGACCATTCCGATCAATCAATGCTGCTCCCCCGAAATTGGTATAAGCAGGTGCGGTAAAGAGGGGATCCTCCAGCAGATACTCCCAGTAACCTGCAAACTCTTTGCGGCTGATGACCTGCACCGCTTGAACAGCCTCCTGGCCTCCATGACCTGCTACAAGAACCGGCTCACCCTCTTTTACCTTTGACGACTGACCGATCTTGATGGGTTTTACATCAAAGGGCTTCTCTGTTTTCAGGATACCAAAGCCCGTTGCATGATCATACCCTATAAACACAGCGTTTATGGGCTTTCCTTCATGTCCGGTCACCTCAATGCTTTCAGCTTCAATAATGAGATAACCGATCGTCAAAATATGTCCTTTCGAATCGATCACCACGCCATGTCCTTCCCTTTCCGTCCCCAGGGTTTTTGCGGTTTGTGCCTCCTCTGGGATTACTGCCTTGATCTTTACAACAGCCTTTAGAATCTCCTGGGCTTCCTGGTCTCCATAGGCAGGAAGACTTATAAGAATAACCATCATGATTGCGAGAACGAATTTTTTCATGTAGCACCTCCGATCTTCCCCCTCTGTTTTTTTCGTTGACCTAATCTCCCCCTCCTCCATCCCATCTTCGGTTTCTCTCTTATTATAGTTTACACCAACTGTCATGGGTTTGACAAAAAAATCTTTATGGGGAGGAAACCCACCGACATGGAGAAATATCTGGCTTAAAAAGAGTGGGCTATGGCTTTATAGAAAAGAGCCTTCTGTAAGCAGAAGCAATTTCATCTTTCGGCAACTGTTCTTCCCGGTGGAGTTGATCCCGTAAGGCAACAAACTCTTGAATCTGCGAATTGGACATGGAAGGAGGTTCGTTCCAGTGCAATGTTTCTTTGATTAGAGATTTCCAATCGGGAAAGCAGATCGCACCATTTTGGGGGAACCATGAATAAGGCTTTCTCTCCCGATGCTTGATCCTGTCTCCTGCTTTGACTTTCATTAACACCTCATTGGCCTTTCGGACCGTTCCTAAATGCAACTCGACAAGCGTCTCCATATCTGCATATCCGCCTGCCAGAACCCAGGTAACTGGTTTGCCCATCGAGCGGCAGAGCGAGAAGACATAAGCATCACGAATGGCCAGCGCCTCGTTGCTGATCCCTGCACCATCAAAGGGGTCCATCCCTGCTTGATAGAGGACGAGGTCAGGATTCTGAAGCCGGATCAAAGAAGGGAGAATTTCCGAGATCACTGCAAGGTAATGGGCATCACGTTTTGTTCCTTGCTCAAAGGCGTCATGGCGAATTTGAAAGACATGATTATTCCCGGCAGACGGAGGACCTCCCATATAACTTCCGTAGATGGAGACATTCCAGATCGATGATTCTCCAATGATGGATTCTGCAGTTCCATTGCCCTCGTGATGATCTAAATCAAGAATCATGACCCGTTTTGCCTTTGCCTCGCGAATTATTTTTTGAGCGACCACAACAAGACCATTGATCGTGCAGAACCCCATTCCCCGGTTCACTGTCGCATGATGATAACCATGACCGAGATTGCCAGTAATCGTTTTTTTATAAAGGGCAGCTTTGCTTGCTGCATAGAGGCCACCGACATTAAGCAGCCATCCTCTCGCAATATTTTCATTCCAGGTCGGGAGCCCTTGGGAAGTGGCAAGGCAGCGGGGTTCTCCGGTGAAAAGGGCTTTTAAATAACGATCGGTGTGGACTTCCCGAAGGCTCTCCAGATCAATGGGGGGCGCCGCTGGCGGAGATTTCTTTTTCAAGGCAGGACTGTCTGTATGGATTTTTTCGGGATCAATCAGGCGATTTCTCCATATGGCTTCAAAAACCGCGGGCATCTTGGTGGGGCCTGTCAGTGCCGACACGCCACTGCCTGGACCCACGACACCTCCGGGATAACCCGTGTGATACCAGATCTCTTGCCTGGGTTGCGCCATGCCTGGGTTTACCATCGATCCAAGCAGGATCAGACAGGTGAAGAGACCCGTAAAACAAATAAGAATTTGAGGTTGAGATCTTAAGTCAGACAAGGTTCCCACTGTTTTAAGGTTTCGAGGATGTAGCCGGTTGGTAGTTTCGTCACAGCCCGATTATGACCGGGTAAAAGAATTTTGACCTCCCGTTCTGAAAGTCGTTTCAGGGAATCCTTGAGCGATACTCCATCCGCGCCGAAGAGATCAAAGCGACCGATCGCATGATCGGCATAGAGGACATCGCCAGGGATGAGAATCTTCTCAGGAGAATAGTAGAGACCAATGCTGCCCAGTGAATGCCCTGGAATATGGATCACCTCCCACGACATCCCTCCGATTTCCAGGGTCTCTCCTCCTTGGAGTTTCCGATCGATTTTGAAAGTTAAGGATCCGGATTTTATCCCAAACTGCATCTGACAGACCTGCTTAAACATCTCCATGCCATAGACCGTTCTTTCATCCCCTTGTTCCAATGGATCGCCTTCGGCCTGATGGATCCACAATTCGGCCCAGGGCATTTTCTTCTGAATCTCAGAGAGAGCGCCGATATGATCGAAATGGGTATGGGTCATGATCACCCTTTTGATATCCTCCAGTTCGATCCCCAGTTTTCTGATCGAATCAATCTTATAATTCCCCTTTCCGACCAGCCCCGGATCGATAAGGGAAAGGTCCTTTGAAGATGGGTTTCCAATGACACAGGTATGGGAATCCGGCATCATCTCATCCTGACCCGGAATGAAATAGACACCCTCGATAATCTTCGGCATTGGTTCTCCTCCGATGGTATTGGATTTATCAATCGAATAACCCAACAGAGAGATTCTGTCAATTTTATTACCACTTGACCGGCATGGAAATGAAATGATAAAGAAGAATACAGAGGAGGAATAATTATGACAGAAAAGACTCCAACACGACAGGAAGCCCTGGAACTTCTTCATCAATATAACGAGAGCGATGGCCTTCGAAAGCATGCCTATTCAGTTGAAGGAGTGATGCGCTACATCGCGCGGAAACGGGGGGAGGATCAGGAGAAGTGGGGGATCATCGGTTTGATTCACGATCTCGACTATGAAAAGTTTCCCGACCAGCATTGCAAAAAAACAGGAGAGATCCTCCTAGAAAAAGGATGGCCGGAGGAATACATTCGGGCCGCGATCTCCCATGGATGGGGCATCTGTTCCGAAGTCATGCCACAGACCGATCTGGAAAAATTTCTTTATGCAATTGACGAACTGACAGGGCTTGTCGTCACCACGGCTCTGATCCGCCCTTCAAAAAGTGTCCTCGACGTCCAGGTCAAATCGGTAAAGAACAAATGGAAGGACAAGAGATTTGCCGCTGGCGTGGACCGCTCCATCATTGAGAAAGGTGCTGAGATGCTCCAGCTTGGGCTGGATGAACTGATTGATGATACGATCAACGGGATGCAGGAAGTAGCCGAACAGATAGGCTTAAAAGGCGCTCCTTCCTAAACTTTTTAGCCCCTCCCCTTTCTGAACTTCACCCATTCTTTAAAAGCCAATTGGATTGATCATATCCCGTCCCAGTCAAAAGGAGTTTTTCCAGACGGCAAAGGTATGATAAAGACGGGCTTTCGGGTTCGATAAAGGACCGCATGCGAGACAGTCCCGAGAAAGGTATGGGTTAAAAATCCCTTCCCATGGGTTCCGAGCACGATCACATCGCAATCTTCTTCATCCGCCGCGTGCAGAATGGCTTCCGGAGGGTGAGCGATGGAGACAAGGATATTGGAAACCAGGTCCGAGCAAGGGAGACCGATTTGGGCTTCTGCCTTTTTGCAAAACCCCTGGAGGTGCTTTTTAAGATATTCCACCATTTCTTCCTGCTGTTTCTGCCTCTTCTCAGCCGTGAGACCCGTATAAAGCTCTACGTAGGAAGGAACGGGGTCGATGGCATGAATGACGACAATTTTGGCGTTATGCTTTTTAGCCATATCGATGGCAAAAAGAAAGGCATAGGAAGAGTTTTTGCTAAGGTCTGTGCAATAAAGTATTTTCTTGATCTGGGGTATCATCTCTCTCCTCCTTGATTTGGTTTTTTGTCTTCATTCTCCAATAGGATGTTGATTTCCTACCAAGTTTATTCGATCTCCATGCCATAAGTCAATCTAAATTTTTAAGCTTAGATTAGAAAGGGATTGACTCGTTAAATGCAATGAATTAAGATATTCTCAGTTTTGGTAATAAATGACGCTAATGGAAGATTCAATAGGCTATAAAAGGAATGAGGCGGCAAAATTTTTATGGAATACAAAATCCCGACCCTATTGAAGGAAGTGAATGACCAGATCGTTTTATATGAACCATCCTTGGAAATCGAAGATAAAGCTCCAAAGTATCTTCATGAAAAATTCTATTTCTGATGCAAATCATCTCAGCATTCCCCTCGCCTCACAGAGGAGAGGGATGGAGGGAACGGAAAGGGAGGAATGAAGATGAACGAAAAAGATCGTCTGAATGCTCTGGAGGTGGCGCTTAAAAATGAGATGGTAGAGCGGGGGTTCTATCTTAAAAATGCCGAAAGGACAAAGAACCCGCTTGGCAAGGCCATGTTCAAACAGATTGGCGATGAGGAACTGGAGCATTACGAGCGGCTAAAACAGCTTCATGAGCGATGGGGCAAGCAGGAAAAATGGCCTGAGACCGTTCCTCTAAAAGTAAAGGATACCAATATCAAGGATGTCCTGAACGGATTGAGCAGAAAGACGGAGGGTGCATCCAAAGGGGATGCCGATGATCTGGAAGCAATCCAGAAAGCCCTTGATTTTGAGGCCAAAGGTGTAAAATTCTATGCCAATCTGAGGGATTCGGTGGCCGACCCCAAAGAAAAACAGTTCTTCGACCTCCTTTCAAAGATTGAGCACGAGCATTATCTTTCTCTGAAAGACACCGAAGAGTATTTTATTGATCCCCAATCCTATTTCCGGAAAAAGGAACACCATACGCTTGATGGAGGTTAAGGGGTCTCAATAGAGATGCTTCCCTTGAATAGGGTTTCAATTGGGTAGAAGTTTGGATAGAATCCAGCTAACAATGCTGATGAGGATCGATCCCAAAACCGCCCCCCAAAAACCATTCACTTGAAATCCTTTTATAAGGGCTGATACCAAACCCAGCATCAATCCATTGATGACCAAAAGGAAAAGGCCGAGGGTCAGTAGAGTGAGAGGAAAGGTGAGTAAAACCAGAATAGGTCGGAGTACGGCATTGATGATCCCTAATAAAAAGGCCGCCACCAGTGCCGTCCAAAAACCATCGACCCAGATCAAGCTTGGAAAAAAGTAAGCAATGATCAGGATGGCTACCATATTGATAATTAAACGAACGATGAAGGACATAGTCTCCCTCCTGAGATTTTAATTTTTATACTGCTGCGATGTTTCTCCTAAAAACCGAAGCTTCCAATCCGTTAAAAGGCCCTTTTTGAGTCCTAAATAGGCTGGCACCAGCCACTTTATGCAGTTTTATGTTGTCTTTAGCCATATTATCCTGCAACAATATAATAATTGAAAAAATGAATCGGCGATCCTTTGCCAAAGGGAGGAGAAATACTTCCACCTTTGAAAAAGGGGGATTGAGGGGGATTTGGGATATTACGATATCCTCATCAGACTTCTTTTTCAAAAAACTAAAGTGTTACAACCATTGACGTATTTCTTGACGGCTTCGAGGCTTCTCCAGAGATGAGCCTCTTCGTGGGGTTCGAGTGTATGGATGGGGGTTAATCCCCATCGGGAAAAGAGGCTGAAGAGCTCGGTGAAATCAAATCCTCCCTCACCCATGGGCAGATGGTCATCCATCTCTCCGTGATTGTCATGAAGGTGAACTTCTACGAGATATGCTCCCAACGACTCCATCCAGAGGGAAAGAGGGGTCTTGCTGAAGACATGGTGGTGACCGGTGTCGAAACAGAGCCGGAAGTTTGGCGAATTGATCTCTTTCAGAAGCATCAACAATGAATCAGGGCTCTCTTCAAAGACATTTTCTATGGCGATCGTGAGCCCCCGTTCTTTCGCCTCCTCTACCAGAGGCTTCCATGTCTGGAGACTGCTCTCAAACCAGAGACCGACGTCTCCATCGAATTTCCACTTTTCGTATCCGGGATGGAAAACAATCGCCTTCGGTTTGAACAGACCGGCCAGATCGATCGTCCTTGAGAATCGCTCCAGCGTCACTTCCTTGATTCTTTTATCCACTCCTCCCGGACTTAAATCCATAAAGGGGCCATGGATGGTGATCTCGAGTCCGCTTCGTTGAAGGGTCTCCGCCAGTTCTTTTCCCTCCTCCTTCTGGTAGGCGTCGAGATCTTCGGCGCTGAAGTAGATTTCGGGATGAAGGCGATGCTCCGAGACAAAATCGATTCTCTGAAGAAGCATGGAGTAAGGGATGTTGATCTGAACAGGGGTCATAGGGGTTCATTCTTTTTGATGATTTGTTTTTACCTTTGGTTATTGAGGTTTGGGTTGTTATTTAGAGTCTGTTTATAAATGCACTTTTTTCGTCATGCCGGACTTGATCCGGCATCCAGTCCCGCCTTTGGCGGGATTAAAAAGACTGGATTCCGCCTTTCGCCGGAATGACAACCTTTTAGGAAACTTTAGTTTATGAACAGACTCTATTAAACTATTGGATACGGCTTTATACCATCCTCATCCGTAAACCGCAACCCATCTCAGGATGATGATTCCAAGAGTTCAATCGCCTTCAGAACTTTTTCCCTTTCTCCGATGAGATAGATGATATCCCCTGTTTTAAAGACAAAGCCCGGGTCAGGGCTGGGCAGGATTTCCCCGTCCCTTCTCACGGCAATGACCGTGGCGCCTGTCCTGGAGCGTATCTTCAGATCTCTGATGGAAAGGCCGGCTGCAGGGGTTTGCTCGCCGATCAGGTAGGTTTCAGTTCGGAGTAATTAGTGTAGTGTCTCAGAAGGTATGAAAAAATTGGTCCTCTGCGCCTCGGCCCAAAGGGTTGAAAGTCTTGTAAAACCTTTAGGACGCGGGGCATCAGATGTTATGGGTAACCTTCGTATTTATCAGCGTAGCGATATGACTCAGGTTTCGGCAACGGAGTTAAATATGAGAGGTTCCGCCCTAAAGCTTTTCCAATCCCCCCAACCCTTTTAGCCGGAACAAAAGTTATTCTTAGTATGTGATTTTTTCACACCTTCTCCGTAATTACTTTACATCCCTTCATGGTGAGCCCTTCCATCGACTTCGCTCAGGACATTCGGAAAAAACCGTTCACCCTGAGGCTCCCGAAGGGGCGAACGGGGTATGTAAAGAAATGTTAGAGACACTACATCAGTTCAGAGTATTTAGATTTGATTATTTACTTCGAACTCCATACCCCGAACTCAAGTCCCATTGCAAAAAATAGAGGGATTGTGGTATAAAATCCTTGAGGTGAAGAGATGTTTAATATCGGATTGCCGGAAATACTGATCATCGGGGCGATTGCCCTGATCGTCTTTGGACCGAATAAACTTCCTGAGCTTGCCAGGGCTTTTGGCAGGGCGATGAGGGAGTTTAAGAAAGCGACCGACGAAGTGAAGGAAAGTTTTGAAGCTGAGACCAGAGACCTGGAGGAGATAAAGAGTGCCATCACGGAGGAGAATGTCCTGGGAGATCTGGCCAGGGAGATATCCACCCTCGAAGAGCCTTCTCCGGAAACAGAAATGACCGAAGGATCTCCTCCGGAAGCATTGGGACAGATAGAGATTTCCTCCACCGAGGAAGTTGCGGCTTCTCCGGAAGAGGGAGAAGTTGAAGAGAAGAAAGAGGAGGGGCCGGAAGGGATGAAAGAGGGGACCTCCTCCCATGGATGAACAGAAACAACCCTTAACCTCTCACCTTCAGGAGCTGAGAAAGCGCCTCGTCCTCTCCTTTATTGCGGTTGGAGTCGGTTTTGTCATCTGTTATGCCTTCTCTCAACACCTCTTCGATATTCTTTCCAAACCCCTCCTCGAGATGATGCCTTCCGGAAGTTCTCTCATCTTCACGAGTGTGGCCGAAGCTTTTTTCACTTATATGAAGGTAGCCTTTATCGCGGGTATCATCCTGGCTTCCCCCTTTGTTCTCTTCCAGATCTGGGCTTTTGTGGCGCCGGGGCTTTATCGTAATGAAAAGCGTTATGTGATTCCCTTTGTCGCGGCCGGCTCCTTCTTCTTCGCCCTGGGAATTCTATTTGCCTACTTTGTCGCGATCCCCGTGGGGTTTAGATTTCTCTTGGGATATGCCACTGATTTCATCAAACCCATGCCGAGCATGAAGGAGTACCTCTCCTTCAGCATTAAATTTTTATTAGCCTTCGGTCTGGTGTTCGAATTTCCGGTGGTCCTGGTCCTTCTCGCACGGATCGGGGTAGTTGATGCAAAGATGCTGGCCCGGCACAGGAAATATGCCATCCTCCTGATCTTCATCTTTGCGGCGACTATGACCCCGCCGGATGTTATCTCCCAGTTGCTCATGGCCATTCCTTTGATGGGGCTTTATGAATTGAGCATTATTCTTTCAAAGATTTTTGGGAAGAAGAAAAAGGCGAATCCTCCAACCAATGAATAAGTGGTTATTTTTATTGTCTCCTTCGGGGAATGGGAGAAAAACTCTCGCCTTTAGGCGAAGACTTTAGTTCGATCTTTGGTAGCGTAAGGGTTCGAGGATTCCATGGCTTGAGAGTATACAAGTTTTCACTTGACCCCTTGCCCCCTTGAACCCTCAAGCCATCAGCTTCAGCCGATGGCAGTTGATTCTATGGCAGAATCTCCCTATAAGATTTCCAGATGGCCGGAAAAAGAGAGACCGAGAGAGCGGTTGCTCCAGCAGGGGGCCCAGCATCTCGGCGAGGCCGAACTTTTAGGGATTCTGATCGGGAAAGGGACGACGAGAAAAACCGCCATCGATCTGGCGAGGGAACTCCTGGACCGGTACGAATCTCTTGAGAACCTCTTCAGCCGCTCCCCTTCGGAATTGATGAAGATCAAGGGCATCGGGTCTGCCAAGGCAGCCACGCTCTCGGCAGCCTTTCAGTTGGTGAGGCGGATTCAATCTAAGACGAGTAAGGACCAGCCTTCTTTCAAGCGAGCAAAGGATGTGGCCAATCTTTATCTCCCGTTGATGAAGGATTTGAGGAAAGAGGTCTTCAGGGTTCTTCTCCTCAGCCGTTCCAACCAGTTGATTAAAGAGGCGACCATATCCGAAGGAACACTCGATGCGAGCATCGTCCATCCGAGGGATGTCTTCAGGGAGGCGCTTCTGGAATCCGCCGCTGGAATCATCCTCCTCCATAATCATCCGAGCGGCAATCCGAACCCAAGCGAAGAAGACCTCCGGATCACCAAACAATTGGTGGAGGCGGGCCGGGTTATGGGGATAAAAGTTTACGACCACATCATTCTGGCCGGAGAGAATTACCGAAGCCTGGCGGATGATGGGCTGATTTAAATTCGGATTTCGGAATGCGGAATTCGGAATGGAGAATTTAAATTTAAATTCCGCAATCCGCAATCTACATTCCGCAATATGAAAGTTCTGGTCACGGATGGGCACTTTAGAAAGACGCTCGCTGTGGTTCGGTCCCTTGGTCGAAAGGGGGTCCATGTCACGGTCGGGGAGAGGACTTCCCTCAACACGTCGTTCTTTTCAAAGTATTGTTCGAGGCGTATTGTCTACCCATCCCCAAAGCGGTTTCCGGATCGATTCATCGAATTCCTGCTGACGGAGATTAAAAAGCATCCGATCGATTGTCTCTTCCCGATGGAAGAGGAAACCCTGCTCCTAACGGCAAAATATCGATCCGAAATTTCAAAATATACTCACCTTCTTATCCCTGATCTTGAAAAGATCGAGTTTGTTCGTGACAAGGGGAATCTCATTCGGTTTGCAGAGGTCAATGGGATTCCAGTGCCGAAGACGTATGATCCCCCGGGTGTTCATTTATCTGAGTTTCCAGTCCCTGCCGTTATAAAGCCGAGGATCAGTTCCGGTTCCTTTGGAATTGCCTATGTTAAGGATAGAGAGGATATCATCCCTTCCTATCAAAGAGTTCACGAGAGATATCCTTTTCCGTTGATTCAGGAATTTATTCCGGATGGGGGAGGGACATTCGGGATATCCGCCCTTTTCGATGAGTCATCGAATGTCAAAGCCGCCTTTGTTCATAAGAAGTTGAGGATGTACCCGGTTCAGGGAGGCCCCAGCACTTTGCGTGAAGGGGTGGAGCATCCTCAAATCATGGAGCTGGGGCTCTCGCTTCTTAAGGCATTGAATTGGGTTGGCATTGCGATGGTGGAGTTTAAGGTGGATCCGAGAGACGGGATTCCGAAGTTGATGGAGGTCAATCCCCGTTTCTGGGGGTCTCTGCAATTAGCCATCTTCTCCGGCGTCGATTTCCCGCATCTCATTCTGAAAATGGCAAAGGGAGAGAAATTCGAGCCGGTGCTTCACTATACTGCTGGCAGGCGCAGTCGCTGGCTTCTCTTCGGAGATATCCTCCATTTTTTCAACAATCCGGAGCGTTTTCATCTCCACCCCTCCTTCTGGGATTTTTTTGATCCGAATACCTGTTATGATATCATTTCAAAACAGGATCCGTTTCCCGTCCTGGGCGCCATGGCCACCTTCTTCACCTTTCTCTACGACCCTGAGATGAAACGATTCCTGGAAAGACGCTCCCCTCACCTACCCGTTACGACACAGTCTTTCAGGGGAGAGGGAAAGGGTGAGGGGCGGATTGCGGAATGGACAAGTCAAGGAAAGTAGCCGCAGCCTTCAGGCTGCGTAAAGAAACGCAGGCTAAAGCCTTTTAATGGGTGCGGCCACATAAATCTCTTTTTGGATAAGGCTATGAAGAATATTTTAACGGTGGATGTGGAGGATTGGTATCATATCTGTGATATTGAGCACATCCTTCCCCTTTCTTCCTGGAGTCGATGTGAGAGTCGGATCCTTTTCGACATGGAGAAGATCCTCACCCTGTTTGGCCGTTTTAAGGTGAGGGAGGTTCTACTTGGATAAGGTCTGTATTCTCATTCCTGCCTATAATGCTGCGGGGACGATCGGTTCGGTTCTGGAGAGGGTGCGATCCCTTCATCTCGATGTGATCGTTGTGGATGACGGTTCCATAGATCAAACTGGAGAGATTGCCCTCCAATTTGGAGCCCATCTCCTGAAACATCCCCGTAATCTCGGGAAAGGAACCGCCCTTCGCACAGGTTTTGAATATATTATCCAGAAAGATTATGAACTAATCATCACTCTCGATGCTGACGGCCAGCATGATCCCCTGGAGATGCCATTCCTCCTTAAAGTATTTCAGAGCGTAAAGCCCGACCTCCTCGTTGCCTCACGGGCCGGAGAATTTCATCGAATGACTTTTCTTCGCCGGTTCTGGAACCGCTTGGGAGTCAAAGCGGTTGCCCGGCTCTGCCATGCTGATATCACCGATAGCCAGTCCGGTTTCCGGCTGATCCGCACAAAAATCTTAAGGGAAATTTCTCTTACCACCACCGGATTTGAGATGGAATTGGAGCTCCTGATCAAGGCTTGCAAAAGTGGATTCGGTGTGTTATCCATTCCTATAAATGTTCCAAGGGTGGATGGTACGAGCTCCAGCCATTTCAGACCCGTGACCGATACCTGGCTTGTCTGTAAACTCTTTCTTCGGAGCCTGTTCTGGTGAAAAAAATGGATCTTTATCAAAAAGCGAAATTTTATTCCATTTCAAAATTTACAACGACCGCCCTTTCTCTTCTGGCCAATGCTTCAAAGGAAAGTCTGGTCCGCCTTACCTATCTGGCCGAGAAGATTCCGAAGAAGGAAGCATATCGTGAAAAGATCCGGTGGATCCGAACTCTCTTTGAAACCGATCATCCAGCCCTGACCATTGCGAGAAGGCTTCTTAAAGAAACCCACCCATTTCACCGGAAGAAGATCATTACCAACTTCATCATCAACCAGCTTCTGGTGGGCACCAACCGCAGAAAGGCATTTGAAGAGGAGAGGGGATTTAAGCCGCCCAATGCGATGCTGATGAGCCCCACGATGCGATGCAATCTCAACTGCTTTGGCTGTTATTCGGGGTCGTATCCGACCGAAGAGGAGCTTTCGTTTGAGGTGATGGATCGTCTCGTCAGAGAGTGCAAGGAGATGGGCATCTACCTGGTGATCATCACCGGCGGAGAGCCTTTTTTGAGGAAGGATCTCTTTGATCTCTTCGAGAAACATCCCGACACCCTTTTCCAGGTTTATACGAATGGCACCCTGATCGATGAGAAGATGGTCGAGCGATTTGTAGCCCTGGGCAATGTCGTTCCAGCGATCAGCATGGAGGGCATGAGAGAAGAGACCGATGCAAGGAGAGGAAAAGGGCGCTTTGACCGGGTGGTCCGCGTGATGGACTGGCTCAAAAAAGCCGGCATCTTCTTTGCCATTTCAACCACCCAGACGATACGAAATTCAGAAACGATTGGAAGTGACGCCTTTGTCGATCTTCTTGTGGAGAAGGGATGTATTTTCCTTTGGAACTTCCACTATATCCCGATTGGTCGCAATGCAGACCTCAGCCTGATGGCCACTCCTGAACAGAGGGAGTGGATACGGGAACGGTTTGCTCATTTCAGGGCGACGAAGCCTCTCCTCATGGTGGACTTCTGGAATGATGGGTGTCTGACCGAAGGATGCATCGCCGGAGGGAGAAAATACTTCCATGTCAACGCTCGTGGCGACCTGGAACCCTGCGTCTTTTGCCACTTTGCCTATGACAACATCAAGGAGAAATCTCTCATGGAGGCCCTTAACTCTCCTCTTTTTCGGGAGATGCGCTCCAGACAGCCCTTTTCGGAAAACCTTTTCATCAACTGCCCTCTGATCGACCATCCTGAGCACGGAAAAGAATTTGCCCTTAAATTTGCCAAATACTTTACCCATGAAGGAGCGGAGGGGTTTTTTACGGAACTGTCTCCGGCCATTGATGCCTATTCAAAAACCTACCGAAAAATTGCTGAAGCTGCATGGAAGGAGAAGGTCGAGAATCAAAATAGCGAAGCTCCAAAAGCAGAGAAAAAGGTTGCAGGTCAACATGGATGAAGGTCACCTTTCCCCATCTTGGCACGATGCACATCTTCTGTAAGGCCATTGCAGAGACCTCCGGAATCCCTTACATCGTTCCACCTGAGACCAGCCGAAGAACACTCACCCTTGGCGTTCAACACTCCAACGAATGCATCTGCCTTCCCTTTAAAATGATCCTTGGGAATTTCATCGAGGCCCTTCAGATGGGAGCCGATACGATTGTGATGGTCGGAAGCGGTCCTCCCTGCCGCCTGGGACTCTATGACCTTGTCCAGAAGGTGATCCTCGAAGATATGGGGCTTCATTACCGGTGGTTGACGATTCCTCCCCGGTTGACCTGGCAGGCGATCTGGAAAAATTATGAGGAGACGAGGGAGTTGAAGAAGGAGTTGAGCTGGAAGAATATTCTTCTCTTTCCTTATGGACTCCGTATGGGATGGAAGAAGATGATGGCCTGCGAGGCGCTGGAAAAACTGGCGATGAAGGTCAGGCCGAGAGAGGTTCAAAAGGGAGAGACTCAGAAGCAATTGAAGAAGGCCCTTTCAGGGGTGGATGAGGCCAGGACTCTGCGAACGCTCAATGACGCATTGCAGAGAGGGACGACCTTGCTTCAGGAGACGGAGCAGGATTTCTCCCGGGCCCCTCTTAAGATTGCCATCGTGGGAGAGCTCTACACGGTGATGGATCCCCATATCAACCGGGGCGTGGAGCAGAAATTGGGTGAGCTGGGAGCAGAAGTGACCCGCACCTCCTGGTTCTCGACGCATATCCTGAGAAGCCTGAGAAAGAACAAGGCGGATCAACATTCGGAGAGAATTCGATTCTTCGAGGCATCAAAAGCCTATCTCGGTTATGATGTGGGCGCGGAGTGCAACCTCTCCATCGGAGAGGCGATCGTGAGATCGCAGGAGGGATACGATGGAGTGGTCCATCTCATGCCCTTTGCCTGTATGCCTGAGACCACTGCCTCCGGAATTTTGACCCGCGTGGGAAAGGATTGGGACATCCCCATCCTCACGTTGATTCTTGATGAACAGGAGATCGAAGGCCGTATCCAGACCCTGCTCGAAGCCTTTGTCGAGATGTTACAATGGAAGAGAAAGGCCGCATAGGCATTCCCAAAACCCTGATGTTTTACCGGTATTTTCCCCTCTGGAAAGTTTTTTTCGAAGAGCTGGGCTGGAGGGTGATCGTTTCCGACGGGTTGGGAAAGAGAGGGAAGCTTGTCTATTTTGAGGACAGTTGCCTTCCCATGAAACTGCTGGTCACCCATTCGATTGATCTGAAGGAGAAAGTGGATCACCTCTTTGTCCCGAGACTGGTCAGCCTCCACCGGTCTTATATCATGTGCCCAAAGTTCCGGGGGGCTCCGGATATCGTTCACCTCGCCATGGAGGGAACCGTTTCGATTCTCGATGAGACAATCGATCTCCGGGTGAGGGAATATTCAATGCTCCGATCCTTCTTGAAGACCGGCAAGCAATTAGGCGCTGACGAAAAGGAGGGTAAAAGGGCCTTTCAAAAGGCAGAGCGGTTCTTTTTTAATTTTCAGAAAGGATGGGAGGATCGGATTAATGAGCTTCCCTTGAAACAGGTCTTTCATCTCGAAACTCCCGCACTACCGAAGAGCGAAGAGAAACCCTTCCGGGTGGCCTTCATTGGGCATCCTTACAATCTCTTCGATACGGATGTGAATAAGGATATTCTTTCCTTCGCTAAAAGTCTGGGGATGAGAATCATCACCCCGGATGCTCTTTCCGAGAAAGAGATAGACGCACAGGTTTCAGATCTTTCAAAGGAGATTTACTGGTCTTCGGGAAGGGAGATCGTGGGCTCCCTGTTTCATTTCCTTTCAGGAGGAGTGGATGGAGTCGTCTTTCTCACGTCCTTCAAGTGCGGCATCGATGCTCTTCTTCAGGAGTTCATCAGGAGGAGGTTGAAGTTAAAGGGCGGAACTTCGATTCCCCTTCTCCTCCTCTCTCTTGACGAACATTCAGGAAGGGAGGGGTTGACCACGCGTCTGGAGGCGTTCAGGGATGTGATGGAAGAGAGGAAAACAAAGGAATAAATATCCAATGACCAAATTTCAATAACCAAACAATAACCAATGACCAATCACCAATGAATAAATCGGGTTTAGAACCGTTTGTCGATTTGGTTATTGGAGCTTATTTGGTTATTGGCAATTGGTGATTTACGACGAGAGATGTGATTCACGGAGAAAGTTCGCAATGTATTTAGGTATTGATGTTGGATCGATTACGACGAAGATGGTCGTGATCAACGAGGGAGATGAGATTTTAGCGGAAGTCTACCTCCGGAACAATGGGCGTCCTCTCGAAGCCATCCAGCATGGATTGGAGAGCATTTCCTCTCGATTGGACGGAAAGACCTCCATCGATGGAGCGGCAACCACCGGCAGCGCCCGGCATCTGGCCGCCTATCTGGTGGGAGCGGATCTCGTCAAGAATGAGATTACCGCCCATTCCATCGCCGTGATCGATCTCTTTCCAGATGCAAAAACCATTTTCGAAATTGGGGGACAGGACTCGAAGGTCATCGTCTTGAGGACCGGGGTGGTTGTAGATTTCGCAATGAACACGGTCTGTGCCGCAGGCACAGGCTCTTTTTTAGATCAGCAGGCCGCAAGGCTCGGTATTTCCATTGAAGAGTTCGGAAGGCTTGCCCTGAAGGCAAAACAACCTGTCCGGGTCGCGGGCCGGTGCACGGTCTTCGCAGAAACGGACATGATTCATAAACAGCAGATCGGCCATTCTGTGGAAGACATCATCGGAGGGCTTTGTGACTCCCTGGTCAAGAATTATCTGAACAATGTTTGTCGGGGCAAAGAGATTCTTTCTCCGATTGTCTTTCAGGGAGGGGTTGCTGCCAATCAGGGCATCCGAAAAGCGCTTGAGAAGGAACTCGAGACCGATCTGATCATCCCGGAACATTTTGGTCTGATGGGAGCGATGGGTGCGGCCAAATTAGTGAGGAGGGCGAAACCTGTCCGGACTCAATTTAAAGGATTTGAACTGTCCCGGAAATCCTGTTCGACGCGGGGATTCGAGTGCGGTGAATGTGGAAATCAATGCGAGGTGATCGAGCTCCTGATCGATCGGGAGGTGGTTGCCTGCTGGGGCGACCTCTGCGAAAAATACCGGAAGTCTTCAGGCCCTATCACCGGATAGTCTTATGGTCAACTGGAGTTAAGAATGGAGGAGCGCCACGTCCGGTCCCTAAACCGATTTATCTACCTCTTCCTCTTTCAATTCTGTTCAACCCTGATTCCTCGATCTATCCAAAATTTCTTCAGTGTGGTCGTGGGAGATATCTTCTATCTCCTGATGAAAGAGACAAGAGGATATGTCAGGAAAAATATCGAGGGAATCAGTGGAGGAAGGTGGTCGCAGGAGAAGATCAGTGCTTTGGCCCGGAGGATGTTTCAAAACTATGGCCAGTACCTTCTGGACTATATGGTGATGCACCGCCTTCAGCCTTCCAACAAAAATAGGTGGGTGGAGGAGGAGGTGGGCGGAGGGTATATGGTGGAGGCTCTGAAGGAGGGAAAGGGCGTCATCTGTATCACGCCTCATCTTGGAAATTGGGAAATTGGAGGGCTGCTCTTCTCCTTTAAGGGAGGAAGAATAAATGTCCTTACGCTGGATGAGAAGGATCTGGATACAAAATCTTTTAGAGAAGAAATGAGAAAGCAGAGGGGGATCAAGAGCATCTATGTCGATCCGAAGGATGATTCTCCGATGGCGGTGATCGATGCAGTCAAGGCATTGCGGCAGAATGAGATTGTGGCGATGTTAGGAGACCGCATCGAAACCCAGAAGACAATGACCTTTAATTTCTTCGGAAAGAAGACCCCTTTTCCCATTGGGGTGGCGATTCTTGCCATGGCGACCGGCGCGCCGGTGCTTCCGGTCTTTGTGGTGATGGAAAAAAGCAAGAAATATCGAGGTATCATCGAACCCCCCATCCATTTCGATGCCGCTACAAGAAAAGACCGGGAAGCGGTCATTCAAAACGGGATGGAGAAATTGGTTAAAATATTTGAGGAGTATATCGAAAAATACCCGGATCAATGGTATAATTTCTTTTCTTTTTGGAACGAATAAAGGGTTCAAGGGGTCTAGGATTCCAGGGGGCAAGTGAAAATCCAGTCTAACCCTGGGACCCTCGAATCCTCGAATCCTTGAACCCCATTTTTATCAAGAAAAGGAGAAACATGGCTGAAGTGGACAGTGAGCTGATTGAGAAGCTTAAACAACTAATCATCACGAGATTGAAACTTGCGGATATGACACCAGAGATGATCGAGACCGATGCTCCCCTTTTTGGCGAGGGACTCGGACTGGACTCGATCGACGCCCTTGAACTGGTCCTGGGTCTGGAGAAGGAATTCGGAGTGGTCATTCCGGATGCGGAGGTTGGGAGAACGGTTTTTCAATCCGTCAGGACCATGGCCCAGTATGTCGAGGATCAAAAGAGATAGCCTAATGGGAAGGACGGCTTTCTGTTTTCCTGGTCAACTTCAAGAGAGGCCAACCCTAAAAGAAGACCACCCCCTGAGGAGAGATCCCCATTTTAAAGAATGCGTGGAGATGGCTTCTCGTCAGGCCTCTTTTGATCTCCTCCGTTTTTCATTTAAGGGAGAAGAGGCCGGATTCAATCTCAAGCTCCAGATAGCAACCTATCTTCTCTCGATGGTCCACTTCTCCCGGCTCCGGGCAGAAGGGTGGGTTCCGGATATCATCACGGAACACAGCATGGGAATCTATGCCGCACTGGCCGCCTCTGAGGCGATCACCTTCGAGGAAGGTTTGTGGATCACCGAATCGATCGGAAGAATTCTCGAAAGAGAAGGGGCGTCTTCTGGAGGAGCCATGGCGAGCATCGTGGGACTTCCATCCGGGGAAGTCGAGAAGATCAGCCAGGACCTGAACGGATTTCATCTGTCCATCGCCAATTATAATGGTTCGAAGCACTTCGTCCTTTCAGGAGAAGAGGAAGGGATAGAGAAAGCCATTGATCTTGCTCTTTCAAAAAAGGCGATCTCCGCCACTCGACTCACCTTCAACATGGGACTTCATTCTCCCAGACTTTCTGTTTTAAGCGGGGAGATACGGGCCCTGTTAAAAAAGATAGAGATTCGGTCGCCTAAATTTCCGATCCTCAATCACTGGACTGTCAGACCGTTGAGGAGAGAGGAGATTAAAGACTTTCTCTCCCAGGAGATCGGACAGCCCGTCTATTGGGATAGGTGTGTGGAGAAACTGATCCAGGAGGGAATTAACCAATTTATTGAAGTGGGGCATGGAGCCACCCTCACCAAATTGATTCGATGGATCGATCGGGATGTGGAAGCCTTCTCCGCGGGAGATCGTTTTTCCCCCCTCTGTCATTCTGAACTTGTTTCAGAATCTAAAAGATAGGGAGTCATTCTTTTGGGAGGTCAGCAAAAGGGCCTACTGCACACATGTTAAAGACACCCTTCGATCCCGCCTTGGCGGGACTCAGGACAGGCCTTGTCGAAGCACGGAAAGTGACTTTGTGCAACAGGCTCTAAAGAGGAAGATTTATGAAATACCACGAAACAACCATTCAGGTTCGATTCTATGAAGTCGATGCCTACAGCGTGGTCTGGCATGGTCACTATGTCGGCTGGTTTGAGGTAGGCCGGAATGAACTGACAGGAAAATTTAATATGGGTCCCCTTCAACTCAAGGAGAAGAACCTTTTGGCGCCCGTGGTCGAATTGAATTGTGAATATAAATTTCCGGCCACCTTTGGAGAATCCCTTTTCATCCAAACGACGATGGAGAGGACAGAGGTGGCGAAACTGATCTTTCACTACCGGGTCCTCTCGCAGGGAAACGGAAAGGTGCTGGCCACAGGCTCCACGACCCATGTTCTTACAGACCTTAAAGGAAATCTCCTCTATCGTGTCCCCCCCGATATCCTTGAAAAGATTGAAAAGATGAGGAGGTATCTGGAGGTGTAGTTTGTCCGGAGTTCGGAGTTTAAAATCCGCAATCCGAAATCTGGAATGCGAAATTCTATGAAGGTTCTTCTCATTGATCCTCCTCACCGGCTCTTTCCGGGTCTTCGAATGTGGACCCCTTCTTTCGGCCTTCTTCAGTTAGCCGCCTACCTCGAAAGAGAAGGGATAAAAGTCCAGATCATTGATGCCACCACGCTTACAAACTCCTGGAAGGATCTTTCCTCCCTCGTTTCCTCATCGGCGGCAGATGTCATAGGAATCACCTGCTCAGCCACCAGCCTTTCTCCTGAAGCGCTTCAGACCATTCATCTCTGCCGAAAGCTTTCTCCTCATTCCATCATCGGCGCAGGAGGAAGCCATTTTTCACTGATGGCAGAACTCATTTTGGAAGGGACGAAGGAGCTCGATTACATTGTCCTCGGGGAAGGGGAGATCGCTTTTTCCCAACTTCTGAAGAATTTATCAAATGGAGAAGATGGAAAGAATGTTAAGGGAATTGCTTATCGGGGAAACGGAAAGGTCATCCGGAATACAAGACAGCCGATCATTCCGAACTTGGACTCCCTTCCTCTTCCCGCCTACCATCTCATTGATATGGAGAGAGACGCCTACTACTGGCATGGCATGGGAAGGAGGGCTTTCGGTCTCTCCACCAGTCGTGGCTGCGGGGACCGCTGTACATACTGTTCTGAGACGAAATTCTGGGAGGGGGTCTGGAGAGGCCGGAGCGGTAAGAAGGTAGTCGAAGAGATTTCCTATCTCTATCATCAACATGGAAAGAGCCTTTTTGTCTTTAATGAAAATACGTTCAACTGGAGCCGGAGAAGGGTGGAGGAGTTTCTTGATGAGCTGGGGAAGTCCGGACTCCGTATCCACTTCTGGTTCCAGTCCAGGATCAAAGATGTCCTGCGGGATGAGGATCTCATCCCGGAGATGAAACGTCTCGGCCTCTATGAGGTGATGCTCGGGATTGAGAGCATCCATCCGGATGTGCTCGATCGATATGAGAAACAGCAGTCGAGGGAGATGGCACAGAAGGCGATCGATATCCTGAAGAAGAATGATGTCATGGTAATGGCCAATATCATGTTCGGAGACTGGAGTGATTCCGAGGAAACCCTCAAGGAGGTCTTTCATTTTTTAAAAAAGCAGAGCGATTTTCTCGTCCTTACCATGACCACACCTCTTCCCGGAACGAAATACTTTGAGGAGGCGGAACGGCTGGGAAGAATCCGGGAGCGTGATTTTGGAAAGTATGACTTCATGCATCCCATTATGGATACGAAGTTCTTACCTGCCGGGGAGGTTCACCGTCTTCATCAGGCCTATCTGAAGAAATACTATACCCAACCGAGAATCCTTCTGGGCGGTTTTTTCAACCCGAACCCCTTTAAACGGATGGCTTACCGGCTCATCCTCCGGTATGTCTGGGAGAATGCAAGCAAGAGGCCATGGAGACAGCCGAATTTGGAGTGACGATAAACGAGAGACGAGGGACGAAGGACGATAAACAATAGCGGCAACTTATAAGTTTCGTTGTTTGGTAAAGGGAAAATTTGATTCCGCAATCCGCAATCCGCAATCCGCAATCGAAAAAGGTTCTCCTGATCTTCCCCAGGGAGAAGGGAGTTAAATTCTCTAACGACACCCTCTATCCTTTTCCGATGCTGGGTCTCACCCTCCTTGCATCTTTTTTTCCAAAAACCTACGAGGTAAAAATTGTTAATGAAGCGATTGAAGAGATTGATTTTGATGCCGAGGTTGATCTCGTGGGTATCACGGGATTGACCTGTGTGATCAAAAGAGCGTATGGGGTTGCAGACCGATTCCGGGAGAGAGGGGTGAAAGTGATCCTGGGAGGAGTCCATCCGAGTCTCTTGCCCGATGAAGCGAAAGAACACGCAGACTCCGTTTTTATAGGGGAGGCCGAAGGAATTTTCGGTCAATTTTTAAAGGATTTTGAGGAAGGGACCCTTAAACCCTTCTATAAAAATGAAGAATGGTCGAACCTGAAGGGATTGCCTTTGTGCAGAAGAGATCTTTTAAGCAAGCGTTACAGCCCCCTTTTCAAAGCGATTGAGACGACCCGGGGCTGTCCCCATCAATGCGAATTCTGTTCCGTGCCCACGATCAATGGAAAACGTTACCGGACACGGCCCCTTGAGGAAGTGGATCGGGAGATCTCCTCCATTATCAATAAGAAGGGAGAATATCTCTTCCTCGCCGATGATAATGTGATGGCAAGAGAGGATTACGCATTAAGCCTTTTCGAAATCTTTAAACGTCATGGGGTGAAGTGGATGGGGTTTGCAACTGTCCAGATTGCTAAGAAGGAGGCCCTTCTCAAAAAGGTTCAAGAAAGCGGCTGCATCTCTCTCTTCATCGGGTTTGAGTCCCTTCTCCAGGAGAATCTGAACGGGGCTTCGAAACGATTTGTCCAAGCGGAAGAATTGTCCGAAATGATCCGGACCATTCAGAGGCATGGGGTAGGCATCCATGGCTCTTTCATCTTCGGGTTTGACGGTGATGACTCGACTGTTTTTAAAAAGACCGTCGAATTTGTCCAGAAAAATAGCATAGAGCTTCCCACCTTTTTCATTCTCACCCCCTTTCCCGGGACTCCTCTTCGAAAGCGATTGGAGGAGGAAGGAAGAATCTTCGACGATGACTGGTCCCATTATGATATGAGCCACGTGGTCTTCAGGCCGGAAGAGATGACCGTTCGTGAGCTTCAGGATGGATACCTCTGGGCACAGAAATATACCTGCGCTCCGCGATCCATTTTAAAACGCCTTATCCGGGGACCCAGAAATCACTTCTTCCACTTTTTAATGTCAAACTTTGTGCTTCGTGGGGCCCAGATGGATGTCATCCGAAGGATCAAAAAGGAAGAAATGCCCAAACACCGATAACCCAATAGATCATTTTGCTTTCATGAATTGATTGGTCATTGGGATTTAAGTAGAGTCTGTCCATAAACTTATTGTTTCAAGAAAGGTGTCATTCCGGCGAAAGCCGGAATCCGGGGTTCCCGGTGAAAACCGGTATCCAGTTTTTAAGATGGTTCCCGACTGGAGTTCACCCCGTACCTGATACGGGGTCGGGACGACGCCTGGATGCCCCCGTATCAAGCACGGGGCAGGCTCCTCAAGTCCGGCATGACAGACAAGCTGAATTTATAAACAGACACTAAGTAATGAACATTCTCCTCATTTCTGTCAATCGTGAACGAATGCCGGCTCCAGTTTTTCCCCTGGGATTGGCTTGCATTGCCGGGGCCTTAAGAGCAAAAGGCCATTCCGTTGAGGTGTTGGATCTCTGTTTTTCTCAAAATACTTCGGGGGATTTAAAGGAAATTCTTTTAAGGTTTCAACCCGAGATCATCGGGCTCTCTTTGAGAAATTTGGATAATCTGACTTACCCCACGTCCATCTCTTATCTTCAAGAAGTGGAAGAAGTCATTCAGGTTTGCCGTCAATCTTCCCGGTCGAAACTGGTGATTGGAGGCTCAGGATATTCTCTCGCCCCCAAGGAGCTTCTTGAACATTTAGATATTGACTATGGAATTGTCGGAGAGGGAGAAGAAATTCTATCAAACTTGGTGGATTCTCTCGAAAAAAAACTCCCCATCTCCCCATCTCCCCATCTCCTTGTCAAGGGTGATACTCATTCCTCTGTGGTGAGCGGAGCACAGGTCTTTTCCATCTCTACTCCTGACCGAATCCTCTTCAATCCCCGGCGTTACCTGGAGGAAGGAGGGATGTTGAACCTTCAGACGAAACGGGGCTGTCCATTCTCCTGTATCTACTGCACCTATCCCCTCCTAGAGGGTAAAAAGGTAAGGCTTCGAGAAGTGGACGAGGTGATTGAGGAGATTCGACATCTTATTCAAGAACAGGGAACGGATTATATCTACTTCGTTGACGACATCTTCAATTATCCGCCTTCTTTTGCTGAGAAATTATGTCGAAAGATAGCTGAAGAAAAAATTAAGATCCAATGGAGCGCCTTTATCAATCCCGGTTTTTTGTCGGAAGACCTTTTGAAATGGATGATGGAAGCCGGATGCGCAGGGATTGAGTTTGGGACTGATTCGGGTTCACCAAGGATGCTTAAGAATTACAGGAAGTCCTTCACGATAGAGGAAGTGGCTCAGGCCTCGCAACTCTGTTTGAAACTGAATGTGAACCACTGTCATTATCTCCTCTTCGGCGGTCCCGGAGAAGAAGAGGAGACGATTGAAGAATCTTTTCGATTGATGGATCAACTCGATCCGACTGCAGTCATCGCCATGCTTGGCATCCGGATCTATCCCGGAACCGAGCTGGAGCAACTTTCCCTTTCGCAGGGTATCATTCAGAAAGATACGAATCTCATCTACCCTCATTTTTATATCTCCCCTGCATTAAAAGGGAGATTGGAGGATATCATTCGGGAAGAAGCCCGGAAGAGAAGGCAGTGGATTGTTCCGGGGCTTGAGATCAACATTACACAGAACTTAATGGAGCAGATTAGGAGATTTAGAGTTCGAGGCCCCCTGTGGGAATTAGTAGGAAGGATGAAGAGACCAAGGATCAGTCCACTTCGGGACTGAAATGACAAATGTCAAAGCTCAAAGTTCAAATGAATCCCAAATTTCAAATGGCTAAAAAAAAGAGTATTGAAATTTAGTTATTTGGAATTCATTTGGCATTTGGATTTTGGCATTTGAACTTATACCCCCGGGTTTGTATAGAGATTCCGGCTGCAATAATGCCAAAGTGAGGAGATGAAAGATGTTACTAAAAGATAAAGTTGCTATTATCACTGGGGGAACAAAAGGGATCGGGAGAGCCATCTCGCTGCTCTTTGCAGAAGAGGGAGCAAGGGTGGTTGCCAATTTCTCAAAGGATGTGGAGGCTGCGGAAGGTCTGATCAGTGAAGCCAAATCGAAAAGACTGAACCTTGGTCTTTTTAAAGCGGATGTCACTCAATTCGATCAGGTGAAGCAGATGGTGGAGGATGTCTTTGCCGAATACGGTAGAATTGATATATTGGTGAACAATGTGGGCTTCATCCGTGATAATTTTCTGATGCTGATGAGTGACGAGGACTGGGATTCCTTAATGAAGGTGAACCTCAACAGCCTCTTCTATTGTTGCAAGGCAGTGATCCGGAAAATGATCCCGGAAAAAAGGGGAAAGATCGTCAATATCTCTTCGATCAGCGGGATTCTTGGCACGGCCGGGCAGACCAACTATGCGGCCACCAAAGGAGGGATGATCAGCTTCACCAAATCCCTGGCTCGGGAATTGGGTTCTTTCAATATCCATGTCAATGCCGTAGCTCCAGGCCTGATCGAATCGGATGTCGTTTCTAAAATGCCCAAAGACAAAGTGGAGGCGATCATCAAATCCTCCAGCCTGGGAAGGATGGGAAAGCCGGAAGAGGTTGCCCGAGCTGTTCTCTTTCTTGCATCGGAACATTCAAACTATATCACCGGCCAGACCCTCATCGTGGATGGAGGCATTGTTTGAACAGAATGGGTTTTTGGGCCAGCAATGGGTTTTCTTTTTTCTCCTCCCTTTGGCAAAGGGAGGGGGGGAGGGATTTTATGATGCTCTTTCAAAGCGCTAAAGTATTACTTCCCTTCAAGGGTTTTCCAGAAGAACCTCCCGACCCTTTTCTCTGCTTTTAACGGAGGGGATATTACCTCATTTTATTTTACCTTGTTTAATTTGTTCGCTTGTGATAAGTTTGGCTTTAAATTCTATGGAGAATGAATGATGAAGATCGAAAAGCTATGGGGTGGGCGGTTTGAAGAACTTCCACCGGAAGAGATCGTTGTTTTTCTCTCGGGGAGAGATGTAAGAGGAACCCCTCCCTGCGATGAGCGTTTGATCTCATATGATCTATGGGGAAACCGCGCCCACCTGTTGATGCTCTGCCGTCAAGAGATTATCTCAAGACAGGATGGAAAGAATATCCTCAAGGGATTGAGGGAATTGGAGTCCCTTTATCAGAAAGGGAAGTTTAAATTGGATCCCTCCAGGGAGGATGTCCACTCCAACATCGAGAGTTTTCTCATCGACCGGGTGGGAATGGGGTATGGAGGAAAGATCCACACCGGCAGAAGCCGCAACGACCAGATCGCTCTTGATATGCGTCTCTACCTTCGGGATCAGGCGATGGAATTTATTGGAGGGTTGATCGGGCTAATAGAATCGCTTCTCAATAAAGCCGGAGAGCATCGTTTGACGATCATGCCCGGTTATACCCATCACCAGCATGCAATGGCTACCACTTTCGGCCATCTTTTGCTCTCCTTTGCAGAGGCTCTGGAGAGAGATATCCAACGGTTCATCCACTGGTTCGTCCTCTTCAATAACAATCCTCTGGGAGGAGCAGCCGGCTATGGGACCTCTTTCCCCCTCGATCGAAAATTGACCTCAAAGCTTCTCGGCTTTGACGGTCCATCGGAGAATGTCACCGATCCCATCACCCAGAGATGGGAGCCTGAGACAGAATTGGGGTACGCCATTGCGGTGATGATGGACCATCTCTCTACGATGGCACAGACATTGATCCTTTTATCCACCAGTGAATTTAATATGGTTCGCCTGAGCGATCAACATAGCACGGGAAGTTCCATCATGCCCCAGAAACGGAATCCCTGTTCCATGGAGGCGATCAAGGCCAAGACGGCTTTTGCTCACGGAACTCTGGTGAGCCTCCTCTCTGTGGGCAAGGGCCTCTTCGTGGGATATAACCGGGACACCCAGTGGACAAAGTACTGGATCATTGATCTGGTGGAAGAGACAAAACCTGCCCTCTCGGTAATGACCGATGTGATACGGCTCCTTCAGGTTCACAAAACTCAGATGTTAAAACAGGCTGAAGAAGGATTTGCCGGCGCCACTCCCTTGATGGAGTGGATGGTTGCTTCATTCAGGCTTCCTCTGCGAAAGGCGAAGATGGTGATGGAGAAGGCGGTGAAATATTCGGAGAAAGAAGGAAAGGGGGAGGTAACCTTTCAGAGCTTGAAGAAAGCCCTCCGAGAGATGAAGATCGATCTGTCCCTATCAGAACAGGACGTGAAAAAGGTTCAGAGGCCGGGGAGAATCCTGTCGCAAAATCTCGCTGTTGGAACGCCTTCTGCGAAAAGGGTACAGGAGAACCTCGCATCCCTTCGGGAAAAGGTTAAAAGGAACAGGAGTTGGTTGAACCTGAGGAGAAGGAGAATCGAGAAGGCGAAAGAATTGATGGGCAGGATGGAAAGACAAATCGGGAGATGAAAGGAGAGTTCCATGGGAAAAGTGGAAGCGATCATCAAGTCTGAAATCGTACGTCTGGCAAAGAGGGAAATTCGAAAAATATCTGCTCCATTGGGCCGGGATGTGAGGGCCTTGAAGGGTACCGTCTCACAGCTTCGCAAGACGGTTTTGGCCCTCGAGCGATTCACAGCCATGCAGAAGAGAGAATCGGAGAAAAAGATTGCTTTCGAAGCGACTCCGGAAGAGGCGGGGGCATCACGCCTCTCTCCACGATTGATCCGGAGCCTTCGCAAACGGTTGGGGATCTCCCAAAGGGAACTTGCCCGCCTGACAGGAGTTACTCCTCTTGCTGTGTACCAATGGGAGACCGGGACGTTTAAGCCTAAAAAAGAGAAGAAAGCGATGCTTGTGGGCCTTCGCAAACTGGGTCGCCGCGATGCGAGAAAACTCCTCGAAAAAAGAAAGAGTGAGGTGATGGAGAAGAAAGCTCCCAGACCGAAATCAAAAACCAGATCAAAAACCAGATCAAAAACCAGATCAAAAACCTTGAAGAAATAGACCCTAAAAAGGGACAGACTACTTTTTATCAGGACATCGAAGAGGGTTTAAATATCGACCGAAAAAGCAGCCTGCCCCTTTTTATTGTGGAGGCATTATGGACTTAAGAGTGTTTGAGAAGATGGATACCTCACAGCTTCGGAGCTATATCCAATTCTTGCTCTGGCACTACCGTGTGATCGATGCCTTCTGGTTCCTCTATGTGGCCGAGTGTTTCGACCAGCCCACGGCAGAACAGCTCAACGAGCGGGTCTGGGGCAGGGTGCCTTCAATGGCGGCCAAGGATCTGCTTCAGCGTTTTAATATCGAAGAGAAAGGGCTTAAAGGTTTTGTTAAAGCCTTAAGATATTTCCCCTGGGCCATTCTTGTAGGTTACGAGATAGAAGAGAAGGAAAATGAGGTTATCATCACTATTCCCAATTGTCCCACCCAGGAGGCCCGCCTCAAAAGGGGATTGGATGAGTTTGTCTGTAAGGAGATGCACCGGGGTGAATTTACCAGTTTTGCCCGGGAGATCGATGACCGCATTGAAGTGGAATGCCTCTTCGCACCGCCCGATCCTCACCCCAAAGACCTGTTTTGCAAGTGGAGGTTCACCTTAAAGAAGTAGGGACACTTCCCAATTTTTTCCTGCCATTTTCAGGCCCCTTCTTTCAAAGTCAATTCCGACCTTACTGCAGAAGTTCTTCCTTAAACCGGGAACCTTTTTCTGTTCCGGTTGTCTATTAAACCATAAGAAGATTAAAAAGGAGGTCATGTTATGAAACGGAACGCTTTATTGATGGTATTGTTTGTCGTATGGGTTATTCCGGCATTGGCATGGGCCCATGCTAGAAAGGGAGAGGCGGTGGATGTGCGGGTTCTTTCAGATTCCGGAGGCGAGTTTCCGAAGTACAGGACCTATCCAGGCTGTTCCCAGGAAGGAAAGTATTTCTATATGGAGGCAGTGAAGGGACAGAGATACTCCATCGAAGTGACAAACAGATCGGATAGACGCATCGGCGTCGTGATTGCGGTGGATGGGAGAAACATCATCGACGGCAAGAAATCAGACCTCAAACGGAAGGAACGGATGTACATCGTCGGGCCTTATGAGTCAAATACCTTCGAAGGCTGGCGAACAGGCATGGACAGAACAAACAGGTTCTACTTCACAGAACAATCCGATTCTTATGCAGAGAAGGTGTTTTCCGATGGTTCGGCAATGGGGACCATTGCTCTCGCTGTTTACAGGGAAAAGCTTCCTGAAATAGTTCCATACTCCGGGGGAACATCCCGGATGAAGGACGCACCCGCTGGGGCTGCCCCCTGCGCTCCTGGCGAGAGTCTCTCTGCTGACCGGTCTGAACAGAAGAAAAGTGAGCAGGCCGGCACCGGATTTGGGGAGACGACCTACTCCCCTGCTTACAGGGTCCACTTTAATCCGGAGCAGGCCATCGCCGAAAAAATTGTCCTGAAATACGAATGGCGATCAAAACTGTGCAGAAAAGGGATCATCTCCTGTGGCCCAAAAAACAGGTTCTGGCCTGATCATTACGAATTTGCCCCAATCCCGAAAGATTTTAAGGGATGATGCGGGTAATCGAGGGAAGTTCTGCTGCCGATGCTATAAAATCAAAGGAGTGGAAACCTTTTAACATGTGCCCCGTTCTACCAATCGCAGGATGAAGATGGAGAGTTTCCATAGAGAGAAGAATGCTTATTTATAAGTTTCTATTTCCGTGGTTGGGTGCCGGTACGACAGTCGTTCCTACTCTTTTCGGCATAGAAAGGGCGGGGTCAGAGCCCCGTCCTTTCTAACGGGGTTCACCAAGTCTTTCGGAGAGAGTCCAGTCCCCTCAGGTAATCCTCGTGCTCGAGATTCATTTCGACGTTGTGCTCATGAAGTATATCCATCATCTTTGAGACGGAGACTCCAGCTATTCGAGCAGCTCTTTCGATGGAGGCTTCTGATTTTTTGTATTTTTCTATGGCGAGCATCACCCTACCAAGATCGACGAGCTCTCTCACCTTTTTGGAGACATCTTCCCGTTCTTCCTTAGCCAAAACCGATAGGAAGCGATAATCCGCATCATCCATTCGTATGCTTACCGTCTTTTTTGACATACTTGCCAGCTCCTTCTATCTGGTTTTTTGCGGTCTCGATAATTGTCTTGTTATATCTCGCAAAGGATTGGAGTTTCTGTAACTTCGCAAAAGCTCCATCTGACTCGATCAGCCCTTTCTCACAGGCCCGGACCAAAATAGCAATGGCTGTTGTGAAGTCAAATTTCATGATCTTGCATGCTTTGATCGCGTTCTTGTCATCCGTGGCAACAAGCAATGCTTTTTCTTGAATTGCAAGCGTTAACACCTCCGCTTCCCCTTCATCAATATTGAAGTCCTCCATGAGCCTTCTTACGAGTTTCCTGTCTTTTACCTTCAAAACATCAATTCGCCTGTCTTGAAGCAGTTTTCCCACCGCAGGACCATCGGGGCTTGAACCCGTGAGCACTTCTTCTTTGACCTTTCCAGGGATCGCTACTTTTCCGCTAACATCTGCGAGAAAAATATCGAGCATCTCTATCTTCGCGAGCAGAATTAGAGTGGATGCATCGAGCAAGATCACGGCATTATTGTATGACGATTGCATGACATTGTCAAACAAAAAAGTTCGACCCCGTTAATTTCTCTTGACAAATATATTTAGTATGCTAAAGTTTAGCACATAAAATATCATCCGTGGAGTTAATGATGGCGGTTGAAGACCGGCTTATCTATTTAATTTCTAAAGTATTTCACAAACTTATGACAAACCTTCAAAAGGCGTTTTCAGAAGCCGGAGTAGAAGTGACACCGGTTCAGGCTATGCTCCTCTTCTACCTCCAGAAGAAAGACGGTTCGAGTCTTACGGAGATTAGCTCTGGTTTGATGTTAGAGAATCCGACGGTCACAGGCTTGATCGACCGGTTAGAGAAATTGGGCTATGTGAAGCGCGTGGATGATCCTGACGATCGGCGCGTCTACCTTATTTTTCTTACGGAGAAGGGAAACAAGGTAGCAAATGAAGCGTTGCCTGTCGTCAAAAAATTGAATGAACAAATGAAAGAAGGGCACTCGAAAAACGAAATCGAGAGCTTCAAAAAAGTGTTGATGGGAGCTTTCAATAAATTCTAATCGTGAGGATCTTGCATGAATCAGATCGTTGAAGAAATAAAAAGGTTGTTTTTCCAAAGTCAGATCCCCGTATTCGGGATTGCCAGGGCATCTTCTCTTGAAGACGAACCTTCGGGTTACAGACCATCGGATATGCTCCCCTCAGCAGAAAGCATCCTCTGCTGCGGGATCCCTGTTCCCAAAGGAATATTTAAATGTCAGGAAAAATCAGAATGGATGTATTGGAGGGCTGCCAATATTTACTATCGAAACATAGATATGGTTTTGATGCAGGTTGCACGTATCATCGAAGAAAGAGGTGAAACGGCCGTCCCTGTCTTCGGGTGATTTCCTTACAACGAGTCTGTAGGAAAAGTTCTATTGACGATTCAGAATGATATTTTCCTGGGTCACTTGACCCTTCCCAGGCATGAGATCGTTGATTGTAGCGCATTCTGTGAGGTCATTTTTTTTCTACTTCTCACCCAGGAACCTACATGGGGACTTTTTCTACAGATTCAACGTCCTTGGTAAGGGCGATTTTTGGGGGTATATGAGTTTGGTCAGAATGGCTGAGGTGACGGGTATTGGAAAGATAGGAAAAAATGGATTGCTTTTCAATTCCCAATATGGTCCCAGATTGTTGTTAGGGGGGGTCGTCACAACAGCATCACTCCCTGTCAGTGCATGGCCGGAGAGAGACGAAAAAGGATGTCCCGGGAATTGCTTCGCCTGCCAAGAACAGTGTCCGATTCAGGCTATTGATAAAAACGGAAAAGTGAATAGAGCGGCGTGCATTAAGTATTCGATGAAAAGCCCTATCTTTACAAATTTCATGAAGACCCCCAGCGTTGGTTCAGAAGACATTCAGATGATCAACCACCTGACAGCAGTGGATGACCACTCCATGTATCGATGTATTCGATGCGTCTCTGTGTGTCCCTATATGTGAATCTTGTAAATGGAAGGAGAAGGTTATGAACGAATGGCAAAAGACATCCTGTGTGCTCTGTTTTAACAATTGTGGCCTTGAGGTCATCACCGAAGGGAGCAAGATCGTTAAGGTGAGGGGTGAAAAGGAAAATCCCCGCTCCCAGGGTTATCTCTGCAGAAAAGGCGCCAACATTCCGTATTTTCAAAATAACCCGGAGAGATTGAGATTCCCTCTCAAGAGGGTTGGAGATCGCTTTGAGCGCATCTCATGGGATCAGGCTCTGGATGAGATAGCAGATAAACTCAAAGAGACCGTCCAAACATACGGGCCTCGATCGCTTGCCTACATGGGGGGAGGGGGGCAGGGATGCCATTTTGAAGCCGCCTTTGGCCTTCGATTTTTAAATGGGTTGGGATCAAGGAATCATTACAGTCCTCTTGCACAGGAACTTACCGGTTTTTTCTGGGTGAGCGGCAAGGCCTATGGGCGACAGAACATGCATCTTTTCCCTGATACCAGCGGTTCGGACTTCCTTGTCTTCTGGGGAGCCAATCCCATGGTGAGCCACGATATTCCAAATGCGCCGGTAGTGCTTCGAAACAAGAAAAAGGAGCCTGGTTTTTTATTGGCGGTTGTCGATCCGAGAGTGTCGGAGACAGCCAAACTTGCAGACATCCATCTCCGGCTCAGGCCGGGGACAGATGCACTGCTGTTCAAGGCGATGATTAAGATCCTGTTGACCGAAGGGCTGGTGGCCGAAGATTATGTGGCTGCCCATGTCAATGGTTTTGAGGCGATTCGAAACTGGTTTGATGATGTCGATGTGGAAGAAAACTGTCGTCTTTGTGGATTGGAGACGAATGCTGTTCGAGAATTCACCCGACTCTTTGCCACTCGGAAGACAGCACTGCGTAGTGATCTTGGCATCCTGATGGGACGGCATAGCACTCTTAGTTCCTATTTGGAATTGATCCTGATTGCATTAACAGGACGCATAGGAGTCAAGGGCGGCAATGTTTTTCTGGGACACCTGATGCCCATGGGATCGCATACACCAGAAGATGATCCCAGGACATGGAAAACCGTGATGACTCATATTCCTTTGATCATGGGAGTCTTTCCACCCAATGTAATGCCTGAAGAGATTGATAACGATCACCCCGAGAGGATTCGGGATCTGATTGTCAGCGGCTCAAATCCTTTGCGATCTTACGCTGACACAAAAGCCTATGAGAAGGCTTTTAAAAAGCTGGATCTTTTGGTCACCATCGAGGTGGCCATGAGTGAAACAGCAGTTCTATCCCATTATGTTCTGCCAGCCAGGACAGGCTATGAGAAATGGGATGGCACATTTTTTCAGTGGGGATACCCTGACTATTATTTCGATATGCGGCGTCCTGTAGTACAGCCGGATGGTGAACAGTTAGAAGAGGCCCATATCTATGTGAAGCTTGCAGAAAGACTGGGCATGATTCCGGAGTATCCCATCAAGCTACGGGAACTGGCTAAAGATCGGCTCAGTTTTGGCCTTGCACTGATGGAATATATCCGGGCTAATCCAAAGGTAGAACCGTGGTTGCCTTACATTCTTGCGAAAACTCTTGGGGAGGAATTGGGATCCCCCAATCTGTCTGCGCTCTGGGGCCTGCTGGCACGATTTCCAATGATGCATGCGGAAGATGTTTCCCGCGCGGGTTACAAGGTGACCCCTCTCACTGGAGAAGAAATGTTTAGAGAGATTCTTAAGAAACCGGGTGGGGTGAAGATCGGATCGTTAGATCCGGAAAACAACCTTGCCCTGATGAAGACGCCGGACAAAAAGATCCATATCCATTTTCCCGAGATGGAAGAATGGTTAAGAGAGGTAACACCTGTTGCCGAAGAGGCCCAGCTGGTAAATAAAAATTATCCCAAGATTCTGATCGCCGGAAACCATATGGAGATGGTGGCCAATACGATCATGCGTGACCCGGCCTGGAATCAGGGAAAACGGCCCTGCACCCTTCGGATACACCCAAAAGATGCCGCAGAGTTGAGAATCAATGATCGCGACCTTGTCGTTGTAGAAACCGAAACAGGGTCTGCTCAGATCGAAGCTGAAGTGACAGATAGTTCGCATCCAGGCCAGGTGGTCATCCCTCATGGTTTTGGGCTGGTCCACGGCGGAGAATCACATGGGGTCAACGTGAATCAGCTAGCGCCAGCGAAACACCGGGATCGTCTGGCAGGCACGCCGCTCCACCGTTATATTCCATGCCGGGTGACCAAATTAGCGAAGGGCTAAACGGGTTAGTACTCAGGCAGAGCAAACAAGTTCAAAGCAACCCGGAAGGTGTAAAAAATTTGGCTCCCTGTAGCTCGGCACACAGGGTTGGGCGTCTTGTGCAACCTTTAGCCGGCGGGTCAATAAGATGTTAGGGGTAACCTTTGTTTTTAGTAAGGGAGCGTTATTGTCCAGGTTTAGGCAATGTAGTTTAATATTCAAGGTTCCGCCCTAAAGCTTTCCCAATCCTCCCAACCCTGTGTGCCGGAAAAACGCCGATTCTCCCAATGCGATTTGTTCACACCTTCTTAAGCATGACGTAAGTTCATTTTTTGTGATTGACACCTCCTTTAAGATTAGGTAGATTCGAACCAGAAAATTTATTCGATAAAAAAGGAGGAGGGCTAAAATGACCATCAAAGAGATCTTTGTCGAAATGCAGAAGCGAATGGACGCCAACCCGGGAAAGCTCGGAGGAATCAAGGCGGTCTTTCAGTTCGAGATCACCGGAGCGGATTCGGGAAACTACTCTGTGGCGGTTGGCGATGGCAGCGCAAAAGTGAGCGAGGGCGCTGCGGATTCGCCGAATGTCACGGTCACCATGGCTTCCAATGACTTTGCGGATATGGTTGAGGGCAGGCTTGACAGCATGGCTGCCTTTATGGGGGGCAAGCTTAAGGTGAAAGGCGATATGATGTTGGCCATGCAACTGCAGAGCTTGCTCAAGTAAAGTCGCTTGCAGCAAGAAGGAACCTCTTTTCTGGACTCATTCTTCCTGAAATCCACAATCGGCGATTTTGCAAAGCATGTTTGGTTTAAATCAATCATCATGGTAAGTCGTCAGAAGGTGTGAAAAAATTGGCGCACTGTGCCTCGGCCGACAGGGTTGAGAGTATTGTCCAAGCTTTAGAAGGCGGGTCATTAGATGTTATGGGTAACCTTCGTTTTCAGTAAGAAAGCGGTATGACCCAGGTTTAGGCAACTTAGTTTAATATTAGAGGTTCCGCCCTAAAGCTTCTCCCATCCCCCCAACCCTGTAGGCCGGAACGAAGGTGATTCTGAAAATGTGATTTTTTCACACCTTCTCATGGATTCTTCATAGAGAGGTGGGAGTGAAGACGATTAAAGAGAAGGAGGCGCTCATATGGCGAGCCTGAAGGAAGTTGTGGTCGTGGATGCGGTGCGGTCTGCTATTGGCAAGTCGGGTTGGAAGGGAATGGAGAAAGGCGGTCAACTCTGCCAGGCATCCGCCCAGGATCTAATGGCCAATACCCTCCGGGGATTGCTGGAAAGGGTCCATTCCCGGTGTCCCAAATTTAATGAAGCGGAGATTGAAAACGTGATCATCGGATGCCTGAGCCAGATCGGGGAGCAAGGCGCCAATATTGGGCGCATCGCCCCGCTCCTTGCCGGAATTCCCAAGGAAGCGGCGGGCTGCACCGTGAACCAATACTGCAATGGCGGGCTCAAGGCAATTACCATTGCCGCGCACGAGATCATGGTGGGAGAAGGAGAGATCATGATCTGTGGCGGAGTGGAGATCATGTCCCACTACGGCATGATGTCCGACATTCAGGTAGCGATGCAGGCAAACTATCCAGTGCGAATGTCGGCTCGCCTGTCAGAGATCGGCATGACCGTGCCCCAGGGAGTCTGCGCCGAAATGATCTCTGCGGATCAAGGGCATACCCGAGAGGACCTGGAGCGCTTTGGCATGTGGAGTATGCAGAAAGCTGTCGAGACCGAGCAAAAAGGGTGGTACTCAGATCATATCGTTCCATTCGAGTTCACCTATGAGGGTGTGACCCGTAAAGTGGAAAAGGATGAGGTTCTCAGGGCAAAGGCGGTGGAAAACCCGGAAGCCTATCTCCAGAACCTCATGGCGCTTCCCACGCCGTTCAAAGGAAACGGGCTTGTCAGCCCGGGCAGTTCTTCTCAAATCGTGGATGGGGCTGCTGCGGTTCTTCTCATGAGCGGGGCCAAGGCCGAGGCATTGGGAATTGAACCCCTGTGCAGAATCGTGGCTTGTGCCGTAGCAGGAGGTGCGCCCGTGCCCATGCTTCTGGCGCCTATCCCGGCTGTGAGGAAAGCCCTCGAGCGGGCCGGTAAGACAATGGATGACATGGACATTATCGCCCCCAACGAGGCATTCGCCTCCCCGTTGCTCCAGTTTGCAGATGAGCTGGGTTATGGCCGGTTCGATCCCAGAGTCAATCCAACGGGTGGGGCCATTGCCTTAGGACATCCCATTGGCGCGACCGGAGCCATCTACTTCGGAGAGATGGTCCACCATCTGAAGCGCACGCGAGGGAAAGCCGGCATCCAGATGCTCTGCGGCGGCGGAGGAGTGGGTATTGCCACTGTGGTCGAAGCTGTTTGATCGCCGGAAAACAACTCCCTGGATAAACTCCAGAGGGGCAGGCGGACCAGACTCCGAAATCTTTAGGATTGCGGATCATTAGAAGCATAAGGGAAACTTTCTTAGTCAATGAAAATGAGGCTTTTATTGTTCTTGGAGCGTCTGGCGTCAATCCTTAAGTGGTGCCGCCCTAAATCTTTCTCCGCTGGCCCGCCTGCCCCTCTGGAGTTGGCATTCCCATGGATTTCTATCACGAGAAAAGAGATGCTTACATACTTAGCCAGACGAATAGAAAAGACAAAGGAGATAAGATAAATTGAAAAAATTGTCCTTCAGCGAACAGAAAAACCTTCTGATCAAAGGCTGGATGTCTCATGATGCCAGGTGGTTTATGGCCGTGGCAGAACATTTTGGGATTGAGACGGCGAACCGACTGAATCAATTCGTGTGTAGAGAAATAGGCCGAGTTGAGATGAAGCGGTTCATGAAAACGTTAGCCTTATCCCCGGCAAAAGATTTAGAAGAATACCTTGCTTTCAACAAGGCAGCCTTCGCCCTTTATGGTTCTGGTCTCGCCGAATATGACGTCAAGGCCCTCGATCATCGATCCTATGAAATACATTTGAAAAGATGTTTCGCTTATGAAAACATTGTGAGGGCAGGGATCAAGGATCAATACGATTGCGGAATTCTCGCAAGGATTCAAGGCTGGATTGACGCCCAGGGATTAGAACATGAACTTGCCCCGCCATTGGGTAAATGTATGATGGTTTTAGGGAAGGAGTGCAGTTATACGATCTCACTTCGTTTTCATTAGATGAAAAGCAAAAGGGTGTAACCTTTCGGGGGTCATTTCCGTCTTATATACAAAAATAAAAGGAGGGAAGGACCATGGACGAAAAATCAAAACTCTTGATCTGTTTAGGAGCAGCCACAGCAGCGAACTGTATCCCTTGTTTTGAGCACTACTTTGGAAAGGCCAAATCTGGAGGTCTGAAAAATGAGGAAATTCAAGAGGCCGTCGATCTTGCCAGCCAGGTTAAAAAAGGAGCCCATTTGGCCATAAAGAACTTTATCAATAGTCTCATGGGTGAAGAAAAGGAGTATGACCTACCCTGCGATCGACGGGCCAGCAAATCATGCTGCGGGTAATTTCACTGGTATGGTACGCCCGAAATAACCTTACACATCTGGTCATTCCGGACTTGATCCGGAATCCAGTCTTTTGAACCTGGATTCCCGCTTGAGTTTACCCCGTACTGGATACGGGGCGGAAATGATAACTCTGAGAAAATCGCGAGAGGTGTTAGAGATAAGATGGAATTTTGGGATATTTATGATCAGTTTTATACAAAGGTAAGAAAGTTTATCCTTGCCCTGGTGAAGGATGAATGGGTGGCCGACGACTTAATCCAGGAGACCTTTTTAAGAGTACAACAAAAAAGCAAAAGCCTGAGAGACCCCTCCAAATTGTCTTCCTGGATATTTCGTATTGCATACAATCTTTGCCAGGACCACTTTCGTCAGTCAAAAAAATCAGCAAAGGAAGAAAGTATTGACCAAGATGAGAGGGAGGATTTGAACGAGGCTTTTATCCAAAAAGAATTGGGTATCCAGAAAAAGTTGGAACAACGACAAATGGGGGAGTGCGTTCAGAACCAGATCCTCCTGCTCCCTAAATCCCTACAAGAAGTGATTATCTTTTCCGATATCATGGAATTCAGTCAACAGGAGATGGCAGAGATCCTGGGAATCACCGTTGACAATGTGAAGGTGCGGCTTCACAGGGCCCGCAGGAAGCTGGGGACTATTCTGGAAGAGAAATGCACATTTGAAAGGGATGAGAGAAATGTCCTGGTCTGTGAACCTAAAAGGGGATGAATATTCAAGTAATTAAGGGATCAAATTAGAAATTAAGGGGTGAACCTCGCCATAACCTCCTGCACTCTACGTTTACCCCGTTAGAAATAATGCCCCGCTCGGTTTCGAGTCGCAACGACTGGAATTTCTAACGGGGTTTACTGCGACTGCCCTAACAGGGCAGCCCACAAAGGGGATCTCCTGCCTGTCTAAACGGCTTTGCCACAACGGATTTCCCTGTTATAATCATCCCAAAAGGAATGGAATGACTGAAGGATTCAGAAAGGACGCGATGTTCCGTTTTTTAGCACCGCCGATATTGGGAACCCTGGTGACGGGATTGTTTTTTGTCAACACGGTACTTTGTGCTTCGGTCTTATTTTTCTTTGTTTTAATCAAGTTTATGATTCCCATCCATAGATGGAGAAATGCGTGTTCCCGCATACTCACTTTTATTGCCGCCCACTGGATTGATGGGAACAGTCTTATTGTACAGTTTACCCAGAAAATTCATTGGGATGTCCGTGGAGTTACAGACCGACTTTCTCCTGACAAATCCTATCTGATGGTGGTGAATCACCGCTCCTGGGCGGATATTTTTATTCTTCAACATGTGTTTAACCGCCGGATTCCTTTTCTCAAGTTCTTTTTGAAAAAGGAATTGATCTGGGTTCCCATCCTTGGCCTGGCCTGGTGGGCATTGGACTTTCCATTTATGAAACGCTATTCGCGTTCATTTCTGGAAAAGCACCCTGAGCTCCGGGGAAAAGACCTTGAAACAACCCGCAAAGCCTGTGAAAAGTTCAAAACCTCTCCGGTCACCGTCATAAATTTCCCGGAAGGAACCCGATTCAATTCAGCCAAGCACCAGGCCCAGAACTCCCCCTATCGGAATTTACTGCTACCCAGGGCCGGAGGAACTGCCTTTGTGCTCTCCTGTATGGGAGAGTTTTTGAGCGGCATCCTCGATGTGACCATTGTTTACCCTAAAAAGGCGGTGCCTCCGACGTTCTGGGGTATGCTTTCAGGAAGAGTATCTGACATCATCGTGCAGGTTAATTATTTGCCGCTTCCTGACAATGTATCTGGAAAAAACTATGTTGAGGACGACGACTACAGAAATCAGTCCCAAGACTGGGTGAATCAGCTTTGGTCCCGCAAGGACCAGCAAATGGATGCTATTTTGACCGAATTTAAGGGAGACCGGCAACAGCAGCATACAAGGATTATAACCCTTGAAGCGTTGTAAGAGCTGTCAGCAGGAATGAATGTGGGTCAGGCAATCACAGGGATGCGGCACGAAACTGAAAGGAAAGTCAAGGATAAACGGCCTGTTGCCGAAATCGATTTCATGCTTTGATCCCGCGTTTCGCGGGACATGACCGGAAAAGTTAAATGGTTTCAACATATCACCGTTCGCCCTGAGCCTGTCGAAGGGCAAATTGTTGGTTTGGGCAGCAGCCCCTAAAGATTTGACCCAAACGACCAACGATATAATCCGAGGAGGAAGCTATGAATGGGGGGAATCGATCGGTCGTCTATTTTAATCAAACCGGGATTACCAACACCGATGCGGTGGTCGAGATTGTTTACAATCGGATGAAGGAGGGGGATATCAAGAGCGTGGTGGTGGCGAGTTCCCGCGGGAGCACAGGGCTCAAGTTTGCCAGGAAAATGGCAAAAGAGACGAACCTTGTAATTGTGAGCTCCCAGCCCGGTTTTTCTGCTCCTGGTGTCTGGAAGTTTGATCCAAAAATTTTAAAAGAAGTGGAATCTATGGGATGCAAGGTGGTGAAGCAAAGTCATATCCTCTCCGGTCTTGAGCGGTCCTTCAGTAATAAATTCTCCGGGGCCTCCCATTCCGAAGTTCTTGCAGAATGCCTTCGCTCACTCTTTGGCGTTGGAATCAAGGTGGCCATCGAATGTGCCATCATGGCCGCAGATAGCGGTGCGATTCCCATCGACAAGACGATTGCCGTGGGAGGAACAACCACTTCCAAAGGAGGAGGGGCGGATAGTGCGATTGTAGTCTGGCCATCACACTGCAACAATTTTTTTGACTTCCGGGTCCTTGAGATCCTTGCCAAGCCCTTCAGACGAGAAGCCGAGTAGGTTTTCAACCAACCGATTTTCGTTCAACGGTCGGCATCCATGCCTCTCTCTTAACCCCTCCGGTTTATCAAAGCTATGGGAATGATACTCCCCTCTTTAGAGCAATTTGCACTCCATCCGCCGGGTTCGGTCCAACGATGATTTTCCCCAATCTTCCTTAAATTAGTTTGGTATGATATACGAATAAGTGAAAAGGTAAGAAAAGGATGGAGTTTTTGACCAAATGATACCTTCTCCATTAATCCTGTGATGTTCTCAAGGGGGAATCCTATGTCAGTCGGTAGCCTTCAGAATTTTTTTGAGCCGAAAGGCGTTGTCCTTGTGGGAGCCCGAAGGTCTTTTGGCTTCGGCTATGGCATTCCCCTGTTTCTGCAGAAACAGGGTTGGGGCAATCGCCTCTATCTTGTTAATTCCGCAGGCGGGCAGATGCATGGCCAAAATGTTTACAAACGAGTTCGCGATGTTCCCTCGCCTGTTGATCTGGCGATCGTTATTGTTCCCGCTGAGGTCGTCCCCGGAGTGATGGAAGAGATTGGAGGGCGGGGAATAAGAAGTGTCATTATTGAGACCGCCGGTTTTGCCGAGATCGGTAAGAGAGGCATGGCCTTACAGGAGAGGGTAAAAACTATTGCCATGCAATACCGTATGCGGGTCATTGGGCCGAATTGTGTGGGTGTGGTGAATACAGAAAACAAATTCTGTTCAGTAGAATTGATCGAGGAATCTCTTACCCCAGGACCTCTCTCCATCATTGCACAGAGTGGGGTCTTTGGAAATATTCTGCTGGATCATCTTCCTCAATATGGTCTTTCGATCTCAAAAGCGGTTACGCTGGGCAATCGCTTGGATGTCGATGAATCTGATGTGTTGGATTATCTTGATCGCGATCCCATGACACAAGTGATCATGATGTATCTTGAGGGAGCCACAAATGGCCGACGTTTAATGCAGTCACTCGCCCATGTAACTCAAAAGAAGCCTGTCCTGATACTAAAGAGCGGCAGGACGAAGGCTGGCAAGCGAGCGACCGCCTCTCACACGGGCAGCATGTCTGGGGAGGATAATATCTATCGTGCAGCTTTTTCGCAGGCAGGGGCGATTCGGGCTGAAAGTCTTTCCCAACTCATTGATCTGGCGCGGGTCTTCACGACTCAACCTTTACTTAAGGGTAACCGCCTCGGCATTATCACGACGAGCGGAAGCCTGGGAGCCCTGGCAACAGATGTCGCGGTGTTGAATGGGCTTACCGTCCCTCCTCTCTCCTCATTGATGGTGAAACAGGCACGGGAAATATCGCCGGGTTGGATGAATGTTAAGAATCCACTCGATACCGGCCCCTCGGGGGTCTACGGCAAACTCCTGCCGATGCTCTTGGCAGACCCGGGGGTTGACATGGTGCTCGCCATTATGGTCATACCCTATGTGGCTGTCAGGCACTTCAAGAGCGTTGGAATGACGGCAAGGGATTGGTTTGGGGATATCGCATCTATTCGCGAGCAATATCCGGATAAGCCTCTGCTCGGCGTTGTGGTCGGCCACCCTGAATTTGTGGATGATATGACCTCCCTTTGCGGTCGGTCAATGCCGATTTTCACTTCACCTGAACTGGCAGCCCAGGTTCTTGCTACATTATGGAGTTATTCCAAAACGCGGAAGAAATCAGGGAACAGAAGATCTGACATGAGTTAAAGCTGAACAAGGGTAGGGTCAATATTTTCGATCCTCCATTTGCTTGTTTCAGGGATATAGGTCTCCCTTAACTTGGATTTTCGTCACGCAATATAACATTTCATTTCAAACAAATTATTTGAATGCAAAAATTCTAAAAGTCCGCTAACCCACTGACCTCGATAAGGGTTCACCCAATGGAAGGGTGAGATTTCTGAAATCTCATTGACAAAAGGCACTCAAATAGGTAGGATTTCTAAAAAATTATAAATTACAGCACAATAATTGTTCGATATAGGAGAAAGGAATGCGGAAACTCACGATAAAGTAACAAGCACGCGGCAGCCGCAATCCTCTTGCCCTTTCAAGTCAGCTCACCAGAAGGTATATGGCCTCGGTTACTCTTTACTGGTATTCGTTTATGACAAGAAGGACGACCGAAATACCCGAACTGCCACCTTGGACATCAAACATGTTATCTTTATTGAAAGCAGTCAGACAGGAGATTTTCAGACTACAACAGGAATCCTCAAGATTCTGGACAATAAGGGCAACGTGGATGACCTCGTTGCATTCATGACGGAGCGCTTCCTGCCGGTAGATGATATTCAGGCTCAAAAATTGGCAGAAAAAATCTTCAGGACTCGACCGCCAGTTGGTTATTTAACAATTTCAAAGGCACTTCAGTGGCGACTTCAGTACGCCCGGGTCATTGAGGAGGCGGGTAAAGTCGATGGCGTTCAGCGTATCGTGTGATGATAGCAAGGGCAAGGGGCACAAGGGCAAGGGGTCAGGTCTCAACAATTGACAACCATCTGAGTGGTATTCAGAATATGCCGCGCGTTTAGAAATTATTTAAGACAAATGAATCTGTTGAATGTTGAGACCTGACCCCTTGCTTGTTCGGGATCGCATGTTGTGGAAACGAATAAACCGTACGATCCAATCCATGTAGGATCGCTCGGTGTGAATGGAGTAGCGGTGCAGGCGGAGTACCTGCCGAACTTGATCAAGAAGTTTTGGCTGTTGACTTTTTGTCAAATCAGGCATATAAATCTCCTGTTGCCGTAGCTCAATATCCCTGATAACAGACATCGGGCAAAACTGCCCGAAAACCCAGCTATTATCACATTCTCAGGGCAATATGGCAAGATAATAAATTGTTGGACTAGAGGACTAAATAATAAGGAGGTTAGAAATGCCAGAATATCCGCCCTTTATGAATGCATACGGAAATGTTGGCAAGATTTTGGAGAAGGTTAAGCACGCCAAGACCCCTGATCGTTTCACATACGACTTCTTAAGCACGACGCTGGGTTTTAAAAGCAGTAGCGCGAGAGCATTTGTGCCTCTCGCGAAGCGGATTGGCTTCCTGGCGTCCGATGGCTCTCCTACTGATCTCTATAAGAGTTTTAGGAATCCCCCTCAATCGGGGGGAGCGATGGCGAAGGCGATCAGGAAGGGCTACACCCAACTTTTTGAGCGAAACGAGTCCGCATACAAGTTGAACAAAAAAGATCTGGAAGGACTGCTCGTAGAAATAACTGGGCTTGAAAAGAATCAAGTCACCATCCGTTCTATCATCGGGACTTTCGAGGCCCTGAAATTGTTCGCGAAATTTGATGAAGAGGAAAAAGTGACGGAGGCGATTAAGGAAGAAGAGGAAGTAGAACCCATCAAGGAAGTTGAGGGGCGCCCTGAAGAATTAAAGCTTAATTTAGCTTATACCATCAATTTGGTTTTGCCTAAAACAGATGATGTGGCTGTTTTCAATGCAATCTTTAAAAGCCTGAGGGAGAATTTGTTGCGAAAATGAGTATCGAAGAAAAAATTAAACTTTTTGGCATGTCCCACCAGATGATGGAGAGGGATTTGGATCGGGTAGAGAAAACCCATAGTTTGGACCTCCAGAGGGAACTGTCGCAACAGCCTGATTTGGATGAAACCTACTATCCACAGTTTGACCAAGCCGTCCGAAAGGAGGCCGCTGGGATGGCAATTCACTATCAACTTTTCTACTGCCTCGAGAAGTCGATACGGCAGCTCGTCAAAGGCAAACTTGAGGCAGAGCACGGCTCTAATTGGTGGAACAAAACTGTCCCTGAGGAAATCCGGAAAAACGCCAGTGATAATCTACAGAAAGAAATCGACTCAGGTGTTACTCCTCGTTCCACGGACGAATTAGACTATGCTACTTTTGGTGAACTCGGAGAGATCGTACGAGCCAACTGGACAACTTTTAGCGACACATTTAACTCTCAGAAGGCCTTCACAAAGATTATGGCAAGTTTGAACGTCTTACGTGGGCCTATTGCTCATTGTTCGCCTCTTGCTCCTGATGAAGTTGTACGGCTCCAAATTACTCTCCGTGACTGGTTCCGATTAATGGAATAGAAGCTTGTCCAATAAATATTGTTGTACATAAATAATAATATCCAAATCGAGGGATCACATGGGTTACGATTTGTTCATTGCCATCGGTAGTGGAGTTGTAAGCGGTCTTGTTGCCACTTTCCTGACATTTGTTGCGGCACGTTACTGGACAAAGGTGATTGTGCCCTGGTACGAAGATCGCGTCTACAAAGACATCAAAATTGCAGGGGAGTGGGATACCCAGGGTGATGAGCACGGTGACACGTTCCATGAAATCGCTAAAGTCAGCCAGCAGGCTCATCGTATTTGGGGTGACATCATTTATCAAAGCCCAGGTGAAATAATCAACTACGAATTCGAGGGTGAATTTAGAAATCTTATACTTACTGGAAGATACTGGGTGAAGGGTAGGAATGACCTCGACAGAGGCACCTTCACTTTAATGTTGCGCGAAAACGGTAAGGTACTAAAAGGATTTTATGCTTGGTACCTTGGTGACGAAAACGATGTTGTCAGTGGTTGGTATAAGTGGATCAGAAAATCATGAAGGCCCGTCCAACAAGAAAATTCAGCGGATGGCTTACAGCCCCCGCTGATTTCAATCGTTGAATCTGTAGAAAAAGTCCCCATGTAGGTTCCTGGGTGAGAAGTAGAAAAAAAATGACCTCACAGAATGCGCTACAATCAACGATCTCATGCCTGGGAAGGGTCAAGTGACCCAGGAAAATATCATTCTGAATCGTCAATAGAACTTTTCCTACAGACTCGTTAGCCTGTGAAAAACCCTTAAGGGAGGTATCGCAGTGAAATCAAGTAGTGCAACTGCTCAGTTCGGAGCTGCTCATAGAGCATACCATCTCATGAGCACTGACTCTGTGATTCTTGAGGATACCGCTGCTGATTGGCTGCTTGGACCGCCGCTGAGCACAGTCCTTCATATTGCTCCTCTTCGATGGCTTTTTTGGCGGCCTCTTTTCAAAAAGGTGCGCCTGATGAGCGCCTTTGTTGTTATCCGCAGTCGGTACACAGAGGATGTACTTGGTCAGTCCATTCAAGACGGTTGCCGCCAATATGTCGTCTTGGGTGCCGGCCTTGACAGTTGGGCGTTGCGTCATCGCGATTCTATCGTCACTGTCTTTGAGCTTGATCACCCGGCAACTCAGCAATGGAAGAAGCTACGAATCGAATCACGGATGGGGTCCTTACCACCACAACTTACTCTTATTCCCATAGATTTTGAGCATGAGTCTATTACTGACCTATTGCCCAGACATGGATTTGACTCTCAATCCAAGGCATTCGTGTCCTGGCTCGGCACCGTTTACTATCTCACCCGCGGGGCTATAAGAGACGCCTTCGCATCTTTGGCCAACAGCTGTGCTCCAGGTAGCCGTATCGTCTTCGACTACTTTCTTCCTAAGTCGATGATGTTGCCTACTGACCAGCAGCTTTTTGGGGTTCTCGACAAGGGAGGTACACGTCGAGGGGAGCCGATAGTGACACTTCTAGATGCAAACGAGATAGAAGAGGTCTTGTGTTCTACTGGCTTTCGTATTGTTGAAGACCTTTCTGCCGCTGATATCAGACAACGCTATCTATCCCAGAGAAGTGATGGACTTGATGTCCCCGGTTTTGTACATCTCTGCTGTGCCGAGAGACAGAAAGCTGGCTAACCCGGCAATCCAGCCGATCGCTTACGCTCCGGCTGATTTTATCGTTAGACCAATGAGAGACTATGAGGCTACAAGATCTTTTGGGCATTGACTCTGTCTTCATTAGAAGTGCCAAAATTCATTTTGCATATCCCGCTCCGGATGGCAGCAACCCTATTAACGAATTTCTGTCCGGCTCATTCGAAGAATGGCAATCTTATCAATCGAAGCGGAACTTCGAGCGAAAGCATATTATTTCATTAATCTCGATTGGAAAAGACGAGTGGCTGTTCGCTGGTATCTATGAGCGACTCGATTGTATTTGGCTGGAGGAACATAAGTGCTATAAATACAAAACCAATCTTGAAGCTATTGGGGATGACCTGATTGGACGGGCTGTAGTCATGCATCGAAAGACTGGGCGCCAGCCATATATGAACGGTGAGTCATGCTGTGACGGTTTAGAGGTTCTTGAGATCAGAAGAAATAGATACTCGATTGCGCCCTTTCCTGGATTTGAGTCTACAAGGATCGAATTTGAGTTCCTAAGAACAATTGTCAGAAACCAAGACCCATCGTGGAAATCTGCATTGTCATCAGTGAAAGGTGTCTACCTGATTACGGATAAATCAAATGGGAGACTATATGTGGGTTCAGCATATGGAGAAGAGAACCTCTGGCAGCGATGGTCTGCTTACGCAGTTGACGGCCACGGGGGTAACGTTGAGCTTAGGAAAGTCATAGAAGGGAATGGTCCTAAGTATGCACTAAATTTCGTGTTCTCAATTCTGGAAATCCGGAAGAATACAGCTGACCCGAAAGAGATTATTGAAAGAGAATCTTATTGGAAGGATGTTTTGCTCACGCGGGAATACGGATACAATCGGAACTAGATAAGTACGGGAAGGTCTAACAAACCAATCCAGCCGATCGCTTACAGCTCCGGCTGATTTTTTACGTTGAATCTGTAGAAAAAGTCTTTAAACCGTGATAATATCGCCATATCTTTATTCGTAAGATACCAAGAGACCGCTTAGTAAGAACAGGAGGGATATGGCGAGATACAAGGAGTATGATTATTCTCAAGGTAAATTCATCCCGATCCACTTTGACCGGCAGATCTTGCCCGGGACGTTTGAATATAGTCTTCATTCCCTCATCGATAACGAGATCGATCTATCCCTCTTTGAGTTACGGTATAAAAACGATGAGACGGGAGCGCCGGCTTATGATCCGGCCATCCTGTTAAAGATCATTCTATATGCCTACTCACGGGGGATCACTTCGAGTCGGAAGATAGCGCAGAGTTGTGAAGAAAACATTATCTTCATAAGAAACCAATGGTAAAAGAAACCAATGGGGTCAGGTCTTGCAATCATACATTTGATTTGATAGAGTAAGTATATGTCGAGACCTTTAAGAATTGAATTTCCAGGAGCTGTTTATCATGTCACGTCCAGAGGCAATGCCAGGCAAGCTATTTTCATTGATGATGAGGATAGGGGCGGATTTTTAGATGTGCTATCGATGGTTGTGGAAAGATTCAATTGGGTCTGTCATTCATACTGTCTCATGGAGAATCACTATCATCTGCTGATCGAAACCCCTGATGGGAATTTATCAAAGGGGATGAGAGAATTAAATGGGGTCTATACCCAAGGGTTCAACCAGAGGTATAAACGAGTGGGGCATCTCTTTCAGGGAAGATACAAGGCGATCATGGTCGAGAAGGACCATCACTTGTTATCTCTTTGTCGGTATGTGGTCTTAAACCCCGAGCGGGCTGGTTTAATAAATAGCGAGGCAAGGGCAAGGGGTCAGGTCTCAACAATTGACAACCATCTGAGTGGTATTCAGAATATGCCGCGCGTTTAGGAATTATTTAAGACAAATGAATCTGTTGAATGTTGAGACCTGACCCCTTGCTTGTTTGGCGGTTTTTCTGCTCCTGGTGTCTGGAAGTTTGATCCGAAAATTTTAAAAGAAGTGGAATCTATGGGATGCAAGGTGGTGAAGCAAAGTCATATCCTCTCCGGTCTTGAGCGGTCCTTCAGTAATAAATTCTCCGGGGCCTCCCATACCGAAGTTCTTGCAGAATGCCTTCGCTCACTCTTTGGCGTTGGAATCAAGGTGGCCATCGAATGTGCCATCATGGCCGCAGATAGCGGTGCGATTCCCATCGACAAGACGATTGCCGTGGGAGGAACAACCACTTCCAAAGGAGGAGGGGCGGATAGTGCGATTGTAGTCTGGCCATCACACTGCAACAATTTTTTTGACTTCCGGGTCCTTGAGATCCTTGCCAAGCCCTTCAGACGAGAAGCCGAGTAGGTTTTCAACCAACCGATTTTCGTTCAACGGTCGGCATCCATGCCTCTCTCTTAACCCCTCCGGTTTATCAAAGCTATGGGAATGATATTTCCCTCCGTAGATAAATTTGTACTACGTCCACTGTGTTTGAGGGTAGGGGAGTTCGCCTGGTGTGGTGACTTGGGCAAGTCAGGCAAGCTTTACTTTCTGAAATGAATGTTCTGAAATCAATGTTTGACAGGTTTTGCCGAAAGATGTATATTTCATTCGTAAATTAACGGCGGAGTCGACTCTGTAGAAAAAAACGTGATAGTTACTTCAACATGTAACCAGTCTTTGCAACTATGAAAACCGTGAAGCCAAGAAAAAAAGAGGAATACAAGTCCACTGACTACATTGTGAGAGAAGGTTCTGTAGAATATGAGACTTCCCTCTCTATTGGGTATACCAGAACCTGTAACTGCCCAAAAACTCACATTAACTGCATGACCGCCAAGGATTGGTTGAAAAGCCAACTCGGTGTCTGGCAGTTCTTCTATGAATCAAGGGATATTCGCGATAAGAACGTACACCCCGCAACCTTTCCGATTTCCTTATGCAAGAAGGTAATAGAACTATTCACACACCAAGGTGAATTAGTCCTTGACCCATTCGTCGGAAGTGGAACAACTCTTGTCGCTGCCACCGATCTTAATCGGAATGCGGTAGGATTCGATCTTCAACCCAAATACATTAGTCTTTGTGAAAAAAGGCTTTGTGAACATACCAACCTTTTTAACCGCTCGCGACAGGTTGCTATCCAAGATGATGCCAAGAATATTACAAAACACCTACAACCCAACACAGTCAGTTTAATTTGGACATCACCACCCTATGCAAACCTGCTCAACAGAGCCAGAAAGAACAAGTCCAGAAGATTCAGAAGTAATGAGCAACTTGGGAAAATAGAACAGTATTCCCAAGACCCTCGTGATCTGGGAACGCTACCCATTGAACAATATACCCATACGATGGGTGACATCTTTCAGCCTCTTTTAACTCTCCTGAAACCCAAGGGGCATTGTGTAATAAATGTACCCGACATGTGGTGGGAAAACAAAAGAATAACGATTCATGTGTCGCTCATAGAAGAACTTCGTAAACGAGGATACGAATTGAGAAACATAATTATTTGGGATAGAACCAATGTCGTTAATCAAATAGGTATTTTTGGCTGGCCTAGCAATTACATCACCATGGGTGTGACGTTTGAGTACTTACTTGATTTTTGGAGGCCGCCGGAATGATGAAACTATATACGAAGGACGACCTCATCAAACAAATTCAAGAAGTATGCAATGCTGGTTGGCACAGAAGTATCAAAAAAACAATTGACACTCGCAATGACGGGGCTGTTGGAAACACGCTGGAACGCTTGCTTGGAATTAAAGAAAACAATCTCCCTATACCCAACGCCAGAGAGTGGGAGCTGAAAGGGCAAAGGAAGCATTCGGCTTCCCTCATAACTCTGAAGCACATTGAACCTTCTCCAAAAGCAGTAAAAATTGTTGCGAAAGTTCTCCTTCCTCTCTACGGCTGGCCGCACGCCCAAGCTGGTGTAAAATACCCAAAAACTGAAAAGAGTTTTCGTTCGACTACAAGTGCTACTGCCTTTACAAACCGAGGTTTCACGGTGGTTGTTGATAGAAGCGCAATGAAAGTCCGATTTGTTTTTGACTCATCAAAGGCAGATCGAGCAAATTCAGAGATTTTGGGTTGGTTATCTTCTGTTGATACGAGAATCGGGCACGGACCAATAAACCCTGAACCATATTGGGGATTTGATGATCTGAAATATGCGATTGGCACTAAGATCAGGAATTGCTTTTACATCATCGCAGATACAAAGGTTGAGAGCAAACACGAGTATTTCAGATACGAAAGCCTCTATGTTCTTGCTGGTTTTTCCTTCGATAAACTTTTGAAGTGCATTGAAGATGGCCATGTATTAATCGATTTTGATGCAAGAACAGGGCATAATCACGGCACTAAATTCCGATTGCGTCAAGGGCATTGGCCTGACCTTTACACCTCAATCCAAAAAGTGATTTAGAGGTAAGTCAAAGGTGCTGCACTAGACGGATTTTCTGCTGTGCTCCAAAGCCGTCGGTGAGCTTTGGTGTTGAACTCACATTCCAATCAGTAATCATCAACTTCCAGGACTATATCAATGTGAATTGTAGTCGGTGGACTCGTTAGCCAGGACTTTGGTTGATAGTATCTGCGAGCTTGAGT